>Ga0302314_10018632_pt1 | contig 11567 bp, 5 predicted proteins | sample III_Palsa_N2_3_FD_200533 | JGI IMG/M metagenome (GOLD analysis project Ga0302314, IMG submission 200533) | Peat permafrost microbial communities from Stordalen Mire near Abisko, Sweden - III_Palsa_N2_3 | ecosystem: Environmental > Terrestrial > Soil > Palsa > Peat permafrost | place: Sweden... | reverse complement strand
GATGAATCTAGCCGCCAGCCTACCACATTCGTCGCCGCAGAAATTCCCACGAATATTCCTGGAACAACGTGCAGGCATCCCTCGTATTGCATTCCCATAGAAGTTGGAGTAAGCTTCTCCTATTGGTTCGCAATAGGGAGGTCGGCGAGAAAAGCAATGGGCGATAAAACCGATGTCTGGCAGGGAACACTGGCGTTGATGGTACTGCGCACCCTTGAAGCGATGGGCTCGCAGCATGGCTATGGGCTGGCTCGTCGCATTGAGCAGACCAGCGGCGACCTGTTGCAGCTGAATTATGGAACGCTCTATCCCGCGCTGCTCAAGCTGGAGCAGGAGGGCTTCATCCGCTCCAGTTGGGGCACGTCGGAAAACAACCGCAAGGCAAAGTTCTACGAACTCACCAAGGCCGGCCACCGCCGCCTGAAAAAGGCCGCCGCCGAGTGGGAACAGACCACGGCCATTTTGGCACGTTTTCTAACCCCGGCCGAAGAAGCCTGAGGAGTTGCTATGCGCAAGCTGCGAGGTTTTCTGCTTCGATTGTGCGGGCTCTTCGGCTCGCGCCGCCCCGAAAAAGAATTCGCCGACGAGCTCGAGAGCCACGTGGCTCTCGATACCGAAGCCGGCGTGCGCAATGGCTTGACCGCTGCCGAAGCGCGCCGCCAGGCTCTCATTCGCCTCGGCGGCGCTGAGCAAACCCGCCAGGCCTGGCGCGAGCGCCGCCGCCTGCCTTTCCTCGAAGAACTCGGCCAGGACATTGTCTACAGCTCTCGCATGCTGCGCAAGAATCCCGGCTTCGCATCGATCACCGTGCTTACGCTGGCCCTCGGCATCGGCGCCAATACCGCGCTCTTCTCCATCGTCAACAGCGTGCTCCTGAACCCTCTGCCCTATCCGCATCCCAATGAGTTGATGGCCGTGCATGAAAGCAAGGCCAACTTCGATCAAGGCTCCATCTCCTATCCCAACTTCCGCGACTGGCAGCGCGACAACAAGACCCTTGCCGGCCTGGCCATCTCCCATCAAAGACGCTTCACGCTCACTGGGATGGGCCAGGCGGAAAGGAGTCCCGGCGACTACGTCACCTCCGACTTCTTCTCCATCCTCGGCGTCAAGCCGGTGCTCGGACGCCTTTTTGCGCCCGGAGAAGATGAAGTAGGCCGCAGCCCGCTGGTGCTCATCGGGCAAGGATTCTGGGAGCGCAAGTTCTCTTCGCGGCCCGATATTCTAGGCAAAACCATCACGCTCGATGGGCGCGACTTCACCATTATCGGCGTGCTTCCCGCGGACTTCGATCTATCTTTCGGCAACTTTCAAGCAGGCGATCTCTATGTGCCCGTGGGCCAGTGGCAGCAGCCGGGCCTGAATAATCGTTTTGCCGGTCTGGGCTTCCACGGCATCGCGCGGCTCAAGCCCGGCGTCACGTTTGCCCAGGCCCAGGCCGACATGAACGGAGTCTCCGATCGTCTTGCCGCGGCTTATCCGAAGGCCGATCACGGCGTGCGCGCCAACATCGTCCCGCTGCGCGAGTCCGTAGTTGGGCGCGTGCAGCCTCTGCTGCTTGTGCTTCTCGGTGCGGTCGCCTTCGTCCTGCTCATCGCCTGCGCCAATGTGGCCAACCTGCTGCTCGCCCGCTCCGGCGCGCGCGCGCAGGAGTTCGCGGTCCGCTCTGCTTTGGGCGCTGGGCGCATGCGCATCGTGCGCCAACTGCTGACGGAAAGCGTGATGCTTGCCCTGGCCGGCGGCGCGCTCGGCTTGGCCATTGCCGCGTGGGGCACGCAAGCCGTCATCAAGCTTGTCCCGGTCGCGTTGCCCCGCGCCTCGCACATTCATCTCAGCGTGTCTGTACTCTGCTTCACATTGCTGGTTTCGCTGGCGGTCGGAATCCTCTTTGGCTTGCTCCCCGCATGGAAGGCGTCTCGCCAGAAGCTCAATGAAACCCTCAAGGAAAGCAGCCGCAGCGTCAGCGGATCGCGCAATCGCACCCAAGGCCTGCTGGTGGTCTTTGAAACCGCAATGGCGCTGGTTCTGCTCGCCGGCGCGGGCTTGATGATCCGCAGCATGATCGCTTTTTCGAGCGTCGATCCGGGCTTCAATCCCCAAGGCATCACCACCTTCAGTCTGGCCGCGCCTCCATCCATGAGCAGCGCATCGCCGGACGCCGTCCGCGCCTACTATCGCGAAGTCGATCGGCGCATCCTCGCCGTCCCCGGCGTCCAGGGCATCTCCATGATGAACGGCAGCCTGCCCATGACCGGCAATGACGACGAGAGCCTCTTCTGGCTGGAGAATGAACCCAGGCCGGCAAACACCAACGATATGCACTGGGCCCTCGATTACGTTGTCGAGCCCGACTACCTGAATATGATGGGCATCCCTCTCTTGCGCGGGCGCTTCTTCACCGACGCCGACAATCAGCACGCGCCCATCGTGGCTGTAGTCGACGAGGTCTTCGCGCACAAATATTTCGGCGATGAAAACCCCGTCGGCAAGCACATCAACCTCGATGGCTACATTGAGAAGGCAACCATCGTCGGCGTGGCCGGCCACGTAATGCAATGGGAACTCGACAACGATGCGAGCTTTCCCCTGCACGCGCAGATCTACCTGCCCTTCTGGCAGACAAACGACGATGGCATGGGGTTTTCGAATAGCCTGGGGACCGACGTCGTCCTCCGCTCGCGCGGCGATTCCGCTTCCACAATGACGGATGTCCAGCACGCATTGAGCGCCATGAATCGGCAACAGGTGGTGTATCTCGCCACAACCATGAAACAGCTCATCGCCGACTCGCTCGCCGCGCGCCGGTTCTCCATGATTCTGCTGGCTGTGTTCGCCGCATTGGCGCTGCTTCTGGCGACCGTCGGCATGTATGGCGTGATCTCGTATCTCGTCAGTCAGCGCACCCAGGAGATCGGCATCCGCATGGCTCTGGGTGCAGACCGCGGGCATGTGTTGCGCTGGGTCTTCGCGCAGGGCGGCCGTCTCGCCCTCATCGGCGTTGGGATTGGGCTCGTCTCTGCACTGGCGCTCACGCAACTCATGGCGCTTTCTTCCATGATTTACGGCGTCCATGCCTACGACCCATGGACGCTCAGCGGCGTGACCCTCTTGCTGGTCGCGGTTGCGCTTGCCGCCTGCTACATACCTGCTCACCGCGCCATGCACATCGACCCCATGCGCGCCTTGCGAACGGAATAGGAGAAACACGATGAACCAACTGAGAGCATTCATGCTTCGCTTACGCGGCCTGTTCCTTTTCCACCGCGCCGATGAGGATTTTGCCTCCGAGCTCGAAAGCCACATCGCGCTCCATACCGACGCCGGCATTCGCGCCGGGCTCAAGCCCGCTGAAGCCCGTCGCCAGGCGCTCGTCCGCCTCGGCGGCGCCGAGCAAACGCGCCAGGCGCTGCGCGAGCGCCACACATTCCCATGGGTTGAAGATCTCTTGCACGATGTGCGTTACGGGCTGCGCATGATGATGCGCAACCCTTCGTTTACTGCCGTCGCCGTCGTGACGCTGGCCATCGGCATCGGCGCCACCACCACCGCATTCACATGGATCAATGGGGTGATGCTGCAGCCGCTCGGCGGCGTCGCCGAACCCGCCCGCCTCGTCGTTCTCGAATCGGTGACGCCCAACGGAGAATTCGTAACCAGCTCCTATCCCGACTTCGTGGATTTTCGCGACCGCCTCAAGCTTCTCGATGGCGTTGCCGTCTCGCGGCCCTCAGCCCTCAGCGTAGGCAAAGAAGACCACGCGGAGCGGGTATGGGGCGAGCTTGTCTCCGGCAACTTCTTCGCCGTGCTCGGCGTCAAGCCTGAAGTTGGCCGTCTCTTTCTTCCCGCTGAATATGCCGACGCTCCGGGCAAGTTTCCCATCGTCGTTATCAGCGATCGTTACTGGCGTTCGCACTTCGCCGCCGATCCTTCCATCGTCGGTAGAACCATCCTCATCAATCAGCACGAACTGACCGTTGTCGGCGTCGCCGCTCCCGCGTTTCATGGCTCGATTCCTGTCACCGCCTTCGACCTATGGATTCCCTATATGGAGCAGCCCGCGCTCAACAGTGTGAAGGAGTGGATGCTGCGCGACCGCCATAACCGCAACATGCTCGCTGTGGCCCGCCTCAAGCAAGGCGTCACCATCGATCAAGCGCGCGACGAGCTGAAGTCGCTCGCAGACCGCATGGCGATTGCCAATGCGGACGTGAGCGAAGGCATGTCCGCCACTTTGCTGCCGTTGTGGAAGTCGCCGCACGGGCCGCAGGGACTTCTCATCGGGCCGCTGCGCATCCTGATGGGCGTGTGCATTCTGGTGCTGATCATTGTGTGCGCCAACGTCGCCAACCTGCTGCTTGCCCGCGCGACAGTCCGCGAGAAAGAATTCAGCGCGCGCCTCGCCCTCGGCGCTGGCCGTGCAAAGCTCGCGCGCCAGGTGCTGACAGAAAGTCTCCTGCTCACCGGCTCAGGCGCCGCGCTCGGCCTCGCCGTCACTCCGTGGATGGGCCACGCGCTCCGCTATCTGATGCCCCCCGGACCCCAGCAGCAACTGGTCGCCATGGACACGCGTCCCGATCTCAGCGTGCTCGCATTCACCGCCGGGGTATGCGTGATCGCGGCGCTTGCGGCAGGACTAATTCCCGCTTTGCAGGTATGCCGGATGAACCTCACCGCCAGCCTGAACAACGGCGGCCGCAGCGGACTCGCCGGCCGCGGACGCAATCGCCTGCGCTCCGTCCTCGTCGCTTCTGAAGTGGCTCTTGCCCTGGTCGCGTTGGTTGGCGCGGGACTGTTCGCGCGTGGATTTCAAACCACCATGCGCATCGATCCCGGCTTCGATCCCAACCACGTGCTGCTCAGCCAGTTCTATCTCAACACCAACGGATACAACCTCGCTCAGCGCAAGGAATTTTGCCGCCGCCTCGAAGAACGCATGATGTCCGCACCCGGCGTCACCGACGTGGCCTACTCCGACGGCGTTCCGTTGGGCTTCGAGCCAAGCTGGTGGGAGGAGCTCAAGATCGAGGGCTACGCGCCCCGTCCCAACGAAAACATGAGCATCTTCCGTAACGTCATCTCGCCGGGCTATCTGCCCCTGATGCACATTCCCATCGTTGAGGGCCGCAACTTTACTGAAGCTGACAACGATGACGACAAATCGCCCGCCGTGATGATCGTGAATCAAGCATTCGTGAAGCACTTCTTCGCCGGCCGCGATCCTATCGGCGCCCGGATTCACGGCTGGGGAAGCTGGTTCCGCGTCGTCGGCGTGGCCAAAGATTCCAAGTACCACTACCTCGGCGAATCCACGCCGGCCTACTTCTACGTGCCCTTCCGCCAAATCTACCGCGAAGACATGAATCTCAGCTATTATGTCCGCGCCCATGGCGATCCGGATAGCATTCTCGCCACGCTTCGCCGCCAGGTCCGCGACCTCGATCCCAACGTAATCGTCTTCGACGCCGCGCCGCTCAAGGAATACATCGGCGCATCGCTCTATCCGCAGAAAGTCGCCGCAAGCCTCATGACCGTGCTGGGCTCGATTGCCGTGCTGCTGGCGGCCGTGGGCCTCTACAGCGTGATGGCCTATTCCGTGGCGCAGCGCACGCAGGAGATCGGCGTACGCATGGCTCTGGGTGCGCGGCCGGCTCATGTGCTGCGGATGGTCGTCAAGCAAGGGCTTGCTCTTACGTTTGGAGGTCTCATCGTCGGCGCGTTGCTGGCCGTCGGGCTGGCGCGCGTCGTGGCCAATCTTTCTTTCACTAACTCGGCAATGGGCTCGAGTGCGAAGCTGCTCGGCGAAGGCGCAGCCAATCCCCTCATCTTTGTGGCGGCCACCGGCTTCCTTTGCGCGGTCGCCGTCCTCGCCTCCTGGCTGCCCGCGCGCCGCGCCGCCTCCGTCGATCCCATGAAGGCTCTGCGAACCGAATAGGAGAATTGCAATGCGCGCGATCAAAGCACTGGCCACACGCCTTCGCGGGATCTTTAGTCGTCGCGATTCGGAAGCCGACTTTGCCGCCGAACTCGACATGCACATCGCCATGCACACCGACGACGGAATGCGCGCCGGCCTAAGCGTAGAAGAAGCACGCCGTCAGGCTCTCATCCGTCTCGGCGGCATGGAGCAAACCCGCCAGGCGCATCGCGAGCGCCGCACAATGCCCTGGATCGAGTCGCTGCTGCGCGATTTGGCCTACGGAATTCGCACGCTCGCCAGGCATCGCGGCGCAACGGCGATCGCCATCTTCTCCATCGGCCTCGGCATTGGCGCCAACGCCACTATCTTTTCCATGGTCAGCCGCTTCGTTCTGCGCCCCGCGCCGGTCGGCGATCCCACCACGCTGCTCGCATTGCACACAACCCGTGAAGGCGAACAGTGCTGCAACAACTTCACGCTGCCTCTGTACCACGACGTCCGCGACCAGGCAAAATCCTTTTCCGGCGTGGCTGCCTATGACGAGCTCATTCCCGCCTCTATCGGCGGAAGCGGCGAACCGGAACGCGTATGGGGACAGGCCGTCACCTCCAACTTCTTCACCGTCCTCCAACTGCCCATGGTCGTTGGTCGCGGCTTCGCGAGCGGCCAAGAGAACGCTCCCGAAATTGTTCTAGGCGCCAGTCTCTGGCGTCGCCGCTTCTCGAGCGACCCCGGCATCGCCGGAAAAACCGTTACTCTTTCCGGACACCTGTTCACCGTCGCCGGCGTCGCATCGCCAGCCTTCCACGGCGTCGACCAGATCCTCAACACCGAGTTCTGGGTTCCGCTTGGCAACGCCGCTCAGCTCGTCCCCAATCTTGCCGATGAGAACTCCCGCGACTTCCACTGGCTTGCCGCGGTCGCGCGTCTCAATCCGGGCGTCACGCGGGAACAAGCCGCCGCCGAGCTCAACACGCTCGCACATCGTTTTGCCATGTCCTACCCGGAAACCGACAAAGGTGGCGGCTTCGTCTTTGAACAGGCGGGTTCTCTGCCGCCGCGCGATCGAGGAACCGAAATCATGTTTCTTACCGCGCTGTGCGTGGTCGTGCTTCTAGTCCTCTCTATTGCCGGCGCCAATGTTGCCAATCTCCTCTTTGCTCAGGCCGCGAGCCGCCAACGCGACATGGCCGTGCGTCTGGCACTTGGGGCCACACGCGCGCGCCTGCAGCGTCAACTGCTTCTCGAGAGTCTGCTGCTCGGCCTTGGCGGAGGCATGCTTGGCATCGTGTTGTCGCTGTGGTCCACGCACGCGCTTTCCGTGTTGCATCTGCCCGCGCCTGTTCCTCTCGATCTCACCCTGCGCGTCGATTGGCGCGTGCTCCTCTACTCCTTCGCGTTGAGCGTTCTCAGCGGACTGCTGCTTGGCCTTGCCCCGGCCTGGGCTGCCGCGCGGCCGCGGCTCGCCAGCGCCCTTAAAGGGGAAGACGCGCTCGCCCGTCCCGGCCGCCGTATCAGTTTGCGCAATCTTCTCGTCGTCGCGCAGATCGCCATGTCCGTAGTTCTGCTCTGCGTTACCGGGCTCTTCCTGCGCAGCCTGCAAAGCGCCGCCGACATCGACGTCGGGTTTCATGCGCAGAATCTCCTGCTGATGTCCGTCGATCCGCGCGTTCACGGTTATACGCCCGAACGCACGGTTGCTTTTCTCGACCAGCTTCAGCGGCGCGTCGCGAATCTCCCCGGCGTGCAATCGGTCGTCGCTACCGACGTCGCTCCGCTCAACGGAGGCCACCGCAGCGACGGCTTCCAGGCCCAGGGCGGCTCTGCCGAAAAAAGATCCAACGACAGCACCGAGCTCTATATGGTCACGCCCGGCTATTTTGAAACCATCGGTACGCCGCGTCTTGCCGGCAGCGACTTCGGCGCGGAATCTGCATCAGGACCCAAAGTCGCCCTGGTCAATCAGGCCTTTGTCGAAAGCCTTTTTCCCGGAGAGAACCCTATTGGCCAGCAAGTCTCCGGCGGTGGCGTAACCTACCGCATCATCGGTATCGTCGGCAACATCAAGTCCCGCACCTTAGGCGAAAATACGCGGCCCGTCCTTTATCGCTCTCTTAAGCAAACTGTCGCTACCGATCCCTCGTTGCTCGGCTACACGTTGATCGTCCACACGGCTGGCAATCCCAGCGCGATCGCAGAATCGGTCCGCCGGCAAATCTATGCGCTCGACCCCGCCATGGCCATCTACAACGAAGAAACCATGGAAGAGCACGTCCGCACCGCCTACTTCCTTCCCCGCCTGGCCGCCATGCTCTTCGGAACCTTCGGCTTCATCGGCCTTGTCCTGGCCAGCGTAGGCCTCTATGGAGTCATGAGCTACGCGGTCAGCCGCCGCACGCGCGAGATCGGCATTCGCATGGCGCTGGGCGCGCGGCCGGGGACCGTTGAAAGACTCGTGTTGCGCCAGGGCATGGTGCTCACGCTCATCGCCATTGCCCTCGGCTGGCCGGCCGCCTGGATGCTCTCCAAAATGGCGTCGAGTTTTCTTTACGGCATTCAGCCCCACGACGCGTTGACGTTCGCCGTCATCCCGCCGTTTCTCGCTTTGATTGCGCTGGCCGCATGCTACTTACCCGCGCGCCGCGCCGCGTCTATCGATCCCATGCAAGCCTTGCGCACAGAATAGGAGATTTCTTATGCCCAAACTTAGAGCATTCATACTGCGCCTTCGTGGCCTATTTCGCGCGCAACCCGCGGAGGACGAGTTCAATGTCGAGCTCGAAAACCACGTCGCACTCGACACCGACGCCAGAATCCGCACAGGTCTTTCCTTGGAAGAAGCGCGCCGTCAAGCTCTGATCCGCCTCGGCGGCGCCGAGCAAACCCGCCAGGCCCACCGCGATCGCCGCACGCTGCCGCTGGTGGAGCGCGTCCTGCGGGATCTCCGCTTCGCGCTGCGGCAAATGATCAAAGCCCCCAGCTTCACCATCACCGCCGTCCTCACGCTGGCCCTGGGCATCGGCGCCAACACCGTCATCTACATTCTGGTCGACTCGATCCTCTTGCGTCCGCTGCCCTATGCGCGGCAGGACAGGCTGGTGCTCATCGCCGGCCCCAGCACGCCCACATTTCCCAAGGGCTGGGTTCGCGAACTCGGCGCCCACACCGGCGCATTCAGCGCAGTCGCCGCCTACGGTGCGGACGCGGAATCAAACCTCACCGAGATGGATACACCCGATCGCGTCTTCGGCGCGGCCGTCACCGTGAATGCTTTCGGCGCACTCGGAATCAAACCCGCCGTTGGCAGCTTCTTCACTCCCGAAGATGCCGTTGCCGGCCAGGATCGCGATGTGGTCCTCAGCCACGACTACTGGCATCAGCGCTTCGGCGGCGAAGCCTCGGCCATCGGCCGCACCATCCGCATCGACGGCGTCTCGCGGCGCATTATCGGCGTGATGCCGGCCGGCGTTCACTTCCCGTATTCCGACACGCAATTCGTGATCCCTGTCTCTTTCCGTGGCGACGATCCGCTCGACGCTTGGCGCCTATTCGACCTGCATGCGTTCGCACGCTTGGCCGACGGCGTCTCACCCGCGCAAGCCCAGGCCGAGCTGCACCGCGTGCATCCCACGATGCTTTCGCTCTTTCCCTGGCGCATGCCCGACAACTGGTCCTCGGATCTGACCGCCGTGTCGCTGCTCCAATCGATCACCGGCGACGTCAAGCCCAAGCTCCTCTTGCTCTTTGGCGCTGTGGGGCTCATCCTGCTCATCGCCTGCGCCAATGTCGCCAACCTCATGCTGGCCCGCGCCACCGCCCGCGAACGGGAGATCGCCGTGCGTAGCGCGCTGGGCGCGTCTTCGAAACGGCTTATCCAGCAACTGCTTTCAGAGAGCGTCGTGCTGGGCGCTGCGGCTGGCGTCGTTGGACTCGCCGCGGCCCTGGCCAGCCTGCGCGTCTTTGTCCATCTGCTGCCCGCTGACACGCCGCGCGTGCAGAGCATCTCGCTGCACTGGACCGACATTCTCTTCACGCTTGGCGCATCGGTGCTGGCCGGGCTTCTCTTCGGCATCATCCCCTCCATTCGCATGGCCACCATGGATCTGCTCGCCACGCTGCGCATGGGCAGCCGCGGCGTTATGGGAAAAGGTTCGCGCTTCGGCCTTTCCGCTTTGCTGGTCATGGCCCAGATCGGCCTTTCTGTGCTGGTGGTTACCGCCGCCGGCCTGCTCTTGCACAGCCTCTACAATATTTCCAAAATTGATCCCGGCTTCCGCACCAGCCACATTGTCACCGCCGAGGTTTCTCTCGATGGCGCCGCATGCACCGATAAGGGACGCTGCCACTCCTTTTTCTCATCGCTGCTCGATCGCTTCCAGGGCATAGCCGGCGTGCAAAGTGTGGCTCTTACCGATGCGCTGCCGCTCACCGGCCGTGACAACAATTACGTCTTCGACGCGGAAAACCACCCCCGCGACGCGCACCAGCAAGCGTCGCAGGCCACCGCGCGCACCGTCTCGCCGGGATACTTCGACACGCTTGGCCTGCGCCTCGCGCGCGGCCGTCTGCTCACCCAGCAGGACGCCGCCGACTCGAGCCATGCCGCGGTCATCAACGAGCACCTGGCCCGGACCCTCTGGCCCAACCAGGATCCGATAGGAAAGCATTTGCTCGACGTGAAGGACGAAAAGGTTCCCGCCGTTTGGGATGGTAATTACGCCGCGATCGTCGTCGGCGTGGTGCGCAACGCGCGTGAAGGTACGCTCGAAGGCGACTTCACCGATGAGGTCTATCTGCCCATCGCGCCCGTGCGCGAGGCATCGGCCATGTACATCATGCTGCGCACGCAGACCACATCGCAGGAGACCGCGCAGCAACTGCGCCGCGCCGTGGCCTCCATCGATGCGCAGGCGCCCGTGACCAGGGTGCGCAGCCTCGACGAGATCGTCACCTCCTCTGAGGCCGGTTCGCGCGCGCTGGCCGTGCTGCTGCTCGGCTTTGGCGCTCTGGCCGTCGTCATTGGCGCAGTCGGCGTCTATAGCCTCATTGCCTACGTCGTAAGCTGGCGCACGCGCGAAATCGGCCTGCGCCTGGCCCTCGGCGCGCAACGGCGTCAAATCGTCATGAGCGTCGTGCGCCAGAGCCTGATCTTGGCCGGCGGCGGCTGCGTAGCAGGCCTCGCCGGTGCTCTCGCGCTCAGCCGGCTGTTGCAGAGCTTTCTTTTTAACGTCAACGCTTTCGACCCCGTCACCTTTTTCGCGGTCTCGCTGCTGATGGCTACAGTAGCGTTTGCCGCCGCCTGGCTGCCCGCTCGCCGAGCAGCCGCCATCGATCCCATGCAGGCTCTGCGAGCGGACTAGGAGAAAAATATGCGCCAACTCAAATCGATCGTCGCGCGCCTTCGCGGCCTGTTTCACCCGCCGTCAGTGGATGAAGACTTTGCCGCCGAACTCGACGCCCACATCGCTCTCGACACCGAAGCCGGCATCCGCAACGGCCTCAGCGCTGAAGAAGCACGCCGCCGTGCGCTCGTCCGTCTTGGCGGCGCGGAGCAAACGCGCCAAGCTCATCGCGAGCGCCGCACATTCACCTGGCTCGAAAATCTGATCCAGGACGCGCGCTACGGCCTGCGCATGACGGTGCACAACCC
>Ga0302314_10018631_pt1 | contig 11568 bp, 14 predicted proteins | sample III_Palsa_N2_3_FD_200533 | JGI IMG/M metagenome (GOLD analysis project Ga0302314, IMG submission 200533) | Peat permafrost microbial communities from Stordalen Mire near Abisko, Sweden - III_Palsa_N2_3 | ecosystem: Environmental > Terrestrial > Soil > Palsa > Peat permafrost | place: Sweden... | reverse complement strand
AGCTTCGGCAAGGGCTGGCACCGGCCGCAGTGCAGACGACTTCGGTCATCCGTGCAGACGCCTTCGGAAACTGACAATCGGAGCTGCCGCAGGACTCGTCGGCATGGACGCTGCAGTAGTCGGCGCTGCCCTGACCCCGGTGATCGAGGAGGTTCTCGGGCGGCTCTACAGCGGGATGACCGTCAGGCGAGTCAAGCGCGTCACGGAGACCCTGGCCGACGCCGCCGAAGAGCTTGGCGGCGATGCGGCCGAGCAGCTCAGGCGGTTCGCTGACGCGGCCGCGTCGGACGAGACCTACCAGGAGCTGCTAGCCCGCACGCTGACCATCGCTCAGGACACCTCGATGCGCGACAAGCGCCGGGCACTGGGACGCGCCCTGGCGAATGCCCTGGACGACAACGGCACCAAGGTCGACAGCGAGATCGCGTTCGTCCGGATGCTGGCCGACCTGGACCCCGTTCACATCCGCGTGCTGAAGATCATGAGCCGCAGGCCGGAGCACCTGGACCGGGTCGCAGAGCAGATGAACGCCGCCGACGATCCCAAGGCGGTGCGGCAATGGTACGAGTGGAGCATCGTCCATGCCGACCCCGGCCTGGAGGGGGCGGCCTACGGTGCGCTGCAGGTACTCGAGCGCCACGGCCTGATCTGGGACGGCGGCGAGCAGCTGGTCCCCTCTCCCCACGGCATGCAGCACGAGTATGAGATCTCGCCCTATGGCGACTACCTCATCGACCGGCTGGCAGAGCCCGCCCGACCTGCCAGATAGCGGGCAAGATTCCCTGCTGTTTAAAGCCGAAGATCACAGGCAGCGGTTGCAGGTGGCATGGGGCGAGCATAGCTGATGTTGCCAGATAACCGTAGTTATCCCGCAACCTGGGCGGGGCCGGCCCGGTGGAGCCGTTGGGGGACCGGGTGGAGTGTGTGCGAAACCGGCAGACTGCGGGTCAGCGGCCTGCAGCAGTGCAGTCCTAGCCCTCACCAGCTACCCCATGCGTCAATACAATTACACATTGTGACAGCACTCCCGATCTTGGCCGCTATGGCGGTAGCGACGCACAAGATTGCGTGGGGCGACGTCCCCACCTGGATAGCCGTGGTCGGGGCGATCGTCGGCGCTGCGGGCGTGCTGGGCCAGTTGCATGCCCAGCGGAAAGAAATCGCAAGGCAGGCGTGGCAGCTCGATCGGCAGCAGGCATCTCACATCGCCCTCACCTGGTGCGCCGCAACGGAGGTCCAGATCCAGCCCGCTCCAGATCCGGTCCCGGGTGCCGGTCACACAGTCGTGATTGTCTCTAACAACTCATCGCGGCCGATCCGGAACGTCACCTGCCAGATCGAGCCCGGACCGCCTCAAGGGGGGAGGCTGGACCCGCAGATCCTCCAGCCGGAGCGGGAGGGAGACCCGTTGCATTTCACGCTTGCTAGGGCTGGGACACACTCTCCCCTACTGTTCCGCGCTGGGTCCAAGTACGGATTCTTGTTCGAATTCATTATCCCGCCTGAAGATGCCTCTAATCCTGCGACACCGGTAGCGCAGGTATCGGTGCGGTTCACTGACGATGCCGACCTGTGGTGGCAGATCGACGAGAACCTGCACCTGAAACGGCTGCTTCCTGGCCGCCGCCGTTGCCGAGCCACCGAGTCCGAACATTGACACCTGACCAGCGCACTGACACCGAGATGACCGAATCACTGACAACGGGCTGCGGCTTCTCACCAGGCGACGGGATCGCAACGGGCAGGCTTCGCCGGGTCGCCCCGCTGGCCGGCCTTGCGGCTCGCACCGCCGGGGAGGAAGTGATCGCGTCACTGCGGCGCAGGCCGCCCGGCGCGGATGCCTACGAGCGCCGAGCGGAGCGGTACGCGGAGGTCATGGGGCGCTCTAAGGGTGCCTTTATGAAGATCGGCCAGATCATGTCGTACGTGCCGTTCGGGAGCGCGGTGCCACCGGAGAACCGGGCGATCTACCAGGCGGCGATGAGTCGGCTGCAGGCCGATGCCCCGCCGATGGATCCGGAGCTGGCCGCGGAGGTCATCACAGCCGAGCTTGGTGCTCGGCCAGACCAGATCTTCACAGAGTTCTCCGCCCGCCCGCTGGCGGCCGCTTCCATCGGCCAAGTGCATGCCGCCCGGCTGCCCGACGGGCGGGCCGTGGCGGTCAAGGTCCAGTACCCCGGCGTGGCCCAGGCCATCCGGGCTGACTTGCGTAATACCGAGCTGGTCGCGGCGATGTTCCAGCTGCTCCGCTCGGTCATTCCCGGCTTGACCAGTGCCGACCCGAAGACGATCGCGGCGGAGGTTTCCGAGCGGATCAACGAGGAACTCGACTACCGGATCGAGGCGACTCACCAGCGCTTCTTCGCCGCCGCCTACGCCGGGCACCCGTACATCCACGTCCCGTCCGTGATCGGCGAGTACTCGACCGCGCGGGTGCTCACCCAAGAGCTGGCCGCGGGGCTAACCTGGCCCGAAGCCGTGACAGCGAGCCAGGAGCTGAAGGACCGCTGGGGCGAGACGCTGTTCCGCTTCGCCCTCGGGAGCATGCGACGGCTTCTCGCCTGGAACGTCGACCCGCATCCAGGCAACTTCCTTTTCCGCCCCGACGGATCGGTCAGCTTTCTCGACTTCGGGTGCGTGAAGCACTACGACAGTGACGACATGGCCCAGGTACAGCGGATGGTCCGCGCTGTCGTGGCCGGGGACGCCTTGGCGCTGCGGGCCGAGTTCGTCGAGGCAGGGCTCTTCGACGCCACCACGGGTCCGGCGCCGGAGGAGGTCCTCACCTGGTACCGGCCCGGATTCGAGTTGCTCACCGCACCCCAGCCTTACACCATGACACCCGAGCTCGTTGCCCGCGTGATCGAGAACCTCGTCTCGTTCCGCGCGTCCAGCAGCAGGTCATGCAGGCGGCGGCCGACCCCGCCGCCCTGCAGCGAGCGGCGCACCTCGATCTCCGCGAGCACGAACGTCCGGGTACCCGTCTCAACCGCGAACCCGGGTGCCGGCTCCGGCCGGAGCCCGGCCCACCAGTGCGCATCACCGTCCGGCAGCGGGTAGCCGAACGCGAACCCCGCCACGGCGTACCCGCCGCCGCACGCGAGCACCAGTCCGAACCCGGGACGCTCCACCGCCCGCCGGAGCCGGTCACCGAACGCGGAAACCTTCCGGTCACCAAGATCCACACCATCGGCATACGCCGCCAGCAGATCGTCCGTTCGCTGCCGTGCCGCCTCAGACCCGGCGCACGTGAATTCAAAAGACGCGGACATGAGACCAACCATAAGGCTCCGTAAGTTCGCACCGCTGCCAGCAGGCAGCCCGTCAGCGTCACGATCAGCCAGGCACTCGCTGACGAGGACCAGCACGAGCAACCAGGCCGACAGTCCGGCACTCGCCCCTCGCCACTGGCCCCCTCATCCGTCGGTCAGCGTGGACGCGCTCCTGTACCCGTGCCGCCGCGCCGGCGGCACGTGAACGGCCTTCTACGTCATGGCGGACCTGCGGCCGGCTGGCCCGTTATGGTTGGGGCGTGGATGACAACCTGATGACCCGGACTGAAGCCCGCCGGGTGGAGGCCCTGGCTGCTTTGCGGGCAGAGAGCCAGGAGCGGCTCGGGCAGTTTTTCACTCCGCGGCGGGCGGCGTCGCTGATAGCGGGCTTGCCTCGCCTGCCCGAGTCCGGCCGGCTGCGGGTCCTAGACCCTGGCGCCGGCGCCGGGTCGCTCACGGCGGCGCTGGTTGACCGGGTACTGGCCGAGGCACCGGGCGTTCAGGTTGAAGTCGTCGCTGTCGAGATCGACCCGGACGTGGTCGGGTACCTGGCCGAGACCCTGGCGGACTGCGAGAAGGAAGCAGGCGGCATGGTCACGACGAGGCTGATCAGGGGGGACTACATTGAGCTGGCCACCGGGGGCTTGGGCGCGGACGAGGCCCTGCCCGGCCCGTTCGACGTCGTGATCATGAACCCGCCGTACGCCAAGCTTGCCGTCCGGTCGTGGCAGCGGGCGGCGATGCAGCGCTTCGGGATTGACAGCCCGAACCTCTACGCGGCGTTCCTCGCGCTCGGCGCGACCGCGCTCAAGCCGGACGGCCAGCTCGTAGCCATCACCCCGCGCTCGTTCGCGAACGGGCCGTATTTCGAGGACTTCCGGCGGTACCTGCTGCGGACCGTGGCGATCGACCGGCTGCACATCTTCGAGTCCCGCTCCACTGTCTTCTCCGATACCGGCGTGCTGCAAGAGAACATCGTCCTGTCGGCGACACGTGACGGCACCCGGTCCAAGGTCCGGCTCACGGTCAGCCACGGGCACACCGATACGGCAACCGAGCACGTCATCAACTACGACGACATGGTGCGGCCCGAGGACCCTCACCAGTTCCTGCGCATCTCCGCCGGGAACGCTGACACCGCGGTCGCCGAGGTGATGGCCGGCATGCCCGCGACGCTGAAGGACCTCGGCCTTAAGGTGTCGACCGGCCGGGTCGTTGACTTCCGCTCGCGCCAGAACCTGCGCGAAACGCCACGCGACGGGGACCTGCCGCTGGTCTACCCGGGCAACCTGCGCGAGGGCGTCATCGAATGGCCCCGGAACCTCCGCAAGCCGCAGGGCTTCGCCGTGCTGACGGAGGAGGACCGCAAGCTACTGGTGCCGTCCGGCTGCTACGTCGTGGTCAAGCGCTTTTCCGCCAAGGAGGAACGCCGGCGCGTCGTGGCCGCCGTCTGGGACCCGGCCGTGAACGGCCAGGCCGACGTCGCCTTCGAAAATCACCTGAATTACTTCCACGCCAACGGCACAGGACTGGACCGCGACCTGGGGGTCGGCCTGAGCTTGTGGATGAACAGCGGCATCGTGGACAAGTTCTTCCGCACGTTCTCCGGCCACACCCAGGTCAATGCCACTGACCTGAGAACGCTGCGCTTCCCCGTCCTGGACGCGCTGCGTGCGCTCGGCCGGGCCGTTACCTCTGCCGCCTTGCCTCCGCAGGAGCAGATCGACAACCTCGTGCAGGCGCACCTTATCCCAGCGGAAGCGTGACCGTGACCAGCCAGCCCAGCACTGTAGAGAGCGCGCGCTTCCTTCTGGCCGAACTCGGGTTCGACAAGGTGCGCACCAATGAGCGCTCCGCGTGGACCCTGCTCGCACTGGCCCAGCTCGGCTCCGATGACACTTGGGCGGACGCGGCCAGCCCGATGCTCGGCACCCGCGCCATCATGGACTGGATCGATGAGAAGTTCGGGGTGAAGTACGCGCCGAACAGCCGCGAGCAGATACGGCGCCGGTCGCTCCACCAGTTTGTGCAGGCGCTGCTCGTCGTGCAGAACCCGGATGACCCTGAACGTCCGACCAACTCCGACAAGAACTGCTACCAGTTGCACCCGAGGGCGCTGGAGGTCATCCGGGCGTACGGCACCGCAGAGTCCCCGCACTGCTGGATGCGTACCTGGCCGACGTCCCTGGGCTGAAGGCGTTGTACGACGCTGCGCGGGAGATGCACCGTATACCTGTCACGCTGCCCGGAGGCCGAGCGCTCACGCTGAGCCCCGGCGGGCAGAACGTCCTCATCCGGCAGATGGTCGACGACTTTTGCGGCTACTTCACGCCCGGCGGGCAGGTCCTCTACGTTGGCGATGCCGACGCCAAGTGGGCCTTCTTCGAGCAGGCTGCCCTCGCCGATCTCGGCGTCATCGTCGACCAGCACGGCAAGATGCCCGACCTAGTCGTGTACCTGCCGGACAAGAACTGGCTCGTCCTGATGGAGGCCGCCCCGTCGCACGGCCCCGTGGACGCCAAGCGCCACCGTGAGCTGGCTGAGCTGTTCGCACGATCGACCGCCGGGCTGGTCTACGTTTCGTGCTTTCCGTCACGCGCCGAGATGCGCAAGTACCTCCCCGACATTGCCTGGGAAACTGACGTCTGGTGCGCTGACAACCCGACGCACCTGATCCACTTCGACGGCGAGCGCTTCCTCGGCCCCTACGAGGATTAGCGCCGATTTCCGCACCGGTACCTCGGCCCTTGGTCAGTCGAATTCGGAGTGGAGCTGGCGTCCGTCCCACCAGGGGACGGTGGTGTCGGCGGGCAGGGTGGCTTCGCGGAGGACGGGTGAGTACGCACGGCGGTTGATTTTGACGGTGATGCCGTCACCATGACTGATGATCTCGCCGGGGGTGTCCCGGAAACGGCGCTGGAGGGTGTCGGGGGTGGCGTGGGCGTAGTTGCCGGGCAGGCGGAGCCGGAAGGCGGCAGTGAGGGCCTAGGTCAGGACGCATAGCACGACGTCGAGGTCGACGTTGAGGTTGACGGCGGAGGACAGGGCGTCGGCGCAGAATGCCTGGATGATCTCGGCCAGCCGCTGCTCAATGGTCATCCGGCGGGCTTAGTGCTCGATCAGGGTCTTGGTCTTGATGCCGGTGTCGTTGGTGATGATGACGGTCGGTGCGTCGCGGCCGAGGCCGGTGACGATGAGCTGGCGGACCGTTCCGGGGTAGCTGGTGAGTTTCACGGCTGCGTCCTCGTGCACGCGGGGTCGGTTACGGGGCCCGGGCCGGTTCAGGGTGACGGGCTTGAACTCACTCGCGGCCAGGCTGCTGATGTGTGGCCGTGTCACTCTGACCGCACCAGGCCGCCCTGCGGAGGCAAGTCGCGGCTATGGCTCGAGTTAGATGGCGAATGCACACGAGTCTCTTGCTATTCAACCCCGGCCAGATCGGCATGGCGATGCCAGAATGAGCGCATGGGCTGGGATGGCGTGGGCATGGCCGATGAGCAGGGACATCGCCGCGCCGTGGCCGACGTTCTTATGGCCGAGTTCTCCGGCCGGGACCGCACGGTGGTCGCTGTCGATGCGAACGTCGTCAAGGGCCGTGCCTACCTGGCCGTGCGAGGCGCGGACGGCCAGGTGCGGCCGGTCTGCCTGCTGCTTGACCCCGTAGATGAATCCGACCCCGCGCATCCCTTCCTTTACTACAAGGGCTTTCCCGTGGATGAGTCGCCCCGGCGCTGGCCGGCGAAGGTTGCCCAGGCGCTGACGACGTGGGAGCCCTGACCCGCTAGCCCGCCGCAAACCGGCACGCCGTGACCGACGGCCCCCGGCACGATGCCGGACCTGGCCATGGAGTAGTTCGTGACCCAGGTGAGCGGGACCGGCATCGGCCGTGACCCGACCGCGTTTCTGGGTGCCGCGCCCCCGCCTGTAGTCACCGCGCCGTGGGGATATTGAGAGGAAAGCCAGAGCGCCGACGCCGCGAGATACTCGCTGATTCAGATCCGCTGAAATCATGCCGAACATCACGCCCGGCCTGGTCCCAGGAGCACGCGGGAGGCAGGACGCCGTGTCGGCGAGGCTCCTGCCTGCGTTCCTTACGGTCCGTAACGTCCCCGAAGTCGCTAATCTATGCTGGTCTAGACCAATCGGACTCGGCTCATGCTGGGTAGCCGGACGCGGGTTTCCCCGGGCGCATCACGGGTGAGCTGCCGGGCAGCGCCGACAGCATCAGGTAACGGCAGTCATTAGCGTGTCCTCAGTGCCCGAATACCTGCTGGCATGAGGGGAGGGCGGCCTTGGCGAGCGCCCAGTCCAGCCATGAGTCTTCCGCGTTGTACAGCTCGGCCCACAGATCTGCCTCACCTCGCCCTTGCGTGGTGAGGGGGATGATTATGGTCTGCCGGACGCGATAGCCGGGCAGCGGCCGGACGAAGCCGTAGCAGCGATCAGCGGTGCGCGTTGACAGGCCGCTGAACTGTCCTTGCGCGACGCAGGCGCCGCTGGAGATCACGATCCCGGCTGTGCCGTCAATCTGGCTGAGGGCTGGCTTGACCAGCTTGCTGATCTGGTCGATCTTGTCCGGCAGGCTGGCGTGTGCCCAGGGGGTGAACTGCCAGGTTCCGTCCATGAGGTCCGCCCGCAGCCAGCCGCCGCCGGCGCGCGCGGCCTGCTCGGCCTTCTGCAGCGGCCGCCCCTCCACGCGGGGCCAGCCCCGCGAGGCCTCGACCCCGCCCCTGAGCTCGCAAGGGCCAGCTCCGGACGGCAGCGCCCGCAGTTCGGCGTCCTTGAACATGACCGGTGCCTCCGCGCCGGTCTCGGCGGCGGCCTGGGCGGCGGCCTCGATCAGGCGGAGCAGTTCGGCGGCATCATCGTCATCCAGGCGCCCGCCAAGGTCGCCGGCGATCTCAACATCGAGCTTCCAGCTGATCCGCATGATCGCCTGGGAGAGCCTGTCCCAGTAAGCCCGGCCTTCCCGTGAACGCTGGTCAGGGATTATGGCGAAGGTCTCGACGCGCAGTGCCGTCTTCTCCCTTTGCAGGAGCACGTCACTAGGAGGGTCCTGTCGGCTGGATCGGTGCTCCAGGGCGACAGCGAAGCCAGACCGCACGGCGAGGCCGGCCGCCTCCAGCTGAAGCGCGCAGTGGCGTCGGCGATCGTCACGCAGATCATTCTTCATCTCCCTCTGCACGCCCCCGAGGCCCGGAGTGCCGGTAAGGAGGTGCAGCCGCAGCGCGAGTTCAAGCAGGTTCCCGAGTGCTCCCGTGTGCGCTCCGCCGAGGTTCACTTCCCCTGGCACGTGCCCGGCGGCATCCCAGTACCGCTCAGGCCAGTCTGGTCCCATGCGCTGTTCAAGCTGCTCAAGCGCCCACAGCGTTGCCTGCCGCCGTGCCGGGCTGACGAGGGGAGAGTCGGCCATCCGTCGGTAAAGGTCCCATGTTGGGCGGTCGTCACCTGCAGGCGTCATCTCGGTCCGGGCCTCGGCTCCCGGCCAGGCGCGTGCCGCAGGAGCATGATCGGGTCGCTGCGGCGGGCTCGCGGGCCGCCTGCTGCGACAGCATGCCGGGACGGCATGATCACCTGTTCCGCGTACCCGAGGAACAGGTGCAGGCGCACCCGCGCAACACGCATGAAGTCCCCCGTTCCAGATCTGCCGTAAAGAAGCAAGCCCGCCAGCGGGTCACCGCCAGCTCTGCCCGTCCATCAGGAGCACCAGCGCCGCAACGAGGACGACGGACGCCACCAGCCCGTAGCCAGCGGCAGAGAGCACTTTGGCTACGTAACCGGCCTCTGTCAGACGGTGATCACTATATGGTCCAGCAACACCAGGGCAGCACGCAAATGGAATTCCCTGTCGCCCGGTGACGCCCCGACCCGGCGCTCACGGTCGCTCCGCGCCCGCATGGCACCGCCATGGTGGCGCCACTCTCCAAGACGAAGGCGCACAGCATCGTGCTCTTCGGCATGGGCGCTGCCCGCGCCCGGAGAAATGGCGACGCCTCCATCCGGATAAGCCGGCTTAAACGATCCTCGCGCAGATGCACCGCGACCTCTCCAAGTGGGGCCGTCCCGTGTTTCCCGGTCCGCGTATGGCTGCGCTCGCGCCGACCGCGGGGTCCCCTCTGATGAGCCGGTAGTGGCAGGTCAGCGCGTAGATATACCTCGGATGTACCTTCGACCGACCTTCCATGGACCTCGGCTGGCGCCTCCGGTGGTCGCCACGAGCGGGGCAGGCCATGATGACCCGGACGCGTCTATGCCGGCCGGGCACTTCGGAATGATGGCGAGCCACGACTGTGCGGATTGAGTCCGCTGGCTCGCCAAGATGCACGGTCATGGCGGAACCGCTAACGGATGACAGCCTGGCCGCACGGCTCTTGCCTGCAACTATCGCGCTGCGTAACCACATCGGAAGGGGGTCTCTATGGCTGGTCTAGACCAATTGGCCCGACCGTCGGGCCGCCAACATCCGACCCCCGAGCAAGCAGGGAGCGAGCACGACCGCAAAATCGGGACAAAACGGACACAAAAAAAATGACCTGGGCGGTAAAACCCCAGGTCAGAACGGGTGCGCCGCCAGGGACTTGAACCCGAACCCGCGGATTAAGAGCAGAGATGCTTTTTTGAAAACTTGAGTCACAGGAATGCTATGACATGCGGAGCTGTACCGCAACCCCCCGAGGCAAAGTGACTTGAGTACCGGGTCCTACCGGCCCGTACCGGCGCGTCCGAGCAAGCACGGAGCGAGCACCGAACCCTCATAGGTCTAGACCACTACGCGGACCAGCGGTGCCGTGCCCGGCTCAGCGGGCGTCACTAGCGGTAACGGGGACGGCTTCGGCGCCTGGAAGTCGTCCGGGATGCTGGGGGCGATTCGTGGTTTCCGCTGGTAGTGCCAGGAATTTACCCGGGCGCATGAGCCAGAGCGGGAGGGGCGGGGCGCTGGCGGCTCTTGGACCTGTGGTGGACCTCGTGTGTCCCTTGCTTGTGCCTTTGATGAGGCGGTCATGCAGGTCAGCCTGGAATGGGTGCAGGCAGGCGGCTCTGCTTGTCAGGTGCCGTCCAGAGGATTCGCCATGCGGCGGAGGATCTCGTCGGCGAAGCCGGGAACGCCTGCCCTGCCGAGCAGGGTTGCCAGGTCCCGGGGGGTTAGCGGCGGCCTCCTAGTGTGGGCGGCCTGCTCGCGGATGACCTGCAGGATGGTGGGCGGGCTGAGGTCGAGCTGGTCGAGGAGGAAGTCGTCGGGGTGGACTGCCTCCAGCCCGAGTGGTTCGAGTGCGGTGGCGGGGAAGTCTTTCACGTTGGCGGTGATGATGCCCTGCGCGCCGCCCCGGGCCGCTGCCGCGGCGACGTGCCGGTCGTCGGGGTCGGGCAGCCGGATTCCCGGCTCGAGCTCTTCCCAGCCGGTGACCATGGCGTCGTCGAAGGCTCCGCGCATCTGCGCGAAGCGCTTGCCGGCGTCGATGCCCGGGTGGACCTCCTCGGTGGCCGCCTGCGACTCGGCGAGGATCCGCATCGACCACAGCGGACGGTACAGGCCTTTCTCGGCCACGCGCAGGAGGGTGTCGGCGAGCGCGATGGGCACGAGCACGCACGCGTCGAGCACTGCCGTGTAGCGCGGCATGTCAGGAGGCGTCCTCCGGGCGGGCGGCGCGCCTGCGGGCTGCCTTCAGCGCTGCCGCGTAGTCTTCGGCGGTGCCGCCGTAGATGCCTGCCTCGCTGGCGTCCTCGGTCATCTGGTCCAGGGCGGTGCGCCGGCTGGCGTGCTGCTGCTGCTGGTAGGCGAGCAGGTCGGTGAACAGCAGCCTGCGGTGCCGTCCTGGCTGGTCGTAGGGGATCTTGCCGTCTTCGAGGAGCTTGACCAGGGTGGGGCGGCTGACGCCGAGGAAGTCGGCGGCCTCCTGGGTGGTCAGCCGCTGGGTGTGCGGGACGAGGGTGATGACCTTGCCCGCGCGCATGGCCTCCACCACCTCGACCACCACCCGGTAGACCTCCTCGGGCAGCGGCACCTGCTCGCCATCCGGGCCGAGCAGCAGGGCCGGCTCGGTGTGGTGCTCCAGGAATCGGCCCTCGCGACCCGCACGACGGAACCCTTACATCGATTCCCGCCGCCGGGACTGGTGCTTATGATGGCGGTGGCAGCCACGCCTGCCTGATCCGAGCTCTCCCAGCCCGGCGCTGGGGGTAGTGATGAGGACAAGAGCGGCACAGCCCTTGCGTGGGTTCTGATTTTGTCCATCGTGATCGCTCTGCGCGGTGGCCAGACGCCGGGACAAGGCCGCCGGATAGAGGGCGCGATGTC
>Ga0302314_10018628_pt1 | contig 11569 bp, 13 predicted proteins | sample III_Palsa_N2_3_FD_200533 | JGI IMG/M metagenome (GOLD analysis project Ga0302314, IMG submission 200533) | Peat permafrost microbial communities from Stordalen Mire near Abisko, Sweden - III_Palsa_N2_3 | ecosystem: Environmental > Terrestrial > Soil > Palsa > Peat permafrost | place: Sweden... | reverse complement strand
CTGCAGGAAGCTGCTGCGGCCCGCCGGAAGCCAGGCATGCAGGATGAACAGCGCTGATATCAGCGCCGCGATGGTGATGCCGTAGCGCGCGACGTTGAGGAAAGACTCGTTGGTTTCGACGATCAGCGGAATGTGGCGCCGCACCGCCTCGATGATCAGCGGGCCGAGCACGATCAGGAACGCCATCGCCAGCGAGGTGAACGCGGCGATCAGCGTGTAGCCGATCGATTCCAGCCGCAGCCAGTACCAGCGCCGCGGTTCGGCCACCGCATAGGCGCGGTTGAGTGCGACACGCAGCGCCTCGACGCCATTGGAGGCGAAGTACACCGCCAGCACCGCGCCGATGGTCAGCACGCCGCCGCGGGAGGTGGTCAGCACCTCGTGAATCTGGCCCGACAGCGAATCGGCGACCTGTTTCGGCCAGGTCTGCAGCAGCAATTGCACCGCCTGATCGGCGAGTTCCTTGGAGCCAAAAAAGCCGGCCAGCGAGGTCAGCACGATCAGGAAAGGGAACAACGCCATCAACGTCGACAGCGCGATGTGGCTGGCGATCGCCCAGCCGTCATCGGCGAGAAACGTGTAAAACGCATCCATCACGACCAGATAGATGTAGCGAATTTGCCTCACATTTCACCTGGGCTGGAAAGCCGGATTCGGTCGCTACCTTCTGATATTATTGGTCTAAAAGCCAGATGGTTGCGGCTCTCCGGTTGACGCCGGCGATGGCGGACCGAGATTAGCGGTGCTATGTACGCGCGATGGCTGCACTCCTGAGTAAGTTAATTCTTCCCATCGCCGTCGGCGCCGTCGCCTTGGTCCTGCTGCTCGGCCTGATCAACATGATGCGGGGCGGGTCGCCGAACCGCTCGCAGAAGTTGATGCAATGGCGGGTGCTGCTGCAATTCATCGCCATCGTCATCACCATGCTGACGGTCTGGGCGATGGGGCATTAGGTCAAGTTCCGGACATTGGAGCAAGTCGATGGTCGTCCTCAATCGTATCTATACGCGAACCGGCGATGACGGAACCACCGCGCTTGGCAATGGCGAGCGGCGCCCGAAATACGATCTGCGCGTCGCCGCCTACGGCACCGTCGACGAGACCAACGCCGCCATCGGCATCGTGCGGCTGCATCTGGCGCAAGCGCGCGATCTCGATGCGATGCTGGGCCTGATCCAGAACGATCTGTTCGATCTCGGCGCCGATCTCGCGGTACCCCAGCGCGAGGGCAAGGCGGAACGCCTGAGGATGCTGTCGAGCCAGGTCGAACGCCTTGAGCACGACATCGACACCCTGAACGCACAGCTTTCGCCGTTGACCTCGTTCGTGCTGCCCGGCGGCACGCCGGCGGCGTCGTATCTGCATCTGGCGCGCACCATATGCCGCAGGGCGGAACGGATGATGGTGGAACTTGCAGCCCAGCCGAACGAGCCGGTCAGCGCCGCCGCGATCCAGTATATGAACCGGTTGTCGGATTTCCTGTTCGTCGCCAGCCGCTCCGTGAACAACAACGGGGCTGGGGATGTGCTATGGGTGCCCGGCCAGAACCACTAAAGCCGGTTCCGCTTTGCGCCGCGCGGCCCTTCGGATCCGGATCAAGCGTGAGGTGGATGGGTTTCCGGGGGCGATTTTTGGCCTTCGCGCGTTGACCGGGGTTGGCCGGACCTTTAGGTTCCGCGGCCAGTAACCGATCAGGCAATTAAGCGAACGATAAAACCTGAAATACAAGCGAAAGAGGATCGATGAAGGTTTTGGTGCCGGTAAAGCGGGTGGTCGACTACAACGTCAAAGTCCGCGTCAAGAGCGACGGAACGGGCGTTGAACTGTCCAACGTCAAGATGTCGATGAATCCGTTCGATGAAATCGCTGTCGAGGAAGCCCTGCGGCTGAAAGAAGCCGGCAAGGCGACCGAAGTCGTGGTGGTCTCGATCGGCCCCGCGCAGGCGTCGGAAACCATCCGGACCGGTCTTGCCATGGGCGCCGATCGCGGCATTCTGGTCAAGGCGGAAGGTAATGTCGAACCGCTGGCGGTCGCGAAAATTCTCAAAGCCATCGCCGATGAAGAAAAACCCGGCCTGGTGATCCTCGGCAAGCAGGCGATCGACGACGATTCCAACCAGACCGGCCAGATGCTGGCCGCGCTGCTCGGGTGGTCGCAGGCAACCTTCGCTTCCAAGCTCGAAGTCGACGGATCCGATTTCAAGGTGACGCGCGAAGTCGATGGCGGCTTGCAGACCGTCAAGCTGAAGGGACCGGCGATCGTCACCACCGACCTGCGGCTGAACGAGCCGCGCTACGCCAGCCTGCCCAATATCATGAAGGCCAAGAAGAAGCCGATCGCCGACAAGAGCGCATCGGATTACGGTGTCGATCTCACCCCGCATCTTGAAATCCTCAAGACCACCGAGCCGCCGGGCCGCAAGGGAGGCGTCAAGGTCAAGGACGTCGCCGAACTGGTGTCGAAGCTCAAGAACGAAGCCGGGGTTCTCTGATGACAACGCTGCTGATTGCCGAACACGAACACGCCATCCTGAAGGACTCCACCAACAAGGCGCTGACCGCGGCCACCCAGTTGGGCGGCGAGGTCCACGTCCTGGTTGCCGGCGGCGGCGAAGGCACCAGGGCCGCGGCCGAGGCTGCGGCCAAGCTCGCGGGCGTCAAGAAGGTATTGGTCGCCGAAGGCGATGCCTATGCCCACGACCTCGCCGAGCCGCTGGCGGCGCTGATTGTGGCGCTGGCCCCTGGCTATGACGCCTTTGTCGCCCCGGCCACCTCGCGCTTCAAGAATGTGATGCCACGCGTCGCAGCCCTGCTCGACGTGATGCAGGTATCGGAAATCATCAAGGTGGTTTCGCCCGATACCTTCGAGCGGCCGATCTATGCCGGCAACGCGATCCAGACCGTCAAATCAAAGGACGCCAAGAAGGTCATCACGGTGCGGACCTCGACCTTCGCCGCGGCCGGCACTGGCGGCAGTGCGGCAATCGAGAATGCGGCGTCCGCGGCCGATCCCGGCCTGTCCAGCTTTGTCGGCGAGGAAGTCGCCAAGAGCGATCGCCCCGAACTGACGTCGGCCAAGATCATCGTCTCCGGCGGCCGCGCCATGCAGAGCCGCGAGAATTTCGCCAAATATATCGAGCCGCTGGCCGACAAGCTCGGCGCCGGCGTCGGTGCGTCGCGCGCCGCGGTCGATGCCGGCTATGCGCCGAACGACTGGCAGGTCGGCCAGACCGGCAAGGTGGTGGCACCGGAACTCTATATCGCGATCGGCATTTCCGGCGCGATCCAGCATCTCGCCGGCATGAAGGATTCCAAGGTGATCGTCGCGATCAACAAGGATGAGGACGCGCCGATTTTCCAGGTTGCCGATTACGGCCTGGTCGCGGACCTGTATCAGGCGGTTCCTGAACTGACCGAGGCGCTCGGGAAGTAGCTGTTATCAAGCCGCCGGCCGGATCAATGGATTCGGAACGGTGTTATGCAAGGGATGGGCAGGCGCGCGGATGGCGTGTGGCCCGGGTGAGATGAAAAGATGGCGGTAGTGATCAAGAAGGTCGGCGTGATCGGCTCGGGCCAGATGGGCAACGGCATCGCGCATGTGGCGGCGCTGGCCGGCCTCGATGTCGTGCTCAACGACGTGTCGAGCGAGCGGCTGAAGTCCGCGATGGCCACCATCAATGGCAATCTGTCGCGCCAGGTCGTCAAGAAGATCATCACCGAGGATGCCCGCCAGCAGGCGCTGAAGAAGATCGTCTCCGCCGATACCGTGGACGGTCTTGCCGACTGCGATCTGGTGATCGAGACCGCGGTCGAAAAGGAAGAAGTCAAACGCAAGATCTTCCACGATGTCTGCGCGGTCTTGAAGCCCGAAGCCATCGTCGCTTCCAACACTTCGTCGATTTCGATCACGCGGCTGGCGGCGTCGACCGACCGTCCCGAACGCTTCATCGGCATTCATTTCATGAATCCGGTGCCGCTGATGGAACTGGTCGAACTGATCCGCGGCATCGCCACCGACGATACGACCTTCGAGGCGGCCAAGGAATTCGTCACCAAACTCGGCAAGCAGATCGCGGTCTCGGAGGATTTTCCGGCTTTCATCGTCAACCGCATCCTGCTGCCGATGATCAACGAGGCGATCTACACGCTGTATGAAGGCGTCGGCAACGTCGAGGCGATCGATGCGGCGATGAAGCTCGGTGCGCATCATCCGATGGGGCCGCTCGAACTGGCCGATTTCATCGGCCTCGATACCTGTCTGTCGATCATGCAGGTGCTGCACGAGGGCCTGGCCGATTCCAAATACCGGCCATGTCCGCTGTTGGTGAAATATGTCGAGGCCGGCTGGCTCGGCCGCAAGACCCAGCGCGGCTTCTACGACTATCGCGGCGACAAGCCGGTTCCGACGCGCTGAGGTCTTGCCGGCGGCGTCAAGTTCTCATCGCAGCGCCTCGCAGGCGCGCTTCAGTCTTCGGCCCGCTTCCTCGATCAGTTCAGCCGGATTGGCAAAACTGACACGGATCGTCGGTGACACCCCGCAATCCTCGCCGGGAAACACCGCCAGATCGGCGCTTTGCAGCAAATAGGCCGCGAAATCGCGGTCGGTGCTGATTTTCATGCCGTCGGGCGCGTGCTTGCCGATTACGCCGGCGCAGGACACCAGGAGATAGAATGTTCCCTCCGGCGCGGCGCAGGCAAGGCCTGTGCACTCATTCACCAGCGCGACAAAGCGGTCGCGTCTATCGCGCAGGATCGAAATCCGTTCCCGCAACAGGTCCTGCGGACCGTCGAGTGCTGCGATCGCGGCGGCCTGGCTGATCGAGGAGGCGCAGGACGTGGTCTGCGACTGGATCTTGACCATTTCGCGGATCAGCGCGGCCGGACCGGCGGCATAGCCGACGCGCCATCCCATCATGGCATAGGTTTTGGCGATGCCGCTGACGGTCAGCGTTCGCGGCTTTAAGCGCGGCTCGATCTCGGCGAGTGTCAGCGCGCAATCGCCATCGAACACGATCTGTTCGTACAGCCCATCGGCCATGATCCAGACATCGGGATGCCGGCTCAGCACGGCGGCGATGTCAGCCAGATCGTCGCGGCGATAGACCGCGCCGGATGGATTGGTCGGGTTATTGATGATCAGCCAGCGGGTGCGCGGCGTGATCGCGGCCTCCAGATCCTCTGCTCGGAGCCTGAAGCCGTTGTTGTGCGAACAGGACAGCACGACCGGTGTGCCGCCGATCAGCCGCACCTGGTCGAGATAAGGCGCCCAATAGGGCGCGGGAACAATCACTTCATCGCCGGGCGCCAGCGTCGCCAGCAACGCATTGAACAGCGCCTGGGTCGAGCCGTTGGTGATGACGATCTCGTCGGAAGCGTAGCTGAGGCGATGGTCGCGCAGCAATGCCGCGCGCACCGCGTGCTTCAGTTCCGGGGTGCCGTCGACATCGGTGTAACGGGTTTCTCCGCGCAAGGCCGCGGCGTGAGCCGCCGCGATGACGTGATCCGGAGTGGCAAAATCGAGATTGCCGGAGGACAATTCGATGATGTCGCGGCCGGCGCTGCGCAGCTCGCGGGCGCGGCGGCGCAGGACCGAGGCCGGCGACGGCTGGGTGCTGCTCATCCGCGGCGACAATACGGGCATGGCGGTCATTGGACGTACTGCGCCACGCCGTGGCCGAACGACCAGTTTTCCGGAAGCACCTCGACCAGATTGATGAAGATGTCTTCGGGACGCAGGCCGGGGCTTGCCGTCAACTTCGCGACGATGCGCCGGTAGAGTTCCTGCTTTTGTGCCCTCGGGCGCGTGTTGCTGACGGTGAGCTGAATGATGACGAGATCGTCGCTGCGCTTGATGCCGAGATATTCCGCGTCGTAGGCGAAATCGTCATGGTCGTGCTCGGTGAGGATCATGAAGCGATCGCCCTCGGGGACATTGAAGGTCTCGCGCATCGCCTGATAGAGGCCTTCAAGAATGGCCTTGCGGTAGGCGGCGGGCTTGCCCCGTCGCATTGAAACCCGAACTAGCGGCATGGTGCTCTCCTGTTGGTGATCGGTGGGGCCGTTTGGTAGTCGGTGGCCGTGAACTCATTATAAGCGCTGCTTGACCATTAAAAAACGATATGAAATACTATTTCAATGATTTCATGTTTCAATGAATGGCCATGAGGGCGCTCGACGTGGAGGCGGTCCAGGCCTTTGTCCTGGTGGCCGAACTCAACAGCTTCACCCGGGCCGCGGAGGCGCTGGACACCACCCAGTCCGCGGTAAGCCTGAAGATCAAACGCCTGGAAGACGGGCTCGGCCGACGCCTGCTGGAGCGAACCCCGAGGCTGGTCCGGCTGTCCGCGGAGGGCAGCGCGTTTCTCGGCGCGGCGCGCCATTTGGTCGCCGCGCATCAGTCGGCGATCGGCGCCTTCGCGGTCGAGCATCGCCGCCTGATCGTCGGCCTCAGCCACCACATCGTCGGCACGGAACTCGGCCCATTGCTGAAGCGGATGCATGCGACCGATCCGGGCCTGGTGATCGGCCTGCACATCGACGGCTCGCGTTCCGTGCTGGAGGCGTTCGATGGCGGTGAACTCGATGCCGCGATCACGCTCCGGCACGACGCCAAGCGCCGCGACGGCGAGGTTTTGTTCGAAGCGCAGTTCGGCTGGATGGGGGCGCCTGATTTCAACCGGCCGCCCGGCGAGCCGCTGCGGCTGGCGACCCAGGCCGAGCCCTGCGGCGTGCGCGCGATGGCGGTCGGTGCGCTGGATGCGGCCGGCATACCCTGGACCGAGGTGTTTGTCGGCGGCGGGGTTGCGACGATCGGGGCGGCGATTTCCGCAGGGCTTGCGGTGGCCGCATTGGCGCGTCGGGTGGCGCCACCCGATACGATCGATCTGGGGCCGCGGCTTGGTCTGCCGCCGTTGCCGTCGCGCGAAGTGATTCTGTATTCGAAGCCTTCCGATGCGCGGGCACGACGGGCGCTACGCACCCTCGGCGCGGCCTTTGCGGCGACCGCCTGACATCGCGCGGAAAGCGATCTTTAACCGCTTCGGGGTAACGAGAGGCGCGTTGGAGTTTTTGCGTATGGATATGAGTTTGGTTCGCAGCATTCTCACCGCTCAGGCGGGGAATACCCAGCAGCAGGTTGCGACCTCGCTGCTGAAATCCGATTCCGATGCCGAGAAATTCGCGGTCCAGACGCTGCTCGGCGGCCAATCCGCGCCATCGACGGCGAACCTTGGTTCCGGCGTCGGTGGCAACGTCAATATATCGGCTTAAAGTCCCGCTGCTGCCGGTTTCAAAGCCGCCGAGATCAGCTTGACGGCATCGTCGCTGGCCCAATCGGCGGGCCCGGCGATGGTTGCGATCTCGCAGCCCTGGCCATCGACCAGCACCGAGGTCGGCATCCCCAGCGCCCGACCTATGCTTTTAAGATCCTGGAAAACCTTGGCTTTCTGGTCGGTGAAATAGCCGAGCCGGGTCAGATGGGCCTCTTTGAGGAAGTTTTTCGGCTTATCCGGGTCGCGGGTATCGATGTTGACGGCGACCACCTCGAAATCAGGTCCGCCGAGCTTGGTCTGCAGGCTGTCGAGTGCCGGCATTTCCTTGCGGCAGGGCACGCACCAGGTGGCCCACAGATTGACCAGCACGGTGCGTCCGCGCCAGTCTGAGAGCTTTTTCGGCTTGCCGTCGGCGTCCTCGAAGGCCAGATCCGGCAGCCTCAACGGGGTCGTCGCCATGGTCAGCGCAGCGACTTCGCCCTGCGCCAGCGGCGCGAGCTTGTTCGACAGCGCGATCGCCGGGCGGCAGGCGGGATCGCCTGTATTGCGCCGCAATCCGCCAATCCCGTATACCCCGGCAAATCCAATCACCACCCCGATCAGCACGGCCCCGATCGCGATCGGAATCCGGCGCGTGGCGGCCGGGCGGGGCGAGGGGGCTTCAGGCATATCGTTTGTCATCCAGTATCAGATACGGCTATGCAGAGCCGGTTATCAGGGGCGGTTGCGGCGGTGACGTCATCGCTTGCAGGCGTGACGACAAGCGGCAAGGTGTGAGCAACAAATCATGAGCAACAAGATGTGGGGCGGCCGGTTCACGGAACGTCCCGATGCGATCATGGAGGAAATCAACGTCTCCATCGACGTCGATCGTCATTTGTATGCCCAGGACATTGCCGCGTCCAAGGCCCACGCCGCGATGCTCGCCGCGCAAGGCATTATTACCGCAAACGATGCGAAAAATATCGGCAAGGGTCTAGACACGATTTTGTCAGAGATCGGCAAGGGATCGTTCGATTTCAAACGGGCCCTTGAGGACATCCACATGAATGTCGAGAGCCGGCTCGGCGAACTGATCGGGCCGGCCTCGGGACGGCTGCACACCGCGCGCTCACGCAACGACCAGGTGGCGACCGATTTCAGGCTCTATGTCCGCGACATCATCGACGAGACCGATGCCGCGCTGGCGGCGTTCCAGCACGCGCTGGCGGAGCGGGCGCTGGAATATGCCGGCACCGTGATGCCCGGCTTCACGCATCTGCAGACCGCCCAACCGGTGACGTTCGGGCATCATCTGTTAGCCTATGTCGAGATGGCCGCGCGCGACCGCGGCCGCTTTGCCGATGCCCGCAAGCGGCTCAACGAATCGCCGCTCGGTGCGGCGGCGCTGGCCGGCACCTCGTTTCCGATCGATCGCAACGCCACGGCCAAGGCGCTTGGCTTCGATCGGCCGATGGCCAATTCGCTCGATGCGGTCTCGGATCGCGATTTCGTGCTGGAAACCCTCGCGGCGGCGGCGATCGCCTCGGTGCATCTGTCGCGCTTCGCCGAGGAGATCGTGATCTGGACCTCGCCGCTGGTGGGGCTGGTGCGGCTAAGCGACAAATTCACGTCCGGCTCCTCGATCATGCCGCAGAAGCGCAACCCCGATGCCGCCGAACTGGTTCGCGCCAAAACGGGGAGGGTAATCGGCGCGCTGACCGGGTTGCTGATCGTGATGAAGGGCCTGCCGCTCGCCTATCAAAAGGACATGCAGGAGGATAAGCAGGGCGCGATGGAGGCGTTCGGCGCGCTCTCGCTGGCGGTCCGGGCGATGACCGGAATGGTGCTCGACCTCGTGCCGGACCAGGCGCGGATGAAACTCGCCGCGGGCGAGGGCTATGCCACCGCCACCGATCTTGCCGATTGGCTGGTGCGAACGCTGAAAATGCCGTTCCGCGACGCCCATCACGTCACCGGACGCATCGTCGCGGAGGCCTCCAAAGCGGGGATCGCGCTGCACGAGCTGTCGTTGCAGGCGATGCAGGCGGTCGAACCGCGCATCACCAGGGAGGCGTTGGCGGTATTGTCGGTCGAGGCCTCGGTGAAGAGTCGGACCAGCTTCGGCGGCACCGCGCCCAGGAACGTGCTGGCGCAGGCCAAGGCGTGGCTCAAGCGACTGGAAAAAGAGCGAAAATTGGGCTGAGCCGCGATTTGCGCTGTAATTTCGTCGTGTTCCGGGTCTCGCCAGAGCGAGGCAATCTTTGTATGGTGCCGCCGCTTTGGGGATATCGCCGTGAATCGTAATTCCAGTCCTTTCTCGCCGAGATGGGCCATCGTCCTGCTCGCCGCATCCGTGCTGGCGTTGACGGGGTGCGGGCGCAAGGGCCCGCTCGACCTGCCGCCGACCGGCTCGCAGTCGTCCAACACCGGGTCGCAGTCCTCCAACGCGGCGCCGACCGATACCGCGGCCCAGCAGGCGGCCACGCCGAGCGTGTTCAATTCCGGTTACGGCACCGATGCGCCGCCGGCCGCCGCCAAAGGCACCAAGAAATCGTTCATTCTCGATCCGCTGCTGAACAGCAACTGAGCCCGGTTGCGGCTTTCGGATTTGACATTCGCGCACCGTTGCTTCGCGAGTCCTGGTCGCGAATGTCACATCCGAAACCGCACAAGCACCATATTTTTGCTAATGTCCCCTTGGGTTCCAACATTCGCAAAAGCGCGCGCAGCAACGGAATGCGAATGTTAGAATTGGGACATTAGTCATGAATCACTTTGACTATCGCAACGGCGTGCTGCACGCCGAGGCGGTGAATCTGATCGAACTGGCTGATGCGGTCGGCACGCCGTTTTACTGCTATTCGACCGCGACGCTGGAGCGTCACTACCGGGTTTTCTCCGAGGCTTTCGCCGGCGAGAAGGCGGTGGTGTGCTACGCCATGAAGGCCAACTCCAACCAGTCGGTGCTGCGCACGCTGGCGAAGCTCGGCGCCGGCGCGGACGTGGTGTCGGGCGGCGAATTGAAGCGCGCGCTCGCCGCCGGCATTCCACCGCAGAAGATCCTGTTCTCCGGCGTCGGCAAGACCGAAGCCGAGCTGCGCGCGGCGCTGGCGGCGGATATCCTGTGCATCAATGTCGAGTCCGAGCCCGAACTCGAATTGCTGTCGCGGCTCGCCGTCGAGAGCGGCAAGACCGCGCGCATCTCGGTGCGGGTCAACCCCGACGTCGATGCCGGCACCCACGCCAAGATTGCGACCGGCAAGTCCGAGAACAAGTTCGGCGTTCCGATCGCGCGGGCGCGTGAAGTCTATGCCCGGGCGGCCAGGCTGCCGGGGCTGGAGGTGACCGGCACCGACATGCATATCGGTAGCCAGATCACTGATCTGTCGAAAATGGAAACCGCGTTCCGGATCCTGTCGGAATTCGTCCGGACGCTGCGCGCCGATGGCCACACCATCTCGCACATCGATTTCGGCGGCGGCCTCGGCATTCCCTATTACATGGACCGCGCAGCGCCGCCGGCGCCGGACGCCTATGCCGCGATGGTCAAGCGGGTGACGCATAATCTCGGCTGCACGCTGATGTTCGAGCCGGGCCGGATGATCGTCGGCAATGCCGGCATCCTGGTCACCCGCGTGATCTATGTGAAGCCGGGCGACGCCAAGAACTTCGTTATCATCGATGCGGCGATGAACGATCTGATCCGGCCGACGCTCTACGAAGCGCATCACGACATCCTGCCGGTACGCGAGCCCGCAAAGAACACGCCGACGATTGTCGCCGACGTCGTCGGGCCGGTTTGCGAGACCGGCGACTATCTCGCGCTCGACCGCAGCATTGCCGAACCGAAGGCCGGCGATCTCCTGGCGATCATGACCGCGGGCGCCTACGGCGCGGTGCAGTCCGGCACCTACAACACCCGCGCCCTGATCCCGGAAGTGCTGGTCAAGGACGATCAATACGCGGTGGTGCGGCCCCGCCTCGAGGTCGAGGATCTGATCGCGATGGACAAGCCGGCGCCGTGGTTGTGAGGCGATTTAACCAACAAAGCCGATATGAGTTAGATGTCGTCCCGGCCTGGCGCGCAATTGCGCGTAAGGCGCCGGGACCTATACGCTGTGCCGCTGATGTTCTGGACGGCGTAAGTTATCTTGTTGAACCGCCTCGCTTCACAACGATCGCCGGTGATTATGGGTCCCCTGAGTTCACAAACGAAGTGCAACACTTCCGGTTGGAGGTGTTGCCATGGGGCGGAGTTACGAGCAGCTTTCCCTTGAAGATAGATGCGAGATTGCCCGGCTTTCTGCCGATGGCAG
>Ga0302314_10018627_pt1 | contig 11569 bp, 10 predicted proteins | sample III_Palsa_N2_3_FD_200533 | JGI IMG/M metagenome (GOLD analysis project Ga0302314, IMG submission 200533) | Peat permafrost microbial communities from Stordalen Mire near Abisko, Sweden - III_Palsa_N2_3 | ecosystem: Environmental > Terrestrial > Soil > Palsa > Peat permafrost | place: Sweden... | reverse complement strand
ACCTGCAGGCGATCGACGATGCCGATGATGGGCGCGGGCTGCGTTTTGTTGCCGCTGGTGTATATGGACTGGCCGAGCGCATTGCCGGCCGGGAACAGCTCGTTGGCCAAAGCTCGTGTGACGATAAGCGCCACTGGAAGCGGCGAATCCCTGACATTCTTCTCGCCGATCTCCGCGGCGGTGAAGTTGCGTCCGGCGATCAGCTTGAGCCCGAGCGTGTTGATGCTGTGCTCGTCGGCAAAATACCGCGCCATGTGCGCAGTGGAGGTCTTCTGATCGGGTTTCAGATCGGCGCCATCGCCCCAGCCGGAGTTGGTGAGCGGGTAGGAGTTGGTCACGTAGGCGTCCACGACACCGGGCAGTGAGCGCAACAGGGTCAGGTCGGTCTGCACCAACGACGGCAGATTTTCCGGATGTCCCACCCACTGGTTGGAAATGGCAAAGATATTGGCCTCATCGGTGCCGCTCGGACGCTCGCTGAGCGCCAGGCGTTGCTGGATGATGAACAGCGCATTGCACAGGATGGCCAATGTGACCGCCATCTGTACTGCAACCAGGATGGCGCCGACCTTGTTGCGAGCCATGGCGGACAGAATCGGACGTACTTCCATGATGCACCTGTTACTGAGCTTTGAGTTGCCACGCCGGCTGCACCTGAGCAGCCCGCCAAGTGGGATACAGTCCGGCAATCACCGCGGCCGACACCGCCAGCACCAGCGCGATGCCGACGCCGGGCAGATCCAGGTGGGTGAGTTCCAGCGCCTCCTTCGACAGCAGACTGCGCAAACCCAGAAGCCCCAGACCCGTGAGCGCAAGCCCGAGCAATCCGCCGGCCAGCCCGACCACACCGGCCTCGATCAGGCACTGCATCAGGATCTCGCGGCGGTTGGCGCCCAGCGCACGCCGCACGCCGATGTCGGCCGCGCGTCCCATGAATTTGGCCAGCATGAGCCCCATGGCGTTGAGCAGACACACGAACAGGAAGCTGAACGACACCAGCACCAGAATGCTCGCTTCATTGCTGACCACATGCTGGTAGCGCAGCCAGGCGCGCACATCGCGCAGCTTGGTGTAGGCCGGCCACTGAAAACGTCCGCTGCGCGTCTGCTCCAACGCATAGTTGTTGAGCCAGCGACGGTAGCCATCGGCGGCGGCCGCGTCGGGCAGCTCGACCCAGTACTGTATCCAGATGCAATTGGAGCGCAGCAGACCGTCCCAGCCCGAATCGGCGCGTTTTGAGCAATTGGTGTTGCCCCACGAGGCCATCTGGCGATCGATGGCGCGCGTGAACGGCAGGAACACCTGTGCGCTTTTGCTGAACGGATCGTTGGTGAGGTCGTAGAAACGCGGCATGGGCTCCCAATGCCGCATCACTCCGATCACACGATAGTCCTCGTTATCCAGATTGATGGTGCGGCCGACGCTGTTGGCGCCGGCGAACAGCTTCTCGTTCAGCTCATGGCTGATCACCACCACGGGCACGCGCCCCTGATCGTCGGCCGCGCTCCAGGGGCCGCCGTATTGAAACGGCACGTCGAACATGCTGAAGAAATCGGTATAGGTCGCGCGCCCCTCGGCCTTGAACGGCTTGAGCTGGGTATCGGCTGGCGTCAGTGCGAATGTGACCGCGTAGGATGCGGCCTGATGCGGCGCCGCGTGCGCGTTCATGAACGCCATGGCATCGATGTAGTCAATCTGGTCCTCGAGCTTGTCGTCGCTCTGGCCGAGGTGATCGATGGGTCCCCAGTTGTCGATCTGCGGGACGAACAGCTGACTGGACTTTTGCGGAATCGGATCGGCGCTCATGGCACGAAACACGGTCAGCGTGGTCATCGAGGCGCCTATACCTACGCCGATGGCGGCGATCATGAGCGTGGTCAGCACCACGTTGCGCTTGAGGCTGCGCAGCGCCAAAGCCAGGTAATACCCGCTCATGCCGTTGGCACTCACAGCTGCGCCCTCTGGCCGCCCACCAGCCGCGGCTGTATGGCCAGGTCCACCACCTGGCCGTCGACGATGTGCACCTCGCGCTGCGCACGCACCGCCAGCTCCGGGTCGTGCGTAACCATGACGATGGTGGCGCCGTCGCGATGCAGTTCCTCAAGCAGCTCCATGACCCCGCGCGCCATTTGCGTGTCGAGGTTACCGGTGGGCTCATCGGCCAGCAGCAGGCGCGGCGAGCCGGCCAGCGCGCGCGCAATCGCCACGCGCTGTTGCTGACCACCCGAGAGTTCGGCCGGATAGTGTTTGGCGCGCGCCGCCAGGCCAACGCGCTCGAGCGACTGTGTGATGCGCCGGCGGCGCTCTGCGGCGCCGAAGCCGCGATAGCGTAGCGGCACCTCGACGTTATCGGCCACATTGAGGTCCGGAATCAGGTTGAAGGCCTGGAAAATGAAACCGATCTTCTCGTTGCGCAGCCGCGAGCGCGCGTTGTCGTTCATGCCATGCACATCGACGCCGTCGAGCTCGAAGGCCCCGCCGCTGAACTCCTCGAGCAGCCCGGCAATGGTCAGAAACGTGGTCTTGCCAGAGCCCGACGGTCCGGTGACTGCGACGAATTCCGCTGCGCGCACATGAATCGAAAAATCCCGCAGCGCATAGGTCTCGACCACTTCGGTGCGGTAGACCTTCGACAGATGGGTCATCTTGAGCATGCGGATCTCCTGTGGGCGCTCATCGGCTGAGAATGACGCGCTCGGCGCCGTTGAAGGCGTCGCTGCCTGAGATCACGATGCGATCTCCGGCCGCGAGCCCTTCGAGGATTTCAACTTTCTGCAGACTGGCGGCGCCGAGCCGCACCGGCTGGCGCTGCGCGACGCTATCATGCACCACATAGGCGAAAGCACCGCCATCCTGATCCATGAACGAGCCTCGCTCGACCATCAGCACGTTCTCGCGCCGGTCGAGCAGTATGCGCACCGACAGGCGCTGGCTCTGGCGCAGGCCCGCGGGCTTGTCATCGCCAAAGCGCAGACGCGCCGTGACCTGACCATCCACCACTTCCGGCGATACGCCGCTGACGCTGCCCTGCCAGTGGCGGCCATCGCCCTGCAGATCCCCGACCATGCCGGGCTTGAGGTCGTGCGCAAAGCTCTCCGGCACTTTGATCTCCACTTCGAGCGCCGACAGATCCACTACCGTCAGCAATGGCGCATCCCTGGCGACACTGGCGCGATCGGCGATCTGCACCTGGCCGATCTGGCCATCCACCGGCGAGCGCACGCTCAAGGCATCGACCTGGCGCTTCAGATCGCCCACCAGCAGCTGCTGGCGATCGAGCAGCGCCTGCTTGCTGTTGATGTCGAACTGATTCTGCTGCGGCTGCGCTTCGAAGTTCTGCCTGGCCTGCTGGAAGGCGAACTGCATCTTCTCGAACGCATCCTGCGCACGCAGCGCCTGCAGCTCCGAATAGGCGCCGAGCTCATAGGCCTTGCGGCTGCGCTCGAGCTCGCGTTGGGCGGTGTCCTGATCGACGCGCGCCTGCTCATAGGCGGTCTTGAACCCGAGCAGCTTCTGCGATGCCTCGCGCTGTGAGCGCTGCCAGTCGTTGCGCACGCTCTGCAGCGTCGCATCTTCCTGCGACAGCTTTGCGGTCAGATCCGGACTGTCGATCAGCGCCAGCAGCTGGCCCTTGGCCACGCTATCCCCGGCGTGCACCTTGAGCGCCACCGTGCCCGCGGCGCCGGCATACAGCGTCGGACTGCCCGCTGCGACCACCTGACCGTCGGCACTGATATCGCGCACAAAGCTGCCGCGCTCGACCGTGGCGATACTAATGCGCGCGCCATCGACCGAATGGGCCGCTCCCGCGTAATGATGCAGGGTCGCGATCAGCGGCCACAGCAGCAGCGCCCCGATAATCACAGCGATGCCCAGCCGGCGATGACGCCGCCAGCCGCGCGGCGGCTCGATCAGGCGGTCCTGTGCGCCGGTGCCGGGCAGCAGCGAGTGGGGCGACTGGGGTTTGCCGAAGCGCTCGTTCATGTGCCGCGCTCCACCAGCAGGGCATCGACCGCGGCCAGATCGCGCTGACCCAGCCGCCCGGCCTGTTGTTTGAGCGTCAGCAGCGCGGTCAGGTAGTCGTAGCGTGCCTGGCTGTAGGCGCGCACCGCAGTGTAGTAATTGTTCTGCGCATTGAGCAGATCGAATTCGGTGCCGGTACCGAACTCGACGTTGCGGCGGCTGGCCTCGACCGCATTGCGTCCGGATTCGACCGCGCGCTGCGAGGCAGAAACCCGCTCGATGCCGCTGACCACACCGCGATAGGCCGCGCGCGTCTGACGTTCGGCATCGCGCTGGGCGGCATCGAACTGCGCCTGCGCCTGGTGGTACAGCGCCCGCGACTGGCGCACGGCCGAGGCCACCGCGCCGCCCTGGAACAGCGGCCAGTTGAAGGCCACGCCGACGCTATCGAGCGTCTGGTTGCCGCCCAGCACATCGCTCTGGTTCAGGCGTGAGCTCGCTCCGATCAGCGACAGCGTGGGCAGCGCGCGGCCGCGCTGCGCGCCGATATCGCGTGCCGCGGCATCCACTTTGAGCTCGGCGGCACGCACGTCGAGATTGTCCTGCTTCGCCGAGCGCACCCAATCATCGGCCGACGCGGGGTCGGGGGAGGCCAACGGGATGTTCTCGCGCAGCGGGGCGATGCTCTCGCCGTGCGTGCCGACGATTACGGTCAGCGCCAGGTTGGCGTCATCGAGCGCATTGCGCGCATCGATGACCACCTCCTCGGTCGCATCGTAGAAAGCCTGCGCCTGCTGCGCATCGGCGCGCGGGCCGACGCCGGTCTGTTCACGCACCTGCGCCTGGTGCAGCAGCGTGCCGAATGCCTCGCGCTCAGCGACGTTGGCCGCGAGCTGATCGGAGGCGGCCAGAATTGCGAAATAGGCCGCGGCCACCCGCAGTACCAGGCTCTGCTGTGCACCGCGGTAACTGGCCTCGGCAGCGGCCGCTTGGAAATCGGCCTCCTTGAGACGGCTGTAGGCGCCATAGCTCCAGAGCGTCTGCGACAGCGTGAGTTCCAGTTGCTGCGCCGAGCCGTAGCAGCGCTGCATGCCCAGGCCAGCCGAGAGTGCGCAGCTGGCGCCAAGGCTGTTGCTGTCGGCGACCGGTTCGGCCACAAAGCCGGCGCGTTCACGGTCGGCACTGGCGCTGGCGGTAAACTGCGGCAGCAGCTGCGAGAGCGCCTGTGGCCGCGCCTCGACATCGGCCGCACGCTCAAAGCTCGCGCTCTGCAAAGTGGCATCGTTCGCGAGCGCAAGCTCGTACAGACGCTCGAGCTCGTTGGCATAGCCGTGCGCCGGGCAGGCCAGCAGGGCGATCAGCGCGATGGTCGTGTAACGCAGCATGATATCCAGAAAGGCAAGCCCCGTGCCAGCCGCACACGCATGCTAAGTGTCTGTTTATGCACGGTGCGCGCGGGGATGCGACCGCCGCGCCACTGTCCGCGGACAATTTCGCGGACACGGCGGACACTGCGGACACGGCCGACACGGCGGACAGCCCTCGGAACTCAGGCACACCCAAGCTCAAAGCGCATCCGGCGGCCGCGTATTCTGCGGCTCGGGTGGGCGCGGATGCCGCAGCTCGACCCGGTACGACAGCAGGTAGGCCACGCCTACCGCGACACCGATCAGACCCCACCAGTACTCGTGCTCACCCGTACCCCAGAGCGCCACGGTTGTGGCGATACCGATCAGCAGCCACATGATTCCGCGGCGGAAATACACCGTTGGACCGCGATCGACTCGTTTCCGGTCGGCGAAGAATTCCGGCGGCAGCGGCGGCAGATCAATGCCCTTTTCGATCGCGGCCATGCGCTCGGCGTGATGCAGCTGGAACATCTCGCGCTTCTTGCGGAAGTCGAGCCACAGACTGAGCATGCCCGTGCCAAGACCCAGCACGATGGCGACAATGGGCACCATGACCCCCAGGATGGCGGGAATGTCGTTATGGCTGTGCGGCAGGTTGCTCACCAGTTGAGCCAGGTCGCCCAGGTCGGGGTTGCTCGGTAGATTGTCGCTCACGATCCGCTCCTCGATGGTGCTGGTGCGCCTTTAATACCCGGCGCCGCGGCAGACGGTTTCACGGCGCGCCCGAAAGGCCCTGAAACCGATGCTCCCCGGGGCGGGTAATAAGGCATGAGGTGTGACATGCAGTCAGCGGTAGCCGGTGCCGCGTCCGACGACAGCGACGTGGTGGAGCTGCTGCGAGCCCACGGGCGTGAGCGCGCGTTCGCGCTATTGCTGCCGCGCTATGAGCGCAAGGTGTTCCGGCTGTGCTGCGCGCTGCTGCGCGACCCCACCCAGGCCCAGGATGCCGCGCAGGAGAGCCTGGTGCGAATCTGGAAGGCGTTGCCGAGCTACGATGGCCGTGCCTCGTTATCGAGCTGGATCTATACCATCGCGCGCAATCGCTGTCTGACCGCGATTGAGCGCCGGCGAGCGCACGCGGCCTTGAGCGACAGCGAGTTCGATATGACATCGCAGGCCGCCGAAGTCGCGCTCGAGCCCGAGTTCGGATCCGATTCCGAGCAACGCGCGGCGCAGCTACGCGAACTGATCGACTTGCTGCCCGAGCGCGCCCGGCGCACGCTGGTATTGTTTTATTTCGAGCAGCGTTCGATCAGCGACGTCGCGCAGCAGCTGGCCTGCCCCGAGGGCACCGTCAAGACCCATTTATTTCGCGCGCGCGCAGCGCTCGCGGCGCTGCTCAAGCAGCGCGGCCTGGATGACCCGAGCCTTTGGTTGGAGGTGAGCCCATGAACAGCGATCAGACATTGCCTGGGGATACCGCGCGCGGCCTCGCGCTCGATGCGGCGCTCGATGCGGCGCTCGATGCGGCGCTGACGCGTGTGTTGCCGCCGCCTGAACTGCCGCCGCAATTCCGTACGCAATTGGCGGCGGCCATAGCGCGCGAAGCCGCGCTCGAACTCACGCTTCGCAGCGCGAGGCCGCGCCTGGAGCGCGAACAGCGCGAACAGCTGGCCGAACTCCACGCCGACTATATGCGGCTGCGCCGCCGCACGCTGGGCACCTTGATCGGCGGCGCGTTTGCGGCCGGCGCTGCAGTGGCAGTGTCATTGCCATGGCTCAAGGCGACTTTCGGGCCCGATGCCATGCTGGTGCTCGCGGGCCTCGGCGCCGTGGCGGGGCTCGCGATAGGCACGGCCTCGTGGGTGCGGCGGCTGGGCGTGCCGCGCTTATTGCAGAGGCTCTAACGCCACGGGCGTTGGGAAGTGAAGTACATGAAGCGCTCGGGTTGATAGCACCTGCGGCATCCGTGATCATGGAGCGCCGTAACCGGGAGTGACTCATGGCAGTCGGACCTGACTCCACCCCACCACAAGCACCGCCCGCCTCGGCCACCGATCCCGTGGGCGCGGCAACTACTATTCAGGAGCGCACGGATCCCATGCTCGATATTCATTCGGCCCATTCTGCCGCACATACCTGGACCGATTTCTTCATCCATCTCGGCACGATCGCCGCAGGCCTGCTCATCGCCATCGGGTTGGAACAGTCTGTAGAAGCCCTGCATCACCGCGCGGAAGTGCGGCAGATGGCGTTAAGGCTGCAGCAGGAGAGTACCGATAATCTGGACGTCGTCGCCTTTGATATCAAGGGCTGCGACACACTGTTGTCGGCCATTGCGGCGAACGTCGAACAGCTGAAATTGCTGGGAGCCCAGCGTTCCACAGCCAGTTGGTCCCCCGTGCCGTTGATTGCCGAGACATTTTTTGTGCCTGCTGATACCGCTTGGCTGATGATGCGCGACAGCGCGCTGCTGCCCCTGGTACCCAGGTTGTTGGCTGAGAATTACTGGAAGCTGGAAGCGTCCGGCAATTTGCTCGTGGGCAAACGTGTCGATTTGGGACGAAGCCGGGTGCGTTTGAATGCCGCAATCGACGTGTACAGTAATAGCAGCCTTTCTAACTTACAGGACATTGGCATTCTGCGCACCGCGTACAGTGACTACGCGGAAAACGTGCAGACCTTTCGACGTTCCTTATCTACATTCGACTTGATGCTCAGGCGGGCCTTGGCAGGCAAGTCGTTGAACTTCAGGGAAGTAGCGGCAGAGGCAGGCCTTACGGTGCTCCCGTAGTGACCGATTTGTGCGGTCTGGGCAGGCGTTGGTCGAGCTATGAGACACTGACCGCCCGAGTTCAGCCCAACTGCGGACACAAGGAAAATAACAATGCCCGAAAGCGCTGGACCGGCAGACGCGCAAACACACCTGGATTGTTTGCAGCTCGCGGCGATGTCCGCCAAGTCGGCCGATATCGATCACGAGCCCGGGCCGGGAACGCCCGTGGGCCTCGGCAAAGTTGTCGCCGTCGGCATGGGCAACGCGCTCGAGTTCTATGATTTTCTAACCTTCTCATTTTTCTCCACGCAGATTGGGCATTCCTTCTTCCCAAATGCCACGGGCAAGCACGGCCTGCTGTACGCGCTCGCAACCTTCGGCGTCGGCTTTGCAATGCGCCCGCTCGGCGGGATCCTGATCGGGCGCTACGGCGACCGGGCTGGACGCAAGCCGGCGATGCTGCTGTCCTTCACGCTGATGGGTGTCGCGATCCTGGGCGTGGCGCTTACGCCCTCGTACACTCAGATCGGCGCCGCCGCGCCCGTGCTCCTGGTGTTGTTTCGCCTCGTGCAAGGCTTTGCGCTGGGCGGGGAGGTTGGGCCGTCGACCGCCTACCTGATCGAGGCGGCGCCGAAGCATCAGCGCGGCCTTTATGTATCGATCCAGTACGCGACTCAGGATTGCGCGCCGCTCGTGGCCGGCGTAGTGGGCTTCGTGCTGTCGCTGCTGCTGACGGCACAGCAACTCGACACCTGGGGGTGGCGACTGTCGTTTCTGTTTGGTGCCGCGATCGTGCCGTTCGGACTGTGGATGCGCGGCGCGTTGCCGGAGACCGCGCCGCCTACCATGCTTTCGCCCGAGCCCAACTCAGGAGCGAAGGCGGCACTCAAGGTGCCGGCGCGCCTGATTGTCCTCGGGGTGCTGATGCTTGGGTCAGGGACCATCTCCGGGTACATCCTGACGTATCTGACAACCTATGCGCAGGACAGCCTGAAGATGAGCGCGCGGCTGGCATTCGCCGCGACCATCGTATTCGGCCTCGCTGAGGTCTGTGCCGATCTGGCGAGCGGGCAGTTGTCCGACCGCTTCGGCCGCAGGCCAATGATGCTGGTCCCGCTCCTGATTCTAACTGTCTTCGTCGTGCCGCTTTTCATGCTGATGAACCAAACCAATAGCGTCGGCATCGCGATCGGCGCCATGGCAGTCGTCTCAATGCTGTCGGCGTTGAATACGACTCCTATGCTCGTCTCTATCACAGAATCACTGCCGCGCGGGGTTCGTTCGGGAGTGCTCGCGACGATGTATGCCTGCACCATCTCGGTATTCGGTGGCACCACCCAGTTCATCGTCAAGTGGCTGACCGATTTGACCGGCAGCCCGCTCGCGCCCGCGTGGTACATGACCGGTGCACTGCTGTTCGGCGGCACTGCCGCGTATCTGATGCGCGAGACCGCACCGGCTTGCGCGGCTGCGACCGCCTAAACTAATTTTGGCGCCACCGTCAGATGCGACTTTGGACAATCCACCCTCAGTACCTTGATCCGCAGGGATTGGTTGCGTTGTGGCGTGAAGCCCTACTGGCTCGCGCGGTATTGCGCGGGCAAACAAAAGGCTATCGGCACCACCCGCAGTTGGAGCGTTTTCGGGCGCATGCATTGCCTCGTTGCGCCATCAATGCGTATCTTGCGGCTATCCATTGCGAAGCAGCAGCGCGTGGTTACGCCTTTGATGAAAGCAAGATTGGGCCGTTGCGTTCAATAGACCCGATTTCTACCACCACGGGGCAGATAGCGTATGAGTGGCAGCACCTACTGGGAAAACTATCGGTGCGGAGTCGGGTATTGCGTCGCCGGTGGCGCGCAGTCCGTGTGCCGCTGTGTCATCCTCTTTTCACGCCGATACCAGGGTTGATTGAGCCGCGCAGCCGCAGTTCGCGGGTTGGGTACAGCCCCGGGTTAGCTAGGGCCGCGCTCGGAACCGTACGGCTGTCCTCGCCCGTGCCCGCTCGGCCTCCAGGTCACGGTCCCGAGGTTCCGCTGTGGTGACTAATGCGCAGATGAGCGCGCGGGCCGAGGCGGCAACTTCATCGACAGCGTGATCAAAAGCGGCACGGTTGGCCCGTGATGGACTGTTAAATCCGCTGAGTTTCCTAACGAACTGAAGTGACGCGGCCCGAATGTCCTGCTCTGTCGCGGGTGGACTGAAATTAAATAGAGTCTTGATGCTCCTACACACGGCCGTCGCCTCCATCAGGATATCGAAGCCCTTTTGTAGCGCGCTTGGTATCCACACGCAATACCCAATAGCTGCCGGTCCCCAAGGTCACTGATGACACGCTCGGCACAAAAAGCAGAGGCCCAGACGCACGCCTGCGTGCTGGGCCTGAGTCTTACGCGTGCATGGCCGCGTGCACCGTGCCGCGCGCTGCTAACGAGTCCCTGCCGCGGCCACCACCACCGGCGCTGACACGCCGTACTTGGACGCGAAGACAGCAGATAGCGCGGCAATCAGGGTGCGAAGGGGTGCGGAAGTGATCGTGATCATGGAGGTCTCCTTGGATAGAGTTGGTAAGAGCCGTTAGGGTTACTGGATCGATCATCGCGAGGCCCTCTGCCCGAGTTCCCTGACGGGCCCAATTCGCTGCCTCACCCATACAGACACCATCCAGGTGCCAAACCCGACATCCAACGCGCCGATTGCGTGGCATAGGGCTCTGGGACGCGTTAAGTTGGCCTCCTTATAGCCCGGGGAAAAGCTGCTGAAGCTCTCCCTGTAGTGGAGACGCTGCCCGACTCATGGTACCGCCGAGAGGATCTCGCGCTTGTCTACCAGGCGCTTGGAAGGAAAGCTGACGCGGATGCCGCGCTTCGAGAACTTCTAGATAAAGACTCCAAGGATGCGCCTTTTGAAATTGCCGAAGTTTTCGCCGCGCGCGGCGATACGCAGTCAGCCTTGAATTGGCTGCAGCGCGACTATGATTTGAAGCTGTATGGAATCGTTATGGCGAAGGTGGGCGGCTACCTACAGTTCAACGCGAGGCGAGTGGATAGCGATACCGCTCGCCTTGCGCCATCATCAACCTGAAAAGCTTACAGCGACTCTCACAGGAGAACGACAATGGCCCACAAAAACACGATATGTCTGTGGTATGACGGCACTGCGTTAGACGCTGCCCGCTTTTATGCCGAGACCTTCCCCGACAGCGCCGTAGGCGCGGTCCTGCGCGCGCCGGGCGACTATCCCGGCGGCAAGCAGGGCGATGTCCTGATCGTCGAATTCACTGCGATTGGCATACCCTGCGTCGGGCTCAATGGTGGCCCGGAACTCAAGCACAACGAGGCGTTTTCGTTTCAGATCGCAACCGACGACCAGGCTGAAACCGACCGCTTGTGGAACGCGATCGTGCGAAATGGCGGCCAGGAAAGCCAGTGCGGCTGGTGTAAGGACAAATGGGGCGTGTCTTGGCAGATCACACCACGCG
>Ga0302314_10018625_pt1 | contig 11570 bp, 8 predicted proteins | sample III_Palsa_N2_3_FD_200533 | JGI IMG/M metagenome (GOLD analysis project Ga0302314, IMG submission 200533) | Peat permafrost microbial communities from Stordalen Mire near Abisko, Sweden - III_Palsa_N2_3 | ecosystem: Environmental > Terrestrial > Soil > Palsa > Peat permafrost | place: Sweden... | reverse complement strand
CAATCTAAGACATGATTAAGGGAATGACAGTCGTCGAAAGCGTGATCGATGGCGGCGATTTTGCGCGGCTCAAGGAGCTGTTCGCGTCGCTTGGGTTTGAAGCGGGCAAGGGCTGGAAGGATGCCACAGGCCAAGGTGCGGCGTTTCTTGCGCCGCTAGGCAATCTGGAACTCGTGACCGGTAGGCAGCCTGCGGTGCCGCGGATTCTGGTTGAAGTGACGCAGTTGGACCATGTGCATGCGGTCGTGACGCGATGGGCTGAGGCAACTCCGCAACCGCACCTGAGCCACGAAGAGGAGCCCGAATCGTCGCTGCCCAAGGTCTCGGCGGTTGCGGCGACGCACTGGAATTCGAGGCTCTTCACGCTGACGCTAGGCGCGCTGGAGGTTGGCTTCTGGCAGTCGGAGAATCCGCTGCATGGAGTCGCTGAGGCTATCGAGGGTGAACTCTCGGCCGAGGGCATGAAGTTTGCCGTCATCACGACTCGCTGGAACACCGTGATTACCGACCGGTTGCTGCAAGGCGCGCTCGATTGCCTCTGTCGCAGCGGCGCGAAGATGAGCGATATTGATGTCGTGCGGGTGCCCGGCGCATGGGAGATTCCCAACGCGGCGCGGACCATCGCGGAGGCCGGTAAGGTCGACGCCATCGTGACGCTTGGCTGCCTGTTGCGCGGCGAGACGGCGCACTACGAGGCGATCTACAACGAGGTCTCGCGCGGGATCGGCCAGTCGCAGCAGGATACCGGCGTGCCGCACGCATTTGGCGTGCTGACGTGCGAGACGCTGGAGCAGGCGCTGGATCGGGCTGGATTGAAGGCTGGAAACAAGGGTTTTGAGGCTGCCTCGGCTGCAATCGAGATGGTGAATTTGAATCGCAAGCTGAAGGGCGGCAATTAGTGGGGACGCGGAGAAAGTCACGCGAGTTGACGATGCAGATGTTGTTTCAGGGCGATCTCGGCAAGCAGACACCGGATGAAGTGCGCAAGCTTTTTTGGGCTTCGGTAACAGATGTGGATGAGGAGACACGGGGCTTCGCGGAGGATCTTTACCGCATTGCCACCAGTCGCAGCGTGGAGATCGATGCGCTGATCGAGCAGCACTCGCAGAACTGGCGGCTGGAGCGGATGCCGGTGGTCGATCGGAATCTGCTGCGGTCGGGCATCGCGGAGATGCTCGGCTATCCCAAGACGCCGGCCGCGATCGTGATCAACGAGAGCCTCGAAGTGGCTCGGCGTTATGCTGCGCCGGAGTCTATTCACTTTTTGAATGGTGTGCTGGATGCAGTGGCGCGGGATTTGTTGAAGGCTCGGCTCGCATAAAGATTGGCAAGGTAAACGAAACGGCCACCTCGATTGAGGTGGCCGTTTCATTTGGAGTGCGCGGCGGTTTAGCTGGTCGCCTTGCGAGGACGCTGGACGAGCAGGTTGGGTGCCGCGTAGCCATTGCCGTTGAAGACAGGCAATGCAGGAACGATCGGTGCTGTGCTGTCCGTAAATCCAGTCGTTCCACGAGTGAGAATGTGAATGACATTGTCGCCCTCGGAGCCGATGTAGAGCGTATTGTTGTCCGCGCTGATCGCACCCGAAATTGCATCAAGCGGAGTGCCGTTCGAGGTCTTTTGCAGCGGGATGTTGGTCAGTGTGCCCGTGCCGATTGCATACTGCGGAACAACACCGCCTGTGCCCTGATAGGTCACAAAGGCGAACGCTGAATCCGAGGTAGCCAGTACGCTGTTCACCGTGGTTGCACTGGCTGCTGTGATCGGAAGCGGAGCGCCAGGCGTGCTGGTGAAGGCGACCGGGCATCCACCACTCTTCGGGTTGGTTGCGATATTCGTGAATGCCGTCGTGCTGGCTCCCAGGATGTGGAGGCCGTCATTCGTAGCGGCAAGTTGGGTGGCATTCACTCCAGCAACGGGACCGAGGTCAGGATAGAAGACGTTCGTTGTGGTCTGACTCAGACCGATGCCGCTGATTGTTGTCGAAGGGCAATTCGTGCGGACATCAACTGGGTTTCCACCGAGGTAGACGCCGGCGTTCGGCACCGTGATCGCGGAGCTGGTTGCGATGTTGGTGAGGTTGATCGAGCTCCAGCCAGTGAAGTTGGAGTGCACCAGCAGGCGACCGTCGGTGGTGGTGATGTAGACGGTCGAGGAGTCTGGGCTCCAGGATGCGGTGGTTGCAACGCCGCCGTACTCGGTCGAAACGCCGCCGGCCGACAGGTAGAGATAGGTGAGCGCGCGTACGGGGTCGGTGACGATGACGGTGCTGTTATCCGGTGACACTGCGAGGACTGTTCCCGAGACCGTGTTGTCCTGCTTGGTAACGGAGTTCGACGCCGTCGAGTAGACCATGATCTCGACCGAGGTTCCCATATAAATGGTCGAGAGGTCTTCGGAGAGGGCCATCGAGTTTGGAGCATACGGCAGGCGGACAGGGGCGACCTGGGTCGTGGTGGTGAAGTCATACGGAAGCAGGTACTGCGAATTCGTTGAGCCGATGAAAATGACGCTCGAGAAATCTGTTCCTGTTGAGGCGATCTCAACAGGGTTTGAAGTAACCGGGCTTCCATTGCCGAAGAGGCCAATCTCGTTGAATGGCGACGAATTGCAGGATGGCGGCTGGCAAATTGCGGTAATCGCCGCCGAGCCGGGGTACGTGGGGACGATGGAGTTCGACCCGGCCGGAATGGTTGTCGGGCTGGTCGAGACGTATTCCAGCTGCACGTTGGTGATCGGCTGGTTGTTGGTGTCCGTTACGGTCACGACGAGCGGCTGCGTGGTGTTCTCGTTTACAGAGACCGGTGCGGTCGGAGCGGTCGTTGAAGGTGACACGGACAGCACAATCGTCTTCGGTGGGCAGGTGGAGATGAACCCAGCGGTGGACGAGGCCTGAGAGATGGCCGCACTGATCGTGGAGGAGCCGGGCTGGGCAGCAGTCGCCACGCCGTTCGCATCGATCGTTACCACCGAGGCGTTCTGTGCGCTGAACTGCAGCGGACCGACGAGGTTGCTGATGTTGTTGGCCGGACCACCACTGCCTTGGTAGGTGCGGGCGACGAGCTGCGCGGTCTGTCCTTGCGACAGGCATGCGGTGCCGTTGTAGGCGACTGTGGTGTTGATTGGCGTACCTGTGTCGAAGCCGCTGACCTGGGTGAGGTCGACGCAATTGCTGGCGGGGTCCGTTGTGCAATTTAGCGACGCGGGACCCAGCACGATGCTGGTCACGATCGGGTGGATGAAGACCGGGATTGCATTCGAGACCACGCCGCCTGAGCTGGCGGTGACGTATGCGACTCCGTTTGTGGTGGTCGGCGTGCAGACCGTGTAGTCGGCGATGCCTGCGCCGGTGTTGCGGTTCCAAGTGCCGGCGCAAAGGCTGCCGGTGGTCGGCGCAACGTCCGCCAGATAGATGTTGGTGGAGGCGTAGGTGATGCTGGTTGCGCTGGCGGAGTTGCCGCGGCAGTCCTTACCCGAGGGCGAATTGATGCGACCTATCTCGCCCTGATTGAGCGAGATGCCGGTGAGGCGCGGCTCAAGGTCAAGCGTAGTGAGCTGTCCGACCTGTACCCCCGAGTTTTCCCCGTTGCAATAGGTCGGGACAACAGCGTGGGAGCAGCCGGAGATGGAAACACCGAACGGGATGGCAAAGAAAATCAGGACCGCGAATGTGACGAAACGACGCATTGAACCTCGTAAACCTCTCCGTTCTGCGGCGGACAAACAAAGTCCGGCCAGAGACGGTGCAACCTTTGCAAACTCTTGGGGATTTCCCAAGTTTCAGTCTAAAAGCTGCGCCGGGTAGAAGCAAATCACGGAGACCGGAATTCTGGTTAGACGGAGGGTTCTTCGGTGCGTCAACTGGCAAAAAGGCCTAACGCCGATTTGCACCGGTTGAACCGATATAAAGACGATAAGACTGAGAAAAGCGGATAGAGAGTCCTTTTGCCGGGACGCTTTATCCGCTCTTAAATCGATTTCATCGGTGCAGATCAGTGCTAAGTTTTCCCTCTATTTGGCCGGCATATTTTGTTCGAACCAGGCGACCTCGCGGGCTTCGCGATCCGCAATATGCGCTGGGTCGCGGAAGCCGTGGCCCTCGTTCGGGTAGATGACGAGCTGCGTTTTGACGCCCTCGGCGCGCAGCGCGTGCCAGAATTCGAAGGATTGCGGTGCCGGGCACTCGCCGTCGCGATCCCCGACGATGACCAGGGTTGGCGTCGTTACGTTCTTGATGAAGTCGATTGCGGAGGACTTGGCGTAGGCCTTCGGATCGTCGTAGACGGTGGCGCCGAAGAACGGGACCATCCACTGGTCGATGGAGTTTTCGCCGTAGTAGCTCTGCCAGTCCGAGATGCCGGCGCCGGCGACGGCAGCCTTGAAGCGATGGGTCTGGGTGACGCCGAACATCGTCATAAAGCCGCCGTAGCTCCAGCCGGTCAGGCCTTCGCGATCTTTGTCGATGGAGACTTTCTTCTCGATGGCGTCCATGCCAGAGGTGATGTCGCGAAGGTCTCCGTAGCCGAAGTCCTTGATATTCGCGGCGGTGAATTTTTCGCCCTGGCCGAAGGAGCCGCGCGGATTGGGCGAGAGGACGAAGTAGCCAAGCTCGGACCAGGTATTCTGGCCCCAGCGTGCGCCGGCCGATGCGGAAGGTCCGCCGTGGACCTCGACGATCAGCGGATATTTCTTCTTCGCATCGTAATCCTTGGGGTAGGTAAGCCAGCCCTGGACGTGGAAGCCTTCGTTCTCCCACTCGACGGATTCGGTGCGGGTTGGATTCTTCGCACCGTCGTTGAGGTGGGTTAGCTGTTTTTCGCCGTTGAAGGGGCCGGCCCAGAGTTCGGGCGCGGTGTCGTGGCCGGATTTTACGAAGGCGAGGACGCCGTGGTCGGAGACGCCGATGGCGTTTTTGATCGGGCCGCCGGAGACGGTGGTCTCGCCTAGATCCTGCACGCCATCCTGCTTTTGGGTCGAGACGACATAGTCGGCCAGCAACGTGTGGCCGCGGCGATCTTCAACGAAGCCGATATTGTCATTGCCGGTCCACGAGATGTAGGTCGGGGTGCCGTCGATTCCGGGTGTGATGTCGTGGTGGTGCTCGCCGTTGACGTCAACCGTCCAGATATCGCCGCCCGTGGAGCCCTGGTCGGACATCAGGCCGCCGATGAATGCGATCTTCGTGCCATCGGGCGAGAAGCGGGGGACGGCCATCTGCAGACCGTGCATCGGGCCCTGGGTGGTGGTGGGATCAAAGACAATTTTGACCGGGCCGCCGTGTGTGCGGGTATAGAGCTTGGCGATCCACCAGGTGTTTTCGCCGGGCGGCGGTGCCGCGATGAAGGCGATCTCGCCCTGTTTGGCTGCCGGATTGAAGGTGAATTCGTAGACGTGGAGGTCGGCGGGAGTCATGAAGGCAGTTTGGCCGGTCGCGATATTGATGGCGTAGACCCGCTGGATTTCGACGCCGTCCTCGCCAATGACACCCGACCAGGGCTTCATTGCGGCGAGAGCACCGGCGGAGCGAGTAGCGTTTTCGACGAAGAGGAACGCGAGGGCGGAGCCGTCAGGAGAGAAGGCAACCTGCTGGAAGATTCCTTTGAGGTGCGTCAGCTGCTTCGTCTCGCCGGTGGCGCGGGAGTAAAGGAATATCTGCGGCTGGCCAGACTTGTCGCCGGTGCAGGTGCTGGTGAAGGCGAGAGTCTGCGAATCGGGCGACCAAACCGGCGCGCCGTTTGAGCAGTCCGAGGTCCCGGCAACGGACACAACCTTCTCTTTTGTCGAGGGGTTCGTCAGGTCCGTCAGGTTCAGCACCGAGCCGCCGCGTCCGCCGAGCGTCCACGCCAGCATGGTTGCGTCGGGGGAGATCGCGATCTGGCCGGGGGCTCGCAGGCGTCCTCCAGTTGTGCGCATGGCGGCGAGGCGGGGATCAGGGTTGGGCATGGGAGCCCAGTCGGCGTTGCCGGATTGAGCAAGAGCGGGTGCGAGCGCTGCGGCGAGACAAAAGGCTGCTAACGATTTGGCGATTGCGGAAGAGGTCATTTGAGAAAATTATCACGTCGGCGCACCCCAGCGGACGAGGTCTACTTCGTCATATGAAGAGCGTCCTCTAGTTCGTTCCGCGTTGGTGCCGGTTGAAAATCGCTAAACTCCTCGGCGAGGTTCTGCATCAGGAAACCATGCCGTAGATGCAACGACAGAACTCGCTTCGTTAGTTCAACTTGCCGGTCGATCTGTGTCGGCGCCATATGTGACGGGTCGGGATCCTCGAGCATATAGCTGATTGCCTCGGCCAATGCGTCCGCCTCGTCTTCGTGGGCTCGGTCGATGCGGTCGTAAAAGCTGTAGAGTTCGTCTTCACGCATCACTTCGTCCTGCGGCATGTAGGCGGAGATGCCACGTTCATGAGTCGTCTTCCAGGCTGAAACTTCCATGCGGGCATTGGAACTCTTCCAGGCGAGTTTGGCCGGGAGGTTGTTGGCAGATGCTCCGGGATGCTTGCTGAGGTAGCTAAACACCGCGAGATTCGACTCAAGGGAGGTCAGTTCCTGACGGAAATAGCCAGTATTCGCGGCGAATCTATCTCGATTGACTTGCAATTCGTGGTGCAGAGCCTCTCGGGTTTCGGCAACCTCATGCCGGTGATGCATCCATTCAGCAGTAGCTTCGAGGCCAAGCGCAATCAGCAGGCCGACCGTGATGGTCGCGAGATGCACCAGGAAGTCGCGCCAGCCATGAACCGGCTCATGCGGTGGGTGGACGTCTAGCATTTGAGCTGCTCCGGAGACTGAGGCTGGTATTGGTTATAACAGCGTCCTCCGTCTTCGTGGCCCGTTTTTCCTTGACGCCGTGCCAGGATTTTGATATTTTCAGAGGGTTGCATCTGTGTACGCGACAAATCCCTGTGAATCGTCCGTTAAACTCATCCGGACGCGACAGATTTGCGGTACACTCATTAGAGCAACACCAAGAGCTTTACCGCGGGGCTACTCGGTACGATTTGGGAGCCATTTGCACCGCGGCCCTTCGCATACGCGACTGCGCCACCCCTCGCCTTGAGTGGGCTATGCGGTCGGGAACAGCGAAACGGAGCCGGAATCTCCTTAAGGCCTTAAGCCGAAGCAGATAACTCGGTCACCGTCGACTGTATTTCGTCTGAATTGTTGTACAGACGTACAGCAGGGAACAATCTTTGCGCGAGGCGCTTCAGCGTCCTCACGTTTTCGCGCGTAAGCATGGCGGAAACCCAGAGATCGACTTTGCGGGTACGAAAAAGTTTAGGAACACGCAGGTTTCAAGGAGTTTCAGTGCCTACTTTTCACCAGCTCGTCAAGCAGGGCCGCACGCCGACCCGTTACAAGACCGCCAGCCCCGCGCTCCAGGGTTCGCCCCAGCGCCGTGGCGTTTGCACTCGCGTTTACACCCAGACGCCCAAGAAGCCGAACTCCGCGCTGCGTAAAGTCGCCCGCGTTCGCCTGACCAACGGCATCGAAGTCACCACCTACATCCCAGGCATCGGCCACAACCTGCAGGAGCACTCGATTGTGCTTATCCGCGGCGGCCGTGTGAAGGATCTGCCGGGTGTGCGTTACCACGTTGTGCGGGGCACGCTGGACTCCGTAGGCGTTGCGAAGCGCATGCAGAGTCGCTCGAAGTATGGCGCGAAGCGTCCGAAGGCTGCAGCGAAATAAATAGCTTTGGCTGCACCCGCAAAGTCATTTCTGTCTAATTAGCAGTTCAAGTCCAGCGCGTGAGAAGTCACCGAGCTGGAGGAAGAAGAGAAGAGCAATGCCGAGAAAAGGTTATATCGCGAAGCGTGAAGTTGCACCGGACCCGGTGTATGGTTCCACGCTGGTAACGAAGTTTGTGAACTCGATGATGTGGGGCGGCAAGAAGTCGACCGCGCAGGGCATCTTCTACACCGCCATGACCAACCTGGAGCAGAAGGGTGGCGACGAGGCTCTCAAGCTGTTCAAGAAGGCGATTGAGAACTGCAAGCCGTTGCTCGAAGTGAAGAGCCGGCGTGTTGGCGGCGCAAACTACCAGGTGCCGATCGAAGTTCTGCCGGAGCGCCGCACGTCGCTCGCGATCCGCTGGCTGGTGACGTATGGCCGGGCTCGCGGCGAAAAAGGCATGGTCGACAAGTTGACCGCCGAACTGCTCGACGCGGCAAACGGCCGTGGCGCAGCGATGAAGAAGAAGGAAGACGTTCATCGCATGGCCGAAGCGAACAAGGCGTTCGCTCACTACCGCTGGTAAGTAAGAGTAGTTCGACAAAGTTTAGTTCTAACCGCAGGTTCGCCTGCAGAGAAGAGATACTACCGTGGCACGCACTATACCTCTGAATCGTTGCCGGAATATCGGGATCATGGCGCACATCGACGCCGGTAAAACAACGACGACCGAGCGCATCCTTTTCTATACGGGCATTACGCACCGTATCGGAGAGGTGCATGAGGGCACTGCGACGATGGACTGGATGGAGCAGGAGCAGGAGCGCGGCATTACGATTACGTCCGCCGCGACGACCTGCACCTGGAAGAATATCCGCATCAATATCATCGATACCCCCGGCCACGTGGACTTCACGGCCGAGGTGGAGCGTTCGCTGCGCGTGCTCGACGGCGCAGTCGCTTGCTTCGATGCGGTTGCCGGCGTGCAGCCGCAGTCGGAGACGGTATGGCGCCAGGCGGACAAGTATAAGGTTCCCCGTGTTTGCTTCATCAATAAGATGGACAAGGCCGGCGCGGATGCTGTCTACGCGACTTCGACGATCGTCGACCGCCTCGGCGCTCGTGCAGTGCCCATCAATATTCAGATTGGCGCAGAAGCGAAGTTTTTGGGCGTGATCGACCTCGTCACGATGAAGGCCATCCTGTGGCACGACGAGACGATGGGTGCGGAGTATTCGGTGGAAGAGATTCCGGCCGACCTGCTCGCGACTGCCACCAAGGCTCGCCATGATTTGATCGAGGCTGTTGCTGACTCCGACGACGAGATAATGCACATGTATCTCGAAGGCCAGGACCCGACGGTTGAGCAGCTCAAGGCTGGCATCCGGAAGGCGACGATCGCAATGAACATCTTCCCGGTGCTCTGCGGTTCGTCGTTCAAGAACAAGGGTGTGCAGACGCTGCTCGACGCAGTCGTCGACTACCTGCCGAGCCCGCTCGACATTCCTCCGATGATCGGCCACGACCCCGACAACATGGAGCGCGAGATCATCCGCAAGCCGGACGATAGCGAGCCGCTTTCCGCTCTCGGTTTCAAGATCATGACCGACCCGTTCGTCGGCCAGTTGATCTTCATCCGCGTGTACTCGGGCGTCCTGAAGACCGGCGACTCGGTATTGAATCCGCGCACCGGTAAGACGGAGCGTATCGGCCGCCTGCTGAAGATGCACGCCAACAAGCGCGAAGAGATCACGGAAGTTCTGGCCGGCGATATCTGCGCGGCTGTCGGGTTGAAGAACCTGATTACTGGCGACACGATCTGCACGGACAAGCACCCGGTTGTGCTCGAGTCGATCGACTTTCCGAAGCCTGTTATCGAGGTTGCGGTGGAGCCGAAGACCAAGGCCGATCAGGAGAAGATGGGCATGGCGCTCGCGAAGCTGGCGCAGGAAGATCCCACCTTCAACGTCCGCACGGATATCGATTCGGGCCAGACGATCATCGCCGGAATGGGCGAGCTTCACCTCGAAATCATCGTGGATCGCATGATGCGCGAGTACAAGGTTGAAGCGAATGTCGGCAAGCCGCAGGTGAACTACCGCGAGACGATCCGCGCGAATGCCGATGCGGAAGGTAAGTACATCCGTCAGACCGGCGGCTCGGGTAACTACGGCCACGCCAAGATTCGCATCTCGCCGAACGAGCCGGGTAAAGGCTACGAGTTCACCAACGACACCAAGGGCGGTACGGTGCCGAAGGAGTACATCAAGCCGATCGACCAGGGCATCCAGGAAGCGATGCAAGGCGGCATTCTGGCGGGCTACGAGATGGTCGACATCAAGGTTAGCCTGTACGATGGCAGCTACCACGACGTCGACTCGAATGAAATGGCATTCAAGATCGCCGGTTCAATGGCGTTCAAGGAAGCCGCTCGCAAGGCCAAGCCGGTTCTGCTTGAGCCAGTGATGTCGGTCGAAGTGACTGTGCCCGAGGATTACATGGGCACGATCATCGGTGACCTGAACTCGCGTCGCGGACGTATCGAAGGCATGGAGATGGTTGGGAATACGCAGGCGATTCGCGCTTCGGTTCCGCTGTCGACGATGTTCGGCTATGCAACCCACATGCGCGGCGCCACCCAGGGACGCGCGAATTACTCGATGCAGTTCAAGCAGTACGAGGAAGCGCCACGGTCGGTTTCCGAGGAGATTATCGCCAAGCAGACGGGCAAAGATAAGTAGCTCTAGCCCCAAAGATCAAAGATTTTGTTTTTAGATTTAGAGGAGAAACGTCATGGGTAAGGAAAAGTTTGACCGGTCGAAGCCGCATGTGAACATTGGGACGATCGGGCACATCGATCACGGCAAGACGACGCTGACTGCAGCGATCACGAAGGTATTGGCGAAGCACAATCCGAACAACAAGTTCCGTTCGTTCGACACGATCGACAACGCTCCGGAAGAGCGCGAGCGCGGTATTACGATCTCGACCTCTCACGTGGAGTACGAGACGGCGAACCGCCACTACGCGCACGTCGACTGCCCGGGCCACGCCGACTACATCAAGAACATGATCACCGGTGCCGCGCAGATGGACGGAGCAATCCTCGTCGTTGCCGCGACTGACGGCCCGATGCCCCAGACCAAGGAGCACGTTCTGCTCGCGCGCCAGGTTGGCGTTCCGTTCATCGTCGTGTTTCTGAACAAGTGCGATGCGGTTGAGGACGAAGAGCTGATCGAGCTGGTGGAGATGGAAGTCCGCGAGCTCTTGTCGAAGTATGACTACCCGGGCGACGACACCCCGATCATCCGCGGTTCGGCTCTGGGCGGACTGAACGGAGAGGCGCAGTGGGAGGCGAAGATCGACGAGCTGATGGATGCCGTCGACAAGTTCATTCCGCAGCCGACGCGTGCGATCGAACTGCCGTTCCTGATGCCGATCGAAGATATCTTCTCGATCTCGGGCCGCGGAACTGTGGTCACGGGCCGTATCGAGCGCGGCAAGGTGAAGGTTGGCGAAGCGTGCGAGATCGTCGGTTTTGGCGACACGCAGGCGACGGTCTGCACCGGCGTCGAGATGTTCAAGAAGCAGCTGGATGAAGGTCTTGCTGGCGACAACGCTGGTCTGCTGCTCCGCGGTATCGCGAAGGAAGCGGTTCAGCGCGGGATGGTCCTGGCGAAGCCGGGATCGATCAAGCCGCACACCGAGTTCAAGGGCGAGGTTTACGTCCTGAGCAAGGAAGAAGGCGGCCGTCACACGCCGTTCTTCAACGGCTACCGTCCGCAGTTCTACTTCCGCACTACAGACGTAACTGGGTCCGCTAAGCTCCCAGCGGGTACGGAAATGTGCATGCCGGGCGACAACATCCAGCTGGAGATCACGCTGCACACTCCGGTC
>Ga0302314_10018624_pt1 | contig 11570 bp, 11 predicted proteins | sample III_Palsa_N2_3_FD_200533 | JGI IMG/M metagenome (GOLD analysis project Ga0302314, IMG submission 200533) | Peat permafrost microbial communities from Stordalen Mire near Abisko, Sweden - III_Palsa_N2_3 | ecosystem: Environmental > Terrestrial > Soil > Palsa > Peat permafrost | place: Sweden... | reverse complement strand
GCGGGTCACGCCCCAGCGCTTCATCCAATATTCCACCGCCTGCCGCTCGGACAGGTCCAGCCGGTCCTTGTCGATGAACCCGCGCTTGTCCTTCAGGCCAGCCACTGAAGCCCCTTACGACGCCTGCACCTGCACCGGGCCGCCCATCTGGCGGTTGGGGATGACGGAGAAGAACTTCTCAGACATCTGCGGGAAGCATTCGGACAGGACGGTGGAGGGCGACCAGCCTTCGTCCTTGTGCAGGTTCATGATCGGGCGGGGCTGGCTGTAGAGCTGGATGTCGTCCCCGCGGGCGCCGAAGATCTGGCCGGACACGTCCTTGGCCTGCTGCGAGGCCAGGGCCACGGCCAGGATGGCCGGCTGGTCGGCGCGGATGGTCTGGGCCATGACCTTGCGGCGTTCGGCGGCGGCTTCGTCCTTGACCGGCACCGACTGGGTCATGCGGGTCCAGGCGACGGGGGCGATGACGTTGGAGCGGACGTTCTTGGAGGCGCCCTCCATGCCGATGATCCGCGACAGGCCGGCGATGCCCATCTTGGCCGCGCCATAGTTGGTCTGGCCGATGTTGCCGAGCAGGCCCGAGGTCGAGGTGAACAGGACGTAGGAGCCCTCCTGCTGTTCGCGGAAATGCTCGATGGTGGCGCGGCAGACGTTGAAGGTGCCGCGCAGGTGGACGGCGATCACCGAATCCCAGTCCGCCTCGCTCATCTTGTGGAACATGCCGTCGCGCAGGATGCCGGCGGGGTTGATCACCGCATGCAGGCCGCCAAATTCGTCCAGCGCCTGTTTCAGCATGCCTTCGACGGCGGCGTAGCTGGTGACGCTTTCGGAGTTGGAGACGGCCTTGCCGCCGGCGTCGCGGATTTCCTGGGCCACGGTCTCGGCGGGGCCGGCCGAGCCTTCATCGCCGCCGGAGAGCGAGCTGCCCAGGTCGTTGACCACAACCTTGGCGCCTTCGCGCGCGGCGATCAGGGCGCATTCGCGGCCGATGCCGTTGCCGCCGCCGGTGACCAGAACCACCTTGCCATCCAACACGCCCATGATCGTCTCTCCCTGAAGATTATGAATTTAGGCAGACCTGCCTATTCCAGGCGGTCGGCCTTGCGCAAGGCCGGAAACATCACAGCCCAGGCGCCGGTGACGATCAGGGCGCCGACGCCGCCGAGCACGGTGGCGAGGACGGGGCCAAGGAACCGCGCCGCCACGCCGCTCTCGAATTCGCCCAGTTCGTTGGAAGCGCCGATGAAGAGGCCGGAGACGGCGCTGACCCGTCCGCGCATGGCGTCGGGGGTGACCACCTGGACCAGGGTCTGGCGCACATAGACGCTGAGCATGTCCGCCCCGCCCAGGATGGCGAGGGCGGCGGCTGACAGCCACAGGGACTTCGAAAGGCCGAACACCAGGGTGGCCGCGCCGAAGAGGGCGACGCCGCAGAACATGAAGATCCCCGCGCGCCGATGCAGGGGTCGGGCGGCCAAGGTCATGGCGACCACCATCGCCCCCGCGCCGGTCGCCGCCCTCAGCAGCCCGTAGCCCTGCGCATTGACCTTGAGGATGTCGGCGGCGAAGGCGGGCAGCAGGGCCGTGGCGCCGCCCAGGAGCACGGCGAACAGATCGAGGGAGATGGCCCCGAAAACGATCTTGTTGTTCCAGACATAGGCCAGCCCCTCTTTCACAAGCATCCAGCGCGAACCCGGCTGAACCACGGGTTTGGTGGGATGGCTGATGGCGAACAGCAGCGCCGCCGACAGCAGGTAGAGGCCGAGCGAGACCCCGTACGAGGCCGAGGGCGAGACGAAGATCAGCAGTCCGCCGACCGCGGGGCCGACAATCGAGCCGACCTGTCCCGCAAGGGAGTTCCAGGCGATGGCCTTCGGGAGAAGCTCGCGCGGAACCAGCATGGGCGCCAGGGCCGACGAAGCCGGACCCAGGAAGGCGCGGCAGCAGCCGAACACGACGGCGACGCCATAGATCGGCCAGACCTGCCTCAGACCGGTGATCGAAAGCGCCAGGAGGATGGAGACCGTCACGGCCTCGCCGATCATGGCCAGGCCGCCGATCAGCCGCCGGTCATGCCGATCCGCCGTCTCGCCGGCGGTGAGCGTCAGGAAGACCACCGGCAGGAACTGGGCGAGGCCGATCATGCCGAGCGCGAACGAGGCGTGGCGCACATCGCCGTGCAGGCGTGAGACTGTGTAGACCTGCCAGGCGATTGTCGCGGTCTGAGCCTGACCGCCGACGCCGCCGAGGAAGCGGGAGACCCAATAGAGGACATAAGGCCGTTGATCCAACAGGCGGAGGGGCCTGTCGGCGGGGAGGGAAGGGGCTTGTGGCATGTGGCCCAAGTTTGGCTTGCCAGCCGCGCGGCCGCAACGGCTTTGCTGTTAGGAGTTTTCATTGACGGGTAAGGCGTTCGGCCCTATTTCCGCGCGCTTCCGATGGGAAAGCCCTTTGCTGGGAACGACAGGCGACGTCATGCGCTTTGAGCGACGACAATTCGATCCGCGGCCCCCGAGCCGCCGCTAGAACGCCTCAAAGGCGGGCTGTCTCGCCCGCGTCACGATCGGCGACTATCGCCGCATCTCGACCATCCCGGATAAGCAATGACCGAATCTGTTTTGGACCAGTCCAAGTCCCAAGCCGTCGCCCTGCCGCTCGTCGCCGAGACGGCGGCTGACCGCGCGGCAGTCGACGCCTTCATTGACGCCGTGTTCGGCCCCGGCCGCTACGCCAAGACTGCCGAGCGGCTGCGTGAGGGCAATGTGCCCTTGCTCGACCTGTCCTTCGTCGGCTGGCGCGGGGCCGAGCCGATCGGCTGTGTGCGGCAGTGGCCGATTCTGATCGGCGGCGCGCCGGTGGTGTTCCTCGGCCCGTTCGCGGTGGAGGCCGACCAGCGCAAGCACGGCCTCGGCGCCGCCCTGATCAAGCGCGCCTGCGAGGCGGCGACCGCGGCTGGCCACGACGCCATCCTGCTGGTGGGCGATCAGCCCTATTTCGGGCCGCTGGGCTTTACCCAGGTTCCCGCCGGCCGCATCGCGCTTCCGGGTCCGGTCGATCCACGCCGGGTGCTGTGGCGCGCCCTGAAGCCGGGCGGGACCGACGGGTTGAATGGCGCGGTCACCAAGCCGATCTAGCGTTCAGGCCCGGGCGCTTCGGCGGCGCGGGATGACATCGCTCGAATAGGCTTTAGACTTCCCGCCATGAGCTCTAGCGAAACCAAGACCGGCCTCGATGGCGTCGCCGCCGCCGTCAAACAGGCCCCCGGGCGCGGCTTGCCGCCGGTGCACCTGTGGCATCCGGCCCATTGCGGCGCGATCGATATCGTCATCGCCCGCAACGGCCAGTGGTTTCATGAGGGCACGCCGATCGGCCGCGAGGCGCTGGTGCGGCTGTTCTCCACCGTGCTGCGCAAGGATCCGGACGGCTACTATCTGGTCACGCCGGTGGAGATGATGAAGATCACGGTGGAGGACGCGCCTTTCACCGCCGTCCAGGTCGACCGGGTGGGCGAGGCGCTCAGCTTCACCACCAATGTCGGCGATGTGGTGGAAGCCGGGCCGGACAATGAGATCCGCGTCGGCGCCGATCCGGTCACCGGGGAGCCCAGGCCCTATCTGCATGTGCGGCGCGGGCTGGAGGCGAAGCTTCGCCGGCCGGTGTTTTATGAACTGGTGGAGATGGCCGAGGAGCGCGACACGCCGGAGGGGCCGACCCTGGGCGTCACCTCCAACGGCGTCTGGTTTCCGGTCGGGCCGGCCAAGGCGCATCTGTTGTGAGGGGGCGTTGCACTGGCCGTGTGCGTCCTTCGAGACGCCTCAAGAGGGGCTCCTCAGGATGACGAATTTATTGAGACTGCAAATAGCTAGTCATGGTGAGGAGCGGGGCCTTCGCCGCGTCTCGAACCACGCACCGGCCTTCCCATGACGCGCGAGGAGATGCGCGCGTGGATCGTGGGCAAGCTTGATCCCATCGAGACCTATGATCCGGCGGCGCGGAAGGTGAATTCCGATTTCGACCTCAACCCGGCGCAAAATCCCGGTGCGCGGGTGCTGACCCCCGCTGCCGTGCTGGTGGCCCTGGTGGAGCATGAGGAGGGGGTCACGGTGCTGTTGACCAGACGCTCCGACACCCTGCGCAAACACACCGGCCAGATCGCCTTTCCCGGCGGTCGCTGCGATCCTGGGGAAACGCCCTGGGAGACGGCCTTGCGCGAAGCCCGCGAGGAGGTGGGCCTGGACGCCGGCCATGTGCGGATCGCCGGCCTGTCGTCCGCCTACCAGACCGGCACCGGCTATGACATCACCCCGGTGGTGGCGTTCGTGACGCCGGGCTTTGCGCTGACCCCCAGCCCTGATGAGGTGGCGGAAATCTTCGAGGCGCCGTTCGCCTTCCTGATGGACCCGAAGAACCACGAGCGCCGGTTCATGGAACAGGCCAGCGGCCTGCGCCGGTACTTCTACGCCATGCCTTACGAGGACCGGGTGATCTGGGGCGCGACGGCGGGGATGTTGCGGGTGCTGTACGAACGGCTCTATGGCCCGGCGCCGGAAGCGGCGGAGGGCCTGGCGATGACGCCGGGCATGGCGGGGATACCCAATGTCTGAAACCATCCCGATCAAGCCCTGGATGCGGGCGCCGCAGACCCTGGCGGTCATGGCCGCGCTGGAAGCCGCGGGCGGGGCGGGGTGCGCGCGCTTTGTCGGCGGCTGTGTGCGCAACGCCATCACCGGCCATCCGGTGGACGACATCGATATCGCCACCACCCTGACGCCGACCGCGGTGGTCGCCGCGCTGAAGGCGGCCAAGCTGAAGGCTGTCCCGACCGGCATCGACCACGGCACCGTCACGGCTGTCTCCGGCGGAAAGCCGTTCGAAATCACCACCTTGCGCCGGGATGTTGAGACGGACGGGCGCCGGGCGGTGGTGGCCTTCACCACCGACTGGAGCGAGGACGCCCAGCGACGGGACTTCCGCCTGAACGCCCTCTATTGCGACGCCGAGGGGCGGCTGTTTGACCCCACTGGCGAAGGGCTGGCCGATGCGAAGGCCGGCCGGATCGTGTTCGTGGGGGACGCCGATACCCGCATCTTGGAGGACGCCCTGCGTATCCTCCGCTTCTTCCGCTTCCTGGCCTGGTACGGCAAGGGCGAGCCTGACCCCGACGCCCTGGCCGCCTGCGGACGGCTGCAAGACAAGATCGCCGGTCTGTCGGCGGAGCGGGTGTCCAAGGAACTGCTCAAGCTGCTGGCCGCCGACGATCCGCGACCCACCGTGCGACTGTTGGCGGCGTCCGGCGTGTTGTCGGCGGCCCTGCCCGAGGCGCGCGATCTGGCGCGGTTCGACCGATTGGTGGGGATTGAGACCGACCAGCTGTTTCAGTGCGATCCGCTGCTGCGGCTCGGCGCGCTATTGCCGAACGATCCCTTGGTGGGCGCGGCCTGCGCCGAGCGGCTGCGGCTGTCCAACGCCCAGCGAGAGCGGCTGTCGGCCATGCTGGGGCAGACGCCGCAGATTCGTTCCTGGATGAGCCCCAAGGAGGCGCGGCGGGACGTCTATCAGCTTGGCGCCAACACCTTTTGCGACCGGGTGCTGCTGGCCTGGGCGGCATCGGACCGGCCGGCGACCACCACCCAGTGGCGGGCCCTGCTGCCGATCGCCCAGTCCTGGCCGCGCCCGAGCCTGCCGCTCACGGGTGAGGAGGTGATGGCCGCCGGGGTTCCACGCGGACCCCTGGTGGGCGAGGTCATGCGCGAGGTGGAAGCCTGGTGGATCGACAACGACTTCATCAGCGACAAGCTGTCCATCGTCGAACGGCTGAAGGCGGTGGCGCAGGGGATGGCGTACTAGGCGCCCGCCCTCTTCCCGGAGGAGACCTTTGCAAAACCGCCTGAGGGTCCGAAATCCTTGTGCTTCGACAAACTCAGCATGAGGATTTCTACTGCCACTTCAGTCGTCCTCACCCTGAGCCTGTCGATGGGCGAGGGCGAGCCACGACTTTTGCAGAGGTCTCCTTCGGGAGAGGTGCTCCGAAGTCGGGCGTGTTAGTCTGACTCGTTGACACGCATTGGGGGACATCCGTTGAACGACGTCGCAGGGACCCATCCATTCAATCTGGCGCTCCGCTTCGGCGCGCCGCTCGCTGTGTTCGCCGTCGTCCTGATCAGCGCTTCCCACGCCGCCGCCCAGGCTCCGGCCGAGCGGCTGGTTCACCGGTTCGTGTCCATCGCCGTGTCGCCCGATGGCCGGCGCGTCGCGTCGGTGGAGGGGGATGCGCCGCCGTCCGGTCGGTCGCCCCCCATCCGCGACCTGGAGATTCGCGGGGTCGATGGCTCGGCGGCCATCGTGATCCCGATGCCTTGCGGCCGCGTGGCCCAGTGCTGGCCATCGTCGCCGGCCTGGTCGCCGGACGGGAAGCATCTGACCTTCGCCCTGCGCACGCCGGGGACCCACGCCCGCTCGCTCTACAGCGTCGGTCCCGACGGCGGTCACCTGACCAAGCTGCTGGATTTCGACGGCACGATCACCGACCTGAAGTACGGCCGCGACGGGCGACTCGCCATGCTGGCCACGGCCGGGGCGACCAAGGAGGTGGGGGCGACCGAGGCCGGGGCGCCGATCACCGGCGACCTGGGCGGCCCGCCCGCCGAACAGCGCATCGCCCTGCTCGAGGCGGGACGACTGGCCTTCGTCTCTCCGGCGGAACTGTTCGTCTATGAATACGACTGGCTGCCCGGCGGCGCCGGGTTCGTGGGCACCGCCGCGCCGGGGGATGGCGACAACAACTGGTGGGTGGGCAAGCTCTATGGCTTCTCCAGCGGCGGCGCCCACCTGCTGTTCGCGCCGGCGGACCCGCAACACCAGATCGCCGAGCCCCGGGTCTCCCCCGATGGCAAGACGATCGCCTTTATCAGCGGCATCATGAGCGACTTCGGGTCCACCGGCGGGGATATCTACACCCTGCCGTTGGCCGGCGGCGTCGCCAGCGACATCACCCCGGCCATGCCGGCGTCGGCGACCTCCATCGGCTGGGGCTGCGATGGGCGGCTGCTGGCCAGGCTGCTGGCCGGTGACCAGACCCGGATCGTGCAGCTGAAGCCCGGCGGCGCGTCCAAGATCCTGTGGAGCGGCGCGGAGTCCGTGTCCGGCGAGACGGCGGGACTGTCGATGAGCTGCAGCTCGCCGGTGACGGCGAGCGTCCACGAGAGTTTCACCGCGCCGCCGGAAATCCAGGTCGGACGGATCGGCGTCTGGCGGGATCTGACCCACGTCAACGCCGGCCTGACCATGCCGCTCACCGCCAAGAGCATCACCTGGACCAGCGAGGGCCATGCGGTGCAGGGCTGGCTGCTGCTGCCCCTGGGCGCCACGGGCAAGCTGCCGCTGATCACCGAGGTTCACGGGGGACCGGCCGCGGCCTCGACGCCCAGTTTCGGCGGCCCGGGCCTGGACCGCACCCTGCTGGAGCACGGCTACGCCCTGTTCCGTCCCAATCCGCGGGGCAGCTATGGCCAGGGGGAGGCCTTCACCCTCGGCAATGTTCGCGACCTCGGCTATGGCGACCTGCGCGACATCCTCGCCGGGATTGATGCGGCCGAGCGCGCGGCGCCGATCGACGACGCCCGTCTGGGCCTCACCGGCGGCAGCTATGGCGGCTTCATGACCATGTGGGCGGTGACCCAGACGCAGCGGTTCAAGGTCGGCGTCGCCGCGGCGGGGATCAGCAACTGGCTGTCCTACTATGGCGAGAACGGCATCGATCAATGGATGATCCCGTATTTCGGGCACTCGGCCTATGACGATCCGGCCATCTATGCCCGCTCCTCGGCGATCAACTTCATCCACAAGGTCAAGACGCCGGTGTTCGAATACGTCGGCGCCGACGACATCGAATGCCCGCCGCCGCAGACCGAGGAGTTCCAGCACGCGCTCGCCGAACTGGGCGTGCCGACGTCGATGGCGATTTATCCGGGGGAGGGCCACGGCCTGCGTGATCCGGCGCACTTGGCGGACTCGGAGCGGCGCGCGCTGGCCTGGTTCGACAAGTATCTGAAGTGAGGGCGGCCTACTGAGCTGCGACCCGGATTGTGGTATGGGTTGGCAAATGAGCGCGCCGTCCAAAGCCAGCGTTATGCAAACCCTGCTCGCGAATGAGGGCGACCTGCGCGCCATGGGAATCGAGACGGTATTCCTGTTTGGCCCGGTCGCCCGGGGTGACGCGACGCCGACGAGCGACGCTGATCTATTCTTTGAACACAGGCCGGAGGTTCGCGGCCTGGACCTCATCGGCCTCTATCTTGCACCCCAGAATCTTTTCGAGGGGCCGGTCGATGCGGTTGTGCGCGATACAATCCATCCCGCGTTGAAGCCGCATATCGAAGCAGACGCCATCCAGGTGTTCTGATGAGCGCACCGCGCGAATATCGATTCCGGCTCGACCACATCGTCGATTTGCATCACCCAAATCAGATTGATGATGGTCGGCAAGTCCTATGTCGTATCGGGACGATTGGGGTCTTCGCATGGCAGTCGAGCGAGGGGTGGAGATCATCTCTGAAGCGAGCCGGCACATTCCGCCGGAGATCAAGGCGGAGGAACCCAGCATCGACTGACGCAAGATCGCCGGCGTCAGCAACATCCTGCGCCACAACTATGATCGAGTCGCCGGCGAGGTGATCTACCAGGTGGTGACGGAAAATCTTGACGATCTCGAACAGGCGGTTCGCCGCCTGCTTGCAAACCCCTAAGGCCAACGCACCATCGGCGGCATCGAGCTCAGCATGGTCTCGATGTTGGCGCCCTGCTTGAAGCCGAACATGGTGCCGCGGTCGTAGAGCAGGTTGAACTCCACATAGCGGCCCCGGCGAACCAGCTGTTGGTCGCGTTCGGCCTCGCCCCAGGGCTCGTGCATGTGGGCGCGGACGATCTTTGGATAGACGCCCAGGAAGGCCTCGCCTACGTCGCGGGTGAAGGCGAAGTCTTTTTCGAAGTCGCCGGTGTTGTGCCGGTCGTAGAAGATGCCGCCGATGCCGCGCGGCTCCTTGCGGTGGGGCAGCCAGAAATACTCGTCGCACTCGGCCTTGAACCTCGGATACCAGGCCGGATCGTGGGCGTCGCAGGCGGCCTTCATGGCGGCGTGGAAGGCGATGGCGTCCGGATGGTCCTGCCGCCGCTGTTCGTCCAGCAGGGGGGTCAGGTCGGCGCCGCCGCCGAACCAGCTTTCCGCCGTCGACAGGAAGCGGGTGTTCATATGCACCGCCGGCACGCGGGGGGAGCGCGGGTGGACGATCAGGCTGATGCTGGCGGAGACGTAGTTGGGATCCTTGTCGCCGCCGGGCATGGTGGCGGCCATCTCCGGACTGAAGCGAGCTGCGGCGGCGGAGGTGTGGACGCCGGCTTTTTCAAAGAATCGCCCGGTGAAAAATCCGCCGACACCACCGCCGGTCCCGGTATCCCGAGCCCAGGGCTTGCGTTCGAAGCGGCTGGACTCGCCGGGAAAGAGGTCGGCGGGGGCTTCGGCCTCCAGGGTCTCCAGCTCGGTCATGATCCGGTCGCGGAGGGATTCGAACCAGGTCTTGGCCCGGTCGCGGCGTTCCAGAATTTCGGTCGGGAGGGTGGTCGTGGTCATGGCCAATGCGTCCTTCGACGCGCCCGCTGCGCGGTGGGCTCAGCATGAAGAGGTTGGGTGGACTCAAAAAATCTACGTCATGCTGAGCCGCGCCCGCGGGGCGCGTGTCGAAGCACGCACTAACCCAGAGCGGCCCCGCTTGGAAACCCATCCGTCTGCCGCAACGCCTCGCCGACCGCGATCGCGGCGGCGGTGACCAGGTTCAGGGAGCGGGCCGGGGGCCGGATGGGAATCAGCAGCCGGGCCTGGGCGGCGGCATGGACATGCTCCGGCGCGCCGGCGCTTTCCTGGCCGAACAGCAGGGTGTCGCCGGGCTGGAAGCCGAAACCGGTGAAATTCTGGGCGCCACGTGTCGTGAACAGCACCAGACGCCCTTCCCTTCGTCCCTCATGCGCCATGAAGTGCGACCACGACGAATGACGGATCACCACGGCGTTCTGGCCATAATCCATGGCCGTGCGCCTGATGGCGCGGTCGGACAAGGGGAAGGCGCAGGGCTCGATAATCTCGATCGAAACCCCCAGGCAGGCCCCTAGTCTGACCGCCGCGCCAAGGTTTTGCGGAATGTCTGGTTGAAAAAGGGCTAAACGCATTCTAAGCGAACCCGATAAGACAGCGGCGGTTGGGGCTGACTCGCGGGGAGGTGAGAATCGGTCCGCGGTCCGCGCCGATTTTTTCATGCGGCCAACCTGTTGTCTTGAGGCGCGCGGCCTGGAATAGAGCCGCGTATGTTTGACGTCGCCGGAGTCTCCGGCGGCCGGGATTTAAGGGGTGAGCGCAAAGGTGGCCGACACCATGGCAACGACCAGTCCGCACGAGGACCCGAACCGACGCGATTTCATCCACATCGCCGCGGCAGCCGCCGCGGTGGGTGGTGTGGCGGCGGTGGCCTGGCCTCTCGTCGATCAGATGAACCCCGCCGGCGATACGCTGGCCCTGGCCTCTATCGATTTCGACCTGACCAAGGTCGTGCTCGGCCAGCAGGTGATCGCCAAATGGCGCTCCAAGCCGGTGTTCGTGCGTCACCGCACGCCCAAGGAGATCGCCGCGGCGGTCGCCGATGACCACAAGGATCTTCGCGATCCGGCCACCGACGCCTCGCGGGTCAAACCGGGCAAGGCCGAATGGCTGATCCTGGTTGGCGTCTGCACCCATCTGGGGTGCGTGCCTGATTTCGGCGGCGGCGCCTACGGCGGCTGGCTCTGCCCGTGCCACGGTTCGGTCTACGACACCTCTGGCCGCATTCGCGCGGGTCCGGCGCCGTTGAACCTTCCCGTGCCCGACTACGCCTTCCTTTCCGACACCAAGGTCAAGATCGGCTGACATCCAGATGAGCGGACAATCGACCTACGAACCCAAGCTGGCCATCGAGAAGTGGTTGGATACGCGCCTGCCGATCATCCGTTTCGGCGCGGATCTGCTCGACTTCCCGACTCCGAAGAACCTGAACTATTGGTGGACCTTCGGCGGCATCCTGGCGATCTGCCTCGGCATTCAGATCATCACCGGCGTGGTCCTGGCCATGCACTATGTCGCCAGCGGCGACCTGGCCTTCAACAGCGTCGAGCACATCATGCGCGACGTGAACTACGGCTGGCTGATCCGGGGCATCCACGCCAATGGCGCCTCGATGTTCTTCATCGCCGTCTACATCCACATGTTCCGCGGCATCTACTACGGCTCCTACAAGGCGCCGCGGGAAGTGCTGTGGATCCTCGGCATGATCATCTACCTGCTGATGATGGCCACGGCCTTCATGGGCTATGTGCTGCCCTGGGGTCAGATGAGCTTCTGGGGCGCCACCGTGATCACCAACATCATCGGCTCCCTGCCACTGGTGGGGCCGGCGATCACCACCTGGCTATGGGGCGGCTTCGCGGTGGATAACCCGACGCTGAACCGCTTCTTCTCGCTGCACTACCTGCTGCCCTTCGTGATCGCCGGC
>Ga0302314_10018623_pt1 | contig 11571 bp, 9 predicted proteins | sample III_Palsa_N2_3_FD_200533 | JGI IMG/M metagenome (GOLD analysis project Ga0302314, IMG submission 200533) | Peat permafrost microbial communities from Stordalen Mire near Abisko, Sweden - III_Palsa_N2_3 | ecosystem: Environmental > Terrestrial > Soil > Palsa > Peat permafrost | place: Sweden... | reverse complement strand
GCTGCGCGCCGCGATCGCCGAGATCCGCCGCCAGGCCGAACAGGCGGTGCGCGAGGGGCGCTCCGAACTCTTCCTCACCGACGAGCATGCCGATGCCGACCGCTGCGGCATCGCGATGATCCTGGCCGCCGCCGCGGTCCACACGCATCTCGTGCGGCGGGGCCTGCGCTCCTACGCGTCGATCAACGTGCGCTCGGCCGAATGCCTCGACACGCATTATTTCGCGGTGCTGGTCGGCGTGGGCGCTACCACGGTCAACGCCTACCTCGCCGAGGCCGCCATCGCGGATCGCCAAGCCCGCGGGCTGTTCGGTGAGCGCTCGCTCGACGACTGCCTCGCGCGTTATCGCAAGGCGATGGATGACGGGCTGCTCAAGATCATGGGCAAGATGGGGATCGCGGTGATCTCCTCCTATCGCGGCGGCTATAATTTCGAGGCGGTCGGGCTCAGCCGCTCGCTGTGCAACGACCTGTTCCCCGGCATGCCAGCGAAGATTTCGGGTGAGGGCTATGCCTCGCTCCAGCTCTCGGCGCTGCTGCGCCACGAAAAGGCGTGGGATGCCGCGGTCGCGACGCTGCCGATCGGCGGCTTCTATCGCCAGCGCGCGGGGGGCGAAACGCACGCCTATTCGGCGCAGCTGATGCACCTGCTGCAGTCGTCGGTCTCGACCGACAGTTATTCGGTCTACCTCCAATTCTCGCGCGGGGTGCGCGACCTGCCGCCGGTCTATCTGCGCGACCTGCTTGAGTTCAACTGGGCGCGCGAGGCGATCCCGATCGACGAGGTCGAGGCGATCACCGAGATCCGCAAGCGGTTCGTGACGCCGGGCATGTCGCTCGGCGCTCTCTCGCCGGAAGCGCACGAGACGCTGGCGATCGCGATGAACCGGATCGGCGCCAAGGCCGTGTCGGGCGAGGGCGGCGAGGATCGCAGTCGTTACAAGCCCTATGACAATGGCGACAACGCCAACTCGGTGATCAAGCAGATCGCGTCAGGCCGCTTCGGCGTCACCGCCGAATATCTGGGCTCGGCCGAGGAGCTCGAGATCAAGGTCGCGCAGGGCGCCAAGCCCGGCGAGGGCGGGCAGCTGCCCGGCTTCAAGGTCACCGAGTTTATCGCCAAGCTGCGCCACTCGACGCCCGGCGTGACGCTGATCTCGCCGCCGCCGCACCACGACATCTATTCGATCGAGGATCTGGCGCAGCTCATCTACGACCTCAAGCAGATCAATCCGCGCGCGCGGGTGTGCGTGAAGCTGGTGTCGTCCGCTGGCATCGGCACGGTCGCGGCGGGCGTCGCGAAAGCCCACGCGGACGTGATCCTCGTCGCCGGCCATGTCGGCGGCACCGGCGCCTCGCCGCAGACGTCGGTCAAATATGCCGGCACGCCGTGGGAGATGGGGCTCACGGAGACCAATCAGGTGCTGACGCTCAACGGCCTGCGCCACCGCGTCAAGCTGCGCACCGACGGCGGGCTCAAGACCGGGCGCGACATCGTCATCGCCGCGATCCTCGGCGCCGAGGAGTTCGGCATCGGCACGCTGTCGCTGGTCGCGATGGGCTGCATCATGGTCCGCCAGTGCCATTCGAACACCTGTCCGGTGGGCGTCTGTACGCAGGACGAGGCCTTGCGCCAGAAATTCGTCGGAACGCCGGAAAAGGTGATCAACCTGATGACGTTCATCGCCGAGGAGGTGCGCGAGATCTTGGCGCGGCTCGGCGTGCGCTCGCTCGACGAGATCATCGGGCGCACCGAACTGCTCCGTCAGGTCAGCCGCGGCGCCGAGCATCTCGACGATCTCGATCTCAACCCGATCCTGGCCAAGGTCGACGCCGCGGATCACGAGCGCCGCTTCGCGATCGCCACCTTCCGCAACGAGGTGCCCGACAGCCTTGACGCGCAGATGATCAAGGACGCACGCGCGGTGTTCGAGCGCGGCGAGAAGATGCAGCTCACCTATTCGGTACGCAACACGCACCGCGCGGTCGGCACGCGCTTCTCGTCCGAGATCACCAGCCGCTTCGGGATGAGCCATCTGGCGGACGGGCACGTCCATGTGCGCTTACGTGGGAGCGCGGGGCAGTCGCTCGGCGCCTTCCTGTGCAAGGGTGTGACGCTGGAGGTGTTCGGCGACGCCAACGACTATGTCGGCAAGGGGCTGTCAGGCGGGATCATCGCAGTCAGGCCCACCGTCTCCTCGCCGCTCGAGAGCCGCAAGAACGCCATCGTCGGCAACACCGTGCTCTACGGCGCGACCGCAGGCTTGCTGTTCGCGGCGGGCCAGGCGGGCGAGCGCTTCGCGGTGCGCAATTCGGGCGCCAAGGTGGTCGTGGAAGGCTGCGGCGCCAATGGCTGCGAATATATGACTAACGGCGTCGCGGTGATCCTGGGGCATGTCGGCGAGAATTTTGGTGCCGGCATGACCGGAGGGATGGCGTTCGTGCTCGACGAGGATGCAAGCTTCGAACGCCACGCGAATTCCGACAGCATCCTGTGGCAACGCTTCGCCTCGGCGCATTGGGAAGGCGTCTGCAAAACGCTGGTCGAGGAGCATGCGCGGCGCACCGACAGCAAATGGGCGCACACCGTGCTCGCCGACTGGCCGCACTGGCGTCAGCGCGTGTGGCAGGTCTGCCCCAAGGAGATGGTGACGCGGCTCGCGTATCCGCTCAGCGACGAGGTGACGGCGGTGGCAGCGGAGTGATCACGCTCCCCACGGTCTCCGCACCGACGATCGCGATCGCCGGAAGCACGGATCGCTTCCCGGTGCGCCGCATCTTCTGCGTCGGCCAGAACTACGCTGATCACGCGCGCGAGATGGGCGGCGACCCCGATCGCGCGCCGCCCTTTTTCTTCACCAAGCCCGCCGACGCGGTGGTGCCGAGCGGCAGCACGCTGCCCTTCCCAACGCGGACTGCTGATCTGCATCACGAGGTCGAGCTGGTCGTGGCACTTGGCGACGGTGCGACCGTGATCGGCTGCGCAGTGGGTCTCGATTTGACGCGGCGCGATCTGCAGGCGGAAGCCAAGAAGGCTGGCCGGCCGTGGGACATGGCGAAAGGGTTCGACCGCTCCGCGCCGATCGGGCTGCTCACGCTGGGCGCGCCGCCCGCCGACGCCGCGATCGAACTGACCATCGACGGAGATCTGCGTCAGCGTGGACGTCTGTCGGACATGATCTGGTCGGTCGAGGAGATCATCGTCGAGTTGGCCACGTATGTGGAATTGCAGCCTGGCGACCTGATCTTCACCGGAACGCCCGCCGGGGTCGGCCCGATCCGCCCCGGCGAGACGGTGCGCGGCGCGATCGAGGAGCTGGAGCCGGTAGAGGTCCGCTTCGCGGGCTGATCCCCCTTCCCCCTCCTGCGGCGCGCGGCTAGGCAGGGTCACCATGTGGCAGCTCTTCCAATTTCCGCTATGTCCGTTCTCGCGCAAGGTCCGGCTGATGCTCGGCGAGAAGGGCGTCGGCTACGAGCTGGTGCGCGAATCGCCGTGGTTGCGCCGCGACGAGTTCCTCGACCTCAACCCTGCGGGGCAGACGCCGGTGATCGTGCAGGGCCAGGTCGCGCTCGCCGATTCGAACGCGATCTGCGAATATTTCGAGGAAACGATCGACAAGGCACCGATGATCGCCGGCGCCGCCCCCGCGCGCGCCGAAATCCGCCGGCTGGTCGCTTGGTTTGACGAGAAGCTCTACGGCGAGGTGGTGCGCCCGCTGATGGAGGAGCGCATGCTCAAGCGCCTCGTCCACCGTACCTCGCCCGACGCCAAGATGATCCGCGACGCGATGAAGCAGGCCAATGCGCACCTCGATTACATCGACTGGCTGCTCGATCACCGCCGCTGGCTGGGCGGGCCGGTGCTGAGCCTCGCCGACCTCGCCGCGGCCGCCCACCTCTCGGTCGCCGACTATCTCGGCGGGATCGACTGGCGCGGGCACGAGCAGACCAAGCAATGGTATTCGGGGCTCAAGAGCCGGCCTTCCTTCCGGCCGATGCTCAGCGAACGGATGGAAGTGATCGGGCCGCCCGACCATTACGACAAGGTCGATTTCTGGGAATGAGGGGGGCGCCGACATCCGACCGCGTGCGTATTCCCCTCCCTGAAACGGAGGGGCCAGGGATGGGTTGGGTTCCGTATCGCGGTTCCGCAAGCCACGGGCGGACCGGTCTCCAACTCCCCCCTTTCAAGGAGGGGGGAGCGCCGCGAACGGTGGGCAGGCCTTGACCACGATCAGTCCCGACATCCAGTCCGATCGCGCCTTCCTTGGTCATCCGCGCGGGCTCGGCTATCTCGCTTTCGCCGAAGGCTGGGAGCGCTTCTCCTACTATGGGATGAGCGCGCTGCTCGCACTGTATAGCGCGCAATTCCTCTTCAAGCCCGGCCATGTCGAGAAGATCTGGGGCTTCACCCCCTTCCGCCACCTGCTCGAGGCCATGTTCGGCCCGCTGACCCCGCTCGGCATGGGCGGCGCGATCGCCGGGCTCTACGGCGGCCTCGTCTATCTTACCCCGATCGCCGGCGGCTTCATTGCCGACCGCTTCATCGGGCGCACTCGCGCAGTCATCTTCGGCGCCTCGACGATGGCGGTCGGCCATTTTTGCATGGCGTTCGACCAGACCTATCTGATCGCGCTCGCCTGCATCCTGATCGGCGTCGGCTTCTTCAAGGGCAATCTGTCGGCGCAGGTCGGCGACCTCTATGCGCCCGGCGATCTGCGCCGCGCCGACGCCTTCCAAATCTATGCCATGTCGATCAGCATCGCGGTGATCGTCGCGCCGCTGGTGTGCGGCGAGCTCGGAGAGAAGGTGGCGTGGCATTGGGGGTTCGGCGCGGCCGGCGTCGGCATGTTGATCGGGCTCGCTGTCTATCTTTCCGGCCGCCGCTGGCTGCCCGCCGAGCCTGAGGCCGCATCCGGCCGTATCCGCGAGCCGCGCCCGCCGCTGATGCCCGGCGACGGCAAGCGGATACTAGTGCTGATCGCGCTGATCCCGGTGCTGGCATTCGCCTGGGTCGGCAACCAGGAGATTTTCGCGGCCTATGAACTGTGGGGCAAGGCGCACTATCAGCTCGTCTTCTTCGGGTGGACGATGCCGGCCTCGTTCCTGATCTCGATCGACGCCTTTGTCTCGACCGCCGCCTATATCGCGGCGATCGCCTTCTGGCGCTGGTATGGCCGCCACCGGCCGGAGCCGGACGAGATCACTAAATGCACGATCGGCGCGTTCGTCGCAGCGACCGCGCCGCTGATGCTGGCATTCGGCGCGGCGCACGAGGCGGCGACCGGCCAGAAAGTCGGGCTCGGCTGGGGGCTTGGCTTCCACATCCTCAACGATATCGGGTTCGCCAACCTGTATCCGGTCGGCCTCGCGCTCTATTCGCGCGCCGCACCCAAGGCGCTGGAGGCGACGATGATGTCGGCCTACCTGCTCAGCCTGTTCCTGGCCGGCATGATCGTCGCCAAGCTGGCGACCTTGCTGGACGTGCTTTCCGGCTTCGCCTTTTGGGGACTGCACGCGGCGCTGATCGCCGGCGCTGCAGTGGTCCTGCTGATCGTGCGTGGCATGGCCGGGCGGCTTCTGGCGCCGACTGCCGATTCCGAGGTGGCAACCGCCTAAGCCGCGTCGGGCACCAGCACCTTCATCGCGATCTCGGATAGGGGCCGCCCCGTCGCGCGATCAACGACCACCGCCTCGATCGGCGCACCCGTTTCGGCATCGATCGCACGACTGAGCGCTCCACCGCTGCAATGCTTCGCACCCCAGCCGCCGAGCGCCATCAGGATCGGCAGGAAATCGCGCCCGCTGTCGGTCAGCACATATTCGTCGCGCGGCGGCCGTTCACTGTAGCGGCGTTTCTCGAGTAGCCCCGCATCGGTAAGCGCCGCCAGCCGTCGCGTCAGGATATTGGGTGCGATTCCTAGACTGGTGCGAAACTGATCGAAGCGCGTGCGGCCATGGCCAGCGTCGCGCAGAATCATCATGCTCCACGCGTCGCCGACTTGGGCGAGCGCGCGACCGATCGGGCATACCCCTGCGGAATATTTCTCGGTGTCCATTGCAGTATGATAGTGACATAACTATCAAACTGCAAGCGACTCGATGGATCGAGCCGCCAGGAGATAGAACATGAGCGACAGCATCACGGGCACCGCCCTCATCACCGGCGCTTCTGCGGGAATCGGCGCCGTCTATGCCGACCGGCTTGCCAAGCGCGGCCACGACCTGATTCTCGTCGCGCGCGACGAAGCGCGGCTCAACGCGCTCGCCGAGCGACTGCGCGCCGAAACCGGCCGCAAGATCGATGTCGTCCGCGCCGACCTCACCGACACCGCCGACGTCGCCAAGGTCGAACAGCGGCTGACCGACGACGCGTCGATCGGGCTGCTGATCAACAATGCGGGCATGTCGCTCAACGGCGGCCTGCTCGAGAATGGCGCCACGGAGTACGAGCGCATCATCGCGCTCAACATCACCGCGCCGACCCGGCTCGCGGGTGTCGCCGCCAAGGCGTTCATCGCGCGCGGCAAGGGCGCGATCGTCACGATCGCCTCGGTGCTGGCGCTCGCGCCCGAAGGCTTCGACGGCATCTACAGCGGCACCAAGGCCTATGTGCTCAACCTCAGCCAGTCGCTGTCGGCGCAACATGCCGACAAGGGCCTCTACGCGCAGGCGGTGCTGCCCGGTGCGACGCGAACGGAAATCTGGGAACGCTCAGGCAAGGATATCGACGCCTTTCCCACCGAGATGGTGATGGGGGTCGACGACTTGGTCGACGCCGCGCTGGTCGGCTTCGATCGCGGCGAGACGGTCACGATCCCGCCGCTAGCGGACGAGCGCGTTTGGACCGCGATCCAGGAGGCGCGACTGGCGTTCACGCAGGTGATGTCGAAGCGCGACGTGGCGGCGCGCTATCGCGAGACCGTGGACGCCTGAAGTCCAAGCTGCGCTTCCCTAAACCGTTCGCACTGAGCGCAGTCGAAGTGCGTGTTGCAGGCGATGCGCCTGGAGCATGTCCTTCGACTTCGCTCAGGACGAACGGACCGGTTGGTCAGCCCCGAACCGCCGCGAGCAGATAATCCATCCGCACATCTCCCGAGAGCACGAACCCTTTCGTCGGATCGAGCGACAATCCCCGCGTCTCGATCACCTCAAGCCCTGCGCCGGTGAGCAACGCACTTAACTCCTTCGGGGTCAGGAATTTGCTCCAGTCGTGCGTGCCCTTGGGGATCATGCCCGCGCCCTCGCCAACCGTCACCAGCGCTAGCCGCGACAATGCCGTCCGATTCGGCGTCGAGAGCACCAGCAGCCCGCCCGGCGCCAGCGCGCGCACCAGTCCGGTCACGAAGACCGCCGGATCGGTAACATGCTCGATCACCTCCATCGAGCACACCAGATCGAAGTTTTCGCCTGCCCTCAGCGTCTCCACCGACCCGGCGCGATAGTCGATCGTCAGCCCTTGCCCGTCGGCATGGAGCTTGGCCGCCGCGATGTTCTCGGGCGCGGCGTCGAGTCCCGTCGCGGCAGCGCCCATCCGTGCCAGCGGTTCGGTCAGCAGTCCCGCGCCGCAACCGACGTCGAGCGCACGCTTGCCCGCCAGTGGACGTCGCGCCTTCGGCTCGGACTCGAAGTGCCGATCGATCATCGCACGTACGAAACCAAGCCGCACCGGATTAAGCCGGTGCAGCATCGCGGACGAGCCCTTGGGGTTCCACCAGTCGGCGGCAAGCGTGCCGAAGTGGGCGGCTTCGGCGGGGTCTATCGTGGTTGCATCGATCATGCGGTCTCCCTATCAGGACGCCGCATTCTTTCCCACCGGCGATGATCGCCGCAACTTTCGAGCATTCGTATGGCCCGTATCGTGATGAAGTTCGGCGGCACGTCGATGGCCGGCATCGAGCGCATCCGCAACGTCGCCCGCCAGGTGAAGCGCGAATGGGCTAAGGGCGAGCAGGTCGCGGTGGTCGTCTCCGCGATGTCGGGCGAGACCGATCGGCTGGTCAATTTTTGCCGCGAAGCCTCGCCGCTTTACGATCCCAAGGAATATGACGTCGTCGTCGCGAGCGGAGAGCAGGTGACGAGCGGGCTGCTCGCGATCGCGCTGCAGGCGATCGGGGTCCCGGCGCGCAGCTGGCTCGGCTGGCAGCTGCCGATCCGCACGTCCGATGCGCACGCTTCGGCGCGCATCGGCACGATCGACACGGAAGCGCTCAACGCGTCGCTGGCGAACGGAGAGGTCGCGGTAATCCCGGGCTTCCAGGGCCAGACCGCGGACGGCCGCGTCACCACGCTCGGCCGGGGCGGCTCGGATACGTCGGCGGTCGCGGTCGCCGCCGCGATGAAAGCGGATCGCTGCGACATCTATACGGACGTCGACGGCGTCTACACCACCGATCCGCGGATCGTGCCCAAGGCGCGCAAGATCGAGCGGATCACCTATGAGGAAATGCTGGAGCTGGCGTCGGTGGGCGCCAAGGTGCTCCAGACTCGCTCGGTCGGGCTCGCGATGAAGGAGAAGGTGCGCATCCAGGTGCTCTCCTCCTTCGGCGATCCCGATGCCGAGCCGACGCCGGGCACCTTCGTGGTCGGCGAGGACGAGATCGGAGACAGGAACGTGGAAGAACAGCTCATCACCGGAATCGCCTACGACCGTAACGAGGCGAAGATCACGCTGGTCGCGGTGCCCGATCGGCCGGGCGCGGTGGCGACGATCTTCACCCCGCTGGCCGAGGCGAACATCAACGTCGACATGATCGTGCAGAACGTCGCGCACAACACCGGCTCGACCGATGTCACCTTCACCGTACCCGGCGCCGAACTGGCGCGCTCGCTCGATGTGCTCGAAAAGGCGCAGGGCACGATCGGCTATGCGACGCTCGTCCCGGATACGCGGGTCTGTAAGATCTCGGTGGTCGGCGTGGGCATGCGCAGCCATGCCGGCGTCGCCGCAACGATGTTCCAGGCGCTCGCCGGGCGGGGTATCAACATCCAGGCGATCACCACGTCCGAGATCAAGGTCTCGGTGCTGATCGACGAGGATTACACCGAGCTCGCAGTGCGCGTGCTGCATACGGCCTACGGGCTGGATGCGGAGGATGCAGCGTGACGCCCTCCGCGTTAGAAGCAGGTGCTTCTTCGTCGTCCCGGACTTGATCCGGGATCCATAGACGCGGCGTATCTTCGTCGACCGCCGCATTTATGGATCCCCGGCTTCGCGGGGATGACGGTGTGGCGGGATTTGGCTATCAAGGCCGCATGACCATCACCCTCGAAGCCCCCGCCCGCCCCGCTGCCGACAGCATAGGCCACGACCGCCTCCGCCGCCTCATGGCGCGCGGCACCGCCTTCCTCGGCTCCGAGGTCGCGATCATGGCGGGCGCGATGTCGTGGGTAAGCGAGCGCCACCTCGTCTCGGCAATGTCCAATGCCGGCGGGTTCGGCGTGATCGCGTGCGGGGCGATGACGCCCGAATTGCTCGACGCCGAGATCGCCGCCACCAAGGCGCTCACGACCAAGCCGTTCGGGGTCAACCTAATCACGATGCACCCGCTGCTCTCCGATCTGATCGACGTGTGCGCGAAACACTGCATCGGCCATGTCGTGCTCGCGGGCGGCCTGCCGCCCGCGGGATCGATCGAGCGCATCAAGGGATATGGCGCCAAGCTGATCTGTTTCGCACCCGCACTCGCACTTGCAAAGAAGCTGATCCGTTCAGGCGTCGACGCGCTGGTCGTCGAGGGCATGGAGGCCGGCGGACATATCGGCCCGGTCTCGACCTCGGTGCTCGCGCAGGAAATCCTGCCCGCAGTGGCCGATCAGGTGCCCGTGTTCGTGGCGGGCGGCATCGGCCGCGGCGAGGCGATGGCGGGCTATCTGGAGATGGGCGCGGCAGGCGTTCAACTCGGCACCCGCTTCGTCTGCGCGACAGAGTGCATCGCGCACCCCAATTTCAAGAAGGCGTTCATCCGCGGCGCCGCGCGCGACGCGATCGCTTCGGTGCAGATCGATCCGCGGCTCCCGGTTATCCCAGTGCGCGCGCTGAAGAATGCGGGCGGAGAATTGTTTACCGCCAAGCAACGCGAAGTCGCGAAGTCGCTCGACGAGGGCAGCATCGCTATGGCCGAAGCGCAGTTACAGATCGAGCATTATTGGGCGGGTGCCCTGCGCCGCGCGGTGATCGAGGGCGATGTCGAGCACGGCTCGGTGATGGCCGGGCAGTCGGTCGGCATGGTCACCAAGGAAGAGCCGCTTGCCGACATCTTGCAGACGCTGATCGACGAGGGTGCGCAGGCGTTGGAACGGCGCGCGGGCTAAAATCCTACTGCGTCATTCCCGCGAAGGCGGGGATCAATAGACGCAGCGTCTGATGGTTGAGCGCCGCGTTTAGGGATCCCGGACCAAGTCCGGGATGACGAAGACGGCGAACTCGTCTGCGATAACCTAAGGGTTGTGCATGCTGGCCAGTTGGACGGTCGACGGAGTCCCCGGTGCCGCATCGTCGGCATCGGTCGACGCCACCGTCGTCGCCGTATCGAACGCATCGGCCGGCGGGGTGCCGCGTAGCTCGACCGTCGCGCCGATATCGGTCACGCCGTAAAGCGCCTTGGCGAAGGCGATCGGCAGATGCACGCAGCCATGCGATTCCCGATATCCGGGGACGCCACCGGCGTGCAGCGCGACTCCATCCCATGTCAGCCGCTCCATGAACGGCATCGAAGCCTCGTGATAGAGGTTGGATTTGTGGTCGACCTGCTTCTGCAGGATGGTGAAGCTGCCGATCGGAGTCTCGTGGCCGTCGCGACCCGTCGACACGGTCGAGATGCCGATCAGCGCGCCGCCGCGATAGACGAACGCCACCTGCTTATCGAGATCGACGACGACGTTGATCGCGCCTGCGGCCGCGACATTGGGATTCCAAAGATAGTCGCCCGCTTTGAGCGAGTCCGCCTGATCCTCGCTAAGCGGCGCAGCACTGGTGTTCGTGGCGACAGCCGTGTCGGGCGCTTGGGCATGGGCGGAGATCGGTGCGAGACAAGCGAGAAGCGGAGCGGCAACGGCACAGAACAGCTTGGACGACATGCGCATTGTCGACACTCCCTCGTCTCGCCACGCAGCCGACAGTTCTTCGTCCCGCCGGACGCTGGTCCGGCGGCTGCTTGCGTCGCATTGTTTCGATTTCGAGTGTGCAAACGCAGCACATTGCGATTGGTGCCGCGCACCAAATCGAAACTATTGACATGCCCCGAAACGGGACTCAGCGGGCGCCGACGCGCTCCGCGATCGCGGCATAGGCGGCGAGCCGCGCGACCGCGGCGTCGTGTATCCCCGGCGGCGTCACCAGCACCCCGAACGCCTCGGCCATCGCGGTATTGAACGCCAACGGCACGCCAAGCGCATCGGTAACGGTCGCGCCGGCCTCGCTCGCGATCAGCACGGCGGCGGCAATATCCCACTCATGCCCCCAGCGCAGCGTCGCGACGAGATCGGCCTCGCCGGCGGCCACCATGGCGATACGCAGCGCGATCGAATTGGGCTTGGTGACCGCAACGAGATCGGCGTCGCGCCGCGGCAG
>Ga0302314_10018622_pt1 | contig 11571 bp, 8 predicted proteins | sample III_Palsa_N2_3_FD_200533 | JGI IMG/M metagenome (GOLD analysis project Ga0302314, IMG submission 200533) | Peat permafrost microbial communities from Stordalen Mire near Abisko, Sweden - III_Palsa_N2_3 | ecosystem: Environmental > Terrestrial > Soil > Palsa > Peat permafrost | place: Sweden... | reverse complement strand
TGGGCGCCGGCAGCCTGCTGGAGGGGCCGGACCATCCCCGCGCGGAGGACGCCAACTTCCTGACGTTGAACGCCTATTTCACTTCCATCGGCGGCGGCACGGACCAGATCCAGCGGAACATCATCGGCGAGCGCGTGCTTGGCCTGCCCAAGGAGCCGGAAGTCGATCGGGATGTCCCGTTCCGGCAGGTGCGGGGCGGCTAGCTTATTCGTGGAATATTGCGAATATACCCTTGGGGGGATCGCCATGAAACGCCTTGCTTTTGCTCTTGCCGCCTTCGCATTGGCCGCCGGTCCGGCGCTGGCTGATCCCGCCGCGCCGGCGGCGGGCGCGCCGCCCAACGACACCATCGCCGTCATTCTGGCCCACGGGGATTCCATCGACGTCGGGGGCATGACCTTCGACCTGACCTTCAAGCCCGACGGCGCCTTCTCGGGCGGCGAGTTCGCCGGGACCTACACCGTGGACGGCGACAAGCTGTGCGTGACGGTCGAGGGGGTGGTGAACAACCAGTGCACCGCCTATCCGGCCGGCAAAAAGTCCGGCGACAGCTTCACCGTCCAGGGCGACATGGGGCCGTATACGGTGACCATTCACTAGCCGGATAGCTCAGCCCTCTACGTCATCGTGAGCGCGCGCGTCGGCTCAGGACGACGTGGGAAGGTGGATCTGGGCCGGGCTTGCGACCTGGATAGGACCGGTAACCACATCACGAGAGGGTAGGCGAAGATCAGCCTGGCGCGCCGGTCTCGACATACCGCTTCAGCCGCGCGAGCTGTTCCGCCAGCATCCCGTCGGCCTTGGGCGCCCAGCTGTCCATGCCTTCGGACATATAGCCGCCGAGGTCGTTGGTCATGGTCAGGTCGACGCCGTCACCCGCCGGGGTCAGCTCGAACGCCAGCACCCCATCGACGCCGCGCGCGTGAAACGGGCCCAACGCCCCGCGCAGTTCGAGGGCCTCGTTCGGCTGGACGTTCACCACCACCAGATGCTGGACGGCCCCCCCGTTGGGCAGCGCCTCGCAGAAGCACCCGCCGGGTCGCGCATCCAGGCTGAGGTTGGCGGCGTTGCCTGAATAGGTGTGCTGCGAATTCCACCATTTGGCCGGCTGGATCAGCGCCGCATAGACGCGGGCTGGGGGCGCGGCGATATGGATGACCTGTTTGAGTTCAAATCCACCCGGGCTGGCATGAATGACCGCCGCGCCTGCCGGACCCGCCAGCATGGCCGTCGCCAGCAGAGAAGCGGAAAGCCAGACCCGAATACCCCACAGCTTGGCCAAAGTTCGTCTCCCCCGAACAATCGAGGGGCATCCTTCAACAGGCTGACCGTGGCGGCAAGCCCCGCGCGTTCGCGCCTCAGATTTTCTTGTAGCGGAACACCCCGGCCATGAAGGACGACACCAGCAGCACGACCGCGTCATCGACATAGCCATAGGCAGAATGGTCGGGGATCAGGTCATAGGGCCAGGCCCAGTAGCTGAGACCGATGAGCATGAGCGCCGCCGGCAGCACCCAGTGAACCAGGAACCGCTTATCGCTCTTGCGCAGTAGCCCGCGTGGCGCAGCGACGGGCTTGGGGGGCGCGTTCGTTCGGGCGGCCCTCACCGGCGCCGGCTCTCCAGACAAGGCCGCGAGCGCCTGGCTTCGCACCGATTGGATGTAGGGGTCGGCCGCGGCCTCCGGATAGAGATCGACCAGGTCGAGAATGGTCTGGATGGTTTCCCGTTGCAGGCCTGCTCCGCGACCAGCAACGCCAACGTTCAGCCGGCCGCTTTCGCGGTCCCTGACCTTGGCGACAGCCTCCTCGATCTCCTCGGCGGAGGTTTCGGCGCGGGAGAAGGCCATGATGTCCTGGATGACCTGGGTGGGGGCTGCGGTGAGGTCCTCATAGGCGACCATCATCGCCCCGGGCGCCGTGCGCCAGCTCATGTAGAAGTTGAGATACCAGGGCAGGGCGAGCCGGGCGATCATCGCTTCCAGCGCGCGGTCATCCAGTTCGGCGTGGCGGGCTTCGGCGAAGAACTGCGGAAAGACCGCGCTCTCACGCCGCATGTGATCGCGCAGGCTGACCACCACGTCCTGCAGGCTGCGCACCAGGACAATCGGCCTGACGTCGTAGCTGCGGCACATCTCCGAGGTCCAGTCGCTGTTGCGCACATGGTGCTGGGCGACGAAGCTGACCCGGCCGAGCTTGCGCAGCAGCTGTTCGTCGATCTCCTGCTCGCGACGGCCGGCGGAGGGGGTCAGGATGGCTCGGCGAAATCCCGGGCAATGACCGATCACGTCGGACAAGAAGGTCGAGCCTGATTTTGGCATGCAGGCTATCAAGATATGCACGGGCTTGGTGTCGGATCGCGGCCCGCGTTGCGTGGCTTTATCAGATTTGGCGCCCGCGCTGTTCGCCCAATTATTGGCGAAATTTGGCTTTAGCCCTACAGCACTCATGCGCAGTCGCCCTTGCTCGTGAGCCTTTGACGATGAAATTCAAATGTGGCGGAAGGCCGTCCCGCCAGTTTGCTAACGTTGCGATCGAGACATATGGTCGCAGGGTTTCAAAGTGAAACGCAACAGTTCTATTTGAAAAAGACGCCCTGATACAAAAGGGGTTTTTTCTTGCGGCGCAGTGCGAAAATAATCCGCATTCGGCTCTAACGGCCAACGGAATTCTGCAATCGACTGGCGCCGGTAGGGCCGGTTGGGCGCCACAATTGGCTGAAAGGCCGTCAGGGCCCCCGCCGGATCGACGCTGGTTGTCGGATTACGACGTTATCGTTGCGCCGCGGCCGCGCGCGCTGGGCCCGCGCCGTCGGCGAAACGGTTGAATATGGCGTGCATGATGCCATAAAGTTCGGCTTGCATTCACCCTGGGTGACGCCATGACCCTGTCCTACGACCTCTATTGGTCCTTTCGTTCGCCCTATTCCTACCTGGTTACCCACAGGCTGGTTGCCCTGGAGCGGGAGTTCGATGTCGCCGGCCGCATCCGTCCGGTCTACCCCCTCGCGGTGAGAACGCCGGAGTTTTTCGAGACCCGCGACCTGCTCTGGTTCAGCTATCTGCAGCTCGACATTCGGCGGGAGGCTGAGTTCCTGGGGCAGACCATCCGCTGGCCGCGTCCGGATCCAGTGAAGATGGACTTCGCCACCCGGACCTATCCCAAGGACCAGCCCCATATCCATCGCCTGACCCAGCTTGGCGTCGCCGCGGCGGAGCGGGGGCGGGGGTTGGAATACCTGGATGAGGTCAGCCGCCTGATCTGGAACGGCCAGGTCGACGACTGGCACGAGGGCGATCACCTGGACCAGGCCGCCGCTCGCGCGGGCCTCGATCCGGCGGATCTCGCCGCCTGCGTCGCCGCCGAGAGCGAGCGCCTGCACGGCGTCATCGAGGAAAGCCAGATCGCCCAGCGCGACGCCGGCCACTATGGCGTGCCGATGATCGTCTTTGGCGGCGAGCCGTTTTTCGGACAGGATCGCTTCGACCAGTTCAAATGGCGGCTGACCCAACGGGGCTTGGCGGCGCGGTAACGCCTCGGCAATTGCCCACTAGCGGCAGTTGAGGTGTCAATATAATCTCCTCCCAACAATAGGGAGGGCGCCATGAAGATCGTGGCCTGGCTAGGCGGCTTTGCGGTCGTGGTCGCGGCGGCCCTTGGGCTCGCCTACCTGAACCGCGAGGCGATCTTCATCATGGTCGCCCACGCGCAACTGCCGCACGTGGCGCCCAATCATGAGGTGGTCTGGCAGCAGGGGCCAGCGGCTCCGCCCCCCGGCAAGCGGCTGCCGAACATCGTCTTCATCCTCGCCGACGACATGGGCTACAACGACATCAGCTTCAACGGCGGTGGTGTCGTCGGCGGCGCGGTCCCGACCCCCAACATCGACTCCATCGGCCATGATGGCGTCGCCTTCGTGAACGGCTACGACGGCAACGCCACCTGCGCGCCATCGCGGGCGGCGATCATGACCGGCCGCTATGCGACCCGGTTCGGCTTCGAGTTTACCCCGGCTCCGGTGGCCTTCGAAAAGATGGTCGGCACCCAGTACGACCAGGACGACATCGTCATGCCGCACTTCTTCGGCGACCGGCTCAAGGACATGCCGCCGGGTAGCACCAAGGGCGGCGCGGGCGCCAACATGCTGGCCGTGCCCACCAGCGAGATCATGATCCCCAAGCTGTTGCAGGCGCAGGGTTATCACACAATGCATTTCGGCAAATGGCACCTGGGCGCCGCGCCGGGGACGCGACCGGAAGAGAAGGGCTTCGACGAAAGCCTGGGCTTCATGGCCGGCGCGTCCATGTACCTGCCGGAGAAGGACCCCAACGCCGAGAACTCCAAACAGCCGTGGGACCCGATCGACCGCTTCCTGTGGCCGAACCTGCCCTATGCGGTGCAGTACAACGGCTCTCCCATGTTCGCCCCGCGTGGCTACATGACCGACTATCTGGCTGACGAGGCGGTCAAGGCGATCGGCGCCAACCGCAACCGGCCCTTCTTCATCTACTTCACCCCCAACGCCATTCACACACCGTTGCAGGCGGAGAAGGCCGACTATGACGCCCTGCCGCAGATCAAGGACCATCGGCTGCGGGTCTATGCCGCCATGGTCCGCAACCTGGACCGCAATGTCGGGCGGCTGCTGCAGGCGCTGAAGGACAACGGCCTGGACAAGAATACCCTGGTGATCTTCACCAGCGACAACGGCGGCGCCGGCTACATCGGCCTGCCCAACATCAACAAACCCTATCGCGGCTGGAAGGCGACCTTCTTCGAGGGCGGCATCCATTCGCCCTTCTTCATGCGCTGGCCCGGCGTGTTCACGGCGGGCTCCCGCTATCCCTATCCGGTCGGCCACGTGGATATCTTCGCCACAACGGCCGCTGCCGCGGGCGCCAAGCTGCCGACGGACCGGAAGATCGATGGGGTGGACCTGGCGCCCTATGTCACCGGCAAGGCGACAGGGCGTCCGCACCAGACCCTGTTCTGGCGCTCAGGCCAGTACAAGGTGATCCTGGACGGCGACTGGAAGCTGCAGAGCAGCGAGGCTCAGCACAGGGTCTGGCTCTACGACCTCGCCAGCGACCCCACCGAACAGACCAATCTCGCCGGCGCCCAGCCCGACAAGACCAAGGCCATGCTGGCGCTGCTGGCGTCGCAAGACAAGGAGATGGTCAAGCCGATCTGGCCATCGCTGCTGCAGGGCCCGATCTTCGTGGATCATCCCTCGGGCCAGCCGCAGAAGAAACGCGACGACTACATCCTGTGGGATAATTGAGGCGCGTCATGGCCCAGAAGATCGGCAAGACCATTGCGGATTCCGAGCCCTGGTGGCCGCAGGTTGAGGCGCCGCGCAAGGGCGCGCCCAACATCCTGGTGGTGCTGTTCGACGATGTCGGCTTCTCCGACTTCGGCTGTTACGGCTCGCCCATCGAGACACCGACCATCGACGCCCTGGCGGCGGGCGGGCTGCGCTACACCAGCTTCCACACCACGGCCATGTGTTCGACCACCCGCGCGGCCCTGCTGACGGGACGCAACCACCATTCGGTGGGCATGGGGTGTCTGGCCAACTTTGACAGCGGCTACCCCGGCTATCGCGGCAAGATTTCCAAGGACGCGGCGACCCTGGCCGAAATGCTGCGCCCGGCCGGATACCGCAACTACATACTCGGCAAGTGGCATGTGACCTCGCTCACCGAGACCGGTCCCACCGGCCCGTTTGACGGCTGGCCGTTGGGGCGGGGCTTCGACCGTTTCTATGGCTTCATGGATGCGGAGACCGACCAGTACGCGCCCGAGCTCGTCCGCGACAACACGCCGATCGAGCAGCCGAAGACCTTCGCCCAGGGCTATCACCTGACCGAGGATTTGACCGACCAGGCGATCCGCTTCATCGCCGACCACCAGTCCAGCTCGCCGGATACGCCCTGGCTGACCTGGCTGGCCTTCGGCGCCTGCCACGCCCCGCACCAGGCGCCGCAAGACATCATCCTCAAGTACGACAAGGTGTTTTCGGACGGCTGGGATGTGGAGCGCGAACGCCGCCTAGCGCGCCAGATAGAGCTTGGGATCGTCCCGCCCGACACCCGCATGCCGCCCCGGAACGACTTCGTTCAGCCTTGGGACAACCACTCCGACGACGAGCACAGGGTGTTCGCCCGCCTGCAGGGCGCCTTCGCGGCCATGCTCGACCATGCGGACCGCAACCTCACCCGCCTGGTCGCCTTCCTGGATCAGGCCGGCCTGCGCGACGACACCCTGATCCTGGTGCTCAGCGACAATGGCGCAAGCCAGGAGGGCGGACCGTTCGGCATGGTCAACGCCATGGGCCCCTACAACTTCAAGGCCGAGCCGATGGAGGAGAAGCTCGCCCGCATCGACGACATCGGCGGGCCGGACACCCACTCCAACTTTCCCTGGGGCTGGGCCATGGCGTCCAATACGCCGCTGAAGCGCTACAAACAGAACACCCACGGCGGCGGCATCCGCGATCCGCTGGTCGTGGCGTGGCCGAATGGGATCAAGGCCAGGGGCGAGCTGCGCCACCAGTTCCGCCACGCCTCGGACCTCGCGCCCACGATCCTGGAATTGCTGGGCCTTACGGCGCCCACGACCCATGCCGGCGTCGCGCAGATCCCGATCGAAGGCGCATCCTTCGTCGCCAGCTTTGGCGACGCCGATCCGCCGCGGGGCAGGCCGCAGTATTTCGAGATGTTCGGCCACCGGGGGCTGTGGAAAGACGGCTGGAAGGCGGTCGCCTATCACACGCCGGGCACGCCCTTCGAAGACGACCAGTGGGAACTCTACCACCTGGAGAAGGACTTCTCGGAGACCGAGGACCTCGCCGCCATCCATCCGGACAGGCTGGCGGAACTGAAGGCGGAATGGTGGGTCCAGGCGGAGCGGTCCCAGGTGCTGCCCCTGGATGACCGGTTCGGCCCGCGCATCGTCGAGAACGCCGCCCGCTTTCACGGCCCGCGCAAGCATTTCGTGTTTCACAAAGGCATGGGCCATCTGCCCACGGACGTCGCGCCCGACCTGCGATCCCGCGCCTTTGTCATCGAGGCTCACGTGCGCCTGGCCGGCGGCGACGAGGGGGCGCTGATCGCCCATGGCGACGCCACCTGCGGCTACAGCCTGTTCGTGCGGGACGGGCGGCTGGTCTATGACATGAATGTCGGCGGCCAGCATGCGACGACGGTGAGCGACCGTCCGGTCCCGTCAGGTCGCCATCGCCTGGGCGTCGCCGTGCGCAGCGAGGGCGGCAAACGCCACATCACCCTGATCGTCGATGGCGCGGCGGTTGGGGCGTCTGAAACCCCGCTCGGCTTCAACACCTTCATTTCCTGGAGCGGCCTGGACATCGGCCGCGATCGGGGCAGTCCGGTGGCCGACTATGCGGCGCCGTTCGCCTTCACCGGGGACCTGGTCAAGGTCGAGGTCATCATGGATGTGCAGGGGCCGCTGGATGGCGAGGCGATCGCAGAGGCTGAAATGGGCCGTCAGTAGGCTGGGGTCAGCCGAGAAGCTTGCCCACCAGGTCCTCGATCACGCCGCGCGCCCGCCGCGCGGTGAGGCCCTGCTCGCGCCGCAGCCGGCTCCAGACCTCGAAGCTGAGCAGCAGGTCCAGGCTTTCCAGCAGGCCGGGCTTGGAGGCGATCTCCTTGGGCAGGAGGGCCACCAGATAGGCGCGGCACAGGCCGGCGAAGCGCTCGTGGGCGTCGTTCAGATAGCGCGACCGATGGCGATGCACCGCGGCCGCGCGCTGGAACGGCGCCATCTTCTCGAACGCCGCCGCCCGGCGCACGATCATGTCGCTCAGCTGTTCGCGCCAGGTCTCGCCCTTCAGCGGCTTGGCGATGACTTCGACAATCTCGCCCTCGATCGCCGCCGACATCTCGCGATAGAGGCTGTCCATATCGTTGAAGTGGCGGAACACGGTGCGCAGGCCCACGCCCGCGTGAGCCGCGACCTGTTCGGCGCCAGGGGCCATCTCGCCCGCGTGCACCAGTTCGAGCATCGCCGCGACGATGCGCGCGCGGCTGTCCTCGGACCGTTTGCGTCGGCCATCGATGCTGGCTGCGCTATCGTCGGGGATCGCCCCGCTCATCGCCCCGCTCTGGGATTTTTTCAAAAGCGAATCCACCCGATCACCCTGGTTCGCCCCTCAGATAGCGCGGCGCGCCCTGGCGGGCTAGCATTGGCGCTCAAGGGCGGCTGCTTGATCGCCCACGGGAAACGACAGGAGCGCCATCGGCTGCCTATGCGACGGCCCGCCTTGATCCTCATGGTCGCCGTCGCCCTAGGCGTGGCCGGTTGCGGACGCGGTCCGGCCCTGCTGGCGTCCACGGCGCCGCCGACCCGCTGCCTGCCGCCGCGCGCGCCGCCGCGGCCGGCGCCGTCCACCGGCGGCATGGTCTTCATCAAGGGCGGCGCCTTCGCCATGGGCGCCCAGCCCCTGCGCCGGGAGGAGGGCCCGGCGCGACCCACCCGTGTCCCCGCCTTCTGGATCGATCGCACCGACGTCACCAACGGCGACTTCGCCCGCTTCGTGAAGGCCACCGGCTATGTGACGCTGGCGGAACGTCCGCTGGACCCCAAGGCCTATCCGGGGCTTTCGGCCGATCAGTTGAAACCGTCGGCCATCGTCTTCGTGGGCTCGACCGAGCCGGCGGGAACTGATCCCGGCCAGTGGTGGCGCGTGGTCGCCGGCGCGGACTGGCGCCATCCGCAAGGGCCGGGCAGCTCCATCGCCGGCAAGGACGATCTGCCGGTGGTCCAGGTCGCCTGGCCCGACGCCATGGCCTATGCCCGCTGGCTCGGCCGTGACCTGCCCACCGAGGCGGAGTGGGAATATGCGGCGCGGGGGGGCAAACCCGGCGCCCGGTTCGTCTGGGGCGACGCGCCCTTCGATGACAGACATCCCCAGGCCAATGTCTGGCAGGGGGTGTTTCCCGCTGTCGACAGCGGCGCCGACGGGTTTCGCATGCAGGCCTCGCCGGTGGGCTGTTTCCCGGCCAATGGCTACGGCCTCTACGACATGGCTGGCGACGTCTGGCAGTGGACCAGGGACTGGTACCGGCCGAACCTGGCGCCCGACGCCAATCCCGAAGGTCCCGCCGAAGCGATGGCCGTCGATCCCGGCGATCCAGGGCAGCGAAAGCATGTGATCAAGGGCGGCTCCTTCCTCTGCTCGCCCAACTATTGCTACCGCTACCGGCCGGCCGCGCGGGAGGCCGGGCCCACCGACACCGGCGAGAACCACATCGGCTTTCGCACCGTGTTGCGCGCGGGGTAGGGCGGACTACCTTCCTTCGATCAGCGCCGTCGCCTCGTCGATCCGCGCGCGGGCGGCGTCGATGGCCGCGGCGGTTCGGGCGACATAGGCCTGGGCCTCGGCCCAGCGCCGGCCTTCCAGGGCTTCGCGCACGCCGGGCAGGGTCTTGGCGCCATAGCCCGTCAGCATGCCTGGCGCGTAGACCAGGTGCTGGTACCAGGGCCGTCCCGGCAGGCCAGCGGGGTCGGTCAGGCTGTGTTCGACCGCGATCAGCGTGGCGTCCAACTTGGCCCGTGTCGCCGCGGGCAGGGCGCCAGCGTGGGCCAGGGCGGCGTCATAGGCGGTCGCGCTGGCCTTGAGCTTTGCAGCGGCGGCGTCGAGCGGGCCAAGGTCGATGGCCGGGACCTTGTCCAGACGCTCCGGCGGCAGGGTGGGCTTGGTGGGGTCGTCCGCCAGGGCGAAGGCCTTCTGGTCCAGCAGGCGGTCGACGGTCGCCGACCGCTCGCGCAGGCCGTCGGCCAAGCGGTGAAGTTCGCTCACATTGGTCCCGACGCTGGCCGCCATGTCGGTGAACTGCAGCGGGACCACATCGGCGTCGGCGGTTCGCAGCATCAGCCGCCCGCCGGTCTTGGCCATCGCCACTCCATAGGCCATGCCCGGATCGCCAAAGCGGCTGAAATGCTCGTAGGTGTCGTACTGCGAGTGATAGACGCCGCCCTGCTCACCCTCGCCGCCATATTCGAAATTGATCGAGGCCACGCCCAGGTGCTGGACGAAGGGGGTGTAGTCGGAGCCCGACCCCAGGGCCGAGATCGGCAGGTCGCCGCCATCCGCGACGGACTTTGCATCGTGCTTGGCCTCTTCGGTCGCGTCAGACGCCGCGCCCCGAACCTCGGTCGCCGCCAAGGCGCGCCTAAAGGCGCTGGCGCCGGTTTCCGGATCGGTCACATCGGCCGCAACCTCGCTGATCAGGCGCTGTGTCGAGTAGCTGGCGCCCGCGCCCAGCATGCCGCGGGTGTTGGTGTCGGAGTTCACGTAGAGCACGGCCTTTGTTTTCAGCTCGTCGGCGTGGGTCTCGGCCCATTCGGTGGACCCCAGCAGGCCCGGCTCTTCGCCGTCCCAGCTGGCGTAGATGATGGTGCGCTTGGGCCGCCAGCCGGTCTTGGCCAGGACGCCCAGGGATCGGGCTTCCTCCAGCATGGCGCTCTGGCCCGACAGCGGATCCCAGGCGCCGAACACCCAACCGTCCCGGTGGTTGGCGCGGATGACCCATTCGTCGGGCCGCTCGGCGCCCTTCATGACGCCGATGACGTCATAGAGCGGCTTCAGGCTCCAGTCGGACTGAACCGCCAGATGCACCCGCGCCCCACCCCCGTTCATCTGGCCGCCGCCCACATGGTAGGTGATCGGCAGGGCGCCGCGCCAGGCCTTGGGCGCCACGGGGCCGCCCAGCGCGGCCAGCAGGGGCTGGGCGTCGCCATAGGAGATCGGCAGCGCCGGGATCTTCATCAGCACCTTGGCCTCGGCGATCGGGATGCGCTTGGCGTCCGCCGTCGCGCCGACGCCGGGGGTGAGCGGGTCGCCGGACTCGATCGGGATATCCAGCACCGAGCCGCGCTGAACCCCCTCGTCCGGTCGCCAGGCGCCCTTGGGATAGACGTCCCCGGGGCCATAGCCGTCGTCGGCGGGGTCGGAATAGATGATGCAGCCGATGGCGCCGTGCTCATAGGCCAGCTTGACCTTCAGCCCGCGCCAGGCCTGGCCATAGCGGGCGATGACGATCTTGCCTTTGACGTCCACCCCCATGCGGGCCAGGGCGACATAGTCGTCGGGGTTGCCGTAGTTGACGTAGACCAGGTCGCCGGTGACATCGCCGTCGGCGGCATAGACCAGATAGGGCGGCAGGGCGTTTTCGCGCACGGCGGAGGAGGCGTCGCCGGCCAGAGGCGGCTCGTTGAGCGTGGCCTTGAAGGGCGTCGGACCGACCAGTTCCAGCTCTTCATGCTTCGGCGTCGGGTAGAGAACCTGGAAGGTCTCGATGTGGGCGTCCCAGCCCCAGGATTTCAGCTGGCCCAGAACAAATTCCGCATTGGCCTTGTCGTGAGGCGATCCCACCTGGTTCGGCGCGGCCGACAACAGTTTCAGCCGTGCGTCGATGGCGGCGGCGGACAGGTTGGCGTCGAACCTGGCCTCGGTGGCGCGCTCGGCGTCGGCGCCAGCAGGCGTGAAGCCCAACATGGGCGTCGCGGCGGCAGCCGCCGAGGCCTGGGCGGCGGCGAACGCAAGCGCGG
>Ga0302314_10018621_pt1 | contig 11572 bp, 13 predicted proteins | sample III_Palsa_N2_3_FD_200533 | JGI IMG/M metagenome (GOLD analysis project Ga0302314, IMG submission 200533) | Peat permafrost microbial communities from Stordalen Mire near Abisko, Sweden - III_Palsa_N2_3 | ecosystem: Environmental > Terrestrial > Soil > Palsa > Peat permafrost | place: Sweden... | reverse complement strand
CCGCGCCCTGGCCGAAGGCGACCTCGGCGACCGCTACCACACCCACTGCGACCCCCGCCTCAACGGCGAACAGGCGCTGGAACTGGCCTTCCTGGTCGCCGAAAAGCTGAAGGCCGACCGCCTCGCCGGGCTGAAGGCGGCGGAGTAGAATTGTGCTCCTCCACCGCATAGCGCAGCGACGCGGGGGAGGTGGCGCGGCGCACGCAGTGCGACGTGACGGAGGGGGCGCAAGGCCGCGACCCGGCCATGCCTGACCCCCTCGAAATCACCCGAGACTTCGGCCGCGAGGCGTTCGGCGAAGACCCGGACAACTACGACACCGCCCGTCCGCCCTATCCGGACTGGATCTTCGAGACTCTGGCGACGCGTTGCGGTCTCGGCCCCGGCTGCGCCGCCTTCGAGGCCGGCGCCGGCACCGGCATCGCCACCCGGCGGCTGCTGGCGGCCGGCGCCTCAGTGGTCGCGATCGAGCCTGACGCGCGGCTAGCCGCGTGGCTCGCCGAGCGCGCCGCGGGCCCGAAGCTGAAGGTCGTCAACGCCACCTTCGAAGCCGCCCTGCTGGAGGACGCCGCCTTCGACCTCGGCGCCTGCGCCACCGCCTTTCACTGGCTCGACGAAGACGCCGCCCTCGCCAAGATCGCCCGCGCGCTCAAACCCGGCGGCTGGTGGGCGATGTGGTGGAATGTCTACGCCGCCATCGACCTGCCCGACCCGTTCCACGAAGCCACCAAGGATCTTCTGGGCGGCGGCCCCGTGCAGCTTGCCAACGGCGTGGGCGGCCGGCCGCCTTATGCCCTGGACGTCGAGGCCCGCCAGGCCGCCGTCGAGCGCGCCGGCGCCTTCGAGGACTTCCGCCACGAGCAGAGCGTCTGGTCGGTTGAGTTCGACCCCGATCAGATCGTGCGGCTCTACGCCAGCTACTCCGACATGGCGATCCGACTGCCGGATGATCGCGGCCGGGTGCTCGCCGAGCTGCACCGCATCGCCACCGAGGATTTCGCCGGCCGCGTCACCCGCAACATCACCACCATCCTCTACACCGCCCGCCGCCGCGGTTGAGCGGCGGGGTGAGGGGCTTTGCAGAATATCTGATCCTCGATGTTTCACGTGAAACCACAGATAACCACAGGCTGTGGCTCCCCGACCCCGAAAATCGCTGTTTTCGCGGGCCGTCGGCGCAGCTTTTCTAACACCGCGCGCCCCCGTCGTTGTCATCCCGGTTTGGAGCTCGCCCAGCGAGCTTCAAGACCGGGACCTACTTCACCGCCGTCGGCAACAGTAGGTCCCGGACAAGCCGCTTCGCGCCTTTCCGGGATGACCACGAGCCGAGGCCGCGGAATGTCTCAACCGCGCAATTCCCACCCAAAACGGCGCTAAATATAGGTGACCAAATTGCGGCGAAGCCCGCGCCGCCGCCTCCGGCGACCTCACCACCCCATTCACAATTTCAAAGACCCGCCATGGCCGAAGCCTGGGCGCCATGACTCAAGCCCAGCCAGAACAACCGCCGTCAAGCCCACGCCACGCAAGCGGGCGCTTCCCGGAACGCCTCCAAAGGGGAGTGACGGACCCAAGGCTGCTGTTGGCGTGGGTGCGCTCGGAGGTCTTGCGACGGCTTGACCGCCGGCGGCCGGCATAAGAAGGTCGCTTCGCGATGGAATGCATTTTCTTTCCCAAACTGCCTGACTGACGAGGCCTTGTTCGCGAGCCTCTTCACCGCCCGGCGGACTACCGCCGCTGGCATGCATTTTGGCATTCCGAGACTCTCACAATGGCAAAACTCAACACGCGCCCCGCAAGGCGGCGCGCCACCCTTCCCGACGTCATCCTGCTGAACGGTGCGTCCAGCGCCGGCAAGTCCTCACTGACAGGTATGCTGCAAGCGCGGCTGTCTTTCGTCCGTATGGGTATCGACGATTTCATCCACGAACGGGCGCCGGTGGCTTGGTACGGCGCGCCCGAGGGGTTGTTCCGCGAACCCCAAGAAGACGGCGGCTCCATCCTCCGATATGGCGCTGAAGCCCTGAAGCTGTGGCGGGCCTACCACCGCTCCGTCCGCGTTTGCGTAGACGAGGGTCTGGGCGTTGTGGTGGACGACGCGATCATCACGCGTGAGTTGCTCGATGACTGGCTCGTGGCGCTGAAGGGCCTCGATGTGTTCTTCGTGGGCGTCCACTGCGCCCCGGAAGAGTTGACCCTGCGCGAGATCGCCCGACGCGACCGTGCTCTCGGAACCGCCGTAAGCTCCATGGAGCGAGTGCACGTCCATGCGGTGTACGATCTCGAAGTCGACTCAACGGCCACGCCAAGTTCGGCGCTGGCCGGGCAGATCGTCGCTTCTTTGGCGTCGCGGAGCGGGACCAGCGCCTTCGAGCGCCTGCGGCAAACCAGGGCGCTCGGATGACCGGGAAGCAAAATGCACATCCGGTGTCCGCCTCTAGGCCGCTCGTCACCGGCAGTTTCGACCCGAAGCGGACCCGCCGCTAACCGAACCATTCACCTTTGGTGTGACCCATTTCATCGACGGCGATCACTCGATCCGCGCCGGGGTAACGCGCGAGCGATAACTTCGCCAACGCCTCGACCAAGTCCCACGGGGCGTCGATGTTGATAATGTCTCCCCGGCTCACGTCCGGGGGCGACGCGCCTTCTCTGAACACGATAATCGAGTAAGTCGTCATGGCCCGAACATAAGGGTCGTCAGCGCAAGAGGACAGCACGAGGCTTTTGAACCCACTTTGCGCGTTCGCTTCCGGGCATGACGCTACCGGCGAGTTTCGACCCTAAACCGACGTTCAGGCCGGTCGTCTGCAATGTCCGCTCTGGCCACGAAGAGCGGTCATACACGGGTTCCACCGTAGCAACTCGTACAACTGGCTGATCTGCCGTTGGGAACCTCCGCTATTCGGCGCGGAGCTAACGGCGACTTTCGGACCCCGAGCGGACGTTTGCGTGCGCTGTAGCTTGGCCCGAAGACAGCCGCCCAGTCAGCCGCCTCACCTCAGAGCATCGGCCTTCGGCTGAAATCGAGGGTCGCCAGTGCGCCACAGCAAGAACGCGATGATATCGGCGGTCTCGACGTCGCGCTGGCTGCGAGTTGAACCGATCCCGTGGCCGTCGTCGGTCCCGACGCGCAACAGCACCGGGTTCTTTGAGCTCGTCGCCGCCTGCAGGCGTGCGGTCATTTTGGTCGGCTCCCAGGGTGGGCAGCGAGGATCGTTGAGGCCGGTAGTCAGAAGCACGGATGGGTAAGCCGTCCCGTTTCGGATGTGCTGGTAAGCGTCCATCGCATAAAGGCCCTTGAAGCCTTCAGGATCGGTCACCGTCCCGAACTCCGGAATGTTCTCCGCCCCACTGGCCGAGAACTCCGTGCGCAACGTGTTGGAGACGCCTACCTGGTCGATGATGACGGCCGCCAACTGCGGTTCCTCGGTCATGAAACGGCCGACCGTGATGCCGCCGGCAGAGCCGCCCATGATGCCCAGCTTGCGAGACGAGGTGTAGCCGTCTGCGATCAGATGCCTGGCGCAGTCGATCGTGTCGCGCCAGGTGTTGGGCTTGGTGAGCTTCTTTCCGGCCAGGTGCCAATCCTCGCCAAGTTCGCCGCCGCCGCGCACGTGGGCGATAGCCAGTACGCCGCCGAGATCGAGCAGCGGTAGCCATCCCGCGACAAGCCCCGGGTCCGTCGTGGCGCCGTACGCCCCATAGGCGTCCATCAGGAGCGGGGCGCGACCATCGCGCGCCAGCCCTCTGCGGCAGACGATCGAGAGCGGAACGCGGACGCCGTCGCGGGCGGTGGCGAAGGTCTCCTCGGCAACGTAGGGCGACACGTCGATCGCCAGCTTCGGTTGGATGTCGGTCTGGACCACCGCGCCGTCCGGCCCGACGCGGCAGAACACCGGAGGACGCACCCAGCCACCCAGGCGCACCCACGCGCCGTCGTGAAGGGTGTCGGCGTAGAGATCGCTGACCGAACCCTTGAACGGCAGGGCGACCTGGGTGACGGCGCCTGTGTCGAACGCCATGCGCCTGAGGCCGCCGAGGCCGGCGTTGAGGTCCTGGATGTAGAGCGCGTCCCTGGCCGCGGCGAAGGTTCGGATCACCGAAGCGCTCTCGGGCACGACCGTAACGGCCTGGCTCGCCGGCCGCGCGGCGGTCGTCCTGGTGATCTTGTAGCGCTGGGCGTCCTTGTGGGTGAGGAGATAGACGTCGTCGCCGTGGACCTGCACGCCGGTCACCTCGTCGACCGGCGTGCAGATCGGGCGCCAGTCGGGGCGACCAGCCCCAGCCGCCGATAAGCTACAGGCGTAGAGCGCGCCCTCATGCTGCGTGCCGGAGCTAACGCGCCCGATGGCGACATTCGAGCCGGGGGCCGCGCCAACGGATGGAGAGTCGACGTCAGCCATCTGAACCTCGGGGCTGGAGCCCTTGGCTAACACCTTCAGGTCCGCGGACGGATCGGTGTTGAGCCGGTGGAACCAGCAGGCGCTGAGCTTGAACTTGTCCGGGTTGTCGGGCGATGCGCCCGGTTGCAGTCGATTGTAGAAGAAACCGGAGCCGTCCGGAGCCCAGTTCGGACCTGCATCCTCGGTGCGATCGATGACTTCAGGCAGGAACGCGCCGCTCTCGGTCTCGATCACGCGCGCCGTGGAGTTCTCTGAGCCGCCCGGCGATGTGCCGAAGACCACGTGGCTTCCGTCGGGCGAGGCCGCCCACCAGTCGAGCGAGGCGTGAGAGCCCGACGGCGCATAAACGTTCGGGTCGATCAGCAACCGATCCGCGCGGGCGATCCCCTTACGCACGTAAAGCTTGGAGGTCTCGGCGCCGACGGGGAGCACCTCGGAGAAGATGTGATCGCCGCCGATCTGAAAGTTGCTGACGGATGGGGCGGCCGTCCTGTAGCGCCGCACGGCGGCGTAGAGGTCAGCCCGCCCCGGGATGTTATCGAGCACGCGCCTGGCGTACGCGCCCTGGCCCTCGACGTAGGCTTTCCACTCCGCCCCCTCGGCCTCCATCCAGCGGTAAGGGTCGGTGACGGCGGTTCCGAAAAGGGTTTCCGTCACCGGCTGCACCGGCGCGACCGGCGGGCCGGCCGCCGGGCCTTCCGCCATCGTTGGAGCGGCGGCCGCACCGAAAACGGCGGCCGAGGAAACAAGGAGCGAGCGCCGGTCGATCGACATCCTAGGTGCCTCGTGTGGAGCGTCCGCCTTCGAACCGAACCAGCATCTATCCGAGGTCATGGATGACCGATTTCGGGTTGGACGCAAGCCACCGCTCGCCCCCAAATCGGTCATTCGAGCGGCAGTTTTCGGGTAAGAAGCCAACGGCAGCCAACGGCGCACAGCTGTCGAACGCAGACGTGGACGCCGGCACCAATTTGAAGGTCCGGTTGTTGCAGTAGGAGTGGACATTCCCCTGCCTCAGCGCGTGGGGCCGCTTTCCCCCCCAACGCGGTCATTCCGAACGGCAGCTTTCGGGCATCCCAATCACGTCGTCTCGAAGCGGTTCGCGACAATGTGGGCAACAGCGCCAGACACGATCGCTTGGTGACAGCCTCTGACCCGCCCCACCGCCCCCGCCCTTGACCTCCGCCCCCGCTTGAACGATCCATCAAGCCGATGGACACCCGCACCCGCATCATCCTCTCCGCGATGGAGCTCTTCTGGGAGAAGGGGTTCAACTCGACGTCGGTCGCCGACATCCTGTCGCGCAGCCAGGTCAATTCCGGCAGCCTGTATCACTTCTTCCCCGGCAAGCAGGACGTGCTGGTGGGGGTGCTGGAGGCCTATCGCGACGGCATCGGCGAGATGCTGCTGGCGCCCGCCTGGGACGGCGTCGACGATCCGATCGAGAAGATCTTCGCCCTGCTGCAGCGCTATCGCCGCCACATCGTCGAGACCGACTGCGTCTACGGCTGCCCGATCGGCAGCCTGGCGCTGGAGCTGCATGAGCCCGACCCTTCGATCCGCGCCTTGCTGGCCGCCAACTTCGCCAACTGGACCGCGGCGATCGAAGCGCGGCTGGCCGACGCCGCCGATCGCCTGCCGCCCGATCTCGATCGCAAGGCGCTGGCCGAGTTCGTGCTGACGGCGATGGAGGGTGGGGTGATGCAGGCGCGCACCCACCGCGACGTCGCCTATTTCGACCGCATGGCAGCGACGCTGCGCGGCCACTTCGCCATGTTGCTGGAACGACACGCGCGGCGACTTCAGCCCGCCTGACGCTTGCCAGGCCGGGGCGTCTCGCCCAGGTTCGGCCATCCAACCCATGAGGCGAGACGATGAGCGGCGAGGCCGCGGCGGCGGCTGCGCCGGTGCAGCCGTCCGCGCACCCGATCCGGACCGATTTCAACCGTCTGGCGCGCCTCGCCGGGCCGGTGGTGATCTCGCGCCTCGGCATAATGACCATGGGCCTGACCGACACCATCGTCACCGGCCGCTATTCCGCCGAACAGCTCGGCTTCCTGGCGCTCGGCTGGGCGGTCACTAGCTCGGTGATGGGGGCGGCGATCGGCTTGCTGTCCGGAGTGCAGGTGATGGCGTCCCGCGCAGTCGGGGCGGGGACGCCGGAACTGGCCGGGGCGGCGCTGAGACGCGGGCTGGTTTACGGCCTCTGGGTCGGGATCGCCGCGGCGGTGGTGCTGGGCGTCGGCGGCCCGCGATTCCTGGCGTTGCTGCGGATGAAGGGTAACCTTGCCGCCGGCGCCGCCGGGCCGCTCGCGATCCTGGCCGTGTCGATGCCGAGCTTTGCGATCTCGCTCGCCGCGTCCTCCTGGCTTGAGGGTCTGGGGCGGATGACTCCGCCGATGGTGCTGATGTGGATCGCCAACGCGCTCAATCTCGCTGTCGACCTGGTGCTGGTGCCGGGACGGTTCGGCCTGCCGGCGATGGGCGCCGACGGGGCCGCCGCCGCCACCTTCGCCGCACGAACCTTCCTGGCGCTCGCCACCTGCGGCTACATTCTGTGGATGCCGGGCGCCCGCGCCCTGGGCGTGTTCGACAAGCCGGCGCGCTCGCGTTCGGCCGAGATCGAGCAGCGCCGGGTCGGCTACGGCTCGGCCGCCTCCAACTTCTTCGAGATGAGCGCCTTCTCGGCCATGAGCGTTATCGCCGGCTGGATCAGCCCGCTCACCGTCGCCGCCTGGGCCCTGACCATGAACGTGGTGTCGCTGATCTTCATGGTGCCGCTCGGCCTCTCGACCGCGACCGCGGTGCTGGTCGGCCAGGCGTACGGGGCTAACGACGCCAAGAGCCTGCGCCGCGCCGCCGGCGTCGGCTTCGCCGTCACCGCCGCGTTCGCCGTCGTCATCGCCCTCGGCATCTGGCCGACCGCCGGCCTGATCGCCCCGCTCTACACCTCGGACGCCGCCGCCATCGCGCTTGCCGCCGGCGCGCTGGCGCTGTCGTGCGTGTTCTACCTGCCGGACGCGGTGCAGGTGGTGGTCGCCCAGTCGCTCAGGGCGCGGGGCGACGTGCTGGTCCCAACTCTGACCCACCTCACCAGCTACGTCGCGATCATGCTGCCATTGGCTTACGTGTTCGCGATCCCGCTGCACGGGGGCCTGACCGGCATCGTCCTCGCGGTGACGATCGCCAGCTATATCTCGGCGGGGTTGCTGCTCGGCCGGTTCTGGATGCTGGCCCGGCGGGACTGAGCTGGGGTGGCGTATCCGCCATGCGCCCGCTCACGATCCACCATCGAGCGCCCCCGCTATCCTGTCTTAACACGAAGCTCACCAAGGAAGAGAAGGACACGAAGGGGCGCTGCGCGCCCAATCAATCCCCACGAATCGTCGATGACTTCCAGCGCGCGCAGCGCGCCTTCGTGTCCTTCGTGTCCTTCGTGTTAAATCCACCAAACCTTTCGGCATCACTAGCCGACGGCCAGCTCGCACCCCACCCCTAACCTCTCCCCGCAGGGAGGAGGGGAAATGCTAAGCCCCCAGCACCCAGCCTTCTTCGCGCTCGGCGTCGAGCACCACGTCCGCGGCCGTATCCTTGGCCGGGGCAAAGGCCGCGCCGAGTTTGCCGGCTTCGTCGAGCTTCGCGAAGTGCTCGGCCACTGCCCGCACCTGGGCCAGGTCCTTCGCCTCGCCGGGCTGCGGCGTGATCTTCAGCAGCGACGGGTAGACCTCCGCCGCCACCACATCGACGCCGGCCAGATCGGCTTCGCTCAGCGCCTTCCAGCCGGTCTCGAACGGCCACACCTTCATCGCGTCGCCGCGCGCCAACTTCAGCCGCCGCACCACGGGGATGCCGAGGATCGCCTGTCCGCCGACTGAGCCCTGGTAGTACAGCTTCCACACTGGGCTCGACCCCTTCGCCGCTAGTTCGGTGTGGCGGAATTCGGGGATGTCGCCCGGCCCGTGCGCCCGCGACTTCTTCGGCTGCAGCGTGGTCAGCGCGTCCTTCGGCGGCACGCCCCAGAACGGGAACGGGCCGCCGGTGAGCCGCCGGTTGATCTCAGAGCCGACGCCGAAGCGGTTGTTGGTGTTGTCCGCCTTGTCCTTCACCATCCGGTCGATCTGGTTCCAGACCGCGAGCCAGGGCGGCGTCTCGGCCGGCAGCTTCAGCCCCTCGGCCAGGCCGCGCGGGAAGCCGAGATTGAAGTCGAAGCCGATCAGGGTGCGCTCGCTGCGCTTGGCGCGGTCGTCGAGGATGCCGGAGATCAGCTTCTCGGCCTCGCCTCGCGTCGCCGGATTGTGCGACTCGAACGCCATCCGGAAACGCACGTCACGCTTCAGCACGCCGACCCAGATCGAATCCGCGCCGGTGGTCGGCTTCGAGGCCGCGCTCCAGTCGACGATCACATAGGCGTTGAACAGGCGGGCCAAGGGGACGCTCCAGAAAGGCCCCGCCTTCTACGCCCTCGCCGGGCAGGGCGTCGACCGCGAACGGGTCGCAACAGGCCGGGCGCCCCCCGAACGCGTCAGCTGAGCTTCACCAGCATCTTGCCGACGTTCTCGCCCTTGAACAGCCCGAGGAAGGCCGACGGCGCATTCTCGATGCCCTCGCGAACGGTCTCGTGGTGCTTGAACTTGCCGGCCGCGACCCAGCCGGACAGTTCCTCGACGAAGGCGCCTTGCATGTCGGCGTGATTGGAGACGATGAAGCCGCGCAGGGTGAGGCTCTTGCCCACCGCCATCACCAGCCCCCGCACGCCTTCGCCCAGATCGGTGTTGTTGTACTGCGAGATCATCCCGCAGAGCGCGAAGCGGCCGAACGGCTTGGCCGCCATCAGCGCTGCTTCCAGGCAGGCGCCGCCGACGTTGTCGAAATAGACGTCGATCCCATCCGGCGCGGCGCGCAACAGCGCCGCGGTCAGGTCGGCCTCGGCCTTGTAATCGATCACGTGATCGACGCCGATCTCCTTCAGCAGCGCCAGCTTGTCCGCGCCGCCGGCCGACGCGATCACGGTGTGGCCCTTCAGCTTGGCGATCTGACACGCGACCGAGCCCACCGCCCCGGCCGCGCCGGAGACGAACACCACGTCGCCAGCCTTCATCTCGGCGATCCGCAGCAGGCCGACATACGCGGTCAGGCCCGGCATGCCGGCGAAACCGAGGAACGCCTGCGGCGGCAGACCGTGGGTGTCCAGCTTCTGCACCGCGCCGGCCGGGGCGTTGAACGCCTCACGCCAGCCGAAGAAGCTCTGCACCAAGTCGCCCGCCTTCAGCGACGGATCGTTCGAGGCGACCACCTCGCCCACCGCGCCGCCCTGCATCGCCTCGCCGAGCTGGAACGGCGGGGAATAGCTCTTAACGTCGTTCATCCGGCCGCGCATGTAGGGGTCGACCGTCATCCAGGCATTGCGCACCTGCACCTGGCCCGGCCCCGGATCGGGCAGGTCCACGGTGACCAGATCGAAGTTGTCCGCGGTCGGCAGCCCGGTCGGGCGGCTCTTCAGGTGGACTTCGCGCGACTGGGTCATGGTGTTTCCTCGTTGGTTGGCGCCATCAAGGCGACCGTTCCCCGACGTTTGGCAAGCGGGGTCGACGCTGGCTCACCACCCCCAAGGAAACAAACCGCAACACTCCGTCGCTGGCGATACCGCCCCCCGGGTGCTAGGCGGCCCGGCGCAACCGAAGTGAAAGAGCGACATGGGTCAGGTCCTGCGCGCCGGGGTGATCGGCGCGGGTGTGTTTGGCGGTTACCACGCGGGCAAGTACGCCGCCCTGCCGGGGGTGACGCTGGCCGGCGTGCACGATCACCACCGCGTCCACGCCGAGGCGCTGGTCGCCAAACACGGCGGCCAGGTGTTCGAAACCGAAGCCGAGCTGATCGCGGCGGTCGACGTCGTCTCCATCGCCACGCCCGCGATCTGCCACGCCGCTTCCGCCATCGCCGCGCTCGAAGCCGGCAAGCCGGTCTATATCGAGAAGCCGGTTGCCACCTCGCTGCAGGACGCCGCCCGCATCGTCCAACTCGCCAAGGCCAAGAGCCTCGTCGCCGCCTGCGGCTTCCTCGAGCGCGCCAGCCTCTCGGCCATGGGCCTGTTCGACATCCCCGAGCGCCCGAAGCTGCTGGAAGCCGTCCGCATCGGCCTGCCCAGCCCGCGCAATCTCGACGTCTCGGTGGTGCTCGACCTGATGGTGCACGACCTCGACCTCGCCCTGGCGCTCACCTCGAGGCCGACGGCGCCGCCGTCGCCAACCGCACCCTCGACCGGGTCGACGCCGAAGCCGAGTTCGAGGGCGGCTTCATCGCCCGCTTCCGCGCCTCTCGCATCGCCGAGACCCGCGAGCGCACCATGCGCATCGTCTATCCGTCGGGGGAGGTGAGGGTGGACTTCCTCACCCGCGCCTTCACCAACACCACCCCGTTCCCGCTCGCCGCCAACTTCGCCGACACACCCGCCGGCCGCGATGGCCTGGGAACCAGCATCGGCGCCTTCCTGGCCGCCGTGCGGGGCGAGCGCGCCACGCCGCTGGCGAGCGCCCGCGACGGCGAGCGCGCCCTGCATCTGGCGCTGGCGGTGGAAGACGCTATGGTCCAGCAGGGCCTTGTCTGAACCCCTCCAGGAAGCCGCGACCATGTCGAACGCCTATGATTTCTCCTTCACCAGCATCGACGGCGAGCCACTGCCGCTCGCCAGCTTCAAGGGCAAGCCCGTGCTGGTGGTGAACGTCGCCTCCAAGTGCGGCCTCACCCCGCAGTACGAAGGCATGGAAGCGCTCTACCGCGACTACCGCGACAAAGGCCTGGTAGTGCTGGGCGTGCCCTGCAACCAGTTCGCCGGCCAGGAGCCGGGCACCGAAGGCGAGATCAAGGACTTCTGCGCCACCACCTTCGGCGTCGACTTCCCGCTCACCGCCAAGGTCGACGTCAAGGACGACGCCCGCCACCCGTTCTACGCCTGGGCCGAGGACAAGCTGGGCGCGCCCGCCGTGCCGGTATGGAACTTCCACAAGATCCTGATCGGCCCCGACGGCGAAGCCATCGCCGCCTTCGGCCCCCGCACCCCGCCGCAAGACCCGACGATCGTGGAAGCGGTCGAAAAGGCGCTGTAACCGGAACACCCGCTCCTCCACCGCTTCGCGCAGCGACGCGGGGGAGGTGGCGCGGCGCACGTC
>Ga0302314_10018620_pt1 | contig 11572 bp, 8 predicted proteins | sample III_Palsa_N2_3_FD_200533 | JGI IMG/M metagenome (GOLD analysis project Ga0302314, IMG submission 200533) | Peat permafrost microbial communities from Stordalen Mire near Abisko, Sweden - III_Palsa_N2_3 | ecosystem: Environmental > Terrestrial > Soil > Palsa > Peat permafrost | place: Sweden... | reverse complement strand
ATCGCCCTGCCGCACCCAGATCGCGCTGATGATCGCCTTGTCCAGCGGCTGCACGAACAGGGAGCCCCCCGCCGGCAGTATCTTTCCGCTGGACGCGACCACGACCCGGTCGATCGGCACCACGCACATGAGCACGATCCCCAGCACCAGCATGGCGAGCAGCGCATGCAGGATCGCGTGCTCGCTGTAGGGCGCGATGCGGCGGATGACGTCCTGCGTCTCCGACTCGAAGGCGCCGATGTCGGTGACGGGGCTAGCGGGTCGCGACAATGTAAGGGGCATTGGCTGGAGGGGTCAGGTGGCGGTTCTGTTGATGCCACATCAGCTTGTAGATGTCGCAGCGCAGTAGCAGGTCTTCGTGGCGGCCGATGTCGTAGACGCCGCCGCGCTCCATCACCAGGATCGCGCTGGCCGGCGTCAGCATCGACAGGCGGTGCGAGACGCAGATCACCGTGCGGTCGTTGGCGATCCGCGCCAGGTTGTTGTTGATGATCGCCTCGCTCTCCGGATCGAGCGAGCTGGTGGCCTCATCGAGGATCAGCACCGGCGGATCCAGCAGCAGGGCGCGGGCGAGGGCCAGCCGCTGGCGCTGACCGCCCGAGAGGTTGGTCGCGCCTTCTTCCAGCCGCGTCTCATAGCCCTTCGGCATGCGCTCGATGAATTCCTCGGCGCCGGCCAGCTGCGCCGCCTTGACCACCTCCGCCATCGACGCGTGCGGCCGGGCGATGCTGATATTGTCGCGCACGCTGCCGCTGAACAGGAAGTTCTCCTGCGGCACGACGCCGATGCTGGCGCGCAAGTGCTGGATGTCCATCTCGCGCAGGTCCATCCCGTCTACCTTGATGATGCCCTCGTAGTCCGGGCTCAGGCCCTGCAGCAGGCGGGTGATGGTGGTCTTGCCAGAGCCGCTACGGCCCATCACGCCGAAGATGGCGCCCGGCTCGATCGTGAAGCTGACGTCCGAGAGCGCTTTCGGTGCGCCGGGCGAATAGCGAAAGTCGACGCCTTCGAAGGCGATCTGGCCACGGACCGGCTGGCGCAGACCGGTGCCGGCGCGCAGGTCTTCCGGCGGCACATTCATCACCGCCGCGACCTCGGCGATGGCGGCGCGCACGTCGCCGAAGTCGGACAGCAGCTGCGCCAGTTGCACCAGCGGCTGCGCGGTGCGGCCGGCCAGCATGCTGAAGGCGATGATCGCACCCGGATTGACCCCCGGATTGGCCAGGGCCAGCGCCGCGCCGATCACGATCGAGCCGGAATACATGGCGCGGTTGAACGGGATCACGAAGGTCTGCGGGTAGTTAGCCAGCACGCCCCAGCGGTAGCGGGCCTGCATGTTGTCGGCGACCTTGGCGTCCCATTCGCCGCGCCGGCGATCCTCCAGCGCGAGCGATTTCACCGTCCGCATGCCGTAGACGCTCTCGGTCAGGAAGGCGTTCTTCTCGCGCTCGGTGCGGACGATCTCGCCGTGCCGGCGCTCCAGCGGACCCATGAAGTAATACACCAGCACGAAGATCGCCCCGGCGCAGGCGAACACGAACAGCGCCAAATGCCAGTTCAGGAACAGCAGCGCCGGAACCAGGCCGACCAGGGTGATCATGTCGAGGAAGGCGCCGAACAGCTGCCCGGTGAGGAAGGTGCGGATGCGGTAGATCTGGCCGAGCCGGCCCAGGGTGTAACCGGTCGGCGTCCGCTCGAAATAGTCCATCGGCAGGCGCAGCAGCCGATCCATCACATAGATGTTGAGGCGGCCGTCGATCCGGGTCGCGGTCACCTCCATGAACAGGCGCCGCAGGAAGGTCAGCAGCATCTCGAACACAACCATCAGCGCCAGCGCGCCGGCCACCACCCAGAGCGTCGCCGTCGAGTGGTTCACGATCACGCGGTCGATCACGATCATGGCGATGAACGGCGGCACGAGCGCGAAGGTGGTGGCGAACAGGGACGCCAGCGAGATGTCGCGGAACAGGCCGCGCTCGCGCAGCACCTGGCTGGCGAGCCAGTGCAGATCGAACGGGCCGTGGTCGTCCGCGCTCTTTTGACGGCGCTTCAGCAGGAAGGCGTCGCCGTTCCACACGTCCCTAAGCTGGCTCTCGTTGACCAGGATGCGAGAATCGCCGTCGGGGCCAGGGGTGATCAGGTTGGCGATCAGGCCAGCGGAGGGATGCTCCTCGACCGCATCGAGGATCACCGCAGTTCCATCGGTCAACGGCAGGATAGCCGGCAGCAGACGCTTCAGTCCGGGCAGGTCGCGCCAGCGCAGTTTCATCGCCCGCGCGTTCAGGCCGACATCGGCGGCGATCGAAGTGATCAGCTCGGGCGTCAGCTTTGCCGGGACGCTGCCGAACCGGCGCGACAACGTCTCGACGCTGACATCGACGCCGTGACGGTGCGCGACCTGGGCCAGGCACCGCAGAACGGTCAGCTTGTCGACGGGCGACGTCTTGCCCGCAGCTTCGGTCTGCATCCACCCGTCCTGACAGCGCCGCGCCAGTATAGGCGAAGGTCGCTTCCACTGTCCATTGGACCACGTTGATAGTGTATTGAATTCGCTTCGTTTCGATTGCAGAGGCAGGCGCTGTTCGCCGGCTTTCGCGGCGCATCGTTATCGCCCTCGCTCAGACTATCTCGGCGGCCAGGGCTGCATTGCGCCCGGCGTGACGCCCGCGTAAGTCTTGCCGGGGGCTGGGACTGCTCGCGGGGCGCGATTGTCTGACACATCTGCAGAGGCGGACGATGCTGCCGACGCCACCCGTGCGGATGCCTTCGATCCATCGACATCCAGTGTTTCGGTCAGCCTGATCTCGCGTGATGCCGACTCCGGCCCGGCCAACGCGGTGGAGGCGCTGTTTCTGTCGCCCGACGGTGGGGTGCTCATCCTCGGCTGGGTCTATGACGTCCTCGACGCGGTCGCCTGGATGCGGATCACCGGCGCGGACTGGCGGCTCGATCTCGACGGGCCCTGCCTGGCGCGGGTGCGCCGGGCGGACCTGCCCGGCGGCTTGGGCGGGGCGGCGGAAATCGGCTATTTCGGCCTCGGCTTCGGCGATCGCACGATCGGCTGCGCTGGCGCGGCCGTGGTCGAGATCGGCCTTCGCAGCGGCGTCGTGCTCGCGGCCGAAGCGACGCCCAGTGTCATCAGCGGCGAGCAAATCAGGGAAATCGCCCTGGCTTACATCGCCAGGGCGCACCGGGCCGGCGAGGCCCAGATAAGGACTGCTGGATATCTCGGCCACGGCATGGGCGAGCAACTGCTCGCGCTGAACCGCTCGATCGTCGGGCGACTCGTGGCCAGCCCCTACCTGGAGCGGTTCGGGCCAGAAGTTGGCGAGCTCGCCGGGTCGATCGTCGTCTGCCTCTACGGCAAACCGGAGTTCCTGTTCCTGCAGGCGGCGCTGTTCTCGAACCGGCCCGGTATCGGCGCGTACGAATTCATCTATGTGCTCAACAGCCCCGAACTCGCCGAGGCGGTGCTGAACGAGGCCCGCTCGGCGGCCGCGATCTATGGCCTGGCGATCAGCGTCGTGGTGCTGGCCGGCAACGCCGGGTTCGCCGCGGCCAATAACGTCGCGGCGCGCGTCGCCCGCTGCGGCCGCCTGCTGTTCGTCAACCCGGACGTGTTCCCGAAAGACCCGAACTGGGCGCTGCGCCACAGCGCCGTGCTGCTCAGCCGGCCGGCGCGGGAGACGACCTTGTTCGGCGGGACGCTCTACTACGACAACGGCTCGCTGATGCACGGCGGGATGTACCTCGACCTCGACGTCGGCGCGACCTTCGCCCGCGAGCAGGCTTCGCGCTGGGGGCTGCTGCGGGTCGAGCACTACGGCAAGGGCGCGCCGCCGGATGACGCCGAGGCGACGCGGCCGCGGCCGGTGACGGCGGTGACCGGCGCGTTCATCTCGGTGGAGCGCGACTGGTTCGAAGCGCTCTCCGGCTTCTCGATCGACTACATGCTCGGCCACTACGAGGACGCTGATCTCTGCCTCAGGAGCCTGGAAGGCGGCGTCGCGCCTTGGCTGCACGACCTGAAGCTCTGGCACCTGGAGGGCGGCGGCGGGACGCGGCAAGAGCCGCACGAGGGCGCGGCGCACGTGAACCGCTGGCTGTTCACCACCCGCTGGCAAAACGCCGGGGCAGCGGGCCTGCTCGGCCGCAATCCGGCTCATCCGTTGCTGAGCGCCAACGCATGAAGGTGCTGCTCCTCAGCCTGTACCATCCGGAGCTCGTCAGAGGCGGGGCGCAACAGGTTTGCTATGAGCTGTTCGAGGCGCTGAAGGCCAAGCCGGATGTCGAGCCGGTGCTGCTGTGCGCGGTCGATCCCTCGTTCGACCAGCTCTACAAGTCCGGCGCGCGGATCACCGGGTTCGACGGGCGCCCGAACGAGTTCCTGTTCCTCAGCCGCGACTACGACGGCTTCTGGCACAAGACTTCAAGCCGGCTGCTGATCGAGTCCTACGTCGAGTTCCTGCTCTCGGTGCGGCCGGACGTGGTTCACTTCCACCATTTCCTGCTGTTCGGCGTCGATTTGGTCACGGTCACCCGCCGCACCTTGCCCGAGGCGCGTATCGTCTTCACCCTGCACGAGTACATCCCGATCTGCGCGGAGCGCGGCCAGATGGTGCGCAAGCTGGACGGGGCGCAGTGCGACCACGCCAGCCCGGTGCGTTGCCACCAGTGCCAGCCCGAGCACGGGCCGGAACGGTTCTTCCTGCGCGAACAGTGGATCAAGCGCCACTTCGAGGCGGTGGACCTGTTCACCACCCCGTCGCGCTTCATGATCGACCTGTACACGCGGTGGGGACTGGAGCGGGCGCGTCTCGCCCATGTGCCCAACGGTCAGCAGAACCGGGCTGGCGCGCGCCTTGCGGAGCCGCCGAGGGCCAAGCGCAATCGCTTCGGTTTCTTCGGCCAGCTGGTCGACAACAAGGGCGTCCGGGTGCTGTTCGAGGCGGTGGACCAGCTGCGGCGCGAGGGCTTCACCGACTTCACGGTCGAGATCAACGGCGACAACATCGCCGCCGCCACCTCCGAGCATCGCGCGCTGATCGAGGACTATCTGGAACGCGAAGCCGAGCGTCCGGCGGGTGAGCGGCTGGTGGTGATGAACGGCTCGTACGAGGTGGCCCAGCTGCGCCAGCGGATGATGCGGGTCGACTGGTGTGTCGTACCTTCGGTCTGGAAGGAGGCGTTCGGCCTGGTGATCTCGGAAGCCTGGATGTTCGGCCGCCCCGTCATCGCTTCGGACATCGGCGCCATGGCCGAACGGGTCCGGCACGAATGGAACGGCCTGCTGTTCAACGCGGGCGACGCCGCGGCGCTCGCCGCAACCCTGCGCCGGGCCTGCACCGAGCCAGCGTTATGGCAGGCGCTGTCTCAACACATCGAGGCGCCCGCCTCGGACGACGCGATGGCGGAGGATTTCCTCAAGCTCTATCGCTGAGTTCCCAGCCGTCGATGGCTCGATCGAGCCATTCGACGTGCGCTGGCGGTGGGCCGTGCCGGTCGCTGCCGGTCAGATTCACCACGGCGAGCGCGTCGCGGTCGATCCCGCCGTCCTTCGCCGCGCGGATCAGTCCGGCCACTGCGGCGGAGGCTGAGAAGCAGGGCGACAGGGCTTCGAGGTCTTCCACCAGGCGACGCGCCTCGCGAATCTCCGCCTCGCTGACTACGGCGAACCCGCCCCCGCTTTCGGTCACGATCCGCCGGATGTGCGGATAGGCGCGGGTGGGATCGCCGCGCAGGATCGCTTCGGCGATGCCGGTGGGGCGGGCGACGCGGTGCTGCGGGCCGATCGCCTCGGCGCCCTCGGCGAAGGCGCGGGCCATCGGCGCGCAGGTTTCCTGCTGCACGCAAAGCAGCCGGGGCAGGCGAGGCAGGCGGCCCATCCCCTGCAACTCTCGTGCGCCCTTGTAGGCCCCGTAGACCCCCATCGCGCTCGACACCGCCTGGACGTACCAATCGATCGGCTCGGGCGCCTGCTCGCTGGCCTCCAGGAACGCCAGCTTCAGTCCCTCGCGCCGGCCCGGATTGAAGAAGCCGCCCTCGGAGGCGTGGCCGTGCCGGGCGGCATGGATGCCTGCGAAGGCCGCGGCTTCGACGAAGGTGGCGTCGCGCAGGCCGAAGTGCCTGACCTGCGAGTGCTCGGCGTGCTGGACCCGGCCCACGAACGGCTCGGCGGTGAACAAGTAGAGCCGCATGTCTGGGAACGCGCGGATGGCGTGGGCGAACGCGGTGGAGCTGTTGCCGGTGGACGAGGCGCAGAAGTCGCGAACGCCGCATTCGTGCAGGTAGGCGACCGACACGGCGCCCATGCGGTCTTTGGTCGTCCCGGTTGGGAGAACAGTCTCGTTCTTGAGGTAGAGCGAGGTCAGGCCGAGGCGCGCGCCCAGGCGGCTGGCATGGACCAGCGGCGTGTACGAACTGGCCGGCAGACGGCCCCCCGGGGACGCCAGCGGCAACAGCGCCGCGAACCGGACATAGGGATCGGCCGAGTCTTCCAGCCGCACGGCGGAAAGCTCGTACTCGACGTCGATCATGCCGTTGCAACGATGGCAAAACGGATGAAACCCGGCAAGCGGCTCGGCGTCGCAGTCGACGCAGCGATGTCGGAAGAGGGGCGCGGCTTCGGTGATCAGGCGCCCCCTGTCGCATCGGGGCGGACGTCCAGCATCAGATCGGCGACGGTCTTGGCGATGCCGACGCTCAGCAGCATTCCCTTGGAGCCACCCCCGTTGGCGATCCAGGCATTCTGCCAGCCTTTCGCGCGGGCGGCAATCGGCAGGCCGTCGGGCGTCATCGGGCGCAGCGCCGCGTAGTGATCGAACAGCACGGCTTGATCGACTTGCGGCCATATCCTGGCGGCGACGGACATCAGCTCCGTCTTGGCGCGGGCCGTCGGCTGGGCTTCGAGCCCGGTGTCAGCGAAAGTCACGCCGACCCAGATTTCACCGCCGCGACGGGTGTAGAGCGACGTTGTCCCCCAGGTGAGATCGTGGCTTATCGAAGCGTCCGTCGGCCGCAGCAGCAGAATTTCACCCTTCAGCGGTCGAACGTCGAGTTCGACGCCGAGCCAACGGTTGATCTCGGCAGCCCACGCACCGGTGGCGAACACGACATCGTCGCACGCGATCGTCTCGCCGCCGACGCGGACGCCGGTCAGGCGTTCGCCTGCCGCCGTGACGCCGGTAACCGCTCCGATGACTTGCCGCATGCCGAGGCGACTTGCGGCATCCGCCACGCACCGGGTGAACGCCTGGCCATCGAGGGTCAGATTGCCCTTGGTCAGCAGGCCGAAGGCGCCCTCGGGACCAAGGGCGGGCTCAAGCCGGAGCAGCGCCGCGCGCTCGAGGCGCTGGGACTCGAACCCCTCGGTCGCGCTCAGGATGGTATGGATTTCGGCGAGCGGCGCTTCGTCGTCGGCATCGAAGCCCAGATGCAGGCGCGGCGTGGGCGTGGCGACCGCTTCGACGTATCCCAACTCAGCCAGTTCCGCACCGAGCTGCCGATGCAGACGGAAGGCTTCCAGCGCGAACGGCACAAGCGCCGGCGGCGTGCCGACCAGAGGGTTGAGGTTGCCGGCGTTGCGCCCCGAGGCATGAGCGCCGATGCCGTCGCGCTCGATCAGCGTGACGTCGCAGGCGTGCTTGATCAGTTGCAGCGCGGTCGCGCAGCCAACGCCGCCGCCGCCCACCACAACTACGCGCCGCCGGCTGGTGTTTCCGCGCATCGACATCGACCTGGCCCGCTCTTAATCTCAACCACTTCCACTCGGCCAACGCTTTCCTGAGGCTGGGCGGCAAATCGGGGGTGGTCGTTGCGCGCGGGGTCAATCGCGGCTCAGGAATTTGCGGAGGACGAGCGCACCTGTGTCACCCAGGCGTGGGCGGCGAACGCGCGCGCCGACTGGCCCGACGCACTGTCGCGCTGGGCGGCGATCCGTAGGCGCTTTCCCGCCAATCCCGCCGGCTCGCTGGGCGAAGGCCTCGCGCTGAGAGGCGGCGGCCGGCTCGATGAGGCGGAAGCGGTGCTGAGTGAGGCCACCCACCGCCGCCCCGGTCACGCCGAAACCGCCATCGCTCACGCCTGGCTGGCCAACGCGCGCCGCGATTGGCCCGAGGCGATGAGACGCTGGGAAGGGGTGTGCGAGCGCTTTCCCAGCTCTCCCAGGGCGCACTTGGGCGCCGCGAACGCGTTTACCGGCGCGGGCCAGGCCGACCGCGCTACGGCGGCCCTTGAGGCCGCTCACTCTGCGCTGATCACTGCTCGCAATAATGGTCTGGAACCGCGCACGGCGCTCACGATCGAGTTCGAGATCGCGAAAGCCCGGCTCGACTGGCCCGCGATCCGCGAGGCCGCGAGGCGGCTGATCGAGGTCGAGCCGACGCCAAGGGCCGCCGTGTGGCTCTCGCTCGCCCAGGCCTGCTGGCATCTGGGCGACTTGGACGGCGCGGACGCGGCCGCGGCGCGCGCCCTGGCCGTCGATCCCGGACTGTCTGACGCGGTGCTCGTCCGAGCCTGGGTCGCGACCGACCGGGGCGACGGCGAGGCGGCGCTCGCGCTCCACCGCCGCCTGGCCGAACTCAACCCCAACACCGTGCGCTGGAGGTTGAAGCTGATCCAGCTGCTCAACTGGCTGGGACGGATCGAGGAAGCGGTGGCCGAGCTCGACGCCGCGCGACGACGCTGGCCGAACGATCCGATGGTCAGATTGTTTGCCCGCAATTTCGGCCCGGCCATCGCGCCGGATGCGGGTGGCGGAGCCGGCGCGGGAGAGGACGACGAGCTTCGTCGCCTCGAAGCAGGGACGCCGCGTCCCGGTCAATGGAAGCGCGGCGTTCTAGCCGACGATCCGTTGCGCGACTTTATCGTCGCAGAAGCGCCCGGCGCGCGAACGGCGGTGCTGGTCTTCACCGGCGGCAACGACGCCGTGTCGATCCCCTTGCGCGTGTTCGACCGTTACCTCGCGGCGCTCGGGGTGACGGCGATCTACCTGAAGGATTTCAACCGGCTGCGGTTTCTGGGCGGCGTGCGCTCCTGCGGTGACTACGACGCGACGCTCGCATTCTTGCGCGCCGAGCTGTCGCGGCTTGGGGTCGAGCGCGTCTGCACGACCGGCAATTGCGACGGTGGCTTCGCGGCGATCCGGTACGGCGTCGCGCTGGGCGCCGAGCGCATCCTGGCGTTCGCAGCTTCGACCCACAGTTCCGACGATGCGCCGACGCGGCTGGAGCAGGCGCGTAATTTCATGAAAAACCGGCTCGCAGCCAGCGTGCCTCAGGCGATGACTGACCTGCGCGCGTTTCTTGAGGCGCGGCCGCCAGCGGGCGCCGTCGAGCTTTTCTTCGACAGCCAAAATCCGCACGACCAGAGCCACGCCGAACGGCTTTCCCACGTCCCCGGTGTCACGCTGCGCTCTGAGCCAGGACCGTGCCAGCACGGCGTGCTGGTCAAGCTTGCCCTGACCACCGACCTGCTCGGCACGCTCGCCAACGGATTTGGGGTCGAACGTGACTGAAGTTAGAGTACCGGTCATGGTTCCCCCCGCCCAATCGCAGGACGACATGCTGGTGCTGCGTGAGCAGTTGCCGATGCGGCGGCCCTATGTGGCGCCGCGCACGCCGACCGAGGCGCGCCTGGCGGAGATCTGGCGGCAGGTGCTGCAGATGGACCAGGTGGGGGTCGATGACGCCTATCGCGATCTCGGCGGTGATTCCTTGCTGGCCTCGGTGATCTTCGCGCTGATTTCCGAGGCGTTCGAGGTCACGGCGCAGATGTCGATGCTGATCCAGGCGCCGACGGTGGCCCAGCTGGCCGAGAAGATCGATCTGCTCGTCAGCGCAGCCTGACCGGCGGAGGCCCGAACGACGTGAACGCCGTCCAGCCGATCCTCAACTTCGGCCTCCGCCGCCCGGCGTCGCCGGCGCTGATCGAGGGCGCGCGCACGATCAGCTACGGCGAGCTGGCCGAGCGCATCCGCCAGACCGCCAGCCATCTGTCGGCCCTCGGGTTCAGGCCCGGCGACCGGATTGGCCTTTGCCTCAACGACAGCCCCGACCACGTCATAGCGCTGCTGGCGGCAGGCTATCTCGGCGCCGTGGCGGTCCCGCTGGATTGGCGCGCGACACCGGCTGAGACCTCAAGCTTCACCGGTGAGCTCGATCTGACGACGGTGCTGGTGGAACCCGACTCCCCCGCGCTGGACGCAGCGTCCGTCATTGCGGTCGATGGGGCCTGGCGCTCCCAGGTCGCCGCCGCCGGGCCGCCATCCCCGATTCACGCCGGGGGCGCCGATCCGTTCGTGATTTCGGCGACATCGGGCAGCACCGGCCGGCCCAAATTCACCTCCATGAGCCACTGGCAGTACTATTTCGGCGTCGTCGGCATGTTCGAGCTGATGGGACTCACCGGCCGCCATCGGTTCCTGTGCAACATGCCGCTCTACTACAGCGGCGGCCGCAACAGCTGCGTCACCCACCTGCTTCGCGGCGACTGCGTCGTGCTCTACCCCAGCCTGTTCAGTCCGCAGGAGTACGTCGAGGCGATCGCGCGCCATCAGATCACCGTCGCCGGCATGTCGCCATCGACCATCCGCCAGCTGCTGGCGATCGCCGGCGAGACGCCGCTGATGCCAGACTTGGCGCTCCTGTTCAGCACCGGCGCGCCGCTGTACGCGGAGGAGAAGCGCGAGGCCGCGCGGCGGCTGTCGCCTCATTTCCACGAGCGGTACGGCACGGCGGAAACCATGGCCATCTCGACGCTGCGGCCGACGGATTTCGCCGACAGGCCGGGCAGCGTCGGACAGCCTCACTCCCTGGCCGAGATCGAGATCGTCGATGATGACGACCGGCCGCTTCCCGCGGGGGAGACCGGACGGCTGCGCTTCCGCGGCCCCGGCTTAGGCTCGCCGCTCGGGCCGGCGGCGGCGGCGAATTTCAAGGATGGCTGGTACGTTCCGGGCGAGACGGCGCACCTGGATGAGCTGGGCTACATCTTCCTGCAGGGGCGCACCTCCGACGTAATCATGCGCGGCGGCGCGAAGATCTACCCGGCGGAGGTAGAGGCGGCCTTGAGCGAGCATGCGGGCGTGATCGAAGTCGCGGTGATCGGCGTCGCGGGCGACGGCAACGAGGAAATCGTGGTGGCGTTCGTCAAGCCGCGCGGCGAGGTGACCGCGGGCGCGCTGCTGGCGCACTGTCGCTCCCGGCTCTCGCCGCACAAGGCGCCGCGGCGCTTCTATTTCGTCGACCAGTTCCCGCGAAATACCGCGGGCAAGATCGACAAGCTCGCCCTGGCCGCCAGCGTGCGGAGCACTACAACCGGGTGAACGACGCGCTGACCAGACGGGTCGCGGAGTAGTCCGCTCTAGTCGCCGCGTCGTCGACGACGAGTTCAAGCTGCACGTCGGACGGCTCGCTCACATCGACAATGGCTTGCGTCCATTGGACGCGGCCTTTGCGCGCGCCGCTCAGCGAGACCGACCAACTGTTCGGGGAAGCGGCGCCCGACAGCGACATCACCAGCCGGTGCGCGCAGCACCGATTGTCGAACACCAGCACGTCGGCGTCGAAGCGGT
>Ga0302314_10018619_pt1 | contig 11573 bp, 14 predicted proteins | sample III_Palsa_N2_3_FD_200533 | JGI IMG/M metagenome (GOLD analysis project Ga0302314, IMG submission 200533) | Peat permafrost microbial communities from Stordalen Mire near Abisko, Sweden - III_Palsa_N2_3 | ecosystem: Environmental > Terrestrial > Soil > Palsa > Peat permafrost | place: Sweden... | reverse complement strand
GCCTCAGCCGAACCGGTCGCCGAGGTAGACGCGGCGGACGTCCGGGTCGGCCAGGATTTCGTCCGGCGCGCCTTCGAACAGAACTTCGCCGGCGTGGATGATCGACGCCCGGTCGATGATGTCCAGGGTCTCGCGAACATTGTGGTCGGTGATCAGAATGCCGATCCCACGCCCCTTCAGATAGGCGATCACGTCACGGATGTCGGCGATGGCCAGGGGGTCGATGCCGGCGAAGGGCTCATCGAGCAGCATGAAGTCCGGTTCGCTGGCCAGGGCGCGGGCGATTTCCACCCGCCGCCGCTCGCCGCCCGACAGCGACACCGCCGGCGCGCTCTTCAGGTGGTCGATGCGCAATTCCTCAAGCAGGCGATTGACGGTCTCGGTCGCCTTCTTGTCGTCCTTCTCGGCCAGCTCGACCACGGCCATGACGTTCTGCTCGACGCTCATGCCCCGGAAGATCGAGGCTTCCTGCGGCAGATAGCCCACGCCCATGCGCGCGCGCTGGTACATGGGTTGGCCGGTGATGTCGGCGCCGTCGAGATAGATGGTTCCATAATCCACCGGGATCAGGCCGGTGATCATGTAGAAGCAGGTGGTCTTGCCGGCGCCGTTAGGACCCAACAGGCCCGCGACCTCGCCCCGGTCGAGCTTTAGCGACACGTTCGCCACAACCGCGCGGCCACGGAAGGACTTGCCGATCGAGTCGGCGCGGAGCCCCTGTTTGGTGGAGGCCTCGGCGATGGGGACCATCTTCATCGGCTGGAAATCGCGGGCAAGGGCGGGATCAGCCCGTCTGCGGCCGCGCCGGCGGCGGCACGGGGGCCTTCAGGCCGCCAGCGGGCTCGCTGGACTTGCCCTCACTGTTCTTGGATGCCGCGCCGGATTGGCTCTGGTTGGGATAGACCACCGTGCGCACCCGCCCGGACTTGCCGCGGCCGGTGACGTTGGAGGCCATGGTCGCCACGCCGGTATCGGTGTTGATCACCAGCTTGGTGCCGGCGGTGACATTCTTGCCCTGAGCCACCACCACATCGCCGGTGACGATGATGGTCTTGTCGTCGGCGTTGTAGACCGCGTGGTCGCCTTTGACGACCTGACTGGGCGTCACATAGTAGACCTGACCGTCGGCCTCCATGCGATCGAGCTGGCCGCAATTCTGGCTTCCGGGCTGGCCCGAGGCGTTCTGCGCGCCGCTGCGGGGCGGGAGGATTTTGTTGTAGATGGTGATCGTGTTGGCGCGCAGGCGGCTGGTGTCCTGCAGCGCCTCGGCGTCGCCCGTGTAGACCGCCATGCACTTCTGGTTCTGCACATCGAGCTGGTCGGCGGTGATGTCCACCGGCGCGCCCGATTGCGGCGACAGTTGAGCCACAGCCGCGCCGGCGCCGCCCAGCGCGCAAGCGCCAAGCAGCAGACCAAAGGCAAGAGGGGCGGCCGGGCGTCTCATTGGTTCAGCATCCATGCGCCATTTGGGGGCCCGAATCGAGCTTGTCCATTGGGCCGGCGAGTATTTCCTTTAGCCACGTTTGAGCACCGAGTGAACATTGCCACGAAACACCACCCTCTGGCCCTGGTTGAAGACGGTGAAGGACTGGGCCGTAATCGAGCCGGTCGGTCCCGTTCCCGTCACCCGCCCTTGGCCGGCGATGGTGCCGTGAACGGTGTCAACGATGGCTTGTTCGGTTTTGAAGTCGTCTCCGGACGGATCCAGCAATGACACATGTCCACGCAGGCTAAGGATGCGTGTGTCCTTCCGGTACACGCCCTGATCGGCGAAAATGTGGCTGTCTTTTTCATTCTCGGAGTCGAACAGCATGCGAGGTTCGACGAGATAGAAACGATTCTGGTCGAAATCGTCGCGGCTGGCCTCCTTGGCGTCCACCACATAGGCCCGATCCTGGTCGTCACGACCGTGGAACTGGGCGTTGGTCATGTGGATGGCGCCGGCCAACCGGCCGCGCAGATCGCCGATCCGCGCCAGCAGGCCCCGCGCCAGCACCCAGCCGGCCATCAGCACCAGGATGGCGGCGATGGCGGCCGGCAGCGCCTTGCGCATGAAGTGGATGAGCCGTGAGCGCCGCCGCCATTTCTCCAGCCGCTCGCGCCGTCGCACATCCAGGGCGGCGAGATCGACGGGGAGGGGGCTGATGGAGGCCAAGGGCTGTTCCCGACCCGTCAGCTGTGGGCGAAGATGTCGACGTCTTCCCAGCCGGCGAGGTCGAGCCGCGCCCGCCAGGGCAGGAAGTCGAAACAGGCCTGGGCCAGTTCCATCCGACCCTCCCGCACCAGCATGGTGTCCAGGCGCTCGCGCAGCCGGTGCAGATTGAGCACATCGCTGGCCGCATAGGCCAGTTGTTCGGGGCTTAAGGTCGCCGCGCCCCAGTCGGAGCTCTGCTGCGCCTTGGAGAGGTCGACGCCGAGCAGTTCGCGGCTGACGTCCTTCAGCCCATGCCGATCGGTATAGGTGCGGGCGATCTTGGAGGCGATCTTGGTGCAATAAACCGGCGCGGTGGTCACCTCCAGGTGCAGGGCGAACATGGCGATGTCGAACCGGCCGAAGTGAAAGATCTTCAACACATCCGGATCGGTCAGCACCCGCTTCAGATTCGGCGCGTCGTAGCCGGGCCTGTTCAGTCGCACCACGTGGGCGTTGCCGTCCCCGGCCGAGAGTTGGACCACGCAAAGCGGGTCGCGGCCCAGCCGCAGACCCATGGTCTCCGAATCGACGGCCACCGAGCCGGTGAACGTCACGTCGTCGGGCAAGTCGCCCTCATGGAGATAATTTGTCACGGGAAGGATGTAGCTCCGATCCTGCCCAATGATAAGGGGAGCTCCGCCTTGGAACGAAGCGGCTATAGCGCCGTCATTTCAAGGCGGTGGTGCCCAGGAGAGGACTCGAACCTCCACGACCGTTAAGCCACTGGCACCTGAAGCCAGCGCGTCTACCAATTCCGCCACCTGGGCCTGCTCTCCCGGCTGACGGGCGCAAGGCCGGGACGGATAGGTGGAATGGCGATGCTAGTCAATGGACGGAATTGCGCTTTTGTCAGGCCCGCGCGGAACGGCCGCTCGAAGCCAGCCGGATCACCGTCTTAGGCGTGGGCCAGGGCGGGGTTGAAACGGAAGATCATGACGCAGTCGCCGCCGGTGGCTGACCCGTCTTCGCTCGTTGGCCGGGCAAAGGTCATGGTCAGTTCGTCGTCCTCGATGGGGCTGACCTTGGCAAGGTCCTCCAGCCAGTCGCCGTCGGTCTGCGAAGACGAGACAACCCGGCATATGCAGTCGGCGTTGATGGCCGGCGTATCGATCTTCTGAACCTGACCGCCGACGATGCGGGCGCCATAGCGGGCCTTGGCGTCGTCATCGTCGCCAGCGCCGGCCGTGAAGATGGCCACGCTCCAGCGGCGTGCGTTGGCCGAAGCCGTCTCCATCGAGGCGGTGATGTGCATGGTGCAGCCGGCGGGCAGGTTGAAGTCGGGCATCGGGTGATCCTTGAATGGCTTGAGCGGGCGTCGCCGTGGCAGGCGACGGGCGGAGGCGATCGGAGCAGGTGTCAGGACGTTGGCGTGTGGCCGCGGGGGGCGAAGGGGATGGGCCCCTCAGGAGGCGTGTCCGGTTGGTTGGCCTGGTGCTCGCTCAGGGCCGCCTCGCCCGCCTCGGTAATGTCCCAGCCGCTGCGGGTGCGCAGGGCCAGGCCCAGGTCGGCGAGCGCGCGCGCCTGGGCGATGGCCACCCAGCCGACCGTATCGCCGGCCTTCTTGCGCGCCAGGTTGGACAAGGCCTCCGCCTCGGCTGGAGACAGCAGGGCCACTAGGCCTTGCCCTTATAGGTCCCGCGCAAAGCCTGGATATTCGGACGCGACAACGGCTTGACCGCGCCTGTCGAGCGGGGGTCGTGCAGCCCCCGCGGGCTGTTTGCAATTGGTTGGATGAACCTGGACATGACGTCCTTTCGCGCCGAACGGACGCGCGAAGCACATCGACGAACAGACAGGTCATCATACGCCGAAACGGTCGCGATAGCTCGCGAATTGCGGCGGGGCGCCGATCCGCCCTACCGCAGCTCCACCGGAATGGCGTTGTAGAGGCTCGCCGGCGTGATGTTCAGACGACGGCGGGCGGCCTCGAGCGGCTCGTTCATCAAGGCGGTGAAGTCCTCGCCCGGCAGCCATTTGGCCGCCTTGCCGCGCTGGTAGCCCTGCCAGATGGCGCGGGCGTGGGGCCTTGAGCCGGCTTGCAGCGCCCGCCAGCTGGCGCCGGCGGCGATCAGGGCCCAGCCCAGAGCGCGGGTCTGGGCGTAGGAGAAGGCCACCAGACAGGCCTCGCCCAGGCCGTCGCGGTGATAGCCGGACAGGATGTGCCAGATGTCGTGGCTGTCGCGGATGCGGCGGCCGAACCAGGCGTAGGGGTGCTGCTCCTCGACCTTCGACAGGGTCTGGCGGCTGATCTCGGCCAGGCCGTCGGCGGACAGGTTCTCGCTGCGGATGAAGTCGCGATAGGCCGCGCCCACGGTGCCGGGGGCGAAGCTGTCCAGCCAGACGTCGTCCATCAGCCGCTGCGCCAACTCTACCCGCTCGTAGGCCAGGCGGCCGCCCTGGGCCGTTCCCAGCAGCTGTCGGTAGTTCTTCACATTGGCGTCGCCGTTCAGCGCCCGCATGATCTCGAACACCTGACCGGTGTCCTCCTTGTCGGACAACAGGCGCCCCAGCGCCTTCAGCGCCGCCCCCCAATCGCGGCGGGGGCGGATCAGAGGCTCGTCGCTCATCGGGGCGCGGAAGGTTTCGGTCATGGCCATGGATCAATCTCCTTTGGCGGGCAGGTCGGGATGGGCGGCGAGCGCCGCCGGCGTGAAGAGGGTGTTGCGGATCATGTCGCGGATCACCGGGCCGACGCCGCCCAGGTCCGCATCGCCGCGCAGGGTGGCCGACAGGGTCAGGCCTTGGAACAGGGCGATCAGCACCTGGGCGACCGCCTCTGAATCGAGCTCGGGGCGAATCTGGCCGGCGGCCTGGCCCCGCGCCAGCAGGCGGGCGATTTCCTGGCGGACGGAGGCGATATTCTTGGTGATGTTGTCGTGAATCACCGGGTTGCGCAGCGCCTCGGCCCAGCCCTGGACGCCGATCCGGCGCGCATCCATCCGCTGGGGATCGACCAGCGACTCGCCATGCAGCTCCAACAGCAGCGACAGCCCTTCGATCGGATCCTGCTCGCTCTGCGCCAGGGCGCCGACATAGGCCTCGGCCTGGTGACGGTCGTCGGCCAGGGCCAGGATGATGTCATCCTTGGTGGTGAAGTAGAGGTAGAGCGTGCCCTGGCTGACCCCGGACTCACGGACGATGTCGGCGGTGGTGGTGTTATGGAACCCGTCCCGGGCAAAGCACCGCCGCGCCGCCTCGAGGATCTGCTGGCGGCGGCTTTCGCGCTGAAGGTCGGTGATCTTGGGCATGGGCTCGATAAAAACTGACTGTCCAGTCATTTTTAAAACGCCATAATGCGAAAGTCAAGTTGACGATCTCGCGGCCGTTCACGCGATAGCGAGTCGCCAGCCGGAAAAGTCCGACGTATCTTTCTCTTGTTCAGACTAGGGCCCGTGTTTTGATTTGGGGAAAGCCATGTCGGTCGAGATCATCCATCCCCTGCGCCAGGCGCGTTCCGTGGACCTGCGCCGTACGGACGCCCATCCGGACCATTGGTATCCCGTGGCCTGGTCGCGGGAGCTGAAGCCGGGCGCCATGCTGGCGCGGAAATATGCCGGCGAGCCCATCGCCGTGGTGCGGGCCAAGACCGGCGAGCTGTTCGCCCTGGAAGACCGCTGCGCCCACCGTCAGGTGCCGCTGACCCATGGCGTGGTCCAGGGCTGCACCGTCAAGTGCGGCTATCACGGCTGGGCCTACAATGCCGAAGGCCACTGTATCGACGTGCCCTATCTGGGCTCCAAGACCCTGCCCAACGGGGTCAAGGCCTACCCCTGCCGCGAGGTCGATGGCCTGATCTTCATCTTCCCCGGCGATCCGGCCCTGGCCGAGGCGCGGTTCCCGACCTCGCTCGGCTCCAAGGCCGACCCGGCCTACAAGACCCGCGAGCTGAACCGCGAGGTCGCCGCCCACTACACCTTCATGCACGAAAACCTGTTCGACATGAATCACCAGTTCCTGCACCGCAAGCAGATGGGCACGATCAAGGCCCGCTGCCTCGGCCGCCGCCACGGCGATGACTGGGCCGAGGTCGACTATACCTTCAGCCGCACCGAAGGCTCCGCCACCGTCGGCGAAGGCGCCATCGTCGGCCTGGTCCGCAAGCGCGGCGACGGCGACAACACCGACCTGATGACCATCCGCACCGAATATCCGCGCCAGACGCTGCGGGTCTGGGTCGGCGACGGCGAGCCGGTGCTCAGCGTCTGGCTGGGCTACACCCCGCTGGACAAGGAACAGCGCACCAACCGCACCTTTGGCTATCTGTCGGTCAAGCGCCCGAAAATCCCCGGCCTGATCGATATGGTCTGGCCCTTCGTGACCATGTTCACCGAGAAGATCTTCATGGAGGACAAGGAGATCGTCGAGATGGAACAGGCCGCCCACGACGCCCAGGGCGAGGACTGGAACAACGAAGTCTTCCCGCCGATCAAGGACCTGCGCGTGGTCCTCGCCAACTGCGGCGTGCCCGCGGCGGTGTGAGGCGGCGCGCTCGAGAGTCAATCGTTCCGCCGGCGCTCGCCCCCTCCGTCGCTTCGCGCCACCTCCCCCGCGACTTCGTCGCAAGGGAGGAGAATAGATTGCGCTGACCTTCTCCTTCCATGCGAGGCCAGCGGTGCGGGGGAGGTGGCGCGGCGCTGGAGCATAGCGGAAGCGACGTGACGGAGGGGGCGAGCGCCGGCCGTCGGCTGACCCCCGAATCTAACCCGTCACCGCCAACACGGACCGCCGGTGCGAATAGGCGAAGTAGAACAGGCCCGCCGCCGCCAGCCAACCCGCGAACATCAGGTGGGTGATCCAGGGCAGGCTGACGATCAGATAGAGGCAGGCCGCCACGCTCGCCGCCGGCAGCACCGGATAGAAGGGCGCCTTGTAGAGCCGCGGCAGGTCCGGCCGCGTGCGCCTAAGAACGATCACCCCGCCCGACACCACCGCGAACGCCGCCAGCGTCCCCAGGCTGGTCAGGTTGGTCAGGATGTCCAGCGGCACGAAGGCGGCCAACAGCGCGATCACCCCTGAGACGATCACCGTATTCCAGGTGGGCGTCTTGGTGGTCGGGTTCACCTGCTGGAACAGTTTGGGCAGCAGGCCGTCCCGGCTCATGGCGAACAATATGCGGGTCTGGCCATAGATGATCACCAGGGTGACGCTGAAGATCGAGATCACCGCCCCCAGCGACAGCAGCTCCGAAGGCCAGGCCTGGCCGGTGATGTTGCGCAGGATCACCGCCAGCCCCGCGTCCTGGCCGGCGAATTCCGTCCACGGCTGAGCCCCCACGGCGGCCACGGCCACCACCACATAGGCGCCGGTGACGATCAGCAGCGCCAATATGATCCCGCGCGGCAGGGTGCGTTGCGGATCGCGCGCCTCGTCGCCGGCGGTCGAGACCACGTCCAGGCCGATGTAGGAGAAGAAGATGGTGGAGGCCGCCGAACTGATCCCGCCGATCCCCTTAGGCGCGAACGGGCGCAGGTGATGGACGTTGAAGACCGTGAACGCGATCACAGCGAACAGCGCCAGCACCGCCAGCTTGGCCAGCACCAGGATCACATTCACCGCCGCCGATTCCCGCACCCCCCGCAGCAGCAGGACCATGCAGCAGACCACCAGCAGCACGGCCGGCAGGTTGACATAGCCGCCATGGCCGGGCGGCTGGGCGATGGCGTCGGGCAGGGCGTGGCCGGTGAAGTCGACCATCAGCTCGTTCAGATATTGCCCCCAGCCCACCGCCACGGCCGAGCCGGACACGGTGTATTCCAGCAGAAGACAGGCGCCGATCATGAAGGCCGCCAACTCGCCCAGGGTGGCGTAGGCGTAGGCATAGGACGATCCGGACTCCGGCAGCACCGACGACAGCTCGGCGTAGCAGAAGGCGGTCAGGGCCGCGGTCAGCCCGGCCAGGATAAAGGCCACGATGACCGCCGGCCCGGCCTCCGGCACGGCGGTGTTGAAGGCGACGAAGATGCCGGTGCCGATGGTGCCGCCCACCCCCAGCATGGCCAGCTGCCACACCCCCATGGTGCGGCGCAGCCCCCGCCCGCTTTGGTCGGGCGTGTTCGGATCGTGTGCGGTGATCGGCTTGCAGCGAACCAGGTTGGCCGCCTGAAAGCCGCTCACCGGCTATTCGCTTTGGCCACGATCCAGGCCCGGTCGTCCGGGTATTCCGCCTCGCCCTTCTTCGCCAGGGCGGCGATGATCTGCGCCTGGAAACCGAGATAGGTCATGGTCGGCGGCTCTATCCCCCGCTCCACGAACAGCGCCTGGTGCAGGTCCTTCAGCCGATAGCAGGGCACGGACGGAAAGGCGTGGTGCGCCGTGTGATACTGCATCTGCCAGCACAGCCAGCGCATGATCGGATTGGTCCGCACGCTGCGGGTATTGGCGAACATGTCGTCCGTGTGCGGCAGCCCCGCGTGCTCGATGGTGTTCTGCAGCTGATGGGCGATCTTCAGGCTCAGCATCGGCGCCAGCCACAGCAGTAGCGGCGCGGCGCTGCGCAGCCCAATCGCCAACCCGGCGATGACCGCATAGCCCAGCACATGCCAGCGCGCCTCGCGGATCACCCGGCCGCGATCGTCGCCCACCACATAGGGCTCGCTCACCCGCCCCAGGGCGTAGAGGCCAATCGCCGACAGATTGGCCCACCAATATTCCAGCCCCACCAGCCGCAGCAGATAGGTCCCAAGCGTAAACCGAGCCCGATAAAGCTCCCCGTCCTGGCGCCAGATCTGGGTGTGCCGGTGGTGGGCGAAATGCTGGATCTGGTCGGCGTCGCGGGGCGCCAGCACGATGAAGCCGATCAGCCGCCCGAACACCTCATTCAGCCGCCGGGTCTTGAACACCGTCGAATGGCTGAACTCATGCTGGCCCGCGTAAAGATAGTTGATCAGCACCCCCTGCACGACGAACAGCGGGATCGCCCACAGGCTCGACCGCGTCAGCCACAACAGGGTCCCGCTCACGCCAATGGCCGCGAAATGGCTGCCCGTCTGCACCCACCCCCGCAGGTCCGACCGCTGGCTCAAGTCCCGCAGCCGCTTGGGATCGATGGCGCTGGCCCGGTCGATAGCCGTCATATCTGTCCCCGCTCGGCCCAGCCGCGAGCCCAAGGCTTAGCCGAACATTCGGAACGGGGGAACACGGACGGGCCGCTCAGGCGCCGCATTCGCCGAGATGCCTGAAACCCCGCCGAGCGAGACGTAGAAACGATCCAGGCAGGCGCCCCCATCAGGACGGTCGCGTGGCGTCCGCGCGCAAAAAGTCGATCTCGACCCGCATGCCCTGGCCGGGAGAGGATTTGACGTCCATCCGCGCCGCCGCGTTCTGCAGCAAGGACCGGACGATCAAGGCCGACAGCTTGCCGGGCTTGGGCCACACATAGCCTTCGGCCAGGCCCACGCCGTCATCCGCGACCACCACCTGGCATCCGCCCGCGTCGTCGGTGGTGCAGTGCAGGGTGATGGTTCCCCCCTCGCGGCCCTGGAAGGCGTGCTTCAGGGCGTTGGTCAGCAGCTCATTGACCACCAGGCCCGCGGGCATCGCCACATCCAGCGACACCAGCCAGGTATCCACCTGCAGATCGAGATGGATGCCTTCGGTGGCGTGCGCGCGCATGACCGCCGAGGCGATCTCGCTCAGATAGATTCCCAGATCGATGACGCCGCCATCCCCCGAGGCGCCCAGGGCGCGGTAGAGCAGGCCCAGGGCCTCGATCCGGCCCGCCAGCCGGTCGAACCCTTCCCCGGTCGATCGGTCGGTGACCCCGCGGGCCTCCATCCGGATCAGGGCGGTGATCATCTGCAGATTGTTCTTCACCCGGTGCTGCAGCTCCAGCAGCTGGGTGTCCTTCTCGCGAACCTGCTCCTCCAGCTCATCGAGGATCGAGCCGTCGCGCGCGCCGACCTGGACCAGGGCCACCAGCCTGAACGCGGGCTCGCCCTCATCGTCCTCGATGACATTGGACCAGGCGTCCACCACCAGCCCGTCTTCGCCCCCGTCGCCGCGATGCGGGATGGTGAAGGCGCCGAGATGGTCGCGCCCTTGGGTGATCGCCTCACCCAGCACCAGTGATCCGTCCGACGCCTCCCCAGGAAGGCTTTCCCAGCCCGCGCCGAGCACCGTCGTGTTCAGCTGGCCGGACAGCCGCTCGAATTCCAGGTTGGCGTACACCACCGTCTCGACCGGACGCAGTTCCGAAACGGCGACCGCGATCGGAATCTGATCGAGGAATTGTTTGAACCGATCGCTCGAAAGCGCGTCTGCGAGCCCCGGCGTATCGAGCAGATGCTCAACGCCGTCGGCTAAGTCTTTCGATGACATCAGGCTTTACCATGGCGCCGCCGTACGGCCGCGCATCCCAGGCACCCTAGTCTTTCCGCGCCCTTCACGCCATCGTGGCCTGCGTGGCCCCCCTCATCGTCACCCGTGGTCGGCATGCCGCAACGCCCGCACGGCGCCGATGGCCTGGGCGCAGGGCGGGGAGACGTCGGCGGCGTGCTGCATCATGCAGCGCATGGCGCCGCCCCGACGCGAACCACCGCCTTGTCCATCGGCAGGCGACTGCGCCGCGGCCACGGCGTCTGGGCACAGCTTGGCCACGTCCGCCGCGCAAGCCGCGCGCATGGCCTGGACCGCCTGCCGCATCTCCGGCGTCATCGCCGGTCGGCCAACCGTCGGGTCCGGCGGCGCGCCCGGCGCTCCGGGCGCGGGGGGAGCGGGCGGCGCATCCTGCGCCACGGCGATGAGGGGCGTCAGGGCCAGGACGGCGACGAGCAACAGGCGGCGCATAGCGAGGATTCCACGAAACCTTGATCGAAGCCCCAAGTCTCTACTCCCAGAACGGCGAAATTCCGCCCTCTTCATGTCACGCATTTCCACCCTGCCGAAAACGTCGATTCATACCGTCCCCCTCTATGGGGGAAGGAGGGACCCATGCGAAGCAGGGGAGGATGGGGGCCCGCGCCGGCGCCTCAGGCGTTACGTCTCCACACAGGAGACCCGCCCCATGCCCCGCATCCTCTTCGTCGGCCAGAAGCCCGAGACGGTGGACTTCTCCGACCCGGCCCTGCCGCCCGGCTTCAACGCCGAAAAGATCAACGCCGGCATTGGCGCCGCCGTGGCCCTGATCGAGCAGCGCGGCTGGCAAGGCGACACCTGCATGATCGCCCCCGACGAGACCGCCGGCCCCATGCTGGAACGCCAGCTGGCCAGCGCCTCATACGACTGCGTGGTCATCGGCGGCGGCCTGCGCCTGCCGCCCAAAGGCCTGGTCCTGTTCGAACAGGTCATCAACGCCATCCACAAGGCCGCCCCCGGCGCCGCCATAGCCTTCAACACCCACCCCGAAGACACGGCGGACGCCGCGGCCCGGTGGGTAAAGGCG
>Ga0302314_10018615_pt1 | contig 11577 bp, 10 predicted proteins | sample III_Palsa_N2_3_FD_200533 | JGI IMG/M metagenome (GOLD analysis project Ga0302314, IMG submission 200533) | Peat permafrost microbial communities from Stordalen Mire near Abisko, Sweden - III_Palsa_N2_3 | ecosystem: Environmental > Terrestrial > Soil > Palsa > Peat permafrost | place: Sweden... | reverse complement strand
GCTCGACGGCCGCTACACCGGCGAGGTCGAGTTCTACGCCTACGGCGACGGCAAGGCCGCCGCCATAAAGGAACTTGCCGAAGCCGACGGCTACGACCTCGAGGGCTGCTACGCCTACAGCGACTCGATCACCGACCTGCCGATGCTGGAAGCGGTCGGACACCCGCACGCGGTGAACCCGGACCGGGCCCTGCGCAAGGAGGCCGCCGCCCGCGACTGGCCGGTTCTGGTCTTCGCCAACCCGGTCTCGCTGCGGGCCAAGATGGCCAACCTCAGCCTGCCGGGCAAGCCGGTCCTCGCGGCCACCGCGGCGCTGGGCGTCGGCACCGCAGCGGCCGGCATCGTCTGGTACGCGCGCAAGAAGCGGTCTTCTGACTAAGGGTCAAGAGAGCATGGCGGGCCGGGGGCGGGGAGAGCAGTTGAACAATGCAGTCGAACACTGTCCGTTCCCGCATAAGAATGACGGCACCCCTGGTGGCGGGGTGCCGTCGGGTCACGGAGGGCCGGGGTACCAAGCGTGCACCGTATTCGCCAGACAGTCCGCCGATCTGACTACTCGGCGGCCCCTGCTGGGCTGGCCCTTTCGCGGGTCGGCTACGCGTGGGTTTCCGGGTTCCGTGTGCGGTCCGTGGCCGGTGACTCCAACTTCTTCCGTCTGCCTTCCTCGAGAAGCGGTCTCGCGGGCCGTACTTCCTTTGTATGACTAACCGGTGGACTTGGAAAGCGGAACGCCGCGATACGCCAGCCACTTCACCTGAATGGACGTAGCGCGGCGCCTCAGCAGCCACCTCAATTCACTGCTGTCACAGCGTTGAACAGCTGATTCACCCGGCTCAGCCGCGCATGAAGGCTTCGCATACGGCCGTGGACTCCAGCGCCCCGCGCACCACAGCCTCCGCGCAGTGTCCGATCCAGGCGGTCAGACCGGCCGCGGTTCCGGTGGCGTAGCCGGCCAATGCTTCGGCCCTGGCGTCCAGTCCCAGCTCCACGAAACCGACTTCGGGCACTGCCAGGGACTGCGGGTCCAGGCCCCGGGCGGCCAACAGCAGCCGGAACAGACCACGCGCCACCAGGCCGTCGCCCCAGCCGAACGGGGTCGCCGCCAGGAGTTCACCGTAGGCCACCGCCGCGACCACCACCGCCGGGGCCGCGGAGGGCGCGGCCAGCAGGCCGGTCAGCGTGGTCAGCCGCTCGGCCGCCTCGGCCGCGGGTACCGGATGCTCCGGTCCGCCCGGCTCCACCACGGCCGGCTCGCCCTCGCCGCGCGGGCGCGCCAGCAGGGCAGGGTCGACCTCGCCGGCCGCCGCGAGCATGTGCATCCTGGTCAAGGCCTGAGCGGGCGCCTGCCGCAGGATCGGCAACAGGGAACCGAGTTCGCCCGAGACCCGCAGCGCGCCGCGGACCTGGCCGGCTCCCTCCTCGCCGCCGAGCTCGGTGCGTCGGCGAAGTTCTTCCAGCGGCCAGTCCGCGCCGGCCAGCGCCGCCGAGGCACGCGCGCCCCGCAGCGCCGACTCCGCGGTCACCTCAGCGGATCTGCTGCGCAGCACCTTGTGCCCCCGCAGCCGGTCCACCGCGACGCGCGCCTGGTCCACGAATTCGGGGACGCCAGGCAGTTGGGCGAGGGCGGCGAGCGGGTCGGCAGTCGTTGTAGTCACCGGACAAACCTATTTCACCAGAGGTAGTGATCCCTAACACCTTCCCTTCCCAGGCGCGCGATGCTGCCGTACCGTCAATTGCGTGGACTCGACATCGACCACCATCGCGGTCGCGGGCGTACTGGCCATTCCGCTGGGTGCGGCGGTCCGCGCAGCCCGTCGCCATCACGTCTACGGCACCCCGACCGAACGCGCCGCCTACGAGGCTATGCACACCGTCTCGCTGGCCGCGCCGACCCTGCGCGGCGGCCTGTCCCAGGAGTCGGCGCGCAAATCGGCGCGCCATCTGCGCCGCCTGCTCGGCACCGCGGCGGTGGCCATCACCGACCGGTCCCGAATCCTGGTCTGGGACGGCGAGGGCAATAAACACTCGGCCGAGGCCTTCGGCTACGCCGAGGACGTGCTCGCCGACCGCCGGGTGGTCCTGGTCGACTGGGTCGACTGCGGCAGCGAGGACTGCCAGATCCGCGGCGGCGTGGTCGCCCCGCTGATCGTCGACGGCGAGGTGGTCGGCACCCTGGCCGCCTACAACTCCACCACCTCGGTGGCGCTGACCCGCGCGGTCTGCGAGGTCGCCCGCTGGGTCTCCTCGCAACTGGAATTGGCACAGCTCGACCAGTCCCGGACCCTGGTGATGGAGGCCGAGATCCGAGCGCTGCGGGCGCAGATCTCCCCGCACTTCATCTACAACTCGCTGACCGCCATCGCCTCGTTCGTCCGGACCGATCCGAGCCGGGCCAGGGAGCTACTGCTGGAGTTCGCCGACTTTACCCGGTACTCGTTCCGGCGCAACGAATCGATGACCACGGTGGCCGAAGAGCTGCGCTGCATCGACTGCTACTTCCAGCTGGAGCAGGCCAGATTCGGCGACCACCTGCACCTGGACGTCCGGGTGGATCCCGAGGTGCTGCAGGCCAAGATCCCCTTCCTCTGCCTCCAGCCGCTGGTGGAGAACGCCGTGCGGCACGGCATCCGGGGCGAGGAGGGCAAGGGCACCGTCACGGTCTCGGCCACCGGCACCAGCAAGGGTTATACGATAGTCATTGCCGACGACGGGGTCGGGATGACGGCCGAGGCGGCAGCGGCCGCGCTGGACGGCACCGAGACGCAGGAATCGCACGCCCTGGCCAACATCAACGAGCGGCTTCGCGCCGCCTTCGGTCCGGACCACGGGCTCACCATCGATTCCAACCCGGGAGAGGGCACGGTCATCACAGTGCGCATTCCGAAATCCTCCCGCGCCAGGAGACCGTTCCCGGTCGGCGCGAACGGAACCACGCCAATCGTGACGGCGGCGGTCGGCGCCGACCCGGTCGGGACCGAACCGGTCGGCATCGCGACCGGGGCGGGGCACGACCTGGGGGGCGGGCATTGATCGACCAGCCGAAGCCGAAGCCCGCGCGGCTGACCGTGCTCGCCGTCGACGACGAGCGGCCGGCGCTGGAGGAACTGACCTACCTGTTGGCGGCGGACGGCCGAATAGGGGAGATCCGCACCGCATCGAGCAGCGCCGAGGCCCTGCGGGTGCTGGCCGATCCGGCCAAACCGCCGGTGGACGCGCTGTTCCTGGACATCAGGATGCCCGGCGAGACCGGCCTGGACCTGGCCGGCGCCCTCAGGAGCCGGCCCACCGTCCCGCAGATCGTGTTCGTCACCGCGCATGAGGACTTCGCGGTCAGCGCGTTCGAGTTTCAGGCATGTGACTATCTGCTCAAGCCGGTCCGGCAGGACCGGCTGGCCGAGGCGATCCGGCGGATCGGCGAGCGGGTGCACGCGAGGGACACGGCGCATGCTGCGGCGGACGAAATAATCCCGGTGGAACTCGCCGGGATCACTCGTTTTCTGGCCCGTTCACAGGTGCGCTACGTCGAAGCACACGGCGACTACGCGCGTTTGCACACGTCAACGGGCTCGCACCTGGTCCGGATCTCCTTGTCGACCCTTGAAGATCGCTGGTCCCCGCACGGATTCGTGCGCGTGCACCGCTCCTTCCTCATCGCGTTGCGTTACGTCTCAGAGGTCCGTTGGGACGCCGGCCGCACCACTGTCACCGTGGGCGGCAAGACCTTGGCAGTCAGTCGGCGCCATGCCCATGAGCTGAGGGAACGCCTGGTCGGAGAGCTGCCGGCGAAGCCCTGAATGTCCGTTCGGCGCGTCTATTCGGCCGCTAGGCGCAGCACTAGATCAACTATGTGATCTGGCTGTAACATTGGCTATGTACTCCAACAGGCCCCCTCACCTGTCTGGAAAGGAAGTACGCCGATGAGCACCGAAACTTCCGAGTATTCCGCCCCGTCCATCGCCGACCCGGCACCCCTCGGTCTGGCCGGTTTCGCGATGACCACCATGGCCCTGTCGTTCGCCAACGCCGGCATCATCAAGGAGGCCGGCGGCGCCGCCGTCATCCTCGCGCTGGCCCTGTTCTACGGCGGCATCGCCCAGTTCGCCGCGGGCCTGTGGGAGTTCCGCCGCGGCAACACCTTCGGCGCGACCGCGTTCAGCTCCTTCGGCGCGTTCTGGCTCAGCTACTGGGCGATCGGCCACTGGGGCGCGGTCGGCGACATCCACGAGGCCCTTGGCCTGTACCTGTTGTCCTGGGCCCTGTTCACCGCCTACATGACGGTCGCCGCGCTGAGGACCACGACCGCGACCCTGGCCGTGTTCGTCGCCCTGACGCTGGCGTTCATCTTCCTGGGCATCGGTGCCTTGCAGAACGACACGACCGGTCTGGCGTCGATGACCAAGGTCGGCGGCTACATCGGCATCCTCACCGCACTGCTGGCCTGGTACGCCTCGGCCGCGCTGGTGATCAACTCGACGCACAAGAAAGACGTCTTGCCGACCCTGCCTCGCTAGGCTTGGTTCCGTCCAGCCCAGGTGTCCGCGGCGGTCTCACTGCTGCGGGCACCTGGCATTATCCGGAAAGGAGATCCCCCATATCATCAATATTGGTTTAGACCAATATTACCCAAGCTCTTGCGGAACCGGTCATTGACTGATCTGCTGTACGGCTGAGAGAGAACTCGCCGGATCCCGCCGGGAGTTGCCCGGCTCCGCCATAATCCCCGCACCATGGGTAGTCCGAGGAGAATTCGCGTGTCGAACGTATCGCTGTCGAACCTGTCGCATGAAGAGCGGCGGTTCGCGCCGCCTGCGGAACTGGCGGCGGCGGCCAATGTGACCGCCGAGGCCTACACCGAGGCCGAGGCCGACCGCCTGGCGTTCTGGGAGACCCAGGCGCGGCGGCTGGACTGGGCCGAGCCCTGGACCGAAGTACTGGACTGGTCCACCCCGCCGTTCGCGAAGTGGTTCATCGGCGGCAAGCTCAACGTCGCGTACAACTGCGTGGACCGGCACGTCGAGGCCGGCCACGGCGAGCAGGTCGCGATCCACTTCGAGGGCGAGCCGGGCGACTCCCGCGCGATCACCTACGCCGAGCTCCAGCGCGAGGTCAGCAAGGCCGCCAACGGCCTGCTCTCGCTCGGCGTGCAGGCCGGGGACCGGGTCGCCATCTACATGCCGATGATCCCGGAGACCGTCTTCGCGATGCTCGCCTGCGCCCGGATCGGCGCCCCGCACTCGGTGGTCTTCGCCGCCTTCGCCCCGGACGCCCTGCGCTCGCGGATCGACGACGCCGGCGCCAAGGTCCTGATCACCGCCGACGGCTACAACCGCCGCGGCAGCGTGGCCAGCCTCAAGCCCAACGCCGACGCCGGCGTCACCGGGGCGGCCTCGATCGAGAAGGTCGTCGTGGTCCGCCGCACCGGCCACGAGGTGCCCTGGGACGCCGAGCGGGACGTGTGGTGGCACGACCTGGTTGACGGCCAGTCGGACGTGCACACCCCCGAGGCCTTCGACTCCGAGCACCCGCTGTTCATCCTCTACACTTCCGGCACCACCGGAAAGCCCAAGGGGATCCTGCACACCACCGGCGGGTACCTCACCCAGGCGTCCTTCACTCACAACGCGGTGTTCGACCTCAAGCCGGACACGGACGTGTACTGGTGTACGGCGGACGTCGGCTGGGTCACCGGCCACTCCTACATCGTCTACGGACCGCTTTCCAACCGCGTCACGCAGGTCCTTTACGAAGGCACCCCGGACACCCCGCACCAGGGGCGGTTCTGGGAGAACGTGGCCAAGTACAAGATCTCCATTCTGTACACCGCGCCCACGGCGATCCGCACCTTCATGAAGTGGGGCGACGACATCCCCGCCAAGCACGACCTGTCCTCGCTGCGGGTCCTGGGCTCGGTCGGCGAGCCGATCAACCCCGAGGCGTGGATGTGGTACCGCGAGCACATCGGCGGCAACCGCTGCCCGATCGTTGACACCTGGTGGCAGACCGAGACCGGCGCGATCATGGTCTCCCCGCTGCCCGGCGTGACCCACACCAAGCCCGGCTCGGCCACCCGGCCGCTGCCCGGCATCTCGGCCAACGTGGTGGAGAAGGACGGCACCATCGTCCCGAACGGCGGCGGCGGATTCCTCGTGCTGGACAAGCCCTGGCCCTCCATGCTGCGCGGCATCTGGGGCGACCCCCAGCGCTACCAGGAGACTTACTGGGCCAAGTTCGCCGAGCAGGGCTACTACTTCGCCGGTGACGGCGCGAAGAAGGACGACGACGGAGACCTGTGGCTGCTCGGCCGGGTCGACGACATCATGCTGGTGTCCGGGCACAACATCTCCACCACCGAGGTCGAGTCCGCCCTTGTCTCGCACCCGAAGGTGGCCGAGGCCGCGGTGGTCGGCGCCAAGGACGAGACCACCGGCCAGCGGATCGTCGCCTTCGTGATCCTGCGCGGCGGGCACATCGAGGACGAAGGCCTCGACGCCGAGCTGAAGAACCACGTGTCCAAGGAGATCGGCCCGATCGCCAAGCCCAAGCAGATCCAGATCGTCCAGGAGCTGCCCAAGACCCGCTCCGGGAAGATCATGCGCCGCCTGCTCAAGGACGTCGCCGAGGACCGCGCCCTGGGCGACACCACCACCCTGACCGACGTCTCGGTGATGGACCTGATCAGCGCCAAGCTCCCGCACGCCGACGAGGACTGACCGACGACCGACTGACCCCTCGCTCCCGGCGCGGCCCGGTCCTTCCCTCAGGGGATGGGCCGGGCCGCGCTGTGTAGGGTGGATTGAGCGGCTTCAAGCGGGGTAGGGGCGCTGCGCAGGGCACTGTGGCGACAAACCCATTTATCGGCATAGCAATATAGCGCTTAGTCGACTTTTGCCGCATCGGCACCGGACTCCGATCATCCGGACTCCGCTCGCTTATCCTCCCCCGCCCCCACAGAACGGCCTAAACACCGCATGGCCCGGCGCCCGGCGGGGCAGCATCCATCCGGTATACCCCGTTTCGCGTACTGGGGGTCCGGATCGCCCGCCCCACCGGAGGAAGCATGGCCACGAAGATCAGCGCGCTGGTGTCAGACGCAACCAAAGACCTCTCCGCCCTGGTCCGCGACGAGGTCGCGCTCGCCAAAGCCGAGGTGCGCCACGACGTGAAGAACGCGGCGACCGGCGGCGGGCTGTTCGGCGCGGCCGCGGTGCTAGCGGTCTTCGCGCTGATCATGTTCTCCTTCGCGGCCGCCCACGGGCTGCACGCGGCCGGGCTCGGCCTGGCCTGGGCCTGGCTCGTGGTCGGCGGGGCGTACCTGCTGGTCGCGGCAGGCTGCGCGGGCATCGGCCTGGTGCGGTTCAAGGGCCTGCGCGGGGCCGCGGCCACGAAACGTACCACCAGTGAATCCCTCGCGATCCTAAAGCGGGCAAATCATTAACAATCCTGCATGCTGCCCGCATTGGATCTAGCTTGTGTGCAATGCTGCCAATCATGGCATCAGACTTGTCCGCGGTGTATCTGGACGGCCCGTGGGCTCACCGCGAGTTGTCTGCGAACGGCGCCAGGTTCCATCTCGCCGAACTCGGCGAGGGGCCGCTGGTGCTCTTCGTGCACGGGTTCCCCCAGTTCTGGTGGACCTGGCGGGACCAGCTCACCGCCTTCGCCGAGGCCGGCTACCGGGCCGTGGCGATGGACCTGCGCGGCTTCGGCGGCAGCGACAAGACCCCGCGCGGCTACGACCCCACCACGCTGACCCGCGACGTGATCGGTGTGATCAAGGCTCTGGGCGAGCCCAACGCCGCGGTGATCGGGCACGGCTGGGGCGCCTCGCTCGGCTGGACCGCCGCGACCTTCCGGCCCAAGACGGTGCGCAGGCTGGTGGTCGTCGGGGCGGCTCACCCCAGGGCACTGCGCACCGCACTGCTATCCGACCGCGCCCAGATCGCGGCCAACTCCCACATCTACGCCGCGCAGCGCCCGCTGGCCGCGGAAAAAGCGCTCCTGCGCAGCGGCGGCGCGCTGGTCGGGCGGTACCTGCAGAACTGGAGCGGCCCGCTCTGGCCCTCGCCCGAGGTGGCGGCGCGATACCAGGCGGCCATCATGGTGCCGGGCGTGGCGCACTGCTCCCTGGAGTACTACCGCTGGCTCATCCGCGCGCTCCCCCGGCCCGACGGCATCCGCTACTACCAGCGCATGCGCACCCCGACCGAGGTTCCCACACTGCACCTGCACGGCGCGCTCGACACCGCGGTGCTGGCCACGACCGCGCGCGGCTCCGGCCAGCACGTCAACGCGTCCTACCGCTGGCGGCTGCTGGACGGAGTCGGGCACTTCCCGCAGGAGGAGGCCCCGGAGCTGTTCAACTCCGAGGTTCTCAACTGGCTCCGGGACGAGGAACCCGACCGGTGACTTCTAGCTTCTAGCTTCACTTGAAGCGGGAGGGTCCCGTGGCGATGAAGACTGCGATGACCGCTCCGACCGCCATCACCGGCGTGAGCACGGCTGTCTCCAGCTTGTTGCCGGTGTGCCTGATTATCGGAATCTCCAAGTGCATTGGCAGAGGCCAGAGCAGTGGGCAGCCCTCCACGGTCAGGCAGTCGCCGAACAGGTGGACCAGAGTGCCCAGGCCGACCGATATTGGCAACCAGTCGGGAGCCGCGGGAATCCACTGGTAGACCAGGAATGTCCCACCCGCCGCTATCAAGGTGACCACACCCCAGGAGTGGATGCCCTTCCCAGGCGGGCACAGATGCAGGGCCCGTACCGCGAGCGAGAACAGGATGAAGACCAACCCGAGCGTGAACGGGCGCTTCAGATAGTGCACGCCGGCCCAGGTCCCGTAGGTCATCAGGGCGACGAAGAAGAACGAGTGCGTGGCGTGCCGGTGCCCGCCGGAAATCCAGCTGACGAAGCGGCAGAACTGGTGCGAGACCGGCCCGAGGAAGTGTGCGATCGTCCCTTCCGGGTGGTCGAGGTCCGGCAGCAGCGCCGCACCGGCCGTCACGAAAGTGCCCACCAATATGTCGGCGGCGGTCAGGCGGCTGGGCCAGACGGCCACCGGGACCCATGCCGCGGCAGCCCCCCAAGCCAGGGCGCCGCTGGTCGAATGCGAATGGCCGAGCATGCCGTTCCCCCACAAGTTATTGACGACTGGACAGTGAAACGCACACAGCTTATTCGCACAGTAGCTGACAAACCATAAGATCGGTTAAACAGCACAGGCTTCGGTGTTGACCGCGGTGACCGCGTTCTTCCCCTGCTCGGCGTCCGGCGCGACCTGGTTGGCCGTCAGCGCGTATCCGGTCTCTGCGTCGTCGAGCGACTTGGCGAAGACCACGCCGTACACCTTGCCGTCGGGGCTCAGCAGCGGACCGCCGGAGTTGCCCTGCAGGACCTGCGCGTAAATGGAGAAGATGTCACGCGAGGCCGCCGACTGCTGGTAGATGTCCTGGCCCTGCGCGTTGATCTCCTGGCGGATCCGGGCGGCCACGGCCGTGAACGGACCGTCCTCCGGGAAGCCGGCCACGACGGCCGGGTCGCTGGACGCGCCGGTGTTGTCGAACTGCAGCGGCGTCGCCTCCAGGCCGGGCACGTAGAGGACCGCGACGTCGCTCTCCGGGTCGAAGAGCACCACGGTCGCGTGGTAAAGCCGGCCGAGGCCCTCGATCTGCACGGTCGGATGGGTCACCCCGCCGACGACGTGGGCATTGGTCATCACGTGGTCCGGCGAGAAGACGAACCCGGAGCCCTCGATCTGCTTGCCGCAGCTCGGAGCGTTGCCCACCACCTTGACGATCGACGACTGATCGTCCACCACGGCCGTCTCCTTGAGCACCGCGGGATCGGGGGCGGGCACGTTCATGATGGTCTCGCGAGTGAATGGGGCGAACACCTGTGGGAAGCCGGTGCGGTCGAGCGTGTCGGCGAAGGAGTGGAACCAGGACTGCGCCTGATCCGGCATGACCTCCTTCATCGCGCTGAGCACGGCCGAGTTGCGGACCTGCTGGGAGACCACCGGGAGCGCGGAGTTAACCAGGGCCAGGCCGAGAAACCAGGCCACCAGCAGCATGGAGATCACCGACACCACCGCGCCGCCCGCCTGGTCGACCCGCTGCACCGGGCGCCACGTCATCTCCCGGCGCAGCTTGCTGCCCATGCTCGTGGCCGCGACCTGGCCCAGGACGGCGAAGGCCAGCACTGCGATCAACGAGAGCGTCGACACGACCAGCGTGGCCGTGAACCGCGAGGAGACCAGCGGGACCAACCAGAGGCCCAGTACCAGTCCGCCGACGAAGCCCACCAAGGAGAGCACGCCGACGACGAAACCCTGCCGATAGCCGGAGACCGCGAAACAGATCGCGACCACGACCAGGAGGAGATCAAGCAGATCCACGCGGCTTCCTCAATCCAATCGGCTCTTGCACAAACGGGCGCTGGTCCGCCGGACGCAGCGCACTGGACTGGATCGACAAGGCCAGCACCTCGGCCGGCAGGTCCTCGACCCGGTTCCGGTCCCAGGCCTGTTCCCAGCCGCCGAGCCGGAGCACCGCGTCCAGCAGCCCGGCGGTGAACCCCCACACGAGCATCCCGCCCGCGGCGAAGGCCGGCCCGGTGTAGCCGGAGGGATGCCGGACCCGGAGCCGGTTCGCCGGCGCGGCGAGCTCGTCGACCGGCACCCGGCGCACCGCGGCCACCTCCGACGGGCTGCCGATCAGCAAGGGAGCCGGATCACGCCACCACGCCAGGACAGACGCGACCATGAAATCGCTCGGTTGCAGGTAGAGCTCGGGCAACTGGCCGAAGACCCGCACCGAGTCGGGCACCACGCCGGCCTCCTCCTGGGCCTCGCGCAGCGCCGCGCCCACCGGGCCCGAGTCGCCCGGATCGATCCGTCCGCCGGGGAAAGCCGGCTGGCCCGCGTGCGAGCGCAGCGTGGCGGCCCGCTCGGTGATCAGTACGTCCGGCCGGCCCGGCTCGCCTCCCGGCCCGCCCTCGCCGAACAGGATGAGCACGGCCGAGCGCCGCGGTTCGCCGGGCAGCTTCCGGGGCTGCGGTCGCCAGCCGAGCCAGTCGGACTCGGCGTCGACCCCGGCCGCCGCCGCGGCCAGCGGACCGAGCCACTGCGGAAGTTCTTCCGCTGTCGTGCTCATCGGATCACTACTACCGTTCCTGATTCACTACTGCCCTGGTTCACTGCTGCGCCGCCCGGACGGACTTGGCCGGCTTGCCGGGCTTGCTGGTCACGACGGTCTTGACGGCCACGCCGCTCTTGGCCGCCTTGCTGCGCGCGCTGTTGGCGGCGCTGAGCAGAGCGGCCTCGCGAGCCGAAGCCGGCCGGAGCATGGCCTCGGCCTTGACCGGGTCCGTCTCCCCGGTCAGCCGGGACGGGCACAGCGCGGCCACCGGGCAGGCGCCGCAAGCGGGCTTGCGGGAGTGGCACACCCGTCTGCCGTGGAAAATCAACCGATGAGACAGCAGTGTCCATTCCGACTTCGGGAACAGGTCGCCGATCTGCCGTTCCACCTTGACCGGGTCTTCCTCCTCGGTCCAGCCGAAACGGCGGGCCAGGCGCCCGAAATG
>Ga0302314_10018610_pt1 | contig 11579 bp, 9 predicted proteins | sample III_Palsa_N2_3_FD_200533 | JGI IMG/M metagenome (GOLD analysis project Ga0302314, IMG submission 200533) | Peat permafrost microbial communities from Stordalen Mire near Abisko, Sweden - III_Palsa_N2_3 | ecosystem: Environmental > Terrestrial > Soil > Palsa > Peat permafrost | place: Sweden... | reverse complement strand
CGTTTTATCGAAATGGTGCAGCAACACTGTCATGCTTTTGCTGCATTGCAAAAAGCCAACCTGGCGCGAAACCGCAGGGCGAAAGCATAAAATGACTTTCCTGCCCGAAAGCCTTTAGGACTATGAGCCGAACCATGAGCAACACGGACATTTCCAACAATCTCGACGCCTTCTGGATGCCGTTCACCGCGAATCGGCAATTCAAGAACGGCCCCCGTCTTTTGGTCTCGGCCAAGGGCATGCACTACACCAGCCATGACGGCCGCCAGATATTGGACGGTACCGCCGGCCTGTGGTGCGTCAATGCCGGCCACTGCCACCCCAAGATCGTCGAGGCGATCCGGGCCCAGGCGGGTGAGCTCGATTATGCCCCGCCCTTCCAGATGGGCCATCCCCAGGCGTTCGAGCTGTCGTCGCGCCTGGTGGCGATGACGCCGGGCGACCTCAACCATGTCTTTCTGGGCAATTCCGGCTCGGAAGCCGTCGATACCGCGCTCAAGATCGCGCTCGCCTATCATCGCGCGCGGGGCGAGGGCGGCCGGGTCCGGCTGATCGGGCGTGAGCGCGGCTATCACGGCGTCGGCTTCGGCGGCATCGCCGTCGGCGGCATGGTCGCCAACCGCCGCCAGTTCGGGGCGCTGTTCGCCGGCGTCGACCACCTGCCCCACACCTATAATCCCAAGCAGGCCTTTACCCGCGGCCAGCCGGCCGAGGGCGCCGAACTGGCCGATGCGCTGGAACGGCTGGTCGGCCTGCACGACGCCTCGACCATCGCCGCGGTGATCGTCGAGCCGATGGCCGGCTCGACCGGCGTGCTGATCCCGCCGAAGGGTTACCTCGACCGGCTGCGGGCGATTTGCGACAAATACGGCATCCTCCTGATCTTCGATGAGGTCATCACCGGCTTCGGCCGGCTGGGCGCCAACTTCGCCGCCGACTATTTCGGCGTCGTGCCCGACATGATGACCACCGCCAAGGGCATCACCAACGCCGCCGTGCCGATGAGCGCGGTGTTCGCCAGCGACAAGATCTACAACACCGTGATCGAGGCGACGCCGGAAGGCGGCATCGAACTGGCGCACGGCTATACCTATTCCAGCCACCCGATGGCGACCGCCGCCGCCCTGGCGACGCTCGACGTCTATCGCGACGAGGGACTGTTCGAGAGGGCGCACAACCTGTCGCCCTATTGGGAAGACGCGATCCACAGCCTGAAGGGTACGCGTCATGTCGTCGACCTGCGCAATATCGGCCTGGTCGGCGCGATCGAGCTGGAGCCGCGCCCCGGCGCGCCGATGAAGCGCGCCTATGACGTGTTCACGCGCTGTTATGCCGAGGGCGTGCTGGTGCGCCAGGCCGGCGAGGCGATCTGCCTGTCGCCGCCGCTGATCATCGAGAAATCCCAGATCGACCAGATCGTCGAAACGCTTCGCAAGGTGCTGATGGCTGTGGAATAAAGGGTCCGCCGGGCACTCATCCGGTCGATAAAAAAACCCGGAGGCGACGCCTGACCCCCTTCCCCTTCAACCAGGCCCTGCCGCTGGGCGATGTGAACCACATCGTCTCGGCGCGGCACGGCTATTTCCTGGCGAACCGTTACGACGAATATGTCGGGCTGGCGCTGATCCGCTATGGCGAATATGGCGAGCTGGAATGGCAGGTGCTGGATCAGCTGATCATTCCGGGCGGCAATGTGGTCGAGGTCGGCGCCAATATCGGCTCGCACACCGTCTCGCTGGCGAAGAAGGTCGGCCCCACCGGCCGGGTCATCGCGGTCGAGCCGCAGCGGATCATTCATCAGTATCTGTCGGCCAACATCTCGCTCAACATGCTGACCAACGTGGAGTGCCATTGGGCGGCCTGCGGCAGCGAAACCGGCGAACTGACCGTCCCCCGACTGAACTATTTCGCGCATCAGCGGCAGAATTTCGGCGGCCTGTCGCTGGCCACCGAGGGCGACGGCGAGCGCGTGCCGGTCGTCCCGCTGGACGACATCATGAAGGGCAGGCCCGCCCACCTGATCAAGATCGATGTGGAAGGGATGGAAGCCGACGTCCTGCGCGGCGCCACCGACCTGATCATGAACAGCAGGCCGGTCATCTATGCCGAAAACGACCGGGTGGAGAAAAGCGACGAACTGCTCACCCTGCTGTGGTCGCTGAACTACCGCACCTACTGGCATGTCCCCAAGCTGTTCAATCCGGGCAATTTTTTCGGGGACCAGGAAAACATCTACGCCAATACCGGGTCGTTCAACCTGCTCTGCGTTCCCAGCGAGACAGGCGCGCAGATCAGCGGCTTCGAGGAAGTGAAAGTGCTGGGCGTGCATCCGCTGGCGGAAACCTGACGTGAGCGACAGCGAAACCACTGAAATCCGCGGCGGGCACGAGATCGATATCGGCCGCCTGTCCGCCTATCTGGCCGAACACCTGCCGGGCTTTACCCCTCCGCTGATGGTGCGCCAGTTCCGCGGCGGCCAATCGAACCCGACCTATCTGCTGACCACGCCTGCCGGCAAATACGTGCTGCGCAAGAAGCCCGGCGGGCAGTTGCTGCACGGCGCGCATATGATCGAGCGGGAATATCGCGTGATCAGCGCGCTGAAAGGCTCCGGCGTCCCGGTACCGGTCGTGCCGCTGCTGTGCGAGGACAGCGCGGTGATCGGCACGCCGTTCTATGTGATGGACTTCCTGGAAGGCCGCGTCTTCCGCGACCCTGCCCTGCCCGGCATGGAGCCGGTCGAGCGCGCGGCGATCTACAGCGCGATGAGCGACACGCTGGCCCGCCTGCACCAAGTCGACTGGAAGGCGACGGGGTTGGAGAGCTTCGGCAAGCCGACCGGTTATCTCCCCCGCCAGATCACGCTGTGGAGCCGGCAGTACGAGGCCGGCAAGACCCACGATATCCCCAACATGGACCGGCTGATGGCCTGGCTGCCGGATCATATTCCGGCGAACGAGATCACCACCATCTCCCACGGCGACTTCCGGCTGGAGAACCTGATGTTCGCCGCCGACACGCCGACCGTGCTGGCGACCTTGGACTGGGAACTGGCGACGCTGGGCCATCCCTTCGCCGACCTGGCCTATAACTGCATGATCTGGCATTTGCCGGCCGAAGGCTTCAGCGTCCCCGGCCTCACCGGCCGCGCCCTGCCCGACGGCATCCCATCCGAGGAAGACTATATCGCCGGCTATTGCCGCGCCGCGGGGCTGAAGGAAATCGCGCAATACGACTTCTACCTCGCCTTCTCCTTCTTCCGCTTCGCCGCCATCGCCCAGGGCATCTACGCCCGCTGGAAAAGCGGCAACGCCGCCGCCCCGAATGCCGAGCAGGTCGGCCTGCTGGCCAAGCCGCTGGCGGATTTGGGGTGGGCGGCGGCCCAAAAATTGTAGGGTGGAAAAGCGCAAGCGTAATCCGCCAGCCGCGCAAGGCGCGGCATTGGACCGACGGTTAGGCCGGATGTCGGATTACGCTTGCGCTAATCCGACCTACCCTGTTTGGGCAAATGCCGGACGACCAGCCAATATTGCCAAAGAAATGAAAGTGCCAAGGCGATGGCGGGAAACAAGATTGTGACCGCGACCGGCGGCACATCTCCCGTCGCCCCGCCCAATCGCGAGGCGAAGGTAAAAAACGCAGAGGCGAGCGCGGTGAAGATCAGCCAGAGCCTCGCGAACCGCCAGAAGACGTCCTTCCGCGTTGCGGGCGGCGGCAGCTGGGCTTCCGGCCAGCGTCCGGGGACCACGAGTGCAAGCTGATCTGCGACAGCGGCCAACACCGTCAGGGTTCCGGTCGATCCGAAAGTCAGCTTGGCTTGCGGCCCCATCAGCCAGAAGGATTCGGTCCTGTTCACAAAGACCTCCTCCCACGGCACGAAGAAATCGCGGCAGAAGACCCCGAATATCCGCAGCATCCCTACCCTGAGGCCGGATGGGCAGGCGCTGAGCGTCAGAACGCCGTTCATATGGACGCCCAGACCCATCCTGCCGGACTGCCAGCCCAGCTTGAGGATCGGCGCCTCGCGCAGGTCCGGATAGCGTCTCATCAGGAAGAACCAGCCCGACAGGACGGCCAGGAAAGTGGTGACCAGGAGCCAGCCCCCAATGAAGAAGAGCAGGATATACCGCGCCATATCCAAGGGGATGGCCTCTATTTGACCGGCGGGCGATGCCCCGCGCCGCTTTCCGCCGGATTATACGGCATCGGCCCCGGCGGGCCCAAATCCCGGGCGGTCAGATTGATACCTGCCGCATCCAGTTCCGGCCATTTGCGGGAGCAGACATAGCCCAGCGAAAATTTGCGGCACAGATCGGCGGCGTCCGGCATTGCCTGAATCGTCGCCTCAGGGATCGGCGGGGATAGCAGGACGACGATTTCTTCCGCGCCCACCTTGCGCTGAGCCAGCCCGCCGAACTCGCCCGGGCAGTCGGCCTTGGGGCCGCGGGAGAGTTTGGCGCTGTTGGTCGGGGTCACGCTTTCCGAGGCATAGAAGACGAAAAGCGGGATCAGCGGGGACTGGGCGTCGGCGCAGTCCATGCTGGGCAGCACGGTGATCTCGCGATGGGCGGCGATCAGCTTGACCCAGGGGTCGGCGCCGACCGGGGTGACGGCGGGGCTGCGGATCGCCGCCGACATTTCATGGCGGAGTGGGCCGGCATCGATGAATTGCAGCAGCGCCGCGACGGCGAGGACCGCCAGGCCCGCCGGTCCCGGCAATCGCCGCCAGACGCCGACGATGCCGAAGGCGGCCATCAGATAGCCGACCGGCCAGAAGAAGCGGCCGGAGGAGCGGAATTGTTGCAGCGGGTAGAAGATCAGGTCGCGGATTTTCTGCCCGATGCCGGCCGGATGGGCCGCGACCGATGGCGTCGCCGCCGCAGCCGGGGTCGCGGCGGTGCCGCCGGTCGCATGCGCAAACGGATGCAGCAGCGCGATATCGCCGATCATCGGGTTGAACGAGATCGCGAAGGCGGTGAAGGCCAGCATCAGGATCAGCAGAAAGCGATAGCGCAGAGCCAAGACCCAAAGGTCATGGCGGTAGAGGAACAGCGCCAGGACGAACAGCGCCAATATGCCGAGGCCCAGATAGTTGAAGCCTTCATACTGGCCGCCGGTGCCGTCGATCATGTCGTGCATGAATGTCAGCACGCCGGAATCCTGCGGCACGAAGGGCGACAGCAGGTTCATCGAGAAATAGCCGAACCCGGTCGAGCCGCCGGCGCCGTGCAGATAGCCGGAGGCAACCAGCAACACCGCCGTGCCGATCAGGAAGATCGCGCCATGCGCCAGCACGGTCCTGGTCTCCCCCCGGCGCGCGAATGCATATTCGCCAAGCAGCGCGGCATAGATGCCAGCAACCATCGCGAACAGGTAGAAATGGATCAGGATGGTGGTGAGCGACAGGCCGAGCGCCCACCACGACATCGCCCGGAAACTCCCGCCGCGCACCGCCCAGAAATACAGCCCCAACTGCACCGTAATCAGGAACTGGCCCAGCAGGTTCAGGTGGAAATAGCGATAGAGGAATTCCGGCACCGACAGCGCGATCACTGTGCAGACGATCGCCGGGACGATCCCGCGCAGCCCCATCGACCGGCACAGGAACAGGAAGGCCGCGCCCTGCAGCGCGTAGCAGAGCGCGATCCACGGCCCGAAATAATTGACGGTCAGCCCGGTCAGCTTGAACCAGATCTTGGCGAACAGGGCGAGCAGCGGATTGACGTCGAGGAACACCACCGACACGCCGTCGGGCGGCATGATCAGCGTGGTCAGGAAGATCGGGAAACGCCAGGAATCGTGCAGGAAATAGCGCGCGGCCGACAGATGCTGCTGCATGTCGGGATAATTGGGTGCGCTCCAGAACGGTCCGGTGCCGAGCAGGACGGCGGGCGTGAAGAGAATGGCCGCCAGGATCAGGCCGATGAACGATGCTAGCGCGTATTCAAGACCGCCTCCCTCCTTAACGCCTCCCCCCTTGAGGGGGAGGTCGGCAACGCCCTTGCGTTGCCGGGTGGGGGGTACTGTCACCACGAGGAGATCGATACCGAATAAAGCGAAGGCGGTACCAATACCCCCCACCCGACGGCCAAAGCGCCGTCGACCTCCCCCTCAAGGGGGGAGGCGCTTTCAGAAGATCGCCGGACGCTTGAGTTCAAAGAATCCATCCAGGAATAGGTGGCCGATCACCCTCGGCGATGCGGCATGAATTGACAAGATCGCCGTTCCCGATCCCACTATGATCGTACGTAATTGAGTCCGCTGGAACCCAGGCGCTGTCGCCGGGTTTCCAGACCGGTGGAATGCGCCCTTTTCCCAAAACGGCGCCCTTCAAGCCCAAGGAGGCATCATGTTCAGCCTGTCGATCAACGGTCAGACACAGCAGGTCGATGTGCCCGCCGATATGCCGCTACTGTGGGTTTTGCGCGACGTGCTGGGCATGACCGGGACCAAATTCGGCTGCGGCATCGCCCAGTGCGGCGCCTGCACGGTCCACCTGAACGGCGCGCCGGTGCGGTCCTGCCTGCTGCCGGTGGGAGAGATCGGGGACCAGCCTGTCGTGACGATCGAGGCGGTCGGCAACACGCCCAACGGCGCCAAGGTCCAGCATGCCTGGCTGGACAAGGAGGTGGTCCAGTGCGGCTATTGCCAGTCCGGACAGATCATGGCCGCGACCGCGCTCCTGAACAGCACGCCCAAGCCGACCGATGCCGATATCGACGACGCCATGTCGGGCAATATCTGCCGCTGCGGCACCTATGTCCGCATCCGCGCGGCGATCCACGCCGCGGCGTCGGCATAGGGGGCGGCGACCATGGGCCATATCGAGCTTACCCGCCGCAACATCCTGAAGACCTCCGTACTCGCCGGTGGCGGGCTGATGCTTGGCCTGCGCCTGCCGAGCCTGGCGCGCGGCGCCGAGCCGGCGGCGGACTTCATGCCCAACGCCTTCATCAAGATCGAGCCCACCGGCGCGATCACGCTGATCATGCCGAATGCGGAGGTCGGCCAGGGCATCTTCACCTCGGCCGCAATGCTGCTGGCGGAGGAACTGGAGGTCGGGCTCGACCAGGTCACGCTCGAGGCCGCGCCGCCAGACCTTGCCAAATATACCGACCCGCTGCTCGGCGAACAGGCCACCGGCGGGTCAAGCTCGATCCGCGGCGACTGGGTTCGGCTACGCGAAGCCGGCGCCGCCGCGCGGATGATGCTGGTCGCGGCAGCGGCCAAGCAGTGGAAGGCCGATCCCGCCACGTGCCAGGCGCAGCACGGCGCGGTGCTGCACAAGCCGACCGGCCGCACTATGCCCTATGGCGCGTTGGTCGCGGTCGCTGCGACCCTGCCGGTGCCGGAAGCCGCCGTGGTGAAACAGCCGGCCGACTTCAAGCTGATCGGCACCAACGCCAAGCGGCTGGATACACCACCCAAGGTCAACGGCACGATGATCTACGGCATCGACGCCAAGGCACCCGGCATGAAGATCGGCACGCTGGCGATCTGCCCGGTCAAGGGCGGCAAGGTTGTCGCCATGAACGAGGCGGCGGCGCGGTCGGTCCCCGGCGTCCAGGCGGTGCTGAAACTGGATGACGGCTCGGCCGTCGCCGTGGTCGGCGACCATATGTGGGCGGCCAAACAGGGGCTGGAGCGGCTCGCCATCCGGTGGGACGGCGGCGCCAACGCGGGCGTCACCAGCAAGTCGATCGTCATGGCGCTGGACAAGGCCTCGCAGGGCGGCGGCGCGATCGAGGGCAAGGCGAAGGGCGACCCGCAAGCGGCGATCGCGGGTGCGGCGACCAAACTCTCGGCGACCTATGAGCTGCCGTTCCTGTCGCACGCGCCGATGGAACCGGTGAACTGCCTGATCCATGTGCGGCCGGACGGGGCCGATGTCTGGACCGGCACCCAGGTGCCGGTGCGCACGCGCAATATCGTCGCCAAGGTCGCCGGGCTGAAGCCGGAGAGCGTGACCATCAACAACCATATGTGCGGCGGCGCCTTCGGCCGGCGGCTCGATATCGACATGATCGAGTACACCGCCGGCTTCGCCAAGCAGGTGCCCTACCCGCTCAAGATGATCTGGACGCGGGAGGAAGACACCCAGCACGATTATTACCGGCCCTATTATTACGACAAGGTGTCGGCAGGCCTGGATGCAAGCGGCAAACTGGTCGGCTGGACCCATCGGACGACCGCGTCGTCGGTGATGGCGCGCTGGGCGCCGGACGGGCTGGATAAGAACGGGCTGGACCCCGATACAGTCGAATGCGCGGTCGGCGACACGCCCTATGACGTCGCGGCCGAGCATTCCGAGTTCGTTCGCGCCGAGCATGACGGCGTCAATACCGGCTGGTGGCGGGGCGGCGGCCCGACGCACAAACTGTTCGTGGTCGAAAGTTTTGTCGACGAGCTGGCCGCCGCGGCCAGGCAGGATGCCGTCGCCTTCCGCCGCGCCATGCTGCAGAACAATCCGCGCGCCCTGGCGGTGCTGAACCTGGCGGCCGAGAAATCCGGCTGGGGCACGGCGCTGCCCGCCGGGCACGGGCGCGGCGTCGAGGTGCAGTTCGCCTTCGGCAGCTATCTCGCCACCGTGCTGGAGGTCGAGGTCACGCCGCAGGGCGAGATCATGCCGCGCCGCGTGGTCGTCGCAGTCGATTGCGGATCGGTCGTCAATCTGGACACGGTCGAGGCGCAGATCCAGGGCGGGATGATATTGGGACTTGGCACCGCCCTCTATAACGAGATCACCTTCGCCAACGGTGCGGTCGAGCAGAGCAACTTCCACGACTACCGGACGCTGCGCATGAACGAAGCGCCGAAGATCGAGGTCTATCAGATCCGCAACAACGAGAAGCCCGGCGGCATCGGCGAGACTGGAACCGCGGCGGCCGCGCCGGCGCTGGGCAACGCCATCTTCGCCGCCACCGGCCGCAGGCTGCGCCGCCTGCCGTTCGGCAGCCAGCTGCAAGCCTCGTGAGGCCGGCGATGATGCGCGCGCTGCTGGCTGTTTCCGCCCTGGTCCTCGCCGCCGCCTCGGCCAAGGCCGACGATCTGGTGGCCAAGGGCGAGTACCTCACCCGCGCCGCCGATTGCGCGGCCTGTCACACTGTGCCGGGCGGCCCAGAGTATGCGGGGGGCCGTGCCTTCGTCCTGCCGATGGGCACGGTCTGGTCGCCCAACATAACGCCGGACGCCAAGAGCGGCATCGGCGGCTATAGCGACGACGACTGGCTGCGTGCGCTGCAAAAGGGCGTTGCGCGCGACGGACGGCATCTCTACCCGGCGATGCCCTACGCGTCCTATACCAAGCTCACCCGCGAGGACGCGTTGGCGATCAAGGCCTATCTGTTCAGCCTGAAACCGGTCGAGACCCCGCCGACCCCGGCGGCGGCGATGAAATTCCCCTATGACCAGCGCTGGGGCCTCGCGTTCTGGAATGTCGTCAACGCGCCCAACAAGCGCTTCGAACCCGACACGTCGAAATCGGCGGCCTGGAATCGCGGCGCCTATCTGATCGAGGCGCTGGGCCATTGCGGCGAATGCCACACGCCGCGCAACTTCATGCAGGGGCTGAAGGACGCCAAGGCCTTCGCCGGCGCCAACCAGCAGGGCTGGATCGCCTATAACCTGTCGAGCGACAAGACTGCCGGCCTCGGCGGCTGGAGCGACGAACAGCTGGCGTCGTACCTGTCGACCGGGCAGGCGCCGGGGCGCGGCCCGGCCTCCGGCCCGATGGCCGAGGCGATCCAATACAGCCTGCGCTATCTGACGCCGGACGATATCAAGGCGATGGTCGCCTATCTGCGCGACCGCCCGGCCCAGCCCGACGGCCCACCCGCCGTGCAGGGGATCGCCACCGTCGCCCAGCCCGACTCCATCGGGGCACACCTCTACAACCAGGCCTGCGCCGGCTGCCACCTGCCCGACGGCAAGGGCCGGCAATCGCCGTGGGCGGCGCTCGGCGGATCGCACTCGACCGGCGACGTCAACGGCACCAACCTGGTGCAGATACTGGCGCACGGGTCGCAGATGGAAACCGCGCAGGGCCAGGTCTTCATGCACAGCTTCACCGGCGGCTATACCGACGCCGAGTTGGCATCGATCGCCAATTACACGATCGGCCAGATGAGCGGGCGGCAGGGCCAGGTCACCGCCCAGCAGATCGGCGCGGCCCGCGGCAAGGACGCTCACAAGCCCACCGATCCGCCGCCGCAGGTTGTGGGGTTGCGCTAGGAGGGAACATGCTCGGGCGGCGAGTGCGGATTCACGCACCTCCATTGGGCTCCCCAGTGGATACACGTAACGGTTGCATATAAAGATTTTATACAACCCGAATCTCCATCCGAAATATACTATTTGAAATCAATAGCTTACCGTAATTGCGTCATCGCCGGGCTTGATCCTTTTGGGCAATCGGAGCCTTACATAGAGGGAGACCGAGCCAAAGGAGCTGTTTCAGATGAACCCGAAAACCACCGCGCTCGTCCTGATCGAGTATCAGAACGACTTCACCACCGAAGGCGGCACGCTCCACGCGGCGGTGAAGCCGGTGATGGACAGCACCAACATGCTCCAGAACACCGTCGCGACCGTCGCGGCGGCGCGGAAGCTCGGCGTTCAGGTCGTCTTCGTGCCGATCAGCTTTTCGGACGACTATCATGAGCTGTCGCCGGAGCCTTACGGAATCCTAAAAGGGGTGGTCGACAGCCGGTCCTTCCGCAAGGGCAGCTGGGGCGCGGAGATCGTCGATATATTGACCCCACAGGCGTCCGATATCGTGGTCGAGGGCAAGCGCGGCCTGTGCGGCTTCGCCACCACCAATCTTGACTTCATCCTGCGTAGCCGCGGCATCACCGACATCGCGCTGGGTGGCTTCCTGACCAATTGCTGTATCGAATCGACGATGCGGACAGGTTACGAGAAGGGTTATAAAATGGTGACCTTGACCGACTGCACCGCCACGGTCAGCGCGGAAGAGCAGGCCTTTGCTGTCGCCAAAAATTTCCCGATGTTCTCCCGCCCGCTCGACCATAAAACATTCCTGGCCGAGCTTGGCGTTTAGGGCTCGACCACGGCCTGCAGCCTCTCTCAGGCGACTGCCGCGACCTGAGCCGTTCTTTCGGCGGCGACCGGCGCCCCAGGCGGGATCAGCCAGTATTCGGCGGGAATTGCGGCGCAGTCCTGGTCATACAATGCAGCCATCGAAATGTGCTCCTCGGCCGACCAAGGATCGAATGCCGGATATTCGCCCTGGCCTGAACCCTTCGGCAGCGCCTGGTTCACGGCGCCGACAAGCTCGGCCGCGATCTTCGGATCATGACGTTTCGCAATCGCTTCCAGAACGCTGACCGCGGCGCCGGAGAAGGATGGCCGCTCGGCCCTCGGCTCGTTCGTTTGCCTCCTGGTGTCGCAGCCGAACGCCAGTTCTCGGAAGATGCGGTCCGAATGCTGCCGGAAATCCTCAAAACGCCACAGCCTGACCTGGGCCGGCTGAAGCGCCGTGACAAAGCGTTGAACCATCGCCGGCCATCTGAGCGATTCGAGATCGAACTTCGCACGGAATGAAGCGAACATGTCGAAGT
>Ga0302314_10018609_pt1 | contig 11579 bp, 9 predicted proteins | sample III_Palsa_N2_3_FD_200533 | JGI IMG/M metagenome (GOLD analysis project Ga0302314, IMG submission 200533) | Peat permafrost microbial communities from Stordalen Mire near Abisko, Sweden - III_Palsa_N2_3 | ecosystem: Environmental > Terrestrial > Soil > Palsa > Peat permafrost | place: Sweden... | reverse complement strand
GATTTCGGCGGCCTGGTTGAAGCGGCGCGTCACCAGCCGCATCGGATGCAGCGGCACTGGCGCGACAATGTCGGCGTCTTCGATCAGGTCCCTGGCCGCGCGCGAGAGCCAAAGCGCGAACAGGCCCGCCAGATCGGTGCGATCGGCGCGCTTCAACTTCAGGATCAGGTCACGGGAGGCATCGTCGTAGGCGACGGCGGCCCTTGCGCGATCGAACGCGCGGCGTCCGGCGAGGCAGGCGGCGCAGCGCGCGCCGGCGTCATAGGTCTGCGGCGCGCCGCAGCCGTCGCACACCGGCGACTCGATGAAGACGATCTTGCTCCAGGCGTCGGCGGTCAGCCCCGGCGACTGCATCGCGCCGGCGCCACGGCCGCCGTCCAGCGCCAGCGGCGGCATCACCACGTCGATCGCCGCCCGCAGCATCCCCCTGGCTCGCCGCGCGGCGCCCGCCATGGCGACGCCCGCCAATTCTGCGTCCCAGTTCATCGGCCGAGCTTGGCACAAAGCCCGTGCTCGGAGTAGCTCTGGCTGGGTATGAGCGGACCGCCGCGACTCTTCGACCGCGAACTGCACCGCCGGCGGCTGACCCGCGCGGCGCGCGGCTATGCGTCGGCCAACTTCCTCAAGCAGCGCGCCGCCGAGGACATCGTCCAGCGCCTGGAGGCGGTGCGGCGCGACTTCCCCGTCGCCATCGATCTCGGCGCCCGCGACGGCGGCTTCGCCAGGGCGCTGGCCAAGAGCGACGTTGGCGCCAAGGTGGGCGTGCTGTTCCAGACCGATCTCGCCGAGGCGATGCTGGCCGGCCGCCACGGCCAGATGCTGGTGGCCGACGAAGAGCGGTTGCCGTTCGCGCCCGAGAGTATCGACCTGATCGTCTCGTCGCTGGCGCTGCACTGGACCAACGACTTCGTCGGCGCGCTGATCCAGATCCGCGAATCGCTGAAGCCCGACGGCCTGTTCCTGGGCGCGATCTACGGCGGGGCGACGCTGATCGAGCTGCGCGCCGCGCTGATGAGCGCCGAGCTGGAGCTGCTGGGCGGCTCCGGCCCCCGCGTCTCGCCCTTCGCCGACACCTTCGACGCCGCCGCCCTGCTGCAGCGCGCCGGCTTCGCCCTGCCGGTGGCCGACATCGACCGCGTCACCGTGCGCTACGACAACATCTTCGATCTGATGGGCGACCTGCGGGCGATGGGCGAGACCAGCACCCTGGTCGAGGGCGCCGCCCGCCCGCTGCGGCGCCCGGTGCTGGCCCGCGCCGCCGAGATCTACGCCGACAAGTTCGCCGACCCCGACGGCCGCCTGGTCGCCACCTTCGAAATCCTCACCATGACTGGCTGGGCCCCCGCCGCCACCCAGCAACAACCCCTGCACCCCGGCTCCGCCCGCATGCGGCTCGCCGACGCGCTCAACGTCCGCGAGCGGAGCGCGGGGGAGCGGGCGGGAGGGTAGGGTTTGGACGCAGTGGGAGCCCATCGACCGGCGGGTGAATCATCCTGCAAGCGGATGTTCCGAACGGCAGAGGCTGGGCGGATTCGGTTGAAAAACCCGAGGGCAAGCGTTGGCGGCTATTGCCAGGTCGCAACCAGGCTACGAAGGGCGCCGTCCTGAGCGGCATCCAAGCACCGCTTCGGCAACACGATGCAAGCTTGAGAACTTGTGAAAAACAAGAAGCGTCTATTGTCCTCCCCGAAAGACGCGAAGCCTTCTCGTTTAATGTAAAAATCGAACAGTGGCGACACTCGCCTCACTCCGGATAAGTCAATAAACCAGTCTACGGGCGGACCCTCAAGAGTTGAAGCTTTTGACAGACGAACTGAAATCCGTCTCAGTATAATATAAACACAACCGTATCCAACGCCGACCAGGATCATTACTAGAAACGCCGGCTTGGGGAGGTGAAGCAATGCGGCTGCAATCCAGAAGGGGACCGCCGCTATCTGGATCAGAAGCGAGAAGCTAAGCTTGGCGATGTCGAATGCGCGCCAAGAGGTCCAGACCACCCTGCGCTCCTTGGGTGATAGGACGACACCCGTAACCCGAATAGGCAACAGGCTGTCTGGGCTGGTTTCCGCGTCTATCTCTTGCGACATGCGTTCCCCCACCCGAACTGCTCCTATGCTGCGCAGGATGGCATCCCCCCGCAACTGGCAATCGGCGGCCGACCGACTGGGCGCGACATAGCTACCCCGGCAGTTCGTAACCCACGGCCGCCTCGATCTGCATCGTCCGGATCACCGCCGGACGGCGCAGCATGCGGTCGTGGTGCGCTTCCAGGTTCGGGAATGATCCGGGCGGCGGCTTCAGCGAGGCGGCGAAGCGCCAGTAGAGGCGGAACAAGTGGATGTCGGCGATCGAATAGTCGCCCACCACCCAGTCGCGATCGCCCAGCCGCGCATCGGCGATCGCATAGATTTTCATCGCCGCTTCCAGTCCCTGTCTGCGCGCCGGATGAATGCTGGAGGCGACGAACGACATCCACGAGACCACCCGCGCCTCGGCTTCGGGATCGCCCTGGAGCATCAGCCGCGCTGCGGGGTAGCGGCGGGCGATGTAGTAGAGGATGCCCGCAACCTCGGTCAGCACGCGCCCGTCGATCGACAGCGCCGGCACCTTGCCCTCGGGATTCACGGCTAGGAACGCCGCCGAGCGGGTCTCGTCCTTGTAGAACGACAGCGGGACCGCCTCGAACGCCGCGCCCGCCTCATGCAGCGCGATATGCGGCGCCATCGAACTGGCCCCCGGCGCGAAATACAACGTCAGCACCGTATCCATCTATCCCAAACACCCGCTCATTCCGGCGAACGCCGGAACTCAGGCAGGACTGCGCCTCAGGCGAGGATCGCAAAGATTGGCCACGGAAAACACGGAAAACACGGACGAACTTAACCCGTTGGAGCAGTGCTGCGTGTCGCGGATTGGTCTAGGTTTTCCGTGTTCTCCGTGTTTTCCGTGGTTCCCTTCACTCTCTTCCTGCCTGGGTCCGGCGTTCGCCGGAATGAGCGGGGTGAGTGGTGCTAGGCCGCCACCTTCGGTCTCGGCCCCACATACCGCGATTGCGGCCGGATCAGGCGGCCGGCGGCGAGTTGTTCGCGGGCGTGGGCGATCCAGCCGGTCACCCGGCCGACCGCGAACACGCAGGTGAAGGCCGAGGGCGGGAAGGCGAGCGCCTCCAGCAAGAGCGCGGTGTAGAACTCGACGTTGGTCTGCAGCGAGCGGTTGGGCTTGCGGTCCTTCAAGATCGCCAGCGCCGCCTCTTCCACCGCCTCGGCGAAGGCGAGCCGGCCCGGCAGCACGTTGGAGCGTTCCGACAGCATCCGCACCGCCCGCTTCAGCGCGTCGGCGCGCGGATCGCGCACCTTGTAGACCCGGTGGCCGAAGCCCATCAGCCGGTCGCCGCGGTCGAGCGCCTGCTCGATCCAGGCCCGCGCCCGGCCGGGCGTGCCGATGCCGTCCAGCATTTCGATCACCGGCCCCGGCGCGCCGCCGTGCAGCGGGCCTTTCAAGGCGCTGATGCCGCCCAGCACGGCGCTCGCCAGCCCCGCGTGGGTCGAGGCGATCACCCGGGCGGTGAAGGTCGAGGCGTTGAGGCCGTGGTCGATCACGGTGACGAGGTAGGTCTCGAACGCCTTCACCTCCGCCGCCGGCGCGGGGGCGCCGCGCAGCATGCGTAGGATGTCGGCGGCGTGCGACAGCGCCGGGTCGGGCGCCAGGGCAGCCTCACCAGCCTGGCGGCGCACCACCGCGGCGGTGAACACGGCTGGCGCTGCGATCAGTCGGAGCGCGGTGGCCAGGTCGTCGCCGTCGGCCAGCCGGGCGGTCAGCGCGCGCATCGCCTCCATCGGCGTCAACGCCAGCAGCGTCGCGTCGAGCGCGGCCACATGAGCGAACACCTCGGCCCGCGCGGCGCCGATCGCCGGCGCGAGATCGGCCGGCAGGTCGTCGAAGAAGCCGTCCAGCAGCAGCCGTGCGGCCTCTTCGTAACTGGCGTGGCCGGCCAACTCCTCGACTGAGAGCCCGCGGATCACCAGCCGTCCGGCCTGGCCGTCGACCTCGGAGAGCACCGTCTCGGCGGCGACCACATTCTCCAAACCATCAATACCATCGATCAATGTAATTCTCCTTGATCAGCGGAAATCGACATGAGACCTTGACCCTATGGCGTCAATCTTGATCAATAGAATCAACTGATGGCCGATTGGCTCAGCGCCGAAGAGGCTCTGTCCCGCCTGCGGGTGCGGCCGCAGACGCTCTACGCCTATGTCAGCCGAGGCCGCCTCCGCGCCGAGCCCGACCCGGCTGAGCCGCGCCGCAGCCGCTATCGCGCCAGCGATGTGACGGCGCTGGCGGAGCGCAAGGCGCGTGGTCGTAAGGCCTCCGACGTCGCGGTCGGCGCCATCGCCTGGGGCGAGCCGGTGCTGGCGTCGGCGATCACCACGGTCAGCGACGGCCGGCTCTACTATCGCGGCCAGGACGCGGTGCGCCTCTCGGAGACCGCGACGCTGGAGGAGGTGGCGCGGCTGCTGCGCGGCGGCCTCGGCCACCCGTCGGACGAGGGCCAAACCGCGCCGGCGGGCCTGACCGCGCAAGCCCGCGCCTTCGCTGCCTTCTCGCTGCGCGCCGCCGCCGATCCGCCGACGCCAGGCCGCGGCGCCGACGACCTCGCCAGTGAGGCGGCGCGGTTGCTGGATCTGATGGCGGCGGCCGTCGCGGGTCCCGAGGGCGCGGTTCAGCGCGAGGAGGAAGCCGGCGCGATCCACCAACGCCTCGGCCGGGCCTGGCGGGCGCCGCGCGACCAGTGGGACGCGATCCGCCGCGCGCTGGTGCTGCTCGCTGATCACGAGCTCAACGCTTCGACCTTCGCGGCGCGGGTGACGGCTTCGACCGGCGCGTCGCTGGCCGCCACGGTGCTGTCCGGCCTCGCTGCCCTATCCGGCCCAAGGCATGGCGGCATGGCCGTCCGGGTGGAAGCGTTTGCCGCCGAGGCTACGCGGATCGGCTGGCGCAAGGCGACAACGCCCGGCGAGCCGCCGCCCGGCTTCGGTCATGCGCTCTATCCCGATGGCGATCCTCGCGGCGCGGCCCTGCTCGGCGCCCTCGACATCCCCGCGCCGCTGGTCGAGCTCCGCGGTGAGGTCGAAGCCGCCACCGGCCAGCGCGCCAACGTCGACTTCGCCCTGGTCGCCCTGCGCCAGTCGCTCGGCCTGCCGGCGGAAGCCCCGTTCGCGATCTTCGCCCTCGCCCGCACCGCCGGCTGGCTCGCCCACGCGATCGAGCAAATCACCACCGGCGCCCTGATCCGTCCAAGGGCACGGTATGTCGGCGTGGCGCCGGAGGGCTGAGCGCAACCTCGGTCATTGCTCACATCCCGACGCAGTCGCGAAGGCGCACGGGAGTAAGTATTGGCCACGGAAAACACGGAAAGCACGGAACGTCTTCCGCCGGCGCCTGCCGGACTAGGCGCCGGCCCCTTTCCGTGTTTTCCGTGTTTTCCGTGGCCCTCTTAACTTTTGCCGGCTTGCGCCGGCGCAGGCTAAACCCGTAGCGCCTCCGGCGGCGCCAAATCGGCGTATTGGCCGCCCTTGCGGTAGCGGTAGAGGTAGGTCGGGATGATCGGCTCCAGCGCCGCGGCGGCGACGCCGAGGTCGGCGAGGCCGGGCATGCCGGCGCCAACCACATTGTCCGGCTTCATCAGCGCCAGCTGGTCGCTGGTGATCGGTGGCTCGAGCAGCATCGGCAGTGGGCCGCGCAGGAAGGCGATCGCATCGCCGGCCATGCCGATCAAGCCGGCGACGTCCCAGGGCAGCGGCAGCAGCGGGCGCGCGCGGCCGATCTCGGCCAGGGTCAGCTCGGTCAGCTCGCGCATGGTGTAGATCGACGGGCCTCCCAGCTCGAAGGTGCGTCCGGCCGCGGCGGGATCGGCGAGGGCGGCGGCCACGGCGCGGGCCACGTCGGCCACGAACACCGGCTGGATCCGCGTCGCGGCGCCGAACACCGGCATCACCGGCGTCGAGACGGCCATCGCCGCGATCTTGTTGAAGAAGGCGTCTTCCGGGCCGAATACCACCGAGGGGCGCAGGATCACCGCGCCGGGGATCGCCGCCCGCACCGCCGCCTCGCCCTCGGCCGTCGCCCGCGCCGCCTTGGAGCCAGCGTCCGGGGTCGCGCCAATGCCGGAGATGAAGACGAAGTTGTGGATCCCCAGCCGCGCCGCGCCCTCGGCCGCCGCCTTCGGCCCCAGACTGCGCACCACTTCGAAGCTCTGCCGCCCGCTCTCGAACGGGGTTCCGGCCGCGTAGACCACGGCCTCGGCGCCCTCAAGCGCCCGGTCGACCGTCTCGACGAGGCGGACGTTGGCCTGCGCGATCTCGATCTGTCCCACATCGCCCAGCATGCGCAGGCGATAAGCCTGCCACGGCCGGCGCACGGCCACCCGGATGCGCCAGCCCTGCTTGGCCAGTGCGCGCACGGTCTGCGAGCCGATGAATCCGGAGCCGCCGAACACGGTGACAAGGCCGCGCATGCCGATCCTTCTTTGCGAGGGGAAAGCGTCGTCCCTGCGATAGACGAGCGCCCCGCGCCGCGCAACGCGGCTTGATCGCGGCGGTCGAAGCGAGTAAATGACTCTCAAGTCATTTACTCAAGACGCAATGCCCGACAACGCACCCAGATGGCGCAGACGCAAGACCGCGAGGCCGGGGGAAATCCTCGACGCCGCGCTGAGCGTGTTCGCCGAAAAGGGCTTCGCGGCGGCCAAGCTGACCGAGATCGCGCAACGGGCCGGCGTCTCCAAGGCCGCGCTCTACCTCTATTTCGAGACCAAGGAAGACCTGTTCAGGGCGACCGCGCGCAGCCTGGTGGCGCCCGACCTGGCGGCGATCGCCGGCGCGCTCGAGGCGAGCGATGCGCCGTTCGCGGAACTGGCGCCACTGCTGCTGGCGCGGGCGGCCGTCTTGCTCGCCGAGGGCCGCGCCGCCTCCCTGGTGACAATGGTGATCGGCGAGTCACGCAGCTTCCCCGACATCGCCCGGATCTGGCGCGAAGATGTCGTCGAGCAGGTGCTGTCGCTGCTGGGCGGCGTAATCGCCCGCGCTCAGGCCAGGGGCGAGGTGATCGCCGGCGACCCCCGGCTCTACGCCTTCAGCCTGATGGGCCCGCTGGTGATGGGCGGCCTGTTCCACGCGGTGTTCGGCGAAGGCGGTCCCGATCTTCCGACCCTGGCCGCGCGGCACGCCCGGGTGGCGCTGCATGGGCTGATCGCCAGCAATCCAACGAAGGAGCAGCCGACATGACCCGATCTCAGGTCCTGATCGCCGGCGCGGGACCGACCGGGCTCGTGCTCGCGCTGTGGCTCGCCAAGCAGGGCGTGAATGTGCGGATCATCGACAAGACCGAGGGGCCGGGAACCACGTCGCGGGCGCTGGCGGTGCAGGCGCGCACGCTCGAACTCTACCGCCAGCTCGATCTGGCCGACGAGGTGATCGCGCGGGGCCACAAGGTTCCGGCGATGAATCTCTGGGCCAAGGGCGTGAAGGCCGCGCGGGTCCCGTTCGAACTCGTCGGCGCGGACCTCACGCCCTATGCCTTCCCGCTGATCTTCCCGCAGGATCAGCACGAAAAGCTGCTGATCGAGCGCCTGCAGAGCTTCGGCGTCGCGGTAGAGCGGCGCACCGAGCTGCTGAGCTTCACCGACCGCGGCGATGGCGTGACGGCGCGGCTGCGGGGTCCGGACGGTGCTGAGGAAAATTGCGAAGCCGACTACATCGCCGGCTGCGACGGCGCCCGCTCGATCGTGCGCGAGACGATCGGCGCCGGCTTTCCCGGCGGCGCCTACCAGCAGGTGTTCTACGTCGCCGACGTCGAGGCCATCGGTCCGTCGGCGGACGGCGAGCTGCACATCGATCTCGATACGTCCGACTTCCTGGCGATCTTCCCGCTCGCCGGCCCGGGTCGCGCGAGGCTGGTCGGCACGGTTCGCGACGATCGCGCCGAACATCCCGGAGCGCTGAAGTTCGAGGACGTCAGCGACCTCGCGATCCAGCATATGAAGGTCGAGGTGCGGAAGGTGAACTGGTTTTCGACCTACCGCGTCCACCACCGCGTGGCCGACCGCTTCCGGCAGGGCAGGGCTTTCTTGCTGGGCGACGCCGCGCATATCCACAGCCCTGCCGGCGGCCAGGGCATGAACACCGGCATCGGCGACGCGATCAATCTGGCCTGGAAGCTGGCGCAGGTGCTGGCCGGCCGGGCGCCGGACAGCCTGCTGGACAGCTACGAGGCCGAACGGATCGGCTTCGCCCGGCGCCTGGTCGCCACCACCGATCGAGGTTTCAGCTTCGCGACGGCCGAAGGCCCGGTGGCGAACTTCCTCCGCACTCGGCTGGCGCCCGTGCTGGCCGGAGCGGCGTTTCGGCTCGAGCCGGTCCGCGAGTTCCTGTTCCGCACCGTCTCTCAGATTACGCTGAACTATCGCGGCTCGCCGCTGAGCGTGGGCGAGGCCGGCGAGGTGAAAGCGGGCGATCGCCTGCCGTGGACGCCCAACGCCAGCGCTGAGGAGTCCGCCGCGATGACGCGGATCGGCTGGCAGGCGCTGGTCTACGGGGAGGTTTCCACGGCCGTCGCTGACTGGGCGCGGGATCGCGGCGTGCCGCTGCACCTGTTCGACTTCACGCCGGCGCACGAGCATGCGGGGCTCGTGCGGGACGCGCTCTATCTGCTCCGGCCCGACACCTACGTCGCCCTCATCGAGCCGAGGCCCGAGCCGACAGTGCTGGATCGCTATTTCCACGAACGCGGCCTGAAGCCCTGACTGCGCAACGGGGCCTCCCGCCGCCCTGTGGAATCGCGCGCTGAAGTGCGTCAAATCGCCCATGTGGCGAGTCTAGTACTACGTGAGGTTACGTAGGCTGGTGCAGGATGAGGCGTCCTCGGAGCAAGGATTAATTCGCGCCATCTCGCCGCAGGCGACAGGACAACAAGTCCCGAAAAGGTTGTTCTAACAAGAAACAAATTCGCGTAAAAAGAGATATTTTAATTAAAATATTAAAAAGTCCACGCAGACTGCGAGTTAAACTGTCGCCGATTATAGCAAAATTACATGAAGATACATGAAAAATGTAAAACAGTTGAGCTAAGAAACTGCGGTCAAACGCCACTTATAATTGGATTAACACGTCGGTTGGAATAATTGTTAAAGGTCGATTCAGTGCGATCCCTCAACCTCTGGTGAGATCAGAGAAGGGAAGGCCGAAATGGGAACCCATTTTGACCAAAAACCACCCGGCCGCTCGTTGATTGGTAGAATTGGGTCGCTACTGCACGCCAAATCCGGCGCCGCGGCGGTCGAGTTCGCCATCGTGGGTCCGGCATTCGTGATGATGTTGCTGGGGATCTGCTCCTACGGCGGCTATTTTTGGCTTGCGCACTCGGTGCAAGAGCTTGCGAACGACGGCGCGCACGCCGCCGTCGCCGGTCTCAGCTCGACCGAACGCCAGCAGTTGGCGCAATCCATGGTGTCCGGTGAGTCCGGCAGCTACGCCGCGCTGACGCCGGCGAAACTGACGGTCACCGAAGCCGAGCAAAACAACGCCATGACGGTCAGCGTCAGCTACGACGCCTCGGGCTCCGCCTTCTGGGCGTTCAAGCTCGTGCCCATGCCGTCCAGCACCATTCAACGCTCGGCGACCATCGCGGTCGGGGGCTTCTGATGCGACAGCCTACACCGCTCTGGCCCGCACGGCTTTGGCGCGACCGGCGCGGCGCCGTGGCGGTGACCGCCGCGTTCTCGATCTTCGCCGTGCTCGGCTTCGCCGCGATGGCGATCGATTTCGGCAATGTGTTCCTGCAGACGCGCAAGTTGCAGGGCGATGCCGACCTCGCCGCCATGGCGGCCGCCGGCAATATCACCAAGGCTCAGGCCGCCGCCGCGGCGACCGCCAACGCCAACGGCTGGCAATATCCGGTGACCACCACCACCGTGATCGGCGCTTACGTCGCCGATCCCAGCGTCGCCGCCAGCAAGCGGTTCACGGTCGGCGGGACGTCGCCGAACGCCGCCCAGGTCACCTTGCAGACCAAGGTCGACCTGTTCTTCGGCGCGCCATTCGTGGGCAGCTCGACCATCAACATCAGGCGCTCGGCGACCGCCGCGACGGCGCAGATGGCGAGCTTCTCGATCGGTTCGGGGCTGCTCTCGGTCCAGGGCGGCGTCGCCAACAGCCTGCTGAGCGCTCTGACCGGCAGTCAGGTGTCGCTGTCGGCGATGGACTATCAGGCGCTCGCCACCGCCAACATCGATCTGCTGCAATACAGCCAAGCCTTGCAGACCGACGTGAATCTGAAGGGCGTGTCCTTCAACAAAGTGCTCTCCGGCAACATCTCGCAAGGGGAGGCGCTCAAGGTGCTGGGCAACACGCTCAGCGGCGCCGGCCAGACCCAGGCCGGCTCGGCGATGCAGCAGATCGCCGCCGCGGCCGGCGGCGCGAGCCCGGCCGAACTAAACCAACTGATCGACCTCGGCCCCTACGCGAACCAGGATCACGTCGGCGCCACCACTGGCGCCAGCATCTCGGTCAACGCGCTCGATCTCGCCAATTCGATGCTTGAGCTGGCTCAAGGCGGACGGCAGGTGCAGCTTTCGCTCGGCGCCAATGTGCCGGGCGTCACGAGTACGACCCTGTGGCTGGCGATCGGCCAGCGTCCGAACAATTCGCCTTGGCTGACGGTCAACGACGATGGATCGGTCACCGTCAGCACGGCCCAAGCAAGGATCTATCTCGACTCGCAACTGGCGCCGGGACTGCTCAGCCCGCTCGGCGTGCAGGCGCTGGATACGCCGATCTACGTCGAACTCGCCTCGGCTCAGGCGAAGCTCTCGTCGATCACCTGCCCGACGGCATCGGTGCAGGAAGCGGTGAACCTGTCCGTGGCGCCCAGCGTCGGCCAGATCGCGCTGGGAACGCTCGACACCAGCCAGCTCAACAATTTCGCGGCCGAGCCGACCCTTAGTCCAGCCGTGCTGCTGAAAACGCCGCTGTTCTCCGCCACGGCCTCGGCCGACGTGAACCTGGGCGGCGCCAACTGGCAAAGCGTCGCGTTCAACCAAAGCGACATCCAGTCCGGCGCGGTCAAGACCGTTTCGACCAACAACATCGCCCAGGCCAGCGTGGCCTCGCTGCTTGGAAACACCAGCATCCAGGTGGCGGGCCTCAACCTCGGCACGGCGTTGACGGCCCCACTGCAGGCCCTCCTGACCTCGGTGGCCCCGGGCCTCGACAGCGTGCTCAACTCCGTCACCGGCATTCTCGGCGTGAAGCTGGGCGAGGCCGATGTCAGCGTGAATGGCGTCCGCTGCAACAACGCCGCCTTGGTATCCTGAACCCTCGTCCGTCATCGGCGGGTCGCGGTTCAGATTGACGCGGTAGGGGCGGCGCCCTATGCGTCCCGGCCTCGCGCCTTCCGGCGCGCCCAGGTGGCGGAATTGGTAGACGCGCTGGCTTCAGGTGCCAGTGGTGTAACAGCCGTGGAGGTTCGAGTCCTCTCCTGGGCACCAACGCTCTGTTTTTCCTTAGGGAAATCAGGCG
>Ga0302314_10018608_pt1 | contig 11579 bp, 10 predicted proteins | sample III_Palsa_N2_3_FD_200533 | JGI IMG/M metagenome (GOLD analysis project Ga0302314, IMG submission 200533) | Peat permafrost microbial communities from Stordalen Mire near Abisko, Sweden - III_Palsa_N2_3 | ecosystem: Environmental > Terrestrial > Soil > Palsa > Peat permafrost | place: Sweden... | reverse complement strand
GCTGTTGATAGGGGACGGGCTGAGGCGGCGCATTTCGAGGTGCCTGATATGCCTGCCGATATTGCGGCTCCGCAGGTGGTTCGGTCGGCAACGCGCGCTGGATGCTCTGTGGATGTTGGACGGTTGACACCTCTACATCATCATCATCTTCCGGCACGTCTTCCGGCTGCAGCGGCATGTGTTGCGCCGAAGCTTGCATCATTTGATGCTGCGCCGGAACCGGCTTCGGCTGGTGTTGCTCGGAAGCTTGCTCTAACTGATGTTGCGCTGGAACTTGCTTCGGCTGATGTTGCTCGGAAGCTTGCTCTAACTGATGTTGCACCGGAACTTGCTTCGCCTGATGTTGCTCGGAAGCTTGCGCCAACGGATGCTGTGCCGGAACTTGCTTCGTCTGACGCTGCTCCGAAGCTTGCAGCAACTGACGCTGTGCCGGCTTCGGCTGATGTTGCTCGGAAGCTTGCTCTAACTGATGCTGCGCTGGAACCTGCTTCGCCTGGCGTTGCTCGGAAGCTTGCACCAACTGATGCTGCACCGGAGCTTGCCTCGGCTGATGTTGCGCCGAAGCTTGCACCAACTGATGCTGGGGAGGAACCTGCTTCGCCTGACGTTGCTCGGAAGCCTGCACCAACGGATGCTGCACCGGAACTTGCTTGGACAGATGTTGCTCCGAAGCCTGGATCAACGGATGCTGCGCAGGCACAGGCTTCGGCGTATGCTCCGACTGCTCGTGCAACGAGGCATAAGTCCGGACGCCTTCTTTAGCCGGTGCGTTTTGATGGGCATCGCGCAGGTCTTTCAGGTGCGCTCGGCTTTCTTCATCGGTCGTTATGCGCTCTTCACCAGGATCGAGCGAAGCATCGGTTACTCCGTTGCCGTAGGCCAAAGCCGGACCATCGGCACGGGCGGAAAGGGGATGTAGCAAGCCGGCAAACGACAGCAGAGCCACCGAAATCCCAGACAGCAATCTCATTCCCATGATTCACCTCAGTACACGTTGCGGCAACGGAAATTGGGGCTCGATAACGGCAGCATGCCGTCCAGACTTCATACATTCTTTCGAATTTGCCACTTCTACGCATTATCGACGTTTTTTTTGCATCCTGAAGGGTGAAATGTTCTCCTAAGGGAATGCCCGAGTCTCGGCCGTCGCATGTTGTCGTGTCTGTCCGATACCCCACGTTCGAATTGAGCTTGCGATCAGGAGGCGCCCACCTACACCGATATGTGACTCCGTCGTTGCAAAGGAGACACAAAATGCCTGACACGAGTCCTGAAGATTTGCATGTAGCTGGCCGCAACGGCAGCTATTCAGAGAGCGATGCAACTAGGGCTGGCCACCTCGATTTATATCTTGCCGGGAGGCGTGCCCACGACTCCTATTCACTAGGAGCGACATTTCACTGCTCGGGTGACAGACGCGAGCGCAGTCCAATCGCCAGCGGAAAGATGGCCAAGGCGGTCAGAGCCGTGGCAAACGTAGCGCCATGTATGCCGATCCAGTCGCCGAGAAAGCCATAGATGACCGGTGAGATCGCGCCCGAACCTATCGTGCCCGTATAAAACAACGCGAATGCCCGCTCGGTACGTTCGGGGTGCGCCAGTTCCGGCACCGTCCCGTACAGCACGGACGATGTGCCGTTGAGCATCACACCTAGCAGCGGCAGCAGCACCATGGTGAGCGTCAGCGGGCAAAATATCACAGCGATGATGCAGGCCGCTGTGCCGCCCTCGGTTACCAGCACCGTGCCTATTACCCCCATGCGCGCGCCAATCCAGCCGCAGGCGAACTTGCCGGCGGCGCCACCGATAAAGACCAGCGCCAGCGCCGTTCCCACCAGCGGCAGCGAGGCGCCTTTTGCCTTGAGCAGGAACGGCAGGAAGGTCAACAGCCCCATGCGTACGCCCGTATCGAGCACGCCTATCATGAACAGCAGGGAAAAACCTCTACCCGCGGTGTTGCGACTGCACCGGGACGCCTCTACATCCACCGGCGCGTTGCGCGGTATCGACGGGAGAAATAGTGCAATCACTACGGCGACCACGCAGCCCAAGGCGGACACCATCCACAGCGCATGGCGCCACGGCATCAGTGTCACGAGCACCGCAATGGCAGCCGGCAGTGCGGACTTGCCGAGGTCTCCGGAAAAATTGTAGATGCTCAAAGGGCCTCTGGCATTGCGCCCGTAGGTACGGGACACGGCGCCCGACGCGATTGGATGTTGCGTGCTCGAGCCGCTGCCCGATATGGCCAAGGCCACGCACAGGCCAAGCAGGCTGCCTGACATCCCCGCCACTGCATAACCGAGCGCGGCCAATAAGGTACCAAGGGCCAGCGTGGCCCGGCTGCCCAGCCACTGCGCCAGGCGCCCGGCAGGGAGTTGGAGGCTGGCCATCGTGCCGGCATAGATACCGCGCAGGATGGCCAGGGCGCCATAACTCAGACCGAAGTCCGTCTGCCAAACCGGCAGCAACGCATAGATCATGTCTGTGTAGCCGTCGTGCAGCGCATGCGCGACACATGAGATCCACAGCACGCGCGAGCGTGACGGGACGACCGGCTGGCCAGCCGAATCGGCCTGCTGCACGGGCGGCACGGGAAAAACGGGCAAGCGCATAAATATCCCCTTCTCATGAGGCGCCGTGGCGCGTTCAGACTTCATATGACAATTTTATGACCGAACATTGACATACTTCAATTGATGTAATATCGCGTCAATAGAGAAAAAAAGTCACGTCATGGATAGAGATAGAGATAGAGACAGAGACAAAGGCACGGGCAAAGACCGGGACAAGCTGCCACCACTCAACGCGCTGCGCAATTTCGAAGCGGTCGCCCGGCGTGGCAGTTTTGCCGGCGCCGCGGCCGATTTGCACGTCACCCACTGGGCCGTCGGAAAGCAGATCAGGCTGCTGGAAGACTGGTTTGGCTTGCCACTGTTCGAGCGCCGCGCGCGCGGCGTCTTGCTCACCGATGAAGGCGCAGCGTTGCTCAACGATGTGAGCAACGCCTTCGAGCGCCTGAGCGCCTCGGCGGCGCGGCTGCGCCACGATGAAATCACGCGCCGCGTATCAGGCATCGTGCGCGTGAACATGCTGCCCAGTTTCGCGTTGTGCTGGCTGCTGCCGCGTCTGTCCGACTTTCAAGCGCGTTACCCCGAGATCGACGTCCGGGTGTCGACCACATCGCGCAAGTTGCGCTATATCGGCGACGCTTTCGACATTGGGGTGCGCTCAGGACAAGAGCTAGGCGCCGGCCTCGTGTCGCGCACGCTGATGGCCGACGTGCGCTTGCCCGCTTGCAGCCCCGCGCTGCTGCGCCAGCATCCGATACAGAACGTGGCAGATCTGCGCCATCACACGCTGCTGCATTCCGCCAGTACACGCACAGCCTGGTCGCGCTGGCTGCGGGAGGCCGGCGCGCCCGACCTGCGGGCTGCCCGTCACGTCGAGTTCGACCACGCCTATCTCCAGCTTGCCGCCGCCGAAGAGGGCCTGGGTGTGACGCTGGCATCGCTGCCGTTGATCGGGCGCGACATCGCCGCGGGCCGCCTGGTGTGTCCGATTTCGGCGCCGACATGGCATGCCGCCGACTATGCGCTGGTGATCAACGCCGATCGCGCCGGCGATGACGCCGTCCTGGCATTTGAGCAATGGATCACGATAATGGCCAGCCGGGGTTCTGGGCCGCTCGAACCTGCCTAGGTCCGCGGCTTGCGCAAACGGCACCCGCACCGCGATGCGCCGCGCCGCGGTAGCAAAGATGGGTAGGTTTTTAGCTACATCCCGAGGTAAGCGCGATGTAACGCGGGTGAACCCAGCAACGATGCCGCCGGTCCGGCCAGCGCTTCTTTCCCGCGCGCCAACACGTAGCCGCGCGTGGCGACCGATAGCGCCAGCTCCACGTTCTGCTCGACCAAAATACTGCCGATGCCGAGTTCCGTGCTGATGCGCTTGATAACCTCATAGACCTGCGCGGTGATCAGCGGCGCCAGGCCCAGCGACGGCTCGTCGAGCAATATGAACGCGGGCTTGGACATCAGCGCGCGCCCGATCGCCAGCATCTGCTGTTCGCCTCCCGACATCGTGCCGGCCAGTTGCTGCTGCCGCTCACGCAGCCTCGGAAACAATGCGTACACTTCCTCGATATGCGTCGTGCTCTTACCTGCACCGTTGGCGCCCAACAGCGCGATGATCTCGGCTGGGGGCGGTGCGGATCAGGGCAAAGGCTTAAGGAGGGTCGGGTGGGATGAGTTGAATTTTCGCCAATCATCGCTAAGCGAACAATTTAATCATGAAAACACGACCTTCCCGACAATGCCGTAGATATTGCGCGCGTAGGGTTCAAGTAAATTGTTGTTAACAATTCGATACCGCCTGGACTAGTTCGGGTACCGCATGATTAACAAGACTTCTCTGAGCGCGTCTGCTAGCCTTTTCAAATCGGCTATCGGACCAGGGCGCTTACGTCATGGAGGACGATCTAGATCGGACAACCTGTCGCCGCAATATAGAGAGCAACAGTGTTCTTCCATGCTTGCTGTCGCGTGCAGCGTTCGTCGGATGGGAGACCAAACTCACATCAAGGAGGCGTTATCATGCCAACGACGAAAGAATCTGTCTTGTTCTCTCCCACGAAAATTGGTGCGATCGACGTGGCCAACCGGATCGCCATGGCGCCGCTGACGCGTTCGCGCGCGGACAAAAATGGCGTGCACTCGGCGCTAGCCATCGCATACTATCGTCAGCGGGCCACGGCCGGCCTGATCATCACGGAAGCCACCAACATCTCCCGGCAAGGACGTGGTTACGCGTTCACGCCCGGCATTTATACCGATGCGCACGTCAACGCGTGGCGGCCCGTGACCGATGCGGTGCACCAGGCCGGCGGCAAGATCGTCTGCCAGCTTTGGCACGTTGGCCGAATCTCGCACGTTGACCTGCAGGAAAACGGTGCGGCGCCGGTCGCGCCGTCCGCGATTCAGGCGGGAGAAACCGTCTTCCTGGAAACAGGCAAGCGGGCACGTCCATCAATGCCACGCGCGCTCGAAACCGACGAGATCCCGGGTCTGATCGAAGATTACAAGAATGCAGCGCGGCGTGCCAAGGAGGCCGGCTTCGATGGAGTGGAGGTGCATTCGGCGAACTGCTACTTGCTCGATCAGTTCGTACGCGATAGCACGAACAAGCGTACCGACCAGTATGGCGGTTCGGTGGAGAATCGCACGCGCTTTCCCGTGGAAGTGATCACGGCCGTCGCGGAAATCTGGGGGCCGGACCGGGTGGGCGTGCGGCTGTCGCCGCTTACGCGCTCAGCGGGTGACACGCCCTTGGACAGCAATTCGCAGGGCACGTACGGCTTTTACGTCGAACGTCTGGGCAAGCTGGGTCTAGCGTATTTGCACTGTATCGAAGGGCAGACCCGCGGTGACAACGCGGCTGCCGCATTCGATTTCAAGTCGCTGCATGCGGCCTTCGGCGGCAAATATATTGCGAACAACAGCTATAACAGGCAGATGGCCCTCGATGCCATCGCGTTGGGACACGCGGACATGGTCTCCTTCGGCAGGCCGTTTATCGGCAACCCGGATTTGGTTAGGCGCTTGTGCCGCGATGCGCCGCTGACCGAGCCTAATCAAGAGACCTTCTACGGTGGGGGAGCGGAAGGTTATACGGACTACAAGACACTCGATGGGAAGCAAGGATAGGCTTGGGTCTCGGCGCTTATGTGCGCTTACGTGCGCTTAAGTGTCCTTATGGGCCGACTCGCTCATCCCATGTGCGTCGGCGGCATAGTCCTGGATCGCGAGCACCAGGTTGTGGACGGCTTGACCCAAATAATCTTGTCCGTCAACGTCGAGTGAGCCTATCGCTGCCCGGGCGTTGCTTCCCTTGTCGCTTCCCGGGTTGACTCCTCTAAACGCCCCACGCAAAAGCTCCGTCAGCGCATCGTAGCGATCGGCCCGCGCCCCGCAGTACTCCACAGGCTCGAATTGCCGCGTGATTGCCAGGACATTGGTGGCGCCGCATATGGCGCGTAGCGCGACCAGTATTGCGAGCACACGATCGAGATGCGCCGCCTGCGAACGCCCTTGCAGCAGCATGCGTTGCCGGGCGATTTCAGCACGCGTGCTGGTCAAGCCGGCATCGCGACGAAGCGGATCGAGACGAGCCGAGGCATCTGTTTCGGCGCGCAGCATCCCGGACGCAAAGGCCATATTCGCCGACAGCGCCGCCAACACGGTGTCGGAAAGCACGTCGCCTTCCTTCTCGGGCCACAAGAGCAAACTTCCCGCCAGGCCTATGCAGGCACCGATGATCTCGTTGATGGCCCTGGACGATATCAGGCTGCTGGCCGGATGAATGAAGTCCGACACGAGAACGAACATGGGCGTCAGGAAGATCATGAACAGGCCGTAGTTCACAAGGCGCAGCGCGATTACGGCTGCCGACAGCGGCGCGATGAAGAGGAGCATCTCGAGCGGGCTCGACAGGCGCGCGATCAGGATCGCCGTGAGCACCCCGCCAATGATGGTGCCCACTGCGCGCTCGACAATCCTGAGCCCAGTATTGGCGCCCAGGGGCTGCATGATCACGAGCGCCGCGATCGTCCCCCAATAGGAAAACGACACATCGAAGCAAGCGCCGAGCGCATAGGAGACGGTAACAGCGATGGCCACCCTGAGAGCCTGACGCCATACGAGTGCCGGGACGTCGAAGCTCGACTGTCCAGCCGCCGCTTCGCTCTCGTGCTCCTTCGGTTCCGGCTCCTGCCAGTGGCGCGCGAGTGCGACCAGCGCGTCCGTCGCGACAGCGGTCGCATGCGCCACGACGCCTTGGTGTTTTCTGGCATCGTCCAGCAGCGATGTCGCTTCCCCCAGCAGAGGCTCAGGGCCTGGCACAAGCTGGTCCGATTGATGGCCCACCTCATGGAGAAGCCGGCGCAAACCTTCGAGCAACGGGCTTTCGAGCGCCGCATCGAAGGGATGCTGACTGCCGGCCCGGTAGTGGCTGAGCGCCATCAACACGGCATAGACGCGTCCCGCTGCATCTATGCTTTGGCCGAGGCGTGCACGGCCGGTGATCAGGCGGGCGACAAGCTCTCGGCCGCGCTCGATCGAGAGGCGCACGGCGCGTCGGTGGTCGCCGTTCAATTCCGACCATTGCTCGGCATCGGCATGCGGGTCCACATCGAGCTGTTGCAGGCTCAGCGCCATGTCTTCAAGCCTGGCGAAGATCGCCTGCAGTGCACGGCGGGCGGGGGCTCGATGATCGGTACGCCAGATGAAGACGCACAGCACCATGGCCCAAACACACCCCAGCAGGAAGCCGCCGCCGAGTTCCAAGGCGCCGACGGCGGAGCGTGGGGTCGTCACGCCAATCACAACGGCGATCGCTGCGATGAGCCCGGTCGGCGTAGGCATTGGGCCGAACGTTGGGCGATAGGAACGGGTGAGCCCGCAAAGCAAGACCAGCACGAAAAGGGCCACGCCGCCCGCCAAGATCCCCCAATGAGCACAATAGGCGGCAACGGAAAGGGTGAAGGTTGCACCGATCGCGTAAGTCGCCAAGACCTTGAGGCGCGACCGATTGGGCCCGCCCGGGTCGCACAGACACGTCCAAAACGCCGCGACGGCACCGAAAGCGAGGTCCGGGATGTGCAACTGCAGGTCCGCGATCAGCATGATCGCGACGGCGACCGACGCCCGGATGCCTTCGACGATGCCGATCTGTTCCGGCGTGAAGGCGAAGATGTGACCTTCCGACCACCTGGCCTGGCGATTGAAGGCCGTCAAGACTCTTGTCGTCAACTGCATGTTTATCCTTATCGAGCGCACCGTGCTGATGGTGGATCGGTGGATCCTGTCGCGGTCGCCTGATCGGCGGGTCTACAGCGTGGCTAGTGCGTCGTCGATAGGCACGCTTCCGCCCGCAAAGCCAATCACCTTGTTGACCATGCCGGCCTTGAGCGCAGCGAGCACGACATCGGCCACATCTTCCCGCGCGACAGGGGCGCGCGGAGATTCTACATCGGACATAATTTGTATCGTTCCAACGCCCGGTTCCATCGTCAGCGTGCCCGGACGCAGTACGAGGTAATCGAGCCCGCTGGCAATCACGTAATCATCTGATTCGCGCTTCATTTGCGTGTAGTGGCGCAGTGTTTGCGGCGAGCGTTCCGGCTGATACGCCAGCAACACGCTGATTACGACAAAAAGGACCACGCCGTGTTGCTTTGCGTAATCCACTGACTTGATGAGAGCGTCGCGGTCGATCAGGCGTTCCTGCTCCGCGCCTTCGGTTTCCGCGGAACCGGCCGCGTAAATGACGGTATGCATGCCCGCGAATGCGTTCGAGAAATCGCCGGCCAGGTCCGCAATGAGCGGATGGGCGCCGAGTCGCTCGAACTCGTCGCGCTTTGCGGCGTTGCGTATCAACGGGCAGAATGGAATGGCTGCGGCATGTAATTTTTCGGCCACCAATCGACCCGTCCGCCCGGTCGCGCCTATCAACAGAATGCTCATGATCTCTCCTTGAAGGGTGTGCAATGCAGGGTGTGCAATGCCGCTAGGATGCTGCATGGTAGCGCCTTCCTGAGGCTAAACGGAACCGCGTCGATGTACTCCTTAGCCGGGAAACGCATTGCGCGTATGCGCCGTGTCATGGCGTGCCGATTCGATGTGTTCCTTGACGAGTGCAGCCGCGCCCATAAGATCTTGCGCTTCGATCGCCGCGAGAATCGCCAGATGGTCGCGCGCATCACGCCCGCGCGGTTCGCGCGGACGATCCTGCCGATACTCGATGAGCCGGCGCATGCGATGGATGCGCCGCACCGACTGCGCGATGAAACGATTGTCCGACCAGCCGGCGAGCGCTTCATGAAACTCGCAATTCGCTTCGAACAGCTCGATGGGCGTCATGTTCAAGTAACCGGAATTGACGATGAACTGCTGCCGCCGGCGGAGTTGCGCGAGCTCATGCGGGTTGATTCGACCAAGCGCTCGCCGGGTGCGAGATCGTCATGCCGCGCTGCCGAGCTGGGATGAGGCGCCGGCACTGGATGCAAAGCACTCCGATGCGATGACGCCTGCTTGAGATGTTTTCCTGAGCCGTTTGCCCGAGCTGTTTAACAGACGTTTTTAATCCCGGCGGCCACGTCGGCGTTTTACCCTTGGCCGTTCAATCAGCGACGCTAAAGTCTGTCGAATGACACTAACGCCGCCTATCTCGTAAACAACTCCTCTTATCCTCTAAAAGTCCCACAACTGTCATGGGAATGGTGTAGATTTGTTTGTGCTACTTCGGTGTGCGAATTGGATCGAACCTCTTGTTAACGACGGACAAGGAGATGATCATGCTAAAACGAGCGACGGCCGAGTTCTTCGGCACTTTCTGGCTAACTTTCGGCGGTTGTGGCAGTGCGGTACTCGCCGCGGCCTTTCCTGGACTCGGCATCGGTTTCGCCGGCGTTGCACTGGCTTTCGGGCTGACGGTGCTGACGATGGCTTATGCCGTCGGTCCCATCTCCGGCGGACATTTCAACCCTGCTATAACGATAGGTCTTTGGGCTGGACGACGCATCCCGGCCACGTATATCGTCCCGTACATCGTTGCTCAGGTCCTCGGCGCAATCGCTGCAGCGGCGGTTCTCTATTTGATCGCGAGCGGCAAGCCCGGGTTTGAAATCGGTGGCTTCGCGTCCAACGGTTACGGCGATCTCAGCCCCGGGAAATACAGTTTGGCCTCATGTCTGATCATGGAGGTCGTAGCGAGCTTCTTCTTTCTCATGGTCATCATGGGTTCGACGGCCGCGAACGCACCGGGCGGATTCGCACCGATCGCGATCGGCTTTGCATTGACGCTGATCCATTTGATCTCGATCCCGGTCACCAATACTTCAGTCAACCCGGCACGCAGCACCGGCCCGGCGCTGTTCGCCGGCGGCCCGTATATTCATCAACTGTGGTTGTTCTGGCTGGCGCCTATCGTAGGCGGGATACTGGGCGGGCTGGTCGCCAGTTGGCTAGGCGATGCGAGAGCGTCTCGCGACAAACCGCAACTGGCCACTTCGCCGAGCAGCCCGAACTGAGTTCAGGCGGCGTGCGAATACATCGCCCTTCCGGCGAACGGCAGTTGCCCTTTCAAGATGCAACCGCTACTCGACTCGGTCATATAGAGACTTTTGTTATCCGCGCCGCCGAACGCGATGTTCGTGGTGAAGTCGCCTTTGCACGAGCGTACGAACGCGAGCGTCAACCCCTGCTTGCTGTATAGCCAGGCGCCACCCAGGCCGGCATGAGCCACCGCGAGGTTGTCCTCGACATCCATCGCCATACCGTCCGGCCCGGCGCCGCCATTCATATACACGAACGCCCCGACCTTGGACACGGTGCCGTCGGCCATCAATGGAGCGCGCCATACGCTATTCGCGCGGGTAACCGCCACGTACAGCACCGTCTCGGCCGCATTCAAGCAGATGCCATTGGGACTGGGCACGTTGTTGAGCAAACATTGCAGCTGTCCGCCGGCCGTGTATCGATATACGCGGCCGGTAGGGTCGTGCAGGCCGGTCTGCCCTTGATCGGTAAAGTACATGTCGCCGTTGGAGGCGAACACGAGATCGTTGACGCCCTTGAACGACTCGGTGTGACGCCGTCCGATGACCTCGCTCACGGTTCCGCTCGCGGGGTCGAGCAGCATGATGCCGTTCTTGTAGTCGGCCAGGAAAATGCGGCCGTCCTGATGTATCTTCAAACCGTTGGGCTCGCCGTCGTATTCGGCGATCAGGCTGAAGTTGCCTTGGCGGTCGATGCGGAAGATGCGCCCATAGGGAATATCGGTGCAGTACAGGTTGCCGGCACGATCGAACGAAGGGCCTTCGAGGAAGCTGTCGGTCGGTCTACCGCCGTTGTTGACGTTGCCCCAGTTGCAACGCTGGCCGGCTTTGCGATAGCGCTCGGGTACCGATGCGAAAACCTCTGTTTCAATGATTGCCGGCGGCTGGAACATCGGGTGTGTCCTCGCAAGTCGCGTGATATCGAAGTCAAAGAATATAGTTCTGGAAGCGTCGCACGAATTCGCGCTGGCTCGCGATGTTGGCACGTCGCAAGCGCTCGGCTTCTACGGCGTCGCCGCGCCGCATTGCGTCGACCACGAGCTGAAGTTCCTTGAGCCCGAGTTGGATGCGGCCTGGCAGCATCGTCGTGCGGTCGACGATCGCGCGGGTCCGGTCGCGTAACGCATCGAGCATCTCGACGAGGACACTGTTATCGGTGGCGTCGACTACCGCTAGCCGGAAATTTTCGATTTCCGCCAGATACGAGTCGAAGTCGTTTTCTCGCGCATAGCGTTCCATGGGTCCGTGAAACAGGTCGACCAGATATTGCCATGACTCGGGGGGGCGGTTCTGCGTAGCGAGCCGCACGCACAGCCCCTCCAGATTTTCCCGAACATCGAGCGTTTCGAAAACGCGTTTCAGGTCGAGTTTGGCCACGACCGCGCTGTGATTGCGTTGCCGCTCGACCAACCCGCGTTGTTGCAGCGCCAGCAGCGCATCGCGGATGCGCGGGCGCGACACGCCA
>Ga0302314_10018607_pt1 | contig 11579 bp, 12 predicted proteins | sample III_Palsa_N2_3_FD_200533 | JGI IMG/M metagenome (GOLD analysis project Ga0302314, IMG submission 200533) | Peat permafrost microbial communities from Stordalen Mire near Abisko, Sweden - III_Palsa_N2_3 | ecosystem: Environmental > Terrestrial > Soil > Palsa > Peat permafrost | place: Sweden... | reverse complement strand
TTGAAGAAATATCGCGAATTCCAGGGAACTAATTCTGTCCATGCCGATTGATTGGACTGCGTGAGGCGGGATCCCAGATCTCGGCGCCCCAGATCTCGACGCCCCAGATCTCGGCGCCCCAGATCTCGGCGCCCCAGATCTCGGCGCCCCAGATCTCGACGCCGCTGTATCGGTAACGTCAACGCGGTCGCGCCAAGAACAATCCCGGCGGCTCCCGTTGCCCGCCTCAGGCGTCAGCTCGCTTCGGAATTCCCTTTCAATTCCAACGCTCTGGCATAAATTACCCGCCTCGTTGTGCCGGTCGCACTCGCCACCGCGGCGGCCGCGTCCTTCACGCTCATGGTCGCCAGCGCCGTCACGAGTAGCCGGTCGATCTCCGCCCCGCCCGATGCCTCTGCCGTTCCCGGGCCCACCACCACCACGATCTCGCCCCGCGCCTGATGGGCCGCGTAATATTCCGCCAGCCCCGCGAGATCGCCGCGCCGCACCTCTTCGAACCGCTTGGTCAGCTCGCGGGCCACCGCCGCCTCGCGCGCACCGAACACCGAAGCCAGGTCCGCCAGCATCTCGGCGAGGCGGTGGGGCGCTTCGTACCAGATCATGGTTGCCGACAGGCCGGCCTGTTCTGCGCCGCGTAGCGCCTTCAGATGAGACAACCTCGCCGCCGCGCGCGCGGGCGCAAAGCCCAAAAACAGGAACGGATGCGGCGGCAGGCCCGACAGCGTCAGCGCCAGCACCGCCGCGTTGGCGCCGGGAGCCCCGGTTACCAGGATCCCCGCCGCGATCGCCGCGCGCACCAGGCGAAACCCGGGGTCCGATAGCAGCGGCGTCCCCGCGTCGGACACCAGCGCGATGCTCGCCCCCTGCTGCAGCCGCGCGAGCAACCCCGGGATCCGGGCATCCTCATTATGTTCGTGCAGCGGTTCACAACGCACCCCGATCGCATTAGCCTGCAACAGCTTAGCGGTGACGCGGGTGTCCTCGCAGAGGATCAGATCCACGCCGCGCAGGGTCTCGAGTGCCCTGATCGACACATCACCGAGGTTGCCGATCGGCGTGGAAACCAGCACAAGTCCATGCTTTCCGGGCAAAGCGGAATCGAGTTCCGGGGGATCGTCCGGATCGGATAAAAAGGATGGATCATATGCGTCGTCGTCTTGCATCTGCGCTCCGGGCGGGTTCCAGTCTGATAGCCGCCAGCGTGTTGTTCGCCTGCGCCGGCTCATCATACGCGCCTTACCTGCCCTCCTCCATCCCGTCGCCGCTTTCGCCCTCGCAGCCGGCGCAATTGCAGCCTAGTCCCGCGGCACCCGGCGCGCCGGCACCGGCGGCGCAAACCAACGTCAAGATCGCGCTGCTGGCGCCTGAGACCGGCGAATATAGCCAGTTCGCCCCCGGTTTGGTGAATGCGGCCGAACTCGCCTTGGCCTCGCCCGGTTCGCCGGCACTCGACGTTCGCGACACCGGCAGCACGCCCGCGGGTGCGGCCGCTGCAGCCACCGCCGCGATCGCGGCGGGCGACAATCTGATCATCGGGCCGTTTTCCGGCGCCGAGACCGCCGCCGTGGCACCGGTGGCGCAGCCGGCCAACGTGCCGGTGCTCGCGTTTACCAACGACGGCAGCCGGGCCAGCGCGGGCGTCTGGACCCTGGGCATCACCGCCGACGCGCAATTCGAGCGGCTGGTGTCGGCCGCGAAGGGCGACATGCGGATGAACCTCGCGGCGCTGGTACCGCAGGGGCCATACGGCGATCAGGTGGTCGCAGCGGTCGGGCAGGCCGCCACCCAGGCCGGCTTTCCGACCCCGAATTTCGTCCGCTACGGCGACAGTTTCGAGGATATCAACGACACCATCCGCGACCTCGCCGACTATGCCGATCGCCGCGCGCCGCTCGACGAAAAGATCCGCGAGGCCAAGGCCAAGCTTAACGCCGAGGGCCGCAGGGAAGTCGCCGAGCTTGAAAAACAGACCATTCCGCCGCCGCCGTTCGACGCGCTGGTGGTCGCCGCCGCGGGACAGGAGCTGAGCGAGATCGAGTCCCTGCTGCCTTATTACGATCTTTATCCCGCCCAGGTGCGCTTCCTCGGACCGAACAGCTGGGCATACGCCTCGGGGCTGGGGCTGTCGGCGATCTCGGGCGGCTGGTACGCGGCGCCCGATCCGGCGCTACGGGCGCAATTCGTGCAGTTCTACACCGCCAAATACGGCGCCGCGCCACCCGCCACCGCCGATCTTGCGTATGACGCGGCGAGCCTGGCGCGCGTGCTCGCGGTCGGGCAAGGGCTCAGCGTCGCCAACCTCACCAGCACCGGCGGCTTCGCCGGCGTCGACGGTGTGTTCGTGCTCGGCCTCGATGGCCATGTGAGGCGCGGGCTGGCGATCTTCCAGGTCGAGCCTTACGGCACGCCGCAGATGGTGCAACCGTCGCCGCAAAGCCTCGCGACACCCGGAAACTGAAGCATGGGCAGGTGACCAATCTCCGCACAGCGGTGTTGGCGGCGCTTGCGATCGCGGCGGTGCCGCTCGCGGTTCTGGCGGCGCTGTCCGCGGCCGGGGCGCTGGCGCCCGGGCTCGCGGTGCTGGGTTCGGTGCCGATCGCCGCCATCGCCCTGATGCTGGGCGCGGCCTGGGACGGCGATGTCGAGCGGCTGCGCGAGGCGCTGAAGCAGGCGGCGCTGGGGAAAGTGCTGGCGCCGCGGCCGCATCTTCCCGCGCTCGCTCGACTCTACGACGACATCGACCAGCTCGGCCGCTTCATCTCCGAGCGCACCATGCTGTTGCAGCGGCTGCTCAAATCCGACGAAGCGATTGTTGAACGGCTGCCCGACCCGGTGATCGTGCTGAGCGCCGACCGCGCAATCCGCCGCGCCAACCAGGCCGCCCGGGCCGCGTTCGGGCGCGAGATCAATTCGGTGCTGCGGCATCCCGATTTGCGCGCCGCGCTCGATCATGCGCTGCAATCGGGTTCGACCCAGATCGTCGAGCTCGCGCTGCGCGTGCCGGTGGAGCGCGACGTCAGCGCGACCGTGCTGAGCCTCGATCCGCCGCTGGCCGACGGTGGCAAGATCCTGATCGTGCTGTCGGATCGCTCGCGCGAACGGGCGGTGGAGCGGATGCGCACCGACTTCATCGCCAATGCGAGCCACGAGTTGCGCACTCCGCTCGCCAGTCTGATCGGCTTCATCGGCACGCTGCAGGGTCCCGCCGCCGACGACCCGCCGGCGCAGGCGCGCTTTCTCGCCATCATGCAGGAGCAGGCGGAGCGAATGAACCGGCTGATCGATGATCTGCTCAGCCTGTCGCGGATCGAGATTTCTGAGCACCAGACTCCTTCGGACTCGGTGTCGCTGGGGGATCTGCTGTCGAGCTTGGCGGAGGCGTTCGGACCACGGGTAACGGCGCGCGGACAAAAGCTGGACGCGCTGATCGACGCCGATCTGCCGGATGTGCTGGGCGACGAGGATCAGCTCGCCCAGCTGTTCCAGAACCTACTTGATAATGCAGTGAAATACGGCCGCGAGGGGGGCTCGATCCGGCTGCTGGCGACGCGCCCGCCGGGCGGTGAGGAGCGTTATCCGCTGGAGCCCGGCGTAATGGTGAGTGTGACCGACGACGGAACCGGGATCGCCCGCGAGCACATTCCGCGCTTGACCGAACGTTTCTACCGCGTCGACAAAGGTCGTTCGCGTTCGGTCGGCGGCACGGGTTTGGGTCTCGCGATAGTGAAACACGTCCTAGCGCGCCACCGCGGGCGCCTTTGGATCGACAGCGGCGACGGCAAGGGCGCCTGTTTCACGGTATGGCTGCCCTTAAACTGACAAAAGTTTTTTGCTTCTTTTTTTCAAAAAAGAAGACTTCTTTTTGTGAACAAAAAGAAGCAAAAAAACTTTGACAATGTGCATTTGCTTGACTTTCCGGGAGATGCTTGCTTGATCCGGCGGTTGAACCGTATGTAGCTGGACCCTGATGGCGATCTCCTCCAAATCCAAGCGGCCTGCCTCGGCGACGAGGGTCAGCGGTCCGGTCATTGAGACCATCAAGACGATCTTCTGGGCGGTGCTGATCGCGCTTACCATCCGCACTTTTCTGTTCGAGCCATTCAACATCCCGTCGGGCTCGATGATCCCGACCCTGCAGGTCGGCGATTTTCTGTTCGTGGCGAAATATTCCTACGGCTATTCGCACTTTTCCTTCCCGCTCTCGCCGCCGATCTTTTCCGGCCGGATCTTCGGCCGCATGCCGAAGCGCGGCGATGTCGCGGTGTTCCGCTACACCCGCGACACCTCGGTCGACTACATCAAACGGATCGTCGGCCTGCCCGGCGATCACATCCAGATGCGCGAGGGTGTGCTGTATGTGAACGGGATTGCCGCAACCCGCACCTACATCGGGCTCTACGTCGCCGACGACCGCGGCATCAAAACCGAGGACGAGGAGTTTTCCGAGGCGCTGCCGGGCGGCCCGACCCATGACATTCTGAAGGCGACCGACGACGGCTGGGTCAACAATACTCAGGAATATGTAGTGCCGGATGGCGATTTCTTCGCCATGGGCGACAACCGCGACGACAGCCAGGATAGCCGCTGGACCGACGATTTGGGCTATGTGCCGATGGAAAATCTGATCGGCAAGGCGGAATTCATCTTTTTCTCCTGGGACGGCGACGATAACAGCGTGAGATGGAACCGGTTCTTCAAGGCAATTCACTGATATCCGCCGAGGAATTGGTCGGGCACCGGTTCACCCGCCCCGAACTGCTGGCCGAGGCCCTGACCCATCGTTCCGCGGCGCACGCTCGGCCCGGTCGGGCGCCGAAGGGCTGGGGTTCGAACGAACGGCTGGAGTTCGTCGGCGATCGCGTGCTTGGTCTGGTGATGGCGGAATGGCTGCTCGAGCGGTTTCCGCGCGAACAGGAAGGCGATCTGGGACCGCGACTGGCGGAGCTGGTGTCGCGGCACACGCTGGTGGGGATCGCGGAGCGGATCGGGCTGTCGAGCCGACTTTCGGTGGCGGATAACGAAGCCAAGGCGGGGGTGAAGACTCTTGCAACGGTATTGGCGGATGCGGTCGAGGCGGTGATCGGGGCGATCTTCCTGGATGCCGGACTCGACCCGGCGCGGCGATTTATCCGGAACGCTTGGGGCGACCTGATCGTGTCGCAAATCAACCCGCCGAAAGACCCCAAGACCGGTCTGCAGGAATGGGGCCTGGCACGTGGCTTGGGGCTGCCGGTGTATCGCGTGGAAAAAAATGTCGGGCCTTCGCACGCGCCGCGCTTTACCATCAGCGTTCGGCTCGGCGGCCAGAGCGCCGAGGCTGAGGCCGGAACCAAGCGCGAAGCCGAACGGCTGGCCGCGATTTTGTTGTTAGGACGCTTGAGATGACCACCCGTTGCGGCTTCGTGGCGATCCTGGGCGCGCCCAACGCCGGCAAATCGACGCTGCTCAACCGGATGACCGGCGCGAAACTTTCGATCGTGAGCCCCAAGGCGCAAACCACGCGGTTTCGCATCCTCGGCATTCTGATGAAGGGCGAGAGCCAGATGTTGCTGGTGGATACGCCTGGCATTTTCGCGCCCAAACGGCGGCTCGATCGGGCGATGGTGGCGGCGGCCTGGGGCGGCGCGAAAGACGCCGACCTGGCGCTGCTGCTGGTCGACGCCAAGACCGGGATCACGGACGCGCTGCGTGCCATCGTGGAGAAACTCGCCGAGCACAAACGACGGATCTGGCTGGTGCTGAACAAGGTCGACCTGGTCGAGCCGCAAGCGCTGCTGCCACTGATCGCCGAGCTGAACGGGATGGTATCGTTCGAACAGAATTACATGGTGAGCGCGGGCAACGGCGACGGGGTCACAGAGTTGGTCGATGCGCTGGCGGCGGCGATGCCGGAGGGGCCGTACCTGTATCCCGAGGACGAACTCACCGACCTGCCCGACCGGCTGCTGGCGGCCGAAATCGTGCGCGAACAAATCTTCATGCAAACCCACGAGGAAGTGCCCTACGGCGCCACCGTCGAGACCGAGAATTTCATCGAACGCAAGGATGGCTCGGTCCGGATCGAGGTGACGATCTACGTGGCAAGGCCGGGACATAAGGCGATCCTGATCGGCGCGGGCGGGGCGAAGGTAAGGGATATCGGGGCGAAAGCGCGGACGCAACTGACACAACTACTGGAACGCACCGTGCACCTGTTCCTGAACGTGAAGGAACGCGCGGGATGGGATGAGGAAGGAGCGCGACTAAGAGCAATCGGATTGGAAGATATCAAGTGAGGGAAGAATCTTCTTTTTTTGAAAAAAAAGAAGCAAAAAAACTTTTGGCAATAAGGGGCGCTCCCCTTCTCCCTCCCCCTCGCGGGGAGGGCCGGGGTGGGGGGCGATAATGGAGTGGGAAGCACCTGCAATCGCGCTGCTGGCCCACCCCTTCGGTGAGACCGATCTAATCGCAACCCTGTTCGCCGAAGACCAAGGCATAATGCGCGGCCTGGTAAAGGGCGGCGCCTCGCGAACCAAATCCGTGGTGTTTCAGCCCGGCAACATCCTGAAAGTGCGCTGGATCGGACGCACCGCGGACCAGTTGGGCCAGTTTACCGGCGAAATCGTGCACCCCGCCGCCGCCGACGCGATGGCGGACCGCGTGGCGCTGACCATACTGCAATCGCTCGCCGCGGTGACCGCCGGAGCCTTGCCGGAGCGCGATCCCTATCCGGAGCTGTTCGCTGCGCTCCTGCGGCTGATGATCCGCCTGCCGGAGGGGGAAGCACTGTTGGCGGACGTCGTGCGGTATGAGTGTGCTCTGCTGGCGGCGCTGGGGTATGGGCTCGATCTGTCCGCTTGCGCGGTGAGTGGGGTAGCAGACGGGCTGGACTTCGTGTCGCCGCGCACGGGACGTGCGGTGTCGAGTGAGGCGGCGGGAGAATGGCGAGATAGGTTATTGAAATTACCTGGGTTTTTGCGCGGTGGCGGGGATGGCGGGCGCATGGATTGGTTGGGCGGGATGCGGCTGACGGCGCATTTTCTGGGGCGGGATGTGTTCGGTGCTGTGAACCGTCCCTTACCCGCAGCGCGCCAGGTGTTGTATGATCTGATTCGTTCCCTCGAGTCCGAGGCTCCCGCCGAAAACTGACAAAGGTTTTTTGCTTCTTTTTTTCAAAAAAGAAGATTCTTACTTCCTGAGCATTGGTGGATCGTTACGCATGATGGATGAAGAGCTCGCGGGCAAGATCGAACCGACGGCGCTGACCGAGGCGCTATCGGTGCGTTATTTGGCCTATGCGCTTTCCACCATCATGTCGCGTAGTCTGCCCGATGTACGCGATGGGCTGAAGCCGGTGCATCGGCGGCTGCTTTATGCGATGCATCAATTGAAGCTTGATCCGACTGCGGGATTCAAGAAGTGCGCTCGCGTTGTGGGCGACGTCATGGGCAAGTTTCACCCGCACGGTGATGCATCGATATATGACGCGCTGGTGCGCCTGGCGCAAGAATTCGCCGCGCGCTATCCGCTGGTCGAGGGCCAAGGCAATTTCGGCAACATCGACGGCGATAATGCGGCGGCGATGCGCTATACCGAGGCGCGCCTTACCGAAGTGGCCCAAGCGCTGCTGCTGGGGATCGAAGACGACGCGATCGATTTCCGGCCGACCTATGACGGCATGGAACAGGAACCCGTGGTGCTGCCGGCGGCGTTTCCCAATCTGCTCGCCAATGGAGCGTCGGGCATCGCGGTGGGGATGGCGACCTCGATCCCGCCGCACAATGCGGGCGAGGTCTGCGCTGCCGCGATCCATTTGATCGAACATCCCGATTGCAGCACGGAGGATCTGCTGCGCCACATGCCGGGACCGGATTTTCCCACCGGCGGCGTGCTGATCGAGGAACGTGGTGCAATGCTGGAAGCCTACGCCACCGGACGCGGCGGGTTTCGCTTGCGGGCGAAATGGGAAGTCGAGCGTGGCAAGCATGGCACCTGGGCGATTGTGGTCAGCGAAATTCCCTTCCAGGTGCAAAAGTCGCGGCTGATCGAACAGATCGCGCAGTTGCTGGAAGACAGAAAATTACCGCTGCTCGGTGACGTGCGGGATGAAAGCTCGGAATTGATAAGGTTGGTGCTGGAACCGAAAACCCGCGGCATCGAGCCCGAAGTCTTGATGGAGACGATGTTCCGCGCTACGGCGCTGGAAAGCCGGTTCCCGCTCAATATGAACGTGCTGAACGCGGAACACACCCCGTTGGTGATGGGTCTGCGGCAGGTGTTGCAGGCATGGCTCGACCACCGGCACGAAGTGCTGATCCGCTCGACCAATCATGGGCTGGGGGCAATCGCGCGGCGGCTGGAGATTCTTGCCGGTTATCTCTCGGTATTTCTCAATCTCGACGAGGTGATCCAAATCATCCGTTACGAGGACGAGCCCAAACGCGAATTGATCAAGCGCTTTGCGCTCACCGAAAATCAGGCCGAGGCGATCCTGAACATGCGGCTGCGGTCGTTGCGCCGACTTGAAGAGATCGAAATCCGCAAGGAGCATGACACGCTTTCGCGGGAGCAAGCGGAACTTGCTGAATTGCTCGCCGAGACCGGCAAGAGGTGGCAACATATCGCGGCGGAGATCGCGGCAATCCGGGCGAAATTCATGGGCGGTGCGCTCGGCCTGCGCCGCACGCGGGTAGCCGACGCGCCGGCGCCGGTGACGATCGACCCCAACGCCCATGTCGAGCGCGAAGCGATCACCGCGATTCTTTCCGACAAAGGCTGGGTGCGGGCGGTGCGCGGCGCGGTTGCGGATCCGGCCGAATTGAAATTCAAGGAAGGCGACAGGCTGCGACTGCTGGTGCCGTGCGAAACCATCGACCGGCTGTGCCTGTTTGCCACCAACGGCAAATTCTACACCATCAACGCCTTCGATCTACCACGTGGGCGCGGCGACGGGCAACCGGTGCGGTTGCTGGCCGATCTTTCCAACGAAGACGATGTGGTGGCGTTGTTTCCGTGGCGGGAGAAGACCCGCTATCTGGTTGCGTCGACCAGTGGACGCGGATTTATCGTGCAGGGTGACGAAATCCTGGCCGAGAAACGCACCGGTAAGCAGGTGCTGAATTTAAAGCCGGATGAGGAGGCCAAGATCTGCCTACCGGTGAACGGCGATCACGTCGCGATCACCAGCAAAGCGGGCACACTGCTGATCTTCCCGATCGATCAGATCCCCGAGATGACCCGCGGCGGCGGCGTGATTTTGCAAAAATACAAATCGGGCGGATTGCTGGATAGCGAAGCGCTGTGCGATGCGCGTATCTTCAACCAGGCGGAGGGGCTTTCCTGGAAGCAGGGCGACCGGACCCGCACGGAGACCAATCTTTCGACCTGGATCGCGGCGCGCGGCTCGGTGGGGCGCAAGCCGCCCCACGGTTTTCCACGTTCGGGGAAATTTGGCGCATGACCGTTGAACAAATCGGAACGAAATTGATCTACGCCAATCAGTGGCTGCGGCTGCGCGAGGACCAAGTGCGCCGGCAGGATGGGTCCGAGGGGATCTATTCGGTGGTAGAGCGCGAGGATTTCGTCGTGGTGGTGGCATATCAGAATGGCCGCATCACCATGGTGGAGCAGTATCGCTATCCGATCGGCGCGCGGATCTGGGAAATACCGCAGGGTTGCTTCGAGCCCGGCCGGCACCAGGATCTGATGGACGCCGCCGCGGCGGAATTGCGCGAGGAGACCGGTCTGGTGGCAGCGAACCTTGTGCGGGTCGGCGAATTATTCCAAGGTCCCGGTTATTGCACCCAGCGGGGATATCTATATTTCGCCACCGGACTGACCCAAGGTCCGACCGATCGCGACCACGGCGAAATGGATATGGTGGCGAAAGACTTCACCGTCGGCGAAATCGAACAGATGATCCTGAACAACCGCTTGCGCTGCACCATCAGCGTGGCAGCGTTCGGAATACTGAGACTGCGCGGACTTATTTAGGAGATATGGAATGAACAGAAATATCCTTGTGACGAGCCTTCTTGCTGCCGGCTTGATTACCACACAAGCCCATGCCCAGGCGACGATCCACACCGGTTCCGCGGTCGAGGGCGGCAACTATGCGATTGAACCCGGGCACACGCGCGTGCTGTGGAGTACCACCCACATGGGATTCACTACCTGGTATGGGGAGTTCACCAAAACCGCTGGCACGCTCAAGCTCGATCCCACCGATCCAGCGGGCAGCGCGCTTTCCATCATCATCCGCACCGACAGTGTCTCAACCACGAACGAACGGCTTGACGGTGAATTGGTCGGATCGGAATGGTTCGATGCCGCGGATTATCCGACCATCACGTTTGTGTCGACCTCGGTTGAGCAAACCGGACCCAACACGGCCAACGTTACCGGCAACCTAACCTTTCACGGCGTGACGAGGCCGATAACGCTGGCGGTCAAATTCAACGGAGCTGGGGTGAACCCACTGGACAAGAAATACACCGCGGGATTCGATGTCAGCGGCGAATTGAACCGTAGCGATTACGGCCAGAACACCGACGTGCCGATGATCGGGGACGATGTGAAGCTGATAATCTCGGCGGCTTTTGAGCACGAGTAAGGAAGGGAAGAATCTTCTTTTTGTGAACAAAAAGAAGCAAAAACACTTTGTCACTTTAGTGTTAAAAGTTTTTTGCTTCTTTTTTTCAAAAAAGAAGACTTCCTTTCTTCCTGCTAGCGCCTGAAACCTCGGAGCAATCCGACCACGAACAGCACCAGAAAAATAAAGAATAGGATCCGGGCAATTTCACTCGCGACCGAGGCGACGCCGAAGAATCCGAAGAAGCCGGCGATCAAGGCGATCACCAGAAATACCAGCGTATAGTAGAGCATCAATGTCTCCTTGTTGGGCCAAGGTGAACTTGTTTTTGGCAATGAAGCCACGAAACCGGCAAGCCGGTTTCGCGGCGTACCTGGCGGTCTACTTCTTCCCCGCGCCGCGCAGCGCATCCTTGACGCCACCAACGGCATTTTGAACTTTGCCGGCGGCTTTTTCGCCCTTGCCTTCGGCCTGCAGCTTGGCATCGCCGGTGACCTTCCCAGCCGCTTCCTTTGCCTTGCCGGCAGCCTGGTGGCCGATACCCTCGATACGATCCTTATCCATCGTCAGATTTCCCTTGTTTGTTCCTGCGTCAAAACCACTTCCAGAGTTTGGACGTCTTACACAAGAACTTCAGGCTGCGTCGGAACAAATCCTGCGCTCACCCGTAACAAACCATGATACTTGCGTTCTAGCCTGACGATGGCGGGAAAGTGTAAAATCGTTTATGATGCGCCGCGTCAATTTTCTTCGACGCGCGTCACTCCGGCCAGCAGCTTGATCGATTGCGTCAGCCGTGGCGTCACGTTGTAGCCGCCGGGCAGGGCGATCTCGATTTCGCGCTCGTTTTCTACTCGCGGCACCAGCACGACGCGGCCCCGGCCGCGTTCGCGTTCGAGCAGATTGCGTATGTGCGGCACGGCCTCGGTCGCCTCCAGCCATATCCGCAGGCCAGCACCGGCCTGGGCAGCGGCGACCTCCAGGGGCGTTATCTCCTGAGCGGTCACCC
>Ga0302314_10018606_pt1 | contig 11580 bp, 8 predicted proteins | sample III_Palsa_N2_3_FD_200533 | JGI IMG/M metagenome (GOLD analysis project Ga0302314, IMG submission 200533) | Peat permafrost microbial communities from Stordalen Mire near Abisko, Sweden - III_Palsa_N2_3 | ecosystem: Environmental > Terrestrial > Soil > Palsa > Peat permafrost | place: Sweden... | reverse complement strand
AGCCATCGCCGCCATCGCAACCAGGGATAAAAGCTTTGTCTTCATGATGTCTCCTGAGCCGCGAGCGAGCTGTTAGTCCCTGTCGCGGCTGTGATGTTCGCTTCTGTCGGTAACTGGCCCTTCCGGTTAGGAAGGGCCAGTTACGAATAACTCCACTAGAAATCCTACGAGAATCGGCGAGCCCTGACCGTGAATGCGGCATTATTTTACCGCCGCATCACGCTATTATTCGCCATCTGCAGGAAATGGCAGATGTTACGAACCGTCACCCTAGGGGATGTAGTACCGCATGCTAACGTGGATCATTGGCTCCGTAGCGCGAGCACCGGACGGGCTGGTGATGGGGCCGGTGGCCGGAATGTTGTTACCGGACCAGAGGTTGCGCTGGATGTAGCTGTAGGTTGCTTCATACTGCAAGCGGCCGTACGTCGGGCTGTTGACGATGCGCCAGATGAAGCCACCCATGGCTTCCTGGATATAGCGGGTCGGCGAAGAGCAGCTGGTGGCCGAAATGGAACCGGCTGTTCCGCTGCTGTTGCCGCTTACCGCTGGCAGGTTGTAGCAACCCGTGTCGCTGAGGTTGCGCGGACCATAACCGATCAGAGCATTTCCAGTGGGCGTAACCACGTCGTACACCGTACGCTGGTCATACTCGCCACCATAGTAGGTGAAGAAGTCCCAGTTTTTGGACGGATGAAGGACGAGGCTGAACAGGCCGTGGTAGTTGCGGATCGGCTCGAGTGTTTCATTGGGCTTCAGCGTGGCATCCGCGAGCTGCGAGGAACCATAACGTCCCACGCCGGTGCCGGCCATCGCCTGTACCGCAACCTCAAAGAGGGGCATCGGCTTGACGCGAAGGCTGCCGAAGATGCCGCCAGCTTTGGCGGTGTTGGTCTCGAGGGTCGTTCCATAGGTATAGGTCGGAGCGGATGCCGTTCCGGCTACCGTCAGCACTGGGAAGAACTCGTTGCGCAGGAAGCGTCCAATGCCGCCTACTTCGAAGTGCATCCAGGGTTCGTCGAAGGCAGCCTTCACTATCACGTCAGGAGCGACGTTGTTGGCGTAGGTGCTAATGGCGCCCGTCCCTGCCGTATTGCCAGCAGTGACGTTGCCCGCTGCGTTGTAGAGACCGCCGTTCTGGCCGATGCCACCGAAAAAGAAGTTGGTTGGGATCGAACCCGAGGCGGTGAAGCTGGTGATCTGCGCTTGCTCAGCCGATGCCGCGATGGTGAACGCCCCGGTGTTGTAATCACCGAAACGCTGCTCAAAACGGATGCCGGGCTGACGCGTCCAGCTATAGCCCACCAGGTATTGAGGATCGACGGTCAGCGGCTGAATCTCGGTCCGTGGATCGTCTCCCTTGGCGTCTTCCGTTACCAGCGACCACATCTGGCCGCCGGTTACAGAGAATCCGCCCGCAGTCTCGCCCCTGCCCCAGATCTGCCGCTGCCGCAGGACATAGCTGTTGCTCTGGTTGTTGTTGGATGAGGTGCCTGTTCCCAGCCAGTCCATTTCCCAGTAGCCAGTCAGCTTGTAGTTCCCAGCATCGCCCGTCACCAGCACGGACAAGCGGCTCTGCCGGCCGGAGAAGTTCAACTCGCTCACATGCCCTTCATTCGCGCTCGGGAACGGAATGCTGTTGAAGGGGGTATTGATATCGGAGTTCACCGAGTGCTGACGCCACACACCTTCAAACGCTGCAAATCCGCCGGGAGTAATGTTCACACCCTTATAGTGCAGGGTCGCGGGCGAATTGATCTCCGCCTCCACCTTCCTCTGGTTGGCGATCACGTTGTCGTTGAGAGTGGTGGTCGTCGTCTGGAGTTCCGTCACGCTGCTGGAAGCGGCTTCTGCTTTGGAGGCGGCGGCGGTTGCGGCGGCCTGTGCCTGCGCTGCAGAAGCAGCGGCGGCGGCGGCTTGTGCCTGCGCGTCGGCTGCGGTCTGCTGAGCCGTGGTTGCGTCGCTGCTCTTGGATGAGAGCTGCTGCTTGAGCGAGTCGATCTGCTCCTGCTGCGCCCTCAAAGCCTCTCTCATCTCACGCAGCTGAGTCTCTGTCGGAGTTTCTTTTTTCGGCTTGGGATGCTTCGCCGTCCTGGCGGGAGCGGTGCTGTTCGTCGTCTGGGCACTCATCGGAAGCTGGGTCGTCAACAGGGTCATTGCGACCAGCGCAGCACTCAACACGTTATATCGTTTCATCATTCCTCAGGGACGCTGGCTAAGGCGCGCGAACTCGCTTAGGTGTTCGTGAACTGCCTTGCCAATTTGTCCGTGAGTTGATCCTCGCAACCCTGTATGAATGAACAGGGAACGAATCATGAATAGAAGGTGAATAGGCTCAAAAGTGGTCGCCGATTTCCACTTGCTTGTTGTGAATACCGCACAAGCCCGACCGATTAGGCTTCTGACGCTGCCACCGGATAGAGCATTTGTGGGAGCGTAAAACAGAAGCGGCTGCCTCGGCCGAGTTCGCTCTCGACCCACATTCGACCCTTGTGCGACTCCACAATATGCTTCGCGATCGAGAGACCCAGGCCCGTCCCGCCGGATTCACGGGAGCGCGTTTTATCTACCCGATAGAAGCGCTCAAACAGGCGGCTCAAATGTTCCGAGGCGATTCCCGCGCCGAAATCTTCAACACAGAACTTCACGTCCTGCGACCCCTCGACGATGCCCGCACTTAGGACCACCAGCGCTCCATCGGATGACTGTCCCGGCAACCCCTGCGCGGCGCTGGCGGGACTCACGCCATAGTTCAGCGCGTTCTCGATCAGGTTGCTGAGCACCTGCACAATGGCGTCCAGGTCAGCGACCACCTCTACTTCTGGAAATTCCCCGATCTCCAGCACGCCATGCTTTTCGCGCGCAAGAGCTGATACCGCGTCCTCTGCTTCCTGCATCAGGACGCCCACCTCCACCGGCTGCGGCCGCAACTTCTGCTCCCCAGAGTCCACCCGCGCCATGGCCAGCAGATCATCCGTGAGGCGGCCCATCCGCTTGGCACTCTTATAGATGGCCTCCAGAAATTCTCTTACCTGCGGCGTGAAGAAGAGGCCCGTCCGCTCGTCTTCAAGCAGTGTCTCCACATATCCCGAGATCGAAGTCAGCGGCGTTCGCAACTCATGCGAGACGTTCGCTACAAACTCTCTCTGCGTGCGTTCGACCTGCTCCACGTGGGTAATGTCCTGCATGACCACGACCGCGCCTCCCTCGGGCATGGGTGCAGCGCTGACCGCAAAGATCCTTCCCATCGGCATGGATACGGGCCGCATCTCGACATACTCGCGCTTCTCGAGCGCCTCCTGCACGCACTCGAGGATCTCGGGCGAACGAATGGTCTGCACCAGGGAGTGTCCTGCGCGCACGTTTCCAGACGACGCGGCCACCAGCTTCTGCATCGGCACGTTGGCCCAAACGATGCGGCCGGCACCGTCGACGCTGGTCACCGCGTCCTGCATGGAATCCAGCAGCGCTTCAAGCTTCCGCCGGCTCTCGGAGCTGGCCTCGAGCTGTCGAACGACCTCGGCCGCGGAGAGATGCAGCGCCTGTAACAGTGGCTCCATCTGCCGAAACGGAGCGTCCGGCCAGCGCGAATCCCGACCCGCTACTGACGCAGCGGCAGGCTCAATCCGCTCAATGGCATTGGTGACAACGCTGGTTCCCCACGCAGCGATCCAAAGAGCAACGACGAATCCGGTGCCAATCACCATCCACCAGCGTGGAAGCAGCAGAGTCGCCCCAGCCATCACCGCGATGCCTACGGCGATGCGCCAAAAAAGCGCCAGGTACAAGCTCTTTCGAAGCCACGATCCCATGCGAGCAGATTACTCGGTTGCCGCGCCTACCGCACTCCCGATCGATGCTTCCTTCGCCTTGGGAAGATCGAACCGGTAGCCAGCTCCGCGCATGGTCTTAAGGAAGCGGGGCGTCTCAGGATCAACCTCGATCTTCTCGCGAATTCGCCGCACATACACGTCCACACTTCGCGGCGTCACAAATCGAGCATCGCCCCACACCGCATCCAGCAGGTGGTCGCGGCTGAATACACGTCCCGGATGCCGCGCAAGATAGTCCAGCAGACGAAACTCCGTTGCGGTTGTGGTCACGAGCTCGTTATTCACCCGCAGCTGCATGGAGTTTCCGTCGATTTCAAGGGTATCTATATTGAGTACAGAGGATGCACCCTGGGTTTCAGTGGGGCGCTCGAACCGCCGCAGAACGGCTTTCACCCGCGCCAGAAGCTCGCGCATGGCGAACGGCTTGGTGATGTAGTCGTCCGCGCCCAACTCAAGGCCGTGAACGCGATCGTTTTCGCCCGCGCGTGCGGTCAAGAAGATGATTGGCACACTGGCCAGCATCGGATTCAGCCGCAGCCGCCGGCAAAGGTCGAGGCCATCGCCGCCGGGAACCATGATATCGAGCAGAAACAGGGCCGGCCGCTGCCGCTCGGCATCCTGCACAATCGAACCCACTGCCGGGTACGCTCTTACCACGTATCCCGCGCCCTCCAGCTGGTACTGCACCAGCCGCCTGATGTCCGCATCATCTTCCAGGACGAAGACCACCTGACTCACAAGCACTCCAGTCCGCGTCAACCCACCCGCGTCCGCGTTCAGCTTAGCGCATCCTGTCAACCCCAGCGAATAAAAGACGATGAATCGTGCGGAGATCGATCCGAAAGAGCGACACAAACTTCAGATTTACAGGATGCGAAATACTACTTGACATCACACACTATGTGCCATACAGTAGTTGACATACAGTATGAACGCCATCTCCAACCCGTCTTCCGAACCCCAGAACTTCGATTCCCTTCGCCTAGAACTGCGGCGTGGCTGCCTGATCGTTGCGGTCCTGGCACAGCTGAGGGTCGAGCATTACGGCTATACGCTCCGAAAGGCCCTCGCCGACCAAGGTCTGGCGATCGAAGAGAGTACCCTCTACCCGCTGCTGCGCCGTCTGGAAACCCAAGGCCTCCTCACCAGCCAGTGGCGCGAGGAAGACAAGCGCAACAAACGCTTCTACAAGCTCTCCCCCGCAGGCGAACTGATCCTCACCCAGCTGCTCGCCGAGTGGAACAGCATCAACGACTCCGTCAACAACATTCTCCAGCACTCCAAGTCAGAGGTAATCTCATGACCGCCAACACCACCATCGACCTCCTCGAGCGCTACCTGCAGGCCATCGGCGACCACCTCCCCGCCGCTACCCGCGACGACGTCCTCGCCGAACTCCGCGCCAACCTCCAGGCCCAACTTGATGACCGCGCCGAAGAGCTCAACCGCCCGCTCACCGAGCCCGAAGTCGCCGCCATCCTAAAAGACCATGGCCGCCCCGTCGTCGTCGCGGCCCGCTATCTTCCCCAGCAGTACCTCATTGGCCCGGCCATCTTCCCCTACTACCTCATGGCGCTGCGCAAGGCCACGCCGATCGCCCTCATCATCTTCTTCCTCGCCCGGTGTTCCAGCCTGTTCTTCGTCCACACCCTTACCGAGCTCATCGGGGGCATCGCCCACGCCGTCGGCCTGCTCATACCCGACTTCATCTCCTTCGTCTTCTGGTTCACCGTCGCCTTCGCCATCGTGGAGTACGTCTACACCCAGAATCACGCCAAACCTTTCGGCATCTCGTGGAATCCCGCCAAACTCCCCGCCGTCAGACCTCCGCACCAAGGCCGATCCCGCGCCGCCCGCATCGCCGACCTCATCTTTCACTGCCTCTGGATGCTTTACTTCCTCGCCATCCCCAGCCACCCCTACCTCATCCTCGGCCCCAACGAGATCGTGCTCCACATCTTCCCCATAGCCTTCGCGCCCATCTGGCACACGCTCTACATTCTGATCATCATCGTTCTCGTCCTCCAGCTCATCACCAAAATCCTCGCGCTCACCCCCGCCTTCGACCGCTGGCAGTCTGCTCTCGATCTCCTCACGAAGCTCTTCGGTGTCGCCAGCACCGCCTTTCTAGCCACCATAAAGACCTACTTCGTCGCCACCAGCCCGTCCGCCAACCAGGCAATGCTCGCCAACCTGAATTACTGGGCAAACTTCAGCTTCCGCATCATTCTCGCCATAGCCGTCATCGACCTCCTGGTCGGAGCCTGGAAGCTCTTCCGTCCCGCCCTCCGCGCAAAGAGCTTCGCCTTCTAGCCTGATCCCCCCCGGCGGCTGGCTTTCCAGCCACCATGGGCTACTATAGCTGGAATACTGGCCCATCCAGAGGCCTATTCCCTGTTCCCCAATTCCCTGTTCCTAAAGGCTGACGATGCCTTTCGAAGCGACCGCGCCACCACCCGAGCACCCCGCATACGACGGTCCCAAGCTGGCGGCTGCTGAGTCGTTTGGGCTGCGGCACAATGCTCTTACGCCCATCGAGACCCTCGCTCAGTCGGTCTCAACGATCGCTCCCAGCACCTCGCCTCAGCTCACGATCCCCCTGGTGTTCGTGCTCGCCGGTCAGGGCACGGCGATCGCCTACCTGATCGCCATGGGCCTGATGGTGTTGGTCGGGCTGTGCATCGCGGCGTTTGCCCGCGAGTCTTCCTCCCCCGGCTCGCTCTACGCCTACACCCGCCGCTCGCTTCCGCCCATCTTCTCTTCCATCACGGCGCTCGCGTTGTTCTTCGCATACATCACAACGGCCTCCGCGGTCATCGGCGGATTTGTCGATTTCGCCTACGTCTTCCTCAACCCGCTCCACGCACGCTTCGGGGTGCCGCACATTCCCGCGCTGCTGCTCGTCGCGCTTGCTGCCTTGGTGGCCGGCTTCGTCGCCTATCACGACGTCAAAGTTTCCGCCCGCCTAATGCTCTATATCGAGGGCATCTCCGTGACGCTGATCGCGATCGTCACCGCCACGGTGCTGCTCAAACACGGACTCCACTTTGACCGGCCGCAGCTTCACCTGGGCAGCATGAGTCCGCGCGGCATTGGGCTGGGCGTGATGCTCGCAATCTTCAGCTTTGTTGGGTTTGAGTCAGCCACAACGCTCGGCTCGGAAGCCCGCAATCCTCTGCGGAGCATTCCTCGCGCCGTTATTCAGTCGGCGCTGCTCGCGGGCGTGTTCTTTGTTGTCGCGGGCTACGGCGAGGTGCTTGGCTTCCGAAACGCAACAACTGCGCTCGGAGACAGCGCCAACCCGTTTCGTTACCTGAGCACCAAGGCGGGCATTCCCTTCCTTGGCCCTGTCATCGATATTGGTGTGCTGATCAGCATGTTTGCGGCGACGCTGGCGTGTGTGATCGCCGCCTCGCGCGTGCTTCTACTCATGGCGCATCACGGCCTGGCCGATGCTCGCCTCACCCACACCAACACCACCCACGAAACGCCGGGCGAGGCCAGCATCCTATCTGCCGTGCTTGCGTTTCTGCCAGCCGCCGGACTTGCTCTGCATGGAACGAGCGGTGCAGATATCTATGGTTGGATGGGCACGCTCGCGGTCTATGGATTTCTCAGTGCGTATGGGCTGGTAGCCGTGGCGCTCGCGTGCCACCTTCGACGTTCCCAGCGACTAAGTTTTGGCTACATCCTCCTAACCAGCGTCGCTACGCTGGCTATGCTGCTGGCGATGGCCAGCAACTTCTATCCCATTCCGCCGGCGCCGCTGCGCTACTTCCCTTACCTCTACGCGGCGTACCTGGGCGTAGCACTTCTATGGCTGGCTTGCACGAATGCACGAAGCCGCACGCCGTCTACGTAGCACGACGCGAAGCCTCTCGCCGTCCGCGCAGGACCTCAGCCGAAATCCCGCGACCTTCCCCACACCACTGGCCACGGCTCCTTCAGATGATGGCAGACCAGAATCTGCGGATGGTCCGCCGACTCCTCATTCTGCACTCCGTAGGGCAGATGAACCATCGCCACCACCTTGCAGCTCTCGAAGAAGTGACTCTCGTCCTCCAGTCGACCACCCACAACAATCAACGTCTCCGGCTCAAACGGCCCCCATCTGCGATCGTAGAAGCTATTCACGGTCGCAATCGGCACGGGCAGCCCATACTTCGGCCCATATAGCTCAACCGCGCCCGCCGCGCCATAGTTCTCCGCCAGCACGGCATACTGTCCCCGCTCCTCTGAACTTAGCTGGTCACGCACCGCCGCGATCTCCCCCACAAGCTCCGGCCAGCCAACCTCATTGGCCATGTCGTAGTTGTTCTGCATCTGCCAGTTCCACGCCGCGGAGCCTGGCCGCCATATCGGCAGGTAGGCCCAGGCAGCCAATCCCGCTTCCACGAGCACCGCCGCGGCCACCGCTCCGTAGACCACGCCGCGCACGGCCTTTGCACGGGTTGCCAGCCACGACTCCAATCCCACAGCCCCCGCCGCATACAGCACCGGATACGCCGGCAGCAGGTAATATCCTCGCCCCTTGACGAGCGCAAACAGCAGAAACGGTCCCAGATAAAACGCGCTCAACAGACGAAACCGCGGACTCCTCACGAGCGCAATCAGCCCGCCCACAGCAAACGGCAGTCCTAGCATCTTGTACTTGATTTGGTCCGTGAAGTATCCCTTTGTGCGTCCGAGGCGAATGTCGCGCAGATGAATGAAGTGCTCCATCTGCAACGTGATGAAGTGGTGTCGCGCGAGCCAAATGAGATTCGGTGCGGCGATGACGGTTGCTACCAACGCGCCCAGCCAAAACCATCGGCTCTCCAGATGATGCCGCTGAGAGGGTAGCAGAACAAGCGCCGCCAGCAAGCTCACCAAGGGAAAAACGATCGCATACTTCGACAGCACGCCGAAGCCGATACCCACTCCAGCGCCCAGCCAATAGTGCTCGTCGCCCGTCCTCAGCACGTGAGCGGTAGAAAGAATGAGGATCGACCACGCCAGCAGGTCGAAGGTGTTGTACTGCAACACCGAACTAAAGATCAGCGCCAGCGGAAAGCTGAGGAGCAGCGCACCGACTTGCGCCGCGCGCCCTCCGCCAAGTTCGCGCGCCATCAATCCCGCCAGAACCAGCGAGACCGCATTCACCAGCCCCGCCGGCAATCGAAACACCTGCACCGAGGTCCCAAACAGCGCAATCGCCACCCGCCCAAAGAACGACGTCATTGGCGGATACGCGACAAATCCCCACTGCAGATGGCGCGCGTCATCCAGAAACTGCAGTTCATCGCGATGAAATCCGTATCCATTGCCCATCAAGAAATGGACGACGACAAGCAGGCTAGCAAGCGCGCTGAGGGCACACACATCGCGACGCAGTGAGGTCATTGGCTTGGCAGGCAGCATTGCGAGCAGGATACGACGGATTACTCGGTTTGGTTCAGAAAATTGAACTGCCGGTGGAGTGTATCGTCGCCGGCGGCGCTTACTCCGCAAGCATGGCCAGCAATCCAGATTCATCGAGCACGGCAACGCCGAGCTGCCGAGCTTTATCCAGCTTCGACCCAGCCTCTTCTCCGGCGACCACGTAGTCCGTCTTCTTACTCACCGATCCAGAGATTTTCCCACCTGCAGCCTCGATCCGATCCTTGGCTTCGTCGCGCGTCAGGGTGGGCAGCGTTCCGGTCAGCACAAATGTCAGCCCGGCCAGTGTTGTGCCTCGCACCTTGCGCTCAGCGGTGAAGGTCAGGCCGTAGCCGCGCAGCCGCTCTACCAGGGCGAGGTTGCGCTCGTTGGAAAAGAACTCACGGACGGTTGCGGCCACCTTCGGCCCGATGTCGTTGACGCGGGTCAACTCTTCTTCGGTTGCGGCAATCAGAACGTCGATCGATCCAAATTCCTCGGCCAACGCCTGCGCCGTCCGCTCGCCGACATGGCGGATCCCGAGCCCGAGCAGCACGCGCTGCAGTGGCTGCTTCTTTGAGCGTTCGACTTGCTCCAGCAAGGCATCGGCCGTCTTCTCGCCAACACGCTCCAAGGTCAACAGCGTTGTGCGATTGACTTTTTCGGTGTCGTAGATATCGGCGATGGAATGCACCAATGCTTTGCGCGTCGGCTCTTCGGCCGGATCTTCGGTGGGCGCTTCCAAGGAGTGCTCTGCCTGCTCCTCGAGCGTGTGTCCGAGCAATTGCGCGACCATCGCCTCACCAAGTCCTTCAATATTCATCACGCTACGCGAGGCGAAGTGGCGAAGCTCCTCTTCCAGCCGCGCTGGGCAGCTCACATTGACGCAACGCAGATCGACTTCGCCGGGCTCACGCACCAGCGATTCACCGCAGCGCGGACAATTTTCCGGAAACTCAATTTCCTTCTTGCCACGCGGATGTTTCGCATCGCTGACGACTTCGGTGATCTTGGGTATTACGTCGCCACCGCGCTCGACCGAAACGAAATCACCAATCCTGACGCCGAGCCGAACAACCTCATCCGGATTGTGCAGCGTCGCTCGGGTCACCGTTGTTCCACCAATCGACACGGGTGCCAACGCCGCAACAGGAGTGACCTTTCCCGTTCGGCCTACCTGGAAGAGGACGCCTTCCAGCTTCGTGATACCCGCGCGCGCCGGAAACTTGTACGCAATCGCCCACCGGGGAGCCTTGCCCGTGAAACCAAGCCGCTTCTGTTGGGAGATCGCATCCACCTTGATCACTACGCCATCGATTTCATAAGGCAGACCGTCGAGCATGGCGTCGGCTTCGGCGATAAACTTCAATACCTTATCGATGGAGTCGACAGTTTTGGCGTGCGGATTGACCAGGAAGCCGGCATCACGCAAGGCCTCAAGGGCTGCACTCTGTGACGCGAGCAGTGGCTCTCCAGCCGCATCACCTGCACTCGCTCCGCGCAGCAGGAAGTAGGCAAACAGTTCCAGACGCCGCTGCGCCACGATGTTTGGCTCGAGCGTACGGATGGTGCCCGCGGCCGCATTCCGAGGGTTCGCCGCCGGTGCCAGACCCTGCGCCACGCGATCCTCATTCATGCGTTCAAAGGCTTTCTGCGGCAGGACCACCTCACCACGGACCTCGAACTCTGCGGGTAGTCCGGCCTGCTCCAGCTTCTTCGCCGACACATGCAGCGGAACACTGCGGATGGTCCGCACGTTGGTGGTGACGTCTTCGCCGATGGTGCCATCGCCGCGTGTGACACCAGTTTTCAATGTTGCTACACCGCGCGCGCCAGCCTCATACTGCAGCGCCAGCGAAAGTCCATCCAGCTTGAGCTCGCACACATAGCGCACGCTCTCCGCTAGCGCGAGACCACCCACTACGCGCTCCGCCCACGCCCGCAGCTCCTCTTCGTTGTAGGCGTTGTCGAGTGAGAGCATGGGGCGCGAGTGCGCGACCTTGGCAAATCCTTCCTTCGGTTTGCCGCCTACGCGTTGGGTTGGCGAGTCCGGAGTGAGGAGCTCTGGATGCTCAGCTTCCAAAGCACGAAGCTGGTTCATGCGCGCGTCATACTGGGCGTCGGTCCACTCGGGTGCGTCCTGCACGTAATACAGATACTCGTGGTGGCGGAGCTCCTCGCGCAACACGTCGATGCGTTGTTGGGGAGATAGAGCGGCGTTGGAGGATTCATGAGCCATCGCAAGGATTATAGAAAGCTCCGGGTCGGGTAAACTGGAGATCTTGGATTTGGCAGGAAAAGGAGCTTAACGATGGCGCATACGGTGTTCTGTACGAAGTACAAGGCTGAG
>Ga0302314_10018602_pt1 | contig 11581 bp, 5 predicted proteins | sample III_Palsa_N2_3_FD_200533 | JGI IMG/M metagenome (GOLD analysis project Ga0302314, IMG submission 200533) | Peat permafrost microbial communities from Stordalen Mire near Abisko, Sweden - III_Palsa_N2_3 | ecosystem: Environmental > Terrestrial > Soil > Palsa > Peat permafrost | place: Sweden... | reverse complement strand
GTGGCGGGGTCAGCCTGGTGTGCGCGTCGGAAATAATAACAAAAACGCACGGCGGAAAATCCATAGTATGAAAACTGATCGCTGACGTCTGCATTGTACACGGCCCATTCCACGCCCGCGATTTGATTGCACAGATTGATTGCAAGAAACACCCTGAGCACCGTGCGCTCTGAAGTCACTTTGCCTAGCCAAATTTGCGACCAGGCCAGCATATTGGCGGTGATCAGCAGCAGCACAAGGCTGGCGGGCCCCATGCCGCCTTCCATGCCGTGCGTGAGGGCAAACAGCGCCAGCACGAGCAGGCTGGCCGTGGACCACTTGAGGCGTTCGGCGCCGTTTTCCATGCCTTTAATGGCACGGCGACGGGCGATGACGCGCAATGCCACTGCACACACGAGCGCCACCAGGCCCACGGTGAATGCAAATACTGCTGGTAGGACGTCGGGCTGGTAGCAATCGGGCGCACGGAATGCAATGCGCGAACTTCCATAACCGGGAGCGCACTCGCAGTACGACGTCGAGTTGCCCACCACGCACACGCCCTTGCCGCAATATCCCGACGGCGTGAAGGGCGAGGGTGCACAGAAATTGCCCATGTTTTCCTGGCGCTCGGTGAACCAGCCTATATTTAAAAACCAACACGACGCCCTCGGCGCTTGAGCTTTTCAGTCACGACTCGCGCGCAGGACGCTCTTCGCTGCGATTCGCGCTACCGCCTTGGACATAGAAGCGAACGCTACGGCTCCTGCGCTCTTCGCCTTCCCGCGCGCGCCGCCGCGAAGTTCTCCGTGGCCGAAGCACAAAGACGACCGATCCTTTAGCGACACAAGCGCTGCTGCTACACAAAGCGACGGGGTGTGCCGCACCTCCAACCTTTGTATACACGCTAGCGCGCGGTTGCCAGACTACACCAAACAAACAAAACCAAACAAAATGAGCTCGGGCCTGCCACCTGGCTGGGAAACGTCCATCGATCCTGCGTCGGGGCGCACGTTTTACCTGAACCATGCCACGCAAGAAACGAGCTGGACGCCGCCCGTGTTTGACGCGTTGCCTGCTGGATGGGAGCAGCGCCGCGACGAGGAGGGCCGCACGTATTTCGTGCACGCGGATTCGGGCAAATCGACGTGGGAGGACCCGCGCTTGCATCCGCCCGTGTCCACCGAGCCCATTTCCTACCCCGGGAGCATTTCGCTCAATTCCGTGCCGCCCACGCTGGCGGAACCCAAGCAGCGCTACCAGCTGCGCGACCCCGACGCCCAATACGAGTCCGGTGGGAGCCTCAACTGCCCGTCGTGCACGTTTGCCAATGTGGCGGGCGCAACGCAATGCGCTGTTTGTGACACGACGCTGAAAACTGGGACGGCGGCTTCCTCGGGGCGCGGAGCTGCGCAAGCCATCGAGTCTGACGAGGCGCTAGCCAAGCGCTTGCAAGCTGAGCTGGATTCGCAAGCGCAAGACGACAATACGTCCACAATGGAAGCCATGGAGCAAAACGAGTCACCCACGGCGTCCAGACCGGGTTTCGTAGTCACCGAACCGTTTGAGCTGGCGCCCGCCATGGTGCCCGACTCGTTTAGCAAAGTGTGCACCAAGTGCGGCGCCGAGTTTAACTGGCGCGCTCGCAGGCATCATTGCAAGTGCTGCGGCATGTTAGCATGCAACGACTGCACGTCAAAGCGCGTGGCCGTGAGGCTGCCAGGCCAAGCGGACGAGCTCAATACCAAGGAGCAGCGCGTGTGCGACTGGTGCTTTGAGCACATTGAGGACGGCCACGCGCACTGCCTGCAGCGCTACGTGATTATCGCTACCGACCAGGAGGCCAACCGCGACATGGCGCTGCGCGGCATGTGCGAGATTATGGAAAACCTCCCGCAAATGCTCAGCTCGTCGTCGGACCGCGCGCTGGCTTTGAAGGAACTCAACGTCGTGCTCACCGTGGGCGGGTTTGCGCGCCTGTGCGGCTTCCTGTCCCCAGGCGACTCGCCGTACACGCAAGGCCTGGCGTGCAGGCTCATTGCAGCAGTGGCTGCGGCGTCGTGCCTGCGCGAGTTTGAATCCGCGGTGCCGCGCAGACAAGTCACGTCGGACATTTGCCAAGGCGCCGCGCTGCAAATCATGGCCGGCATTCTGGCCAAGACGAGCTCGAACAAGGACGTGCTCGCGGCGCAAATTGCTTCGGCGCGCGTCGTGTACTTGCTGGGCGACTTGAGCGAAATGCGCCAGGCAGCGCGCAACGAGGGCCTCATCGCTCCGCTGTGCGACGCGCTGCTCACGCTGGACCCACAGCTGCAGGATTGGGCATGCATGGCGCTCGGGCGGGTGCTCAAGGGCGACAAGACCACCGTGCAAGCGTTTGCCGACGCCAGCGGCGTGCAAAGCCTCGTGCTGCTGCTGTCGTCAGGCAACGCAATGATCCAAGAGCACGCCGCCATTGCGCTCAACGAGGCGCTGCAAACCGACGCGGCTACGGTGAAGCGCGCCCTTGCCGGGTTGTCGTCGACGTCGGCGGCCATTGCCTTGTTGAGTTCACGCGAGCCGCAAGTCGTCACGGCGGGGCTGCGGCTTCTCGCCTTCCTGTCAGAGCGCGAGGGCGATGCGGCATCGGCAGGCGTGCCGCAGCTTGTGGCCATTGTCGCCAGCACGTCGCGCGCCGACCCCGAGCAGCAGGCGCTTGCATTGCACGTGCTGCGCGCCGTGGCCGCCGTGGGCGCCACAAACCGCGCAGTGATTGCGCAAAACGGTGGCTTGGCGGCCGCCATGTCGATTATGAAAAACCACTCGGCCGACGTGCAAGCGCGCAGGGAAGCCGCCGGGCTCGTGGAATTACTGTCGAGCGACCCCGACGGCGCGCGCGGGGTCATGTTTGCCTCGGGCGGCCTGACCGGCCTCGTCGACGCCGCGCGCTCCGACGTGGCCAGCACGCATGCGAGCAACGCGTTGGCGTCGATTCTCAAGCAGGGCCCCGAGGCGCAGGCCGCTTTGCTCGAGGCTGGCGCGCTGGACGCCTTGCTGCAGGCCGGCGCGCGCGGCGACGCGGCCATGGCAGCGCGTGTCATCGAGGTGACCTTCTCCATGTGCTCTGACCCCGCGCTGCTGCCGCGGCTGTGCGCGACCATTAGCCCACCGGTGCTCGCGACGCGGCTGCTCAATCTGGCGAGCGCGGGCGGCATGGACGCGTTTTCGCTCGAGAGGCTCACGCTCACGCTGGCCGTGTTGTGCGGCGCGCGGCCAAGCGACCACGACCCGGACGAGGTTGAGTTTGACGACCCAGTGCCCACGGTGATTGCCGCCACCGCGCCGCAGACGCGCGCCATTGTGGCCGCCAACGGCGCGCCCGTCATCGTGCCCATGCTCGCCCACGCGTCAGCCGGCGTCGTGCTCGCCGCGCTGCGCTGTCTGCTTGTCGTGTGCAGCGACGGCGGCGACGCGCGCATCGTGCAAGCGCGCGGCCTGGAGCAGACGGTGGCTGCCATGCAGCTGGCGCTCAAACAAGGCGGCGGCGACGACGCGCGCAAGGCTGCGCACATGCAATCGCTCCTGTACTCGACGGCGCTGTTTGGCAGGCTGGCCGGAGGCGCGCACGCGCGCAGGCACGCGCTGGACGCAAGCGTGGTGCGCCGCGGCGTGGCTTTGGTGGGCGAATGCCTGCACTGCGACGAGCCCGACGTCATGCTGGCAGCCGTGCGCGCGCTCAAGGAGCTGTGCCTGCAGAGCGGCAACTGGACCGCGGTGGCCGAGCTGGCGCTGCCGCGGCTGCTGGAAATCTTGCTGGCTGACAAGTCGGGCGCCGGGCCCAACGGCAGGGCGCCGCTGTCATCGTCGTTTGTGCTCAAGCTACTGATGGACGTCTCGGCCATTACGGCGCACCTGGCCACGCTTGAGAGCAACGCCAACTTGGTGCTCGAGGCCGGCGGGCACTTTGCCTTGCTGGGGTTACTGCAGGAGCCCGAGGACAAGGCCGCGATGGCCGGCGTGACGGCGCTCAAGGCGCTGTGCGAGAGCAGCCGCCGATGCGCCGCGGGCGTGGCCAAGACAGAGGGCGCCGTGGACGCTCTGCTTTCGCTGGCCGAGCAGAGGCAACCGCCCTTGTCCTCGGCCGCCCTTGCGCTGGTGCTGGCCGCTGCAACGGCCGACGCGTCAAACGCCGCCGCGCTGTCAGCCACGGCGGTGGATGCATTGGTGCGCCTGGTGCGGTTCGAGCACAGCGAGGACGCCTTGCACGCGCTGGCAGCGGTGGCAGCATCCTCGCCCGTGGTGTGGGAGCGCCTTGTGGCCACGCGCGATGTGTCATCCACGCTGGCGCTGCTCGGCATGCCGGGAGCCAAGGTGCAGGCGCTCGCATGTGTGGCGCTAGCCAACCTCGTGGATGCGCACCCCGAGCTGGCCGGCAGCGCCGACGTGCTCGGGAGCGCTATGGACGTCGTCGCGGGACTACTGCAGGCCAAGGACGTGGTGGGCGGCGACAAGGGCGAGAGCCCCGCGCTCGAGGCGGTGGCCGTGGTGGCCGCCATGGCGCGCGCCCACGCGCTCGCGGAGCGCGTTGACGAGCTAGCGCCGCGTCTGGTGGCCTTGCTGCTCAGGGAACGGCGCCACGGCAGACCGCGTTCGGCCACGGTCGGCTACGCGCTTGAGGCTCTGGCGTGCATGAACGTGGCGGTGTGGACGCTCAACGGCGCGAGCGCGTCCAAGCCCGGCGCGGACTTGGTGTCGGCGCTCACGATGGCCGTTGAAGCGCATGCCAGGGAGCCCGGGCCGACGCCGTGTGGCAGGGACGGTGCCGCGGTGGCCAATGACGCCGTGGTACTTCTGCTGCAGCTCGACAAGAGCGCGCAGCAAGACGCGCGGATGGCCAGGCCGCTGCTTCTCCACCTGGAGCGCTGCGGTGCCGTGGCAGAGTACCGCCGCAACGCCGCTCTTGCGCTGGCGCGGCTGTGCGGCGACCAGGCAGTGGCCAGCGCGGGCGGGGCGCGCGCCGTGGCCAGTCTGGTGGCCGCCGAACGCGACGACGAAGCGCTGGCCGCGCTCGGCGAGCTCTGGGGCCAGCTGCTCGTCGCCAGCGCGGAAAAGCACGCGCAGGACGCCGCAGCGCAAAACAAGGACGCGCTCGCTGCGCTGGTGGGCGCCATGCCGGCCACGGCGCGCGCGCTGGCTCTGCTCGCGACGGGCGGCGGCAAGCCGGTGCGCCTGGCGCTCTTCCAGGCTCCGGGGATGCTCGAGGCGCTGCAGACGAGTGCGGGCAAGAGCGCGGCGGCGCTCGGCATTGTAGCCAAGCTCGCGGCGGTGGACGAGCTCCGTGAACAGCTCGTTGGGCACGTGGCGGACTGCCGCGCTGCGTTGCTGGGCGACCACGGCGTGCAGGGCGGCGAGGGCGCGGCGGCCGAGCTGCTGTCGCACTTGTGCACGGTGGCTCCGCTGGACGACGACTTGGTCGCTGTGCTGCGCGCGTTCGCCACGGACGCCGCCAAGGCCGCAGAGGTGCGCCGCATGTGTCTGGATGCGCTGTGGACCGCGGCGCACTTTGCCGACGCGGCGCACGTGCTGTCGCCCCCGGACTGGCTCGCGCCCTTGCTCGAGACGCCCGGGTTGGCCACGGCTGCCGTGCACCTCCTGGAGCAGATGTGCGCGGCCACCAAGGTGGTGGAGCCGTCCGAGGCGCTGCTCAAGGCCTTGGCGACGCTGCTGTCCCAGGCCGCGGCGGAGAACGACGCGCCCGCGTTTAGCGCGCTCGAGGGCATGTGCGCCACGTCGTTTGCAGCTCGTCGCGCCGTCGTCAAGGTGGACGCGCTCGTCAAGGCGGCCAAGCGCGCGCGCGCGGCGCGGTTGCTGCGCATGCTGGGCGAAGACGTGCCGGCCGCGCCCGTGGCGGCTCCAACGCCGGCGGCGACTCCCAAGGCGCCCGCTGTGCAGCAGCCGCAAGTGGAGAAGCGTGCATATGAAGAGCCTGCGGCCGCCGTGGCGCCCAAGCGCGGCCTTCCCACGTTTACCAGCTCGGAGCGCGAGGCGCTGCACTCGCCGCCGCCTTCTGGATTCCTCGGCCCGCCGCCGGGGCCGCCGCCGCCGCTGCCGCCCGTGTCCTCCTCGTCGTCGCTATCGTCGTCGTCGTCGACGTGGAGCTGCCCGTCGTGCACGTTTATCAACGCTACGTCCAACAGCAAGTGTGAAATGTGCGCCGCAGCCAGGCCGCCGCAGCGCGGTGCAGCTTCCGTGTCCAACGCGCAGCGGCCTGCGACAACGGCAGCGACGACGTCGGCGGCGGTGGCCAAGAGCACTGGAGACACGGTGGTCGTGCCCTGCAAGGGCTGCGGCGTGCAGCTGCGCGGCCCGTCGAGCTCGTCGACGATTTCGTGCCCCAAGTGCTTTGAAGTGACGCAGACGCATGCTGGCACGGTGCGCGTGCGCTGCGCGCAATGCATGGCCGAGCTGTTGGCCCCGGAAAACGTCAAGCTCTTCAAGTGTTCGCGGTGCGGCGCTCAGGGTGACACCAGGGAGCGTCGTTTTTAATAATTTGTTTAGGTTCCCGCGTGTACGCACGATTTTACGCTCGTGCGCCGCACCGGCTCCTGAATTCTCGTGTGAGTCGCCCACCAGCGCGCGAGCTTCCCCCGTTGTTGTGGCATTGCGCGCACACGCACACGCACACGCACGCCCGCAATCTCGATGGACGACGACTTTGGTGACTTTACCAGTACGCCCACGACGGTGTCGGGAAATGCAAATGATCCGGCACCGAGCACGTCAGTCACGCCGCCCGACGATTTTGGCGACTTTCTCGCCTCGCCGGCAGATGTGGCACCGGTAGCGTCTGCCGCAGTGGGCTCGCCGCCGTCGTCAAGCGTGGACGCGGACGACTTTCTTAGAAATTTCACCGCGCCCGCGGCTTCGGCGGTGCCTGCGGCTTCGACAGAGCCCGCGGCATTGCCAATTCCCGCGATGGGCGAGCTGTTTGACGTGCCAGTGGACGACTTGGCGCCAGCGCCGCCCGTGTCGCAATCTCCGTCGCTGCCGCATGCGTCCTCAACGAGCAGCGACAAACAAGCCACGTCGGGGGAGAAGCGCGGCGGCGCAGCGTTTGCCAACAAGCACCCTTCGCCCTTGCACGCAGCCGGCGTGGAGGACTTTGACTTTTCGCACGTCATGGGCGGCGATCGCCCTGCCAAGCGCAAGCCCGGCGAGCACGAGGACGAGCTCGCGCCGCGCTTTGCTCGTGACTCGCCCGCGTTTCGCTTGCGGTGTGCCACGGGCGTTTCCCACGGCGAGAAGCGGCTGACGCGATTAAACGCCATTGCGACGGCGGCCAAGGCGTGGGGCGAGCGCGCGGCAAAGTTTAGCGACTCGGAAATCGCCCTTGCAGAGGCGCTCGAGCGCGCCGCCGAGGCGGGCGACGACGAGGGCGATGGCGTGGCCGCTGCCGTTGCGGTGGCGCTGCGCGTGTCCAACGAAGCGCGGCTGGCGGCGGTAAACGCCGTCGTTAAAGCGCTCCAGGTGGCCAACCCCGAGCGGCTGAGCGAGGTTGCGCGCGCCGAGAGCAAGACGCGCGAGGCGCACGAGGTCGCGCTCAGCAAGTACCTCGCGTCGTCGTCGGCGTCGGCCAACGCGCGAGCGAGGGAAATCAAGCTCATCGAGGCGCGCGAGCGGCACGAGTTGGCGCGCTTCGACCTCGCCGCTGCATTGGACGACGAGCGCGTCGACCGCGCCGGCGGCCTGTCGCAAAGCGCGAGCGCAGCGGCGACGTCGCTGGTGGAGGCCATGCGCATCGGCACCAGCGCGCTGCAGGCCTGCCAGGACACGGTGGGCTCGGCGGAGCGCCGCGTGCAGGCGCGCAAAGTCGGTCTGGACGCTCGGCGCGCGCGCCGCGACGAGCTGCGCACTCAGTTGGCCAAGGCGACGTGCCTGGACCCGAGCAAGCCGTCATCGTCGTCGGCACTGGACGAGCCCGCGCGGGAGCGCGTTGGGTCGTCGGGCGCCGTCGACGCGGCAACTCCGCCGACGCCCGTGGCGCCGCCCGTGCAGCCGGCTGCGGCGGCTGCAAAGTCGGTGGCCGCAGCCGCGTCGCGCTCTTGGATGGGCGGTCTCAAGGCGATGAACGAGAAGATGGCGCAGCAAATGTCCAACTTGGTTGCGCAATCAACGGCGGCTGCGTCTGCGAAAAAGGCCTCGGACGAGGACCGACTCGCAGGACTGCTGGCAGATCCGCTGACGCTGAACTGTTTCTCGCGCTTCTGTCATGCGCTGGGCAAGACGGACGAGCTCGCTGCGTACTTGGAGTCGCAAAAGCCCGCGGCGCTGTCCAGTCTCGTGCGCGACGGCCTGCTCGAGAGCTTTCTGCACAGTGACGACTACCAGGAGCTGGTGCGCTCCATGGAGGGCGAGGGCATGATGGCCGCCCCAGGAGCCGACGCCAAGCAGCACGCCCCCGAGTTTGTAGACAACGGGCGCACGCTCACGCAGATCAACATGCAGGCCACGCCGCTGTTCGACGACGACGAGTCGTACGAGCGCGTCGTGGCCTACCTCGAGTGGACTGCGCGCGGCGCTCAGGGCGGCTCGAGCACAATGCTGGACCGACTCCGCGGGCAGGCCGCCGTGGACCAGGGCGAGGCCGAGCGCACGGCGCTGCTCACTGCGGTGTCGCTGCGCGGCGTGTGGAAGTCGGGCTACCTGCGCCGGCGCAACGACAACTTGCTGCGGGACTGGACGCGTGGGTGGTTTGTGCTCACGGCCGACGGGCTGTACGTCGTCAAGCCCGACGAGCTGCAGGGCGCGCCGCAGCTCGTGGCCAGTCTGGCGCTGGTGACGGTGCGTCCGTCCATGGACACCAAGTTTGCGTTTGAGCTGCTGAGCCCCAAGCACGCCGCGGTGATGCTGCAGGCCGAGACTGACCAGGAGCGCGACGCTTGGGTGGACTCTGTGCGCAACGCTGCAGAGCGTATCTTGTTCGCGCCCACGGGCGTCAAGGGCATCGAGGCCGCGTGCGCGGACTGCGGCGCCAAGGACCCCGACTGGGCCGCGGTCAACGTGGGCGTCGTCGTGTGCATTGACTGTTCGGGCGTGCACCGCTCGCTAGGCGTGCACGTGTCGCGCATTCAGAGCCTGTCGCTCGACAGCTTCTCCGATGGGCGCCGCGCCTTGCTCGCCGAGCTGGGCAACGCACGCGTCAACGCGCTCCTTGAGGCCAAGTTGGGCGCCGACGTTGCCAGGCCAACGTCGCGCGCTGAACGCGAGCGCTTTTGCGCGCAAAAGTACGCCGAGCTCGCGTGGTGCCGCGAGGCCAACGCCAGCGACCTCGAGTCGCGCGTGCGGGCCGGCGACGCGCTCGAGGTGCTGGCCTGCGTGCTGGCCGGCAAAGCGGACGTGAACGCGCCGTTGGACGCGCACGGCAACACGCCGCTGCACGTCGCGGCGCAGGCGGACAAGCTCGCGGTGTTTGCTCTACTCGTCGAGCGCGGCGCCGTTGTGAGCGCGCGCAACGCATTGGGCAAGACGCCGCTGGATGTCGCGGGCATTGCCGTTATGAAGGAGGCAATGCTGAGCGACAAGAAGCCGGTGCCGCCTCCGCTCCCACCGGGCAAGCCCACCGCGCCCGCGGCAACGAGCCAGAGCGGCCAGCCGCTGCAAGAAGCCGAATTGTGAAAGAACGCGGCGTGTTTTTTTTTCCCGAGCGCTCGCAGCTTTAAAAAAAATTAAAATTAAAATTCCTCGTTTGCGCGTGTTGTGCGTATGATGGGGCTTGAACGTCACAGCTTGCTGGCTTGGTCAATGTTCTGCTCCACGATGACGTTGGCCAGCTCGTAAAACAAGCGGTAGTCGGGGTTCTTGCTGGCGCGAATGTCCTCAATGAGCTTTTTCTCCGCCGCAAACTTGCTGGGCGTCTTGGTGCGCACGTGGTCGCGAGCCAGCTTTTGCATCAGAATGCGCGAGTCGCCCTCCTTCACATCGTTGCGCACCTGGTTAGCTCGTTTCCCCGCGTTTTTGTTTTCAAAAGACCACTCACGGCAAACTTGCAGCAGCTGCCAGCGTGCGAGCAAGCAGGTTAGCCTACAAGCATGCGCGCAAAGTGCTAAAAAAATCAACCCACGTGATGAAGCTAAAACGTAAACACCCGCAGAGAGAGAGCGCGTCAGCCACGTACGCGCCAACCCACAACGCAACTGAAAACGCACTCAACGTGCTCAAACCCCGTGCCCACCATGAGCGCGTAGCTGCCGACCTCCTGCTTGAGCCGGAAGCACAGCTGCAGCGACTTCTCCACCAAGCCAATCTTCGCCACGGCGATGCGCTCCACGAGCTCGGGGCCCGGAATGCCCTTGCGACGCAGACAGTCGGCGAGCTCGGACTCGACGAGCGACGAGTAGCGTTCCAGACGCGCCATCTCCTTGTTTGCCTCGGCGAAGATGGCTTCAACCTGCGGCAGCTTGCCCAACGGGACGTCGCCGCCGGGCATCCAGCTTTTGTTTTTTTTGGCGTTCAGGGTCAATCGCTACGCGCGGCGCTGTTTTTAGCGACAGAGCCGCGCACCATTTCTTGCTCTTGGCGTAGGCAGCGGTGGCCGCGAACAGCTTTTTGGCAAACTCGAGGGCGGCCTGTGTATGGCACATATGCGCCATCGGTACGTGAGTCTTGGCCAGCAGGACTAAATTTGCCGTTCGCACCTGAGATACGGCAATGCGACCAGACAGCAGGCGTTGCCCGATGATTTCAATGCGCATCTTCTCACCAGTTTTTTGCACGTAGTCGCCTGCCTCGTTCACATCGCAGTACCGATTAAGCAGCGTCGACACTGGCGCGAACATGTTCGTGAAACGAATGGCCGCATTGTCTAAATCGTTGCCAATGGTCTTCATACCCATGTCGGTGAGCGTAATGCCGTCGGCCACGCTGCCGTTCGGCTTGCGCATCGCCACCAGGAATCCGTGCGGGCCGTAGCTCTTGCCCTTGACACGCAAATCAGCAAACACCACTGCCACGTCGGCAGTCAGCCCTTGCGAAATCCAATTCTTCTCCGCGCCCTCGTTCGGGCTGTTGATCACAAACCCGCCACGGCCGTGATCGTACACGGCCGTGGTGTTGACCACCAGCCCAGAGTTCACTCCGGCAAACTTTTCCGTGAGCGCAAAGCAGCCAAGCGTGCCCTTGCTTTGGTAGTCGTTCAAGATGGCACACTGCTCGTCACCGCCCAGGCCGAGCACGGTGCCCGCAAACAAGTTGTACTGCACAGTAAACCGGATGCAGAACCCCGGGCCGCGCTTCTTAGGGTCGACGAGCATGCGGTGTGCAAGGAAAAACTTGGAAGGCGACGTTTCAATGTCTGTGTAGTGCAAGAGCTGCGTCTTGATTAGCGAACGGAGCCGGTTGGCGCATCTGTACAGCATATTAGCCCGTTTCAAGCGCGCGTGCGCCCGCACTCTTGGTACGTGGGAAAATCGCCAATGTCGGCGACTTGCGTCGTCCACGCGTCGACCCATGCTGTCAAAGTATTGGTGGCCATGTTTCCAACCTCGCTGCTCGACAATTCTTGTGGATTCCGGCGCGGAACGTCGTATACGCGCGCCCTGACTTCTCTTTTGAAAAGGTTTTTGGA
>Ga0302314_10018601_pt1 | contig 11581 bp, 10 predicted proteins | sample III_Palsa_N2_3_FD_200533 | JGI IMG/M metagenome (GOLD analysis project Ga0302314, IMG submission 200533) | Peat permafrost microbial communities from Stordalen Mire near Abisko, Sweden - III_Palsa_N2_3 | ecosystem: Environmental > Terrestrial > Soil > Palsa > Peat permafrost | place: Sweden... | reverse complement strand
CCGCGGCCCCCGGGGAAGGCGGCCAGCCGGCCGGGTGGCGCGCCCGCGGCGGCCGGCCTGGGATCGAGTGAGTCGTTCGGCATAGACCCTCATCCTCTCTCGTGTCGTCAGCCGTACAGACCAGGCCGGCCACAGAAAGGAATCGCGCGGCGGGAAAACGAGGGCCAGCTCAGGGTCCACCCGTCGCCGGCCGGCCCGCGTTTTGTTCCCTGCGGGTGCTCGCGCCCGTTCCCGTGCCTGCGCTCGGGAACGGGCGCGAGCCGCTCCGGACCGGTTACGGCAGGGTCCACTGCTGGTTGGCGTTGCCCGTGCAGTCCCAGATCTGCAGCTGGGTTCCCGGGGTGGTGGACCAGTTCGTATCGTCGAGGCACTTGCCCGATTGCGGGTTGTAGAGAGCCCCGTCGGACTGCGGGATGAAGACCTGCGCGGCGGTGTCGTTGCAGTCGTACAGGTCGACGGTTGTCCCGTCCGCGGTGCCGCCCGCGTCGATGTCCAGGCACTTGCCGAGGGCGTGCAGCGTGCTGCCCGCCTCGACGACGGTCCACTGCTGGGCGTCGGTCCCGTTGCAGGTGTACACCTGAACCGGCGTGAAGTCGGCCGAGTTCGCTCCCCGGACGTCGACGCACAGTCCGTCGTAGCCGGTGATCGGCCCCGTGGCGCCGCTGCTGCTGCTGGGGGTGGGCGTGGGGGTGCTGCTGACGGTGGGCGTCGGCGTCGGAGTGCCGCTGCCGCCGCTGGTCGAGTACGCGGCGACGTAGGCCACGCTCATCGTGCCGCCGGAGGTCGTCGCGCTCGTCGGCGCGGTGCAGCCGCAGTTGCCGTCCGGGTAACTCCCGCCCATGGCCAGGTCCAGGATGACCGACAGGTTGTGGTCGTACGCCGCCTGCCACGTCGCCGTGCCCACCTGCGACTCGCTCACGCTGAAGTACTCGTTCCCGTCCAGGTAGAACGTGATCGACTCGTCGGAGGTGTCGGTCCGGTTCAAGATCATCGTGTAAGTGTGATAGCCGCTCTGGCAGCCGCTGCAGGCCACGAGGCCGCTGCCGATGCCGTCCGGCTCGTTGCACGGGCCGCCGGGATCGGTACCGCAGTGGACGGTTCCGGACAGCTCGGACAGCGAGTTGACGTCTTCCATGATGTCGATCTCGCCGTTCTCGGGCCACTGACCGGGCCCGAGCATCCAGAACGCCGGCCAGTAGCCGGGCCCGCCGGCGGGCTGCTCGATCGAAGCGGTGACCTCCAGTTCACCGCCGGCCGGCGCGCCCACGTTGGCGCTGGTCGTCTGGATGCGGCCCGAGGTCCAGACGCCGTTGCTGTCCAGGGCGGTGATGCCGAGGTCGCCGTTGCCGTCGAGGGAGACGTTGCTCGTCGAGTTGGTCATCGTCTCGATCTCACCGGTGCCGAAGCTGGAGCCGGCCCCGGTGTCGTACATCCACTGGGAGTCGGCGGCGGATCCCGCCGCGCCGGTGAAGTCGTCGCTGAAAACGGTCGACCAGCCGGCTGGTGCGGCCGGGACTCCGGCGGGCGCCGCCGCGGAGGTCGCCGCCGCGGCTCTCGCCTGCAGGGCCACCGGCGAATTGCCGTGCACCGCGATCGCCACCAGAGCGATAACCGGCACGATGACGGCGAGCGCGAGCGCCAGCTTGGTCCGGGGACGCCACCTGGTCGCGCGCCTGCGGATACGCGTACCGCGTTGCGATATGCCGGGCATGTTGCGGCCTCCTTACCCCGCCCCCCGGGGGTTTATCAATAGGAAATTTCCCTATTCTGGATACGAACGCGACGTACGTTATCACCGCGCTAATCCCGGCACGCATTATAAGACCTTAAGAGAGGCTTACGTGACCATTAAAAAAACCTGGCCTCCATTTTTATGCGCTGGCCGTGGCGCCCTCAGGTGTCCACCTGCGGAAAGAGGGCGGGGGCGGCAGGCCGGTTATCCCAGCGATTTGGGCTTGAGGGTGCTGCCGGCCCGGAGCGCGCCGTCGTCACCGAGATCGTCGAGCACGGCGGGCAGGCCCACGCGGCCGAAAGTCTTCTGGAAGTGCGTTGCTCAGGTGCCGTGTGCTCAGGTAGCCGGTGCTGGCGCTACCGGCCGGCCGTAGGTCACGGCCTCGCGCACCTCGCTCGGCAGCGACTGGGCCAGTTCCGCGTCGGGCTGAGCGCCGAGTGAGTCGTTGATCGTGGAGAACGCTAGGCGAAGGGCCACGAAGGCGGTGACGGCAAAGATCTCGCCGTCATCGAGCCCGGCAGCGCGGAGTGCCTCGATGTCGGCGGGCCTCGTCGCGTTGGGATCCCGGGCGACCTTCCGGGCCCACGCGGCCATGGCCTTCTCCTGATCCGTTAGCCCGGCGTCGCTGCCAGTCAGCACCCCCGCCGCCAGAGCGGCGTCCGACGCCTCGCCCAGCTTCCCGCCCCACGCCAGCGAGCAGTAGGAGTCACCGAGAGCCGACGCGGCCGCGGCCACCAGAATCCCGCGCTGGCGGAAGGTCAGGCCGCTCGGCCTGAAGGCCTGAGACATCAACTCGAACAGGTCCTTCAGGGTGTCTGGCTGGTGCGCCCACAGCCGGGTCACGTTCCACACGTAGCCGCTGTCGGCGAGGTCTTCGTCGTAGAGCGCCCGCACCTGAGGGGACTCCGCGGGTTCCTGGAGAAAGCTGCCGGTCATGCGCGTTCGGCTCCTTCGGGTTTGCGGGAGTCCTCAGTCTGAGACCAGTGGGTGTTCCCTGGCAAGCCCGGGAAGGTGCCTGCGCCGGACCCGCGGATCACAGTGCCCGGGCGTGGGCGGCCAGGACCTCCTGCAGTGCCCGCAGGGCGGCAGGCAAGGCCGGGGTGGAAACGGCGCCGAATCCGAGCACCAGGCCGGGCTGAGGCGGGGTGGCGTGGAAGAACTGCTGGAGGCCCATCGTTCCGATGCCCTGGTTCAGGGCCGATTTCCGCACCTCGTCCTCGTTCAGTCCGGGGCGGAGGGTGGCGGTGATGTGCAGTCCCGCGTTGGCCGGGCCGGCGGTGAGGTACGCGGAGAGGGGGCCGTCGAGGGCGTCGGCGAGCAGGTCGTGCCGCTCGGTGTAGGCGCGCCGGCTGCGCCGCAGGTGCTTGTCCAGCAGGCCGTCCTTGATGAACCCGCCCAGTGCCGTCTGCATGATGGTCGGCGGGTGCCAGTCGATGATCTGCCGCAGCGCGGCGACCGGCCCGGCCAGGGGCGGCGGCACGACGGCGAAGCCCAGCCGGACCGCGGGAGAGAAGCTCTTGGAGAAGGAGCCCACGTAGATCACCCGGCCGCCGCCGTCGAGGGCCTGCAGCGGTTCCAGGGGGCGGTCCACGTAGCGGAACTCGGTGTCGTAGTCGTCTTCGATGACCGCTGCGTCATGCCGCTGCGCCCAGTCGAGCAGCGCCCGACGGCGCGGCATGGACATCGTCATGCCCAGCGGGAACTGGTGCGACGGGGTCACGTAGACGATCCGCGCGGTCGACGGCAGCCGGTCCACGACCAGGCCCTCGCGGTCGACCGGCACGGCCGCGACCCGCGCGCCCAGCGCGGCGAGGAGCCGGTTCAGCGGCGTGTACCCGGGCTCTTCGACTGCGACCGTGTCCCCCGGCTCCAGCAGCACCCGGGCCACCAGGTCGATGCCGTGCTGAGCCCCGGAGGTGACCACGATCGTGTCTTCGCTGGCCCGGACCGAGCGGGAGCGGCCTACCCAGCCGGCGATGGCCCGGCGCAGCGCGCGCTGCCCGAGCGGGTCGCCGTAGTTCAGTGACGCGGAGGCGGCCGCCGCCGCGACCCGGCGGCGCCACAAGGCGGCCGGGAACAGGGCCGGGTCAGGATGCCCTGGGATCAGGTCAAACCGGACCGGGCGGTCGGGAACCGCGAAGAACGGCGTCCAGTCCCGGAACTGACGGGCCGGGCGCAGCGCGTTCGCGGGGCGAGACGTACCGGGTCCGCCCGCTGGCTCCGGGCCCGCTGGCACCGGCGCCACCACGCTGCCCCCGCCCGCTCGCCCTTCGGTAAAACCCTCGGCCACCAGCCGGTTGTAGGCCGTGGTCACCGTGTGCCGGGACACGCCCAGCTCGGCCGCCAGCTGGCGGCTCGGGGTGAGCTGGTTCCCCGGCAGCAGGCGGCCCTCGCTGATGGCCTCCCGGAGCTGGTCGTAAAGCTGCCCGGCCAGCGGTCTGGCCGTTCCCGGGTCAAGGAACAGGTCCACTTAACGGGCCTCGAGCCAACTTGGCATGGCCAAACAGTAGCAACTTGGACCTCGACGGCGAACCATTTGCCCCATAATGTGGCTTCGCGTTGCCGGGCGACCGGTAATGCGCGGCGCTCCGGCTGGGCAAATAGCCGAGCGCGGTCAAGAACGCGTCCACGTCGGCCGCTCCCATCACCGGGGCATGGGAGCGGTCGGCCAAGCGCATCCCGATACCGCACTCCGACGCGCGGAGGACGAAAGGGTCGGACTGTCCGCAGCGCTGCCGCCCGGCCGCAGGATCCTCTGCCGCCGGACGATCAGCGGGAGGCTTCCCTTCCGGATCATCGAGCCGGAATCCGCTGGCCTCAGCCCGCGCCGGCTCCCGCCCGCGCCAGCGGACCAGGGCGGAGCCGACGTCCAGCCGTCAGCGGTCCCGGCTTCGCCGGGACCGGCGTGGTCGTGTGGATGATGGCCATAGACCGCCCGTTGCCCGCCGGGCCAATCCTTGCCCGTCGCCGACAACATTATTGAGAAACGGATGTGGTGTGATCCCAACGCTCAACGGTCTAACCCTGTGAATCCGGAAACACCGGACGGGCGACTGAGGGAGGCGGCTTGCTGAGATCTGGTCCGCGGCCGGCGAGTGCGACGCAACAAGCGGCGTTCGAGGACTTCGTCCGGGGCACTGAGCCGCGGTTGCGGCGGGCGCTGGTGGCGGCGTACGGCTTCGACGACGGGAGGGATGCCTGCGCCGAGGCGCTCGCCTACGCCTGGGAGCAATGGGAGCGGGTGAGCGGCATGGCGAATCCTGCCGGGTACCTGTTCCGGGTCGCGCAAAGCCGTTCCCGGGGCAAGAAACAGCCGACGCTGTTCGCGCTCCCGCCGCAGGACCCGATGAGCGAATACCGGTTCGAGCCGGGGCTGCCGGACGCGCTGGCGGCGCTGTCGCAGCGGCAGCGGCTCGCCGTGGTGCTGGTGCACGGCTTCGGTTACACGGCGGCGGAGGTCGCCGAACTGACCGGTCTGCGGCAGACGACCGTGCGGAACCACCTGTCGCGCGGACTCGCCAAGCTCCGCGACAAACTCGGGATCACCCTTGAAGAATCAACCGGGAGCACCAGATGAAGACGGATGACATCCGTACGCTAATCGATGGCGGGGCGCCGCCGGTGACCGTGACGGAGATCAGGAACCGCCACGCCGCGAACTTTCCAGCCCTCACCCGCATCCGGGCGGCGGCCAGGAAACGGCGGCCCCGGCTGCTGATCGTGTCCGGCGTGGCGGTAGCGGGCGCGGCGGCCGCGATCGCCGTCACCCAGCTATCCGGCCCGGCCGTGATTCCGGCCGCTGGTCACGCCGCGGGGGCCGTGACCAGCAAGCCGGTGCTGACAGCGGAGACCATCCGGCGGGTGGCCAGTTCGTCACTCGCGAAGCTGACCTCGGGGGAGGTGGACATCAGCTTCCGGGACTCTGCGGGGGGTCTCCTGCAGGACACCGGTACCGATGTCGTCACCTTCTCGGGTAAGAGCTGGAACTGGGTGCTGACCCAGTCCTTCGCGGCGATTCCCGGCCGGGCGGCATACACCCAGAACGCGATTAACCGAGCGGTCGACGGCCGGATGTACGCCTACTTCCACGCGCAGGCCCCGGGGGACGCCTGGTACCTGGAGCTCGGAACATCACCGCAGAGCACCAGCGTTCCGGACCCGCGCACCGTGCTGGGCGCCCTGACTCCGGACGCGCGGTTCGTCTCCGAGGGGTACCAGGTCATCGACCGCGTGCGGCTGCTGCATCTGCGGGCGACCCGGCCCGGTGCCGCAGCCCTCCTCGGCCAGATCCAGGGGGACACCCCGGGAGAGACGGCCACGACCTCCTTCGACGTGTGGGTGGATGCCAGCGGTGTGGTCCGCCAGATGTCGGGCGCCTACACCCTGAACAGCTCGACCGGGCCGGCCGGGAGCACGACGCTCACGGTGCGTTTCCGGAACATCGGAAAGCAGGAAACCATCAAGGCGCCGGCCCACGCGACCCCCATCACCGGGGCCGGCTGACCGGCGTACTGCCTGGCCTGCGGCGGCGTCCCCGGGTGCGGGGGTCACGGGTGGGCGAGATGGGTGCGGATGGCGGCGGCGCCGGACTCGGTGAGCCAGTCTGCGAGGGTGCGCAGCCCGGGTTGGATGACACGCAGTGCCTCGATATCGGCGTGCCAGCGCTCCCCGGCCAGCCAGCGTTTCCTGGTCTCGGCGATCACCGGGCTGATCGCGGCGGCCTCGGTGTCGGTGAACTGCTCGTACCGGACCGGGATGCCGGTGGCCTTGGTGATCGCGGCGGCGGCCTCGACCGGGGTCGGCTCGTCGCCCGCAAGTTCCAGGGTCCGCCCGGCGAACCGGGCCGGATCGGCGAAGGCAAGCGCGGCGAATTCGGCGATGTCTTCCAGCGCGATGACCTGCATAGGCTCGTCCGGCGGGAACAGGTGCCGGTGCACGCCGCCGACGATGCCGTCGATGCCAAGTACCCCCGCCCCGAGGTAGTTGGTCATGAACCGGACCGGGCGCAGCACGGTGGGCCGGGCGACGTGGTCGTGCAGGTACTGCTCGATCAGCGCCTTCCCGGTTGAGCCCGTCGGCGTCGTCGTCGGTGTTGTCCAGGCCGTGGCGACGGAGCTGAACACTACCTGCTCGATTCCGGCTGAGACCGCCGCGTCGATCAGTGCCCGGCCGCGGGCCACTTCGAGGTCGGTTTGGGGTCCGGCCGGGCCGAAGGCCACGGGCGGCACGCCGAACACAGCGGCGGCGCCGTCGAGCGCAGGCGGCAGGCTCGCCGGATTGTCGAAGTCGCCGCGGACCAGGTCGGCCCCTGCGGCGGCCAGTGCGGCGGCGGCGGGAGCGGCCGGGTCGCGGACCAGGGCCCGCACTGGCCATCCGCCGGCCAGCAGCCGTCGGGCGGTAGCACCGCCCTGCTTGCCGGTGGCGCCGGTGACGAGGATCGGGGAGCGGGGGCTGGCTAGTGTCACAGGAGTCATGGCGTCCGTCCCGAGGATGTTGGATACTGACATAAGCGGAACAATCCACCCGTTTCAGTGCCACTGACAAGGATTACGTGACATGACCGCAGCACCGGCGGCGCCGGTAACGAGCGCCGCGCTTACCTCGCGCGCCGATGCCCGCCGCAACCGGGAGATCGTGCTGCGCACTGCGATGCAAGCCTTCGCCGAGGAGGGGCTGGAGGTGTCACTCGGTCGGATCGCGCAACGTGCCGGTGTCGGCGCCGGGACCGTCTACCGGCACTTCCCGAGCAAGGAGATCCTGCTCGAGGCGGTGCTGGCGGAGCACGTTGACAGCCTGACGGCCGCCGCCGACCGGTGGGCCGCCCGTGCCGCGCCGGGGGACGCGCTGTTCGGGTTCCTGCTCGAAGTGATCGAGAAGTCGGCCGGCCGCCAGCACGTCTGCAGCGTACTGGCGGGCGATAAGAGCTGGCCGCGCGTCCTGCTGGCGGCCGCAGTGCAGCGGTTCGGCGAGGCGCTCGGCCGCCTGCTCCGCGACGCGCAGCGGACCGGGGCGGTACGCGCCGACGTGCGGGCCGACGACCTGGCCGCGCTGGCCTTCGGCGGCGCCGCACTGTGCGCGGCCCACCGGGACCGGGCCCGTGGCCTGCGGCTGGTGCGGGTACTGCTGAACGGGTTGCGTGCCCCGGCCGTCACGAAACCTGCCGCGTTTAGTGACGCGCCCCGCCTCCAGCGTCACGAAACCGCCACCCCCGCTGCGAGGTACTGCGAGGAATGCGGCGCCTGGCTGCGCGTCCGGGCTACCGGGCGGCCGCCCCGCTACTGCGGCCCGGCTTGCCGCCAGCGCGCCCGCCGCCGTCGCCAGCTGATCACCGCCCGCGAGCCGATCGGCGCACCTCGGTAACGTCCTGGAGCGGTGCCGAATCCATGCTGGCGAGGAGCCGCGCGGGCGTCCACCAGCCTGCTGAGCGCGGCAGTGTACGCAACAGAAAGTTTTTTGTCCAAGTTTGGGAGCTATGGGTCTTTCGGTGTTTATGATCCCGTGATGTAAGGCGCTCCGAGGGCTGTTTGCGCTGGTGTATCACTCGTGCACCGTGCAGGCAGCCTTCCTGGTGAGCGCGACCTCCGCGGGAAGGAGCCCTTTGGGCGGCCACGCAAGTTCAGCAAGTACCCCCATCCGGCGCCTACTGCCCATCGCGGCCGCGCCCACTGCACTGGCCGGCGTAGCCGCGGTCTTTGCCTTCGGTCACTCGCACGCCGCCCCCTCGCTGGCAGACGCGGCAGTGCACCAGTCGACGGCTGGCACGGCCACCTCCGGGACCGATGCCTCCTCCGCGCAGCTGCTGTCCCTCACGCACCAGCCCGGCGCCGCGGCGCCTGTTGTCCGGCTGAACGCGGCCAAGATGGCTGCGATCCAGCCGAAGGGCAAGCACCACCAGACCCAGCCGCAGGGCAAGCACCACGCCACGCAGCAGACGGAGTACGTCGTCAAATCCGGTGACACGCTCGCCTCGATCGCGCAGCACCTCTACCACAGTGCGGACTACTGGCCGGCGCTGTACTCGGCCAACCACAGCGCGATCAAGTACGCGAACGACATCCAGGTCGGGCAGGTGCTGAAGGTTCCGGCCAAGCCGGCCAAGGTCCCCAGCGCGCCCACGGTGCTCGCGCCGGCCGCCGCGCCGGCCACCACCTCGACCGCCGCGCCGGCCACCAGCACGGTCAGCGACGACCAGAGCGACTCGTCCGCCAGCACGAGTGACACCGGCAGCACCAGCTCGTTCCAGGCGTGCGTCATCGCCGCCGAGTCCGGCGGCAACGCCCAGGTGATGAATTCCAGCGGCCACTACGGGCTCTACCAGTTCAGCGCCTCGACCTGGGCCGAATACGGCGGCAACCCGGCCGAGTTCGGTGACGCCACCGTAGCGGAACAGAACCAGGTGTTCGACAACGCCATCGCGGCCGGCGGCGAGTCCAACTGGTCGCTGTACGACGGCTGCTGAGCGACCTGATCGCGGCCGCGCGCCGCGGCGGGCGCACTAGCGGCCCACACGTCCCGGGAAGATCGCCGGGCCGGAAGGCGTTAAGCGCTTGCATCCGGCCCGGCAGGCCACCATGCTTGCTGGGAAACTTCTTACCAGGGAGATCACCATGAAGCCTGGCGTCCACCCCGACTACCACCCGGTGGTCTTCCGCGACCGTTCGGCTAACTTCACGTTCCTGACGAAGTCGACGCTGACGAGCAGCCACACGATCGAGTGGGAAGACGGGAACACCTATCCCGTCATCGACGTGGACGTCTCGTCCGCGAGCCACCCGTTCTACACCGGCAAGTCCCGGGTGCTGGACACGGCGGGCCGCGTCGAGCAGTTCAACCGCCGCTACGGCAACCGGCAGCCGCAGCAGAAGAAGTCCTGACGCCCGGGCCTGAACCCATGGACGGCGTCATGGGGGGCCGTCGTGCTCGCTGAGTTCGACGGCCCTCTCGTCCACCGTGACCTGCCAGTCCCGGCCACCGCGGTATCTGGCGCCGTCGTCACGCCCTGAGGTAGGCGAGGACGGCGAGGACCCGGCGGTGCTGGGCGTCGTCGGGCGGCAGGCCGAGCTTGGCGAAGATGTTGCTGATGTGCTTTTCCACGGCGCTGGCGGAGATCACCAGTTGCTGGGCGATGGCGGTGTTGGAATGCCCTTCGGCCATGAGGGCCAGGAGCTGGCGTTCCCGTGCGGTCAGCGTTGCCAGGGCGCTGGCGCGGCGCTGCCCGGCGAGCAGCTGGGCGATGACCTGGGGGTCGAGCACCGTCGCGCCGCGGGCCACCCGGTCCAGGGCGTCCAGGAACTCCTCGACCCGGGCGACCCGGTCTTTGAGGAGGTATCCGACCGCGCCGGAACCGTCGGCCAGCAGGTCGGCGGCGTAGGACGCTTCCACGTACTGGCTGAGGACGAGCATGGGGGCGCCGGGCAGGTGCGAGCGGGCGGTGATGGCGGCGCGCAGGCCCTCGTCGGTGTGGGTCGGCGGCATGCGGACGTCGACGACCGATACGTCCGGGCGGTGCCTGAGCACCGCCTCGACTAGGGCGGGACCGTCGCCGACGGCGGCTACTACCTGGTGACCGTCCTCGGCCAGCAGGCGGGCCAGGCCCTCGCGCAGCAGCACCGCGTCGTCGGCCACCACGATGCGCAGCGGGCCGCGCGCCGCACGGTCCGGCGTTGGTTCAGCGGCCGCGGCGGGCGGGTTCAGCAGCACGGCAGTTCCGCGGTGATCGTCGTCGGGCCGCCGCCGGGGCTGGTGACCTGCAGCCGGCCGCCGGCCGCGCGCAGCCGGTCGTCCAGCCCCCGCAGGCCGTGTCCCTTCTCCAGCGCGGCGCCGCCTGCCCCGTCGTCCGTCACCCAGGCCCGCAAGGTTCCCCCGTCGTGGCGCAGTCCGATGACGCACCGGCGGGCACCGCTGTGCTTGGCCACGTTGGTCAGGGCTTCGGCGATCACGAAGTACGCGGCCGTCTCGACGGCGGCGTCCAGCCGGTCCGCCCAGGGGCCGGCATCGAGCTCAGCCGGTACGGTCGAGCGGGCGGCCAGGGCGGTGAGCGCCTCGCGCAGGCCGCGGTCAGCCAGGATCGGCGGGGCGATGCCGCGCGACAGGGCCCGTAGCTCCTCTAGCGCCTCCTGGGTCTGGATGATCGCGTCCGCGAGTGCCGCCCTGGCCGCCTCCGGCCTGCTGTCGAAATGGTGCTGGGCCCGGCCCAGTTCCATCGCGAGGCGGACCAGCCGCTGCTGGGGTCCGTCGTGGATGTCGCGTTCGAGCCGGCGCAGCGCGGTGGCCTCGGCGGTCACCGCGGCGACGGTCTGCGCGCGGGCGGTGTCCCGCTCCTGCTCAAGTCCCCGGATCCGGCGGTGCAGCGCGGAGGACTCTGACAGCAGCGCCCGGCCCAGCCCGGCCTGGGCGGCGACGCACGCCCGGGTCACCAGCGGCAGGGCGACCAGCAGCAGCAGGCCGACCGCGGTTCCGAAGGCGAGCCGCCCGGTGGGCGACGTCAGCCCGAGGCTCACGCCGACATGGGACTGGGCGCTGCCCGCGTACAGGGTCATCGGAGACAGCCGCTCCGCGGGCGTGCCCTGACTGCGCAGCTCGGCCGTGGCGGCACCGAGGGCGACGAACCACCACAGCGCCGTCACCGTGAAGGTGACCAGGACGACCGGGACCACGGCCACCGCGTGGGCCACGCCGAGCCACAGCCCGGGGTCGGACGCGGCGGGTGTCTCCCTCGGTCCCGGCCGCTGCCGGGCGCCCCGTACTCCGGTGGACAGCGAGCGCACCTCGGCGATCCGCCACCGTTCCACGTCCGCGGACCACCGCAGCGGCGCCAGAGCGCCGGGCGGGACCGGCCGCCGGCCCGGC
>Ga0302314_10018599_pt1 | contig 11582 bp, 8 predicted proteins | sample III_Palsa_N2_3_FD_200533 | JGI IMG/M metagenome (GOLD analysis project Ga0302314, IMG submission 200533) | Peat permafrost microbial communities from Stordalen Mire near Abisko, Sweden - III_Palsa_N2_3 | ecosystem: Environmental > Terrestrial > Soil > Palsa > Peat permafrost | place: Sweden... | reverse complement strand
CTGTACATAGCCCGTGCCGACCATCGCGACGAGGTAGGGGTCCTCGCCGATGGTCTCCTCGGTCCGGCCCCAGCGGGGGTCGCGGGTGACGTCGAGCACGGGGGCAAGGCCCTGGTGGATGCCGACCGCGTGCATGGTCGTGCCGAAGGCCCGGGCCATGTCACGGACGAGGTCGGGGTCGAAGGACGCGCCCCAGGCGAGCGGCGTCGGGTAGATCGTGGCGGTCCAGGCGGCGAACCCGGTCAGGCACTCCTCGTGCGCGACCGCGGGAATGCCGAACCGGCTCGCGGCCACGATCCGCGCCTGCAGCGACGACAGCGCGCGCATGCCGGCCGCCGGCGTCACCGGCCGGGTGCCGAATACCCGGGTGAGCTGCCCGATGCCGTTCTTGATGAGCTCGTCGAGCGGCGGGAGCTCGTCGCTGAACTGGTCCTGCATGGGGGCGACGCCGTCGCCGTCGCCCGAGGCGCCCTGCCAGACGCTGCCGAGCTGCGCGAGCTTCTCCTCCAGGGTCATCCTGGCAAGCAGGTTGGCCACCCGCTCCGCCACCGGACGCGACGGGTCACGCCAGGTTTCCGTGTCGGTAATTTCGGTGTTAGTCCCGGTATCGGGGTGCACCGTGTTCACCTGTACCCCGGGACGTATCACCTCCCGTGCGATCCCCATCTTGGGGGCTGTCTTGGGAACACTGGTCGACTCGCGCACGATGAGTTCGGTGGACAGCTCCATTCGGGTCGACCGCAGCGGCAGCCCCTCGATCAGCTCGCCGAGCATCTGGGCGGCGGCGCTGCCCATCTCGGCGAGCGGCTGCCGCACGGTGGTCAGCGGCGGCGACGCCCAGCGGGCGACGGGCAGCTCGTCGAAGCCGACGACGGACAGGTCCTCGGGGATGCGCAGCCCCCGTTGCCTGGCCGCCTCGTAGACGCCGAAGGCCTGCTGGTCGCTGCCGGCGAAGATCGCGGTCGGCGGCTCGGTGGGGCCGGGGGCGAGCAGCTCGACGGCGCGCGCGAAGCCGCCCTCGTGGTGGAAGTCGCCGTAGCGCACCAGCCCCGGGTCGAACGCGACGCCCGCCCGCTCAAGCGCGGACCGGTACCCGTCGAGCCGGGCCAGGCTGCACAGCACCTCGACCGGCCCGGTGATCGCGCCGATCCGCCGGTGCCCGAGGCTCAGCAGGTGCTCGGTCGCGGCGAGGCCGCCGGCCCAGTTGGTCGCGCCGACGCTCGGGATCTCCTGCGGCGGCGTGTTGGCCGGGTCGATGACGACGAGCGGAATCCCCGCGCTGTGCAGCTGGCGGAGCTGCAGGGCGGTCAGCTCGCTCGTCACCAGGATCACCCCATCGGTCTGATGGCTGGTCAGCGCGCTTGTCCAGCTGGCCGGGCGGGCGTCGCCGTGGCGCACGGCGGAGACCGCGACGGCGGTCTCGTGCAGCGCGCCCCACTCCTCCACGCCGCGCAGGATCTCCACCGCCCACGGGCTGTCGAGTCCGTTGAACACGAGGTCGACAAGCCCGAAGCGCCGGTGCTTGCGCAGCCCGCTCTTGGTGTAGTTGTGCCGGTCGAGCAGCTGCTCGACCCGGGCGCGGGTGTCCGGTGCGACATCCGGACGGCCGTTCACCACCTTCGACACGGTGGGCAGCGAGACGCCGGCCTCGGCGGCGATGGCGGCGAGCGTGGTCTTCCGCACGACCTCACCTTTCGGTATGTACTCGAAATATTTCGATGGCGGCGATCGGCTGAACTGCAGTGTTGGCCTACACAGTTCTCGCAGCATCGTACGCGAATCGGCCGAACAAGAAAATCGGTAATGTCAAGGAAACGAGGGGTTGACCGGAGTATCTACCGTATTTACGATGTCGACACATCGAAAAGAATGAGAAAACTTTCGGAAATTATCGGACGCTAACCCCCTTCAGGAGATGACCAGCATGCGTAGCAGGCGGGCATGTGCCGCGGTGGCGCTCGCGGTGGCGACGGCAACCGCGGTCGCCGCGTGTAGCAGCGGCAGTTCAAGCAGTTCAAGCACCTCAACCACGACCGGGGCGAGCAGCTCAAGCGGCGCGTCCGCGAGCACCACCGCCAAGGTCACGCTGACCTGGTGGAACAACGCCACGGCGCAGCCGCTCCTCGGCGTGTGGCAGAGCGTCATCAAGTCCTTCGAGGCAACGCACCCGAACATCACGATCCAGAACGTCCCGATCCAGAACGAGCAGTTCGCCACCAAGATCCCGGCCGCCCTCCAGTCGGGCAACCCGCCGGACATCTACCAGCAGTGGGGCGGCGGCCAGGAGGCCACCCAGGTCACCTCGGGCAAGCTGACGAACCTCACCTCGGCGGCGTCAAGCTGGATCGGCGAGCTCGGCAGCGCCGCGGTCGGCTGGCAGGTCAAGGGCCAGCAGTACGGCGTGCCCTTTGACCTGCACGTGGTCGGGTTCTGGTACCGCAAGGACTTGTTCGCAAGGGCAGGGATCACCGCCACACCGACGACCATCGCCCAGCTCGAGTCGGACGACACCAAGCTGAAGGCCATCGGCGTCGCGCCGATCGCCATCGGCAGCAAGGACCGCTGGCCCGACGCGTTCTGGTGGGAGTACTTCGCGCTTCGTGAATGCCCGGCCGCCACCGTCAAGGCGGCCATGACCTCGGTCAGCCTCGGCGCGTCCTGCTTCAGCCAGGCGAGCACGGACCTGACCGCGTTCCTCAAGACCAACCCGTTCCAGACGGGCTTCCTCGGCACGCCGGCCCAGACGGGCGCGGGCAGCTCGGCGGGCCTGGTCGCGAGCGGCAAGGCGGCGATGGAGCTGCAGGGCGACTGGGACCCGTCCGTGATGGAGGGCGTCTCCACCAACAAGAAGCTCTCCTCCGAGCTCGGCTGGTTCCCGTTCCCGGCGGTGAGCGGCGCGAAGGGTGACGCGACCGCGGTGCTCGGCGGCGGTGACGGGATGTCCTGCACCACCGGCGCGGCCGAGCCGGCCTGCGCCGACTTCTTGCAGTACCTCGACAGCCCCGCCATCCAGGAGCAGCTCATCAAGGTGGCGTCGCCAGGCCTGCCGGCGAACCCGGCCGCTGTCAGCGCCATCTCCTTCCCGGCCGAGCAGACCGCCGCGGCCGTGGACAAGTCCGCCAGCTACGTGGCGACCTACTTCGACACCGCGATGCCGACCCAGCCGGGTGAGAACCTTGACAACGCGGTGGCGAACTTCTTCGCCGGCTCGGGTTCGTCGTCGGCGATCATCACCTCAGTCGCGGGCCCAGCGTGACGGTGACGCTCGTGGCCCCCGGGAGCGTCAGCTCCCGGGGGCACAGTCCCGGGCCGTCCGCACGGCTGCGCAAGAAGATTGAGCTGACCATCCTGCTCGGCCCGGCACTGGTGCTGTTCGTCGGGTTCGTCCTGCTGCCGATCGTGATCGCCGCCTACTACAGCCTCTTCAGCTGGACCGGGTACGGCCCGCTCAACGACTTCATCGGCCTGCACAACTACAAGATCGCGTTCAACGACCCGTTCTTCATCGAGGCGATCGAGCACACCCTGATACTGACCGGGCTCTCCCTTCTCGTGCAGGGACCCCTCAGCCTGGGGATCGCGCTGCTGCTTAACCGGAAGTTCCGCGGCCGCGCGTTCATGCGCCTCATCATCTTCGCGCCGTACGTGCTGCCGCCCGCGGTCACCGCGGTCATGTGGTCGCTGATGTTGCAACCAGGCGGTTTCGTGGACCAGGTGATGAAGTCGGTTGGCCTCGGCGGGCTCGTGCAGCAGTGGCTCGCCAACATCCACATCGTGCTCTACACCAACTTCGTCGTGCTCACCTGGCAGTACATCGGCTTCGGTATCGTGCTGCTGCTCGCGGGGCTGCAGGGCATACCGGCGGAGCTGAAGGAGGCCGCGGCCATCGACGGGGCGACGCCCTGGCAGGTGACGAGGCGGGTCACGATTCCGTTGCTCGCGCCGACGATCAGGATCTGGGTCTTCCTCACCGTCATCGGCTCGCTCCAGGTCTTCGACGTGGTGTGGATCCTCACCGGCGGCGGCCCGGGTGACGCCTCGACCACGATGGCGACCTACCTGTTCCTCGACGGGTTCCGCAGCCTTGAGTTCGGCTACGGCAGCGCCATCGCGGTCATCCTGTTCGCGTTCTGCTTCGTGTTCTCGATCGCGTACCAGAGGTTCGCGCTGCGCCGTGACACGGCCGGCGCCCTCACCGGGGTGGTGGGATAGGTGCGCAGAAAGTACACCATCTTGCCGCTCACCTACCTGGTGGCGATCGTGATCGGTGGTGTCACGGTCGTGCCGCTGCTGTTCGTCTTCGTCGACGGCTTCCGCACCACCGCGGACATCAACAACTCGCCGACCGGCCTGCCGCACCCGTGGATCTGGGCGAACTACAGCTCTATCCTGACGACGGCGCCGTTCTGGCAGTTCCTCGGCAACAGCGCGCTGATCGCGACGGTGGCGACCGTGCTCGCGGTGGGCCTCGGCTCGATGGCGGCCTTCGCCCTGTCCAGGTATGTCTTCCGCGGCAGGGAGGCGCTCTTCACGCTGTTCGTCTCCGGCCTGCTGTTCCCCATCGGGGTGGCGGCGCTGCCGCTTTACCTGCTGCTTGAGCGGCTCAGCCTGCTCGACAACCAGTTCGGCGTGGCGATACCCGAGGCGGCGTTCGCGCTGCCGCTCACGATGTTCATCCTGCGCCCGTTCATGCGCGCCATCCCCGGCGAGCTCGAGGACGCGGCCATGGTGGATGGCGCGGGCAAGCTGCGGTTCTTCGTGCAGATTCTGCTGCCGCTGGCCAAGCCCGCCGTGGTCACCGTCTCGCTGCTGTCCTTCGTCACGAGCTGGAACCAGTACCTGCTGCCGCTGCTCGTCTTCACCACGACGTCGCACTTCACCCTGCCGCTCGGGGTGGCCACCTACCAGTCGCAGTACTCGCAGAACACCGGGGCGATCCTGGCGTTCACCGCGCTTGCCGCCGTCCCGGCCCTCGGCGTGTTCATGTTTGCCGAGCGTTACCTGGTGGCGGGCGCGATGGGCGCCGTTAAGGGGTAGAGGATAGTGGAAGTGTCTCGTCCCCGCAGACCCGGTATTTTCGCTTTTCATCGGGCCTGCCCCGGGGGGTACGGAGGACAACTGAAAGGATTCAACGATGACCACAGACTCGTATGCGCCTTCGCGCGAAGACCACTTCTCGTTCGGGATATGGACTGTTGGCTGGCAGGGCGTCGACGTGTTCGGCGGCGCGGTACGCCCGCCGATGGCCGCCGACCGCGCGGTACGCAAGCTCGCCGAGCTTGGTGCCTACGGCGTGAACTTCCACGACAACGACGTGTTCGGCTTCGACGCGACGGCGGCCGAGCGGGACGAGAAGATCGCCGCGTTCCGCAAGGCCCTCGATGAGACCGGGCTCGTGGTGACCACGGCCACCACGAACCTGTTCGGCCACCCGATCTTCAAGGACGGCGCGTTCACCGCCAACGAGCGCGAGGTGCGCCGCTTCGCGCTCGCCAAGGTGATGCGCAACCTGGACCTGGCCGCCGAGCTCGGCGCGAAGCACTACGTCTTCTGGGGCGGCAGGGAAGGCGCCGAGTCCGGGGCGGCCAAGGACATCAGGGCCGCCCTCGCCCGCTACGCCGAGGGGCTTGACCTGCTGTCGGAGTATGTCATCGACCAGGGCTACGACATCAGGTTCGTGATCGAGCCGAAGCCGAACGAGCCCCGCGGCGACATCCTGCTGCCCACCCTCGGGCACGCGATCGCGTTCATCAACGAGCTCGCCCACCCGGAGATGGTCGGCATCAACCCCGAGGTCGGTCACGAGGAGATGGCCGGCCTCAACTACGCGCACGGGATCGCGCAGGCGATGTGGCACGGCAAGCTGTTCCACATCGACCTCAACGGTCAGAACGGCCCGCGCTACGACCAGGACCTGCGGTTCGGCGCGGGGAACGCGCGCGGCGCGTTCTGGGTGGTGGACACGCTGCTGGCCGGCGGATACGACGGCCCCGTCCACTTCGACTACAAGCCGCCGCGCACCGAGGACGACGAGGGCGTGTGGTCCTCGGCCCGGGCCTGCATGCGGAACTACCTGATCCTGCGGGAGAAGGCCAGGGCGTTCCGCGCCGACCCCGAGGTCCAGGCGGCGCTCGCCGCCGCGCGGGTGGCCGAGCTGACGGTGCCGACCCTCGCCGAGGGGGAGACGTGGCGCGACGTGCGCGACGTGACGGTCGACATCGAGGCGCTCGGCGTGCGCGGCATGGGCTACGAGCACCTGGATCAGCTCGCCATGGAGCACCTCTACGGGGTGCGCTGACCCGAGCGGGCAGCAACGTAGAAGGCTCCGCGTGGCGCCCGGGAGCGGGCGCCACGCGGAGCGACTGGGGCGCTCGGCGTTACGCGGAGCGCCGGCGTTCCTGCATCGCCTGCCGGTACTCGGCGACCACGATGTCATTGAGCTCGGCGACCGAGGTGTCCTTGCTCACCTTGTCCAGCGTGATCTCGCCCTGCTGCAGCAGGTTGATCCGGTCGCAGATCTCAAGCGCCTGGCCGTAGTTGTGCGCGATGATGATGATCGACACCTCGCCCTGGCCCTTCAGGTCCTGGAGCACGTCCATGATGATCGCGACCTCTTTCGCGCCCATCGCGGCGAACGGCTCGTCGAGCAGCAGGATCTTCGCGTCCGAGTAGACGGCGCGCGCGATCGCGATCGCCTGCCGCTGGCCGCCCGACAGGCTGGCGACCGGTACGTCCACCGACGGGATGTTGATGCCCATCGCGTCGAGGTGCTCCCGGGCCGTGGCGCGCATCGACCTGTTGTTCAGCAGGGTCCCGCGGACGCGTTCACGGTTCAGGAACATGTTGTGGTACACGGTGAGCTGGTTGATCAGGGCGAGGTCCTGGTACACGGCGTCGATGCCGAGCGACCTGGCGTGGTCGACCGACTTGAGCAGGACCTCCTCACCGTTGATGACGAGTCGGCCCGCGTCCTGCTGCTGGAACCCGCAGAGGATCTTGAGCAGCGTGGACTTGCCCGCGCCGTTGTCGCCGAGCAGGCCGAGTACCTCGCCGCGGCCGAGCCGCAGGTTGATGTCCGAGAGGGCCGTCACCGCGCCGAACCGCTTGCCGACGTGCTCGGCCCGCAGCGCGTCGCCGCCCGGTTCGGGTGTCTGCGCGGTCATCAGGTCCTCCCTCTTTCCCGCAGCCGGGTGAGCTGCACGTTCGCGATCATGGCGAGGAGAATCGCGCCGCCGAAGACGATCTGGAGCGAGTTCGCGCTGATCCCCACGATGTCAAAGCCGTCGATCAGGGTGGACAGCGCGATGGCGCCGAGGAAGGCCCCCATGACCGTGCCCGAGCCGCCGAGCATCGCGGTTCCGCCGATGACCGCAGCGGTGACGCTGTAGAACATCGGCAGGTACTGGCCGGCGAGCGGGTCGATGGTGTTGGTGTAGAACGCGGTCTGGATGCCGACAAGCGCACCGAGCACCCCGGTGATCATGAAGTTGCCGTACTTGATCCGTGACACGTTGATGCCGGACTCGCGCGCACCGAGCTGGTTGCCGCCTGTCGCGACCGTGTGCAGGCCCCACCGCGTCCTGGTCAGCACGATGTGGAAGATCGCGACGATGACGACGGCCCAGATGAACTGGGACCACGGGTCGGCCCCGATCCACTTACCGAAGTTAACGGTGGCGGGCGGGATGCTCTTGGGCTCGGCATGCGCGAAGTAAAGGGCCATCCCGGCGAGGATGAACCCGGTGCCAAGCGTGGTGATGAACGAGGGAAGCCCGAGCGTGACCGTGAGGAAGCCGTTGACCAGGCCGCAGACAAGCCCGAAGACCAAGCCGAGGATGATCGCAATGATCGCCGGCACGCCCCAGTAGACGTTCATGTAGAAGATGATGAACGGCGCGAAGGTATAGATGAAGCCGACCGACAGGTCGATCTCGCCGCAGATCAGCAGCAGCACCTCACCGACGGCGATAATCGCGATCGGTGCCGCGGTCTCCGAGAACAGGTCGATGGCGTTGGTCTGGGAGACAAAGGTTGTCTGATTGGTGAGGCCGAAATACAGCAGCAGCGCCACCGTGACCACTAGGACAGTGGCCTCGCGCTGGCGGCCAAAGATGCCAACTCCCTGGCGCAGCATGCCTATGGTCCTGTTGCCCGAGCCGGGAAGTCCGTCTGGCTGACCGATGAGCGCGCCGTCCTTCTCGGTCGTCTTGCTCACGTCTGCCTCCTTATCTGGCCAATCTGGTCAAGAACGTGCCGGAGGCGGGAGGCCCGGCCGTACTCCTTGGCTGGGCCTCCCGCCTGGGGCTTTATCGGGCGCCTGGATCAGGTGCTGGTGGTCGCGAGCGGGTTCGAGATCGCGCCAGCCGGGCGGGGCAGGTACTTCAGCGCGGTCGTCGAGCCCTGGTACCGGCTGGATAGGTTGTACTCGCTGTAGTTGGCCTTGGTGATGAAGCTCAGGCCGGTGTCCGTGTCCGGCGGGACGATCGTGCCGCCCGAGATGTTGTACAGGTACAGGTACACCGTCGGCAGGAACCCCTGGAGATAGGGGTCCTGGTAGATGGTGAAGTCGGTGCTACCCTGGGCGATGTTGGAGATCGTCAGCGGCTCGGTGTCGAAGCCGCCGTTGGGCAGCGACGTCAGGCCGGTCTCCTTGAGCGCCTGGGAGAGGAACGACGTCGAGCCGCCGTCCACGGCGAACGCACCCTTGATGCTCTTGTGGCCAAGCAGGTAGTTCTTCATGTTGCTCAGCTCAAGGGCCGTGTTCGCGTTGGTCTCGATCTCGCTCACCGTGTAGCCCGCCGGCGTCAGCACCGAGGCGGCGCCGTCGTAACGGGGCTGGATGTTCGCCTGACCCGGGGTCGCGATGAAGATCACGATTTCGCCCGGGGTGGGGACGGCCAGCTTGATCCGCTCGCCTAGCTGCTCACCAGAGGTGTACAGCGCCTGGCCGACATAGCAGAGCCGGTTGGTGCCGATGTCCGGCACGCCCTTGGTCACCGAACCGTCCGCGTTGTAGCTGACGACGGGGATGCCGGCGCTCATCGCGTTCGCGACGGGCGTCGTGAACGAGGTGGAGTCGGTCAGCACGGTCGCGATCCCGGCCGCCTTCGCCGCCACCGCCGCGTTGATCTGTGCCACCATCTGCGCGGAGATCGAATTCGCCGAGCCGACCCACTTCGGCGTCGGTAGGCCGAGCAGCTTGGCGGCGTCGGCGAACCCGTACTGGGTGGGCACAAAGAAGCTGTTCGTGGTGACGTGGTTGACGAACCAGAACTGCCACGGCGGAACGGTCGGGAAGGCGCCGGAGCCGGTCACCGCGCTCGACGTCGCCGAGCTCGTCGCGCCCGCCGTGTTGCTCGACGAGCTGCAGGCGGTCATGAGTGCGGATGCGGCAGCCGTCGCGCTGACAAGCCCGGCGCCGGCGATCAGACGCCGACGGGTTGGGCTATCTCTCATGTTGAGAGTCTCTATTGCTTCATCGACCTTCGGGGCGACCTTGCCCATGAGGACCTCCAGTTACCCTTCGTTATTCATACATGTGAACGTTCACATCTAGTTCTATCCGAGCAAGTTAGACCGGTGGCGCTGCTTCGTCAATGGGTCGAAAGTGTTTCGAATCGAATCGTTGTGATCGCTCTTAGTTATCACTGTTGCCGACAGTGCGGCACTTCTGCGAAAACATGGTCAACGCCTAGCATTGAACCAGGCGTGGTATACGGTAGCCCACGTTCTGCCGGCGTCAACCGGTGGTGGTAGCGTGCTGCCCGCACTGCTCGCCACGTAAACGAGGGGACAGGTGACCGCGGTAACCTCCCGGGGGGACAGACTTGCTGCATGGGGGGCTCCCGCCCCGCACGCTTCCTGCATGGGGGGCTCCCGCCCTCTTCCCGCATGGGGGGCTCCCGCCCTCTTCCCGCATGGGGGGCTCCCGCCCCCCATCCCCCCTGGCCATCCCCCCTGGCCATCCCCCCTGGCCCCCTGGCCCCCGTACCCCCCGAGGCAGTCCCGATGAGAGGCAACGATATCGGGCCTGCGGAAAACGCCGAGCGGCTGGCCGCCTTCGAGCCGTCAGCCTCACGGCGATCCTGGGCGCCCTTCGCCGCCGCGCTGATGCTGGCGTATTTCGGCACGTCGGTGGCGCTCTTCGCCCCGGTGCAGAACGTGCTGCCGAGGCTGATCGAGTCGGCCGTGGGCACACAGCACAAGGCCGTCTATCTCGGTCTCGTGACCGGTCTCGGCGCGGTTGCCGCGCTGGTCTTCAATCCGCTCTCCGGCTACTTCTCCGACCGCTGGGTGACCGCGGACAACCGGTCGACGATCGTGGGGATCGGCATGGCGTGCGGGGCGCTGTCCCTCGCCCTGCTCGGCATGCAGCGGTCGGTGTTGGGCCTGGCGATCTGCTGGACGCTCTGCCAGGCCACCATCAACATCGCCTACTCGTCGATGTCGGCCTCCGTGTACGACCATGTGCCGCGGCGGGACTGGGGGTTCGCCGGGGGCCTCATCGCGGTCGCCCAGTCGGTGGGCCTCATCGTCGGGTTCGCCACGGTCGTTCTGCTCTTTCCCGCGGTGACCCCCGGGATGACCGCCGTCACCTGCGTCTACGCTGTCTGCCTCATCCCTTTGGTGGCCATACTGCGCCGACTGCCACGGGTAGCGCCCGCGGCGGGTGCCGGCCGGTCCGTGCGGGAGAGCCTGCGGGTGCTGCTGACCGGAGGCACCGGGTTCAGCGCGGTGTGGGTCGGCGAGTTCCTTGTGACGCTGGCGAACTCGATCGCCCTTCTCTACCTCTTCTATTACCTGCAAGATGTCATCCACTACAGGAAGCCCGGGGACGGCCAGCTCATCCTGGTCGTGGTGGCGACGACCGCGGCGATCCTCGCCACGGTGACGGTGGGGCGGCTGGCCGACCGGTCGGCCAGCTATCGGCGGTACGCTGTTTTCGCCACCACGCTGCTCGCTCTCACCGGCTTCGTGCTCGCCGTGATCAGCTCGTGGGGGCCGGCCATCGCGTGCGCTGTTGCCCTAGGGGTTGGGTATGGGGCGTTCCAGTCGGTCACCCAGGCGCTGGGCATGCGGGTGCTGCCCGACCGGGCGAGCGCCGCACGCGACCTTGGCATCATTAACATCGCTACCGCGATCCCGCAGGTCATTGGACCGTCCGTGGCCGCTCTTGTGATCGCCACCGGGGCCGGGTACCGGGGGCTGTTCGCCTTCGCCGGGCTGCTGGCGCTGGCGGCGGCCGCCGTCTACTCCCGCGTTCCCGCTTGACGCTCAGATCTGCTCGATGACGATGTCGGCGTGGTCGAGGGTGGCGGTGTCGCATTCCCTGCTCCGCAGAGCCGACCTCGCGGCGCGGATCCCGTCATCCGGACAGGGTGACTCCGGTACGGAGGGCCCAGCGACCACCGCACCTCTATACGTGGGTCATGGCCAAAAATACGTGGGTCATGACCAAAATCAAGGTCAAGAGCCAAGACCAAAGGCCAACTTCAAAGGCCCGTTGTTGGCCAGCCTCGCCTTCGGCGTTGGCTGGCCAACGGTGTCGGTCTTGGCTAGCCGGGCAGGCCGGGGGAGCGCCA
>Ga0302314_10018597_pt1 | contig 11582 bp, 8 predicted proteins | sample III_Palsa_N2_3_FD_200533 | JGI IMG/M metagenome (GOLD analysis project Ga0302314, IMG submission 200533) | Peat permafrost microbial communities from Stordalen Mire near Abisko, Sweden - III_Palsa_N2_3 | ecosystem: Environmental > Terrestrial > Soil > Palsa > Peat permafrost | place: Sweden... | reverse complement strand
TGCTTGCCATCCTTGCTCAGATCGCCCAGCACTTGGTCGTATGTCCGATTCTCCTTGATGATGTAGATCACATGCTTGATCGGGCTCACGCCTTTACCGGCAAACTGTACTGTCTCCTTCGCCGCCCGCATGCGGTTCGACTCCAACACCGTCTCCGTCGAAGCCTTCAACCCCGCATCCATCGCGCTCTCATCCACCGCGGCGAGCGATCCATACAGCAGCGTCGCAATATACGTAGACGCGCCCTTGCGACCCGCACCATCCGCAGTCGCCCGTTGCGTGAAATTATTCGGCCCTGTTCCCTTGCCCTTGTCCGTCGTGACGTAAAGCTTGCCTCCAGTAGACGCGAGCGCGAGCGGCATGTACTCCGTCGGAACAAACCCCAGCGGCTCCACAAACCCCTTCGCCTTCTGGACACCGCGCAGCCCGCGCGGATCCAACACTGCCACTGCATCCGATCCGAGATTCGCCACATACAGCCGCGTCCGTTCCGCATTCATCGCCAGCGACACCGGCTCGGCTCCAAAGTAGCTCTGCCCCGGCAACCGCGTATCGAAATATCCGCGCACCGCAAGCTCCGGCGCTCCCACCTTCCCAATCGACACCGCCGCCACCGCATCGCGGTTCGACAGCGCCACGTACATTAAACCAGCGCGCTCATCCAACAGCAGCGCGCAAGGATGCGTCCCCGGCGCAATCGCCGACTTCGGCTTCAGCAGCGCAACCTTCCGCACCACCTTGCCACTCCCAAGATCCAGTTCCACCACCTCGCTGGCATTCCACAGCGCCACAAACGCACGCTTTCCGTCCTTAGTCACCGCCAACGCAATCGGGTAAGTCGACGGCACATCCTCACTTTCGCCAACATCAATCGTCCGCTCAATCTCTCCAGTCGTCGCGTCCACCAACGCCACCGAGTCCGACAGATTCTCCGCCACCAGCAGCTGCTGCTTCTCTCCCGGCACCACCGCAATCGCCGCCGGATACGGAATCCCCAGCTTCCCGTGAACGATATCCAGATAATCCGTATGCCGTCCGTCTGTCAGCTTGACCAACGGCAGCTTGAGAAACCCCTCAGGCGTCAGCGCGCCATCTGCGAACGCGTACACCACAATCCCATTGCCCGTCTCCTTTGCGTCGTCTCCAACGGGCGCGCTCGACGACGCCATGCTCGCATACACCTTCGTCCCATCCGCGCTGAACGCTAGCCCGGAGAAGAACGTCTGCGCCGCCCTCTCGCCCACGCGCGCATCCGGAAAGTCCTTCACCCCTCCGCTCTGCGTATCCATCACCGCCAGCGACTGCGCATAGCCCGACTCAAACGTCCCATACCCCGCATTCAAACTCACCACCCATCGACCGTCCGGCGACACCGTGAGCGACATCGGCAAACTATTCAGCCGCTGCGCCCCTCCCGGAACCGGCAGCAGCAATTGCTTGCTCGACGGCAAATCCACCGCCGTCTGCGCCCCCGCCACGACACCCAAAGCCAGCAGCACCAACACCCCGCAGCACGTAACCCGCCATCCCGCCCAGCTCGCCGTTAACCCGCTAGATACCCTGTAAAATCCAACAGTCTTGCCCATCCGGGCCATTACAAATGTCTTACACACGCCGCTTCACCCTCCGGGTATCGTCAGTAATAGGACTTGTACTACACCGTACTCCCAAGGATCGAGCCCCAACATGAATACAACACTACCCGAAGTCGATCGCACCACCGCCCCTGCCAACCCGCTCCTCGCCGTCCAACAGGTCACGCAAAAGATCAAGCAGGATCTCCGCATGGGCCGGGAGCACCAGCAGGGCCGCATCAACTGGATCACCACTATCGCCATGGGGCTCTTCCACGTGGGCGCCATCGCCGCGCTCTTCTTCTTTTCCTGGACGAATCTGGCCGTCTTCTTCGTGATGTACTTCTTAGCCATCAACGTCGGCATCGGCATGGCCTACCATCGCCTGCTCACGCACCGCGGCTACAAGACGCCACGCTGGCTCGAATACTTCGTTACTGCTTGCGGCTGCCTCGCACTCGAGGGCGGACCGATCTTCTGGGTGGCCACTCATCGCGTCCACCATCAGAACTCCGATCAGGCAGGTGACCCCCACACGCCCCATGACGGCACCTGGTGGGCCCACGCCGGTTGGATCCTCTCCGGCCGCGCGCTCCACTCCGAGACCGCTCTCCTCGGCCGTTACGCTCCCGACCTCACCCGCGATCGCGTCCACGTCTGGCTCTCCAAGTATCACTACGTGCCGCTCGTCGTCACTGGCCTTCTGCAGCTCGCGCTCGGCGCTGCCCTGGATCCCGGCCACCGCGTCGTCGGCGCCATCGGCATGCTCCTCTGGGGAACCTTCCTCCGCGTCACCCTCGGCCTCCACGCCACCTGGCTCGTCAACTCCGCTACCCACCTCTGGGGCAAGCGCCGTTTCGAGACCAAGGATGATTCCCGCAACAACTGGTGGGTCGCCATTCTCACCGGCGGCGAAGGCTGGCACAACAACCACCATGCCCACCCCGTCAGCGCTCGCCACGGCCTCAGATGGTATGAGTTCGACGTCAACTACTACGGCATCTGGATGCTCGAAAAGGTTGGCCTCGCCAAGAAAGTTCAGATCGCGAAGTTCGATCCCGCCGCCCCGAAACCGGCCGGCGCGTACATGGACTAGCTCCACCTACAACAGCAACCAAAGGCCGCCTCCACCGAGGCGGCCTTTCTTTTTCCCTATCCTCTACCCTCTATCCTCTATCCTCTGTTCTATGAACCTCACACGCCGCCGCGGAACCAGAGCGTTTTTCATCACGCTCGGCGTGTGTCTCACCGCCCTTGCCATCGTCCTCAACATCACCTGGATCCACAACAACGGCCGCCGCCTCGCCATCGACTTTCTTGGCATCGTGCTCTTCTCCATCCTCATCGCCGGCGTCGTCATCAACACCGTCTTCCTGGTCCGCGAAGTCCGCCGCAACGAGCGCCAGGACTCGTTCCTCAAAGCCGTCACCCACGAACTCAAAACCCCCATCGCCAGCATCCGTCTCTATCTCGAAACCCTGCAGCGCCATCCCGGCGACGAGCAGCAGCGCCAGCGTTTCTACGCCATCATGCGCGAAGACAGCGACCGCCTCCTCGCCACTGTCGAAACCGTGCTCAAGGCCGGCGAGCTAGGCCAGCGTCAGCGCGTCCAGCAGCGCACCCGCGTCGAACTCCATCCCCTCGTCGCCGACTGCATCACCACCGTCCTCCTCCGCCATCACCTCCAGCCCGAAGACATCACCCTCGAAGACATCCCCGGCAGCGTCCGCCTCTTCGTCCTCGCTAACATCGATGACCTACGCACCGCAATCCTCAACCTCCTCGATAACGCCGTAAAGTATTCCCCCGACGGCGTCCACATCACCTGCCGCATCGGCATCCAGCGCTACACCTGGGCCGTCCTCTCCATCATCGACACCGGCCTCGGCCTTCCTGCTCGCGAACTGAAGCGCGTCTTCAAACGCTTCTACCGTGCGCCCTCGAACGACCAGGTCAAAATCAAAGGCACCGGCCTCGGCCTCTTTCTCGTGCACACCATCGCCGCACAGCACGGAGGCAGCGTCCGCGCCATCAGCGAAGGTACCGGCCAGGGCTCCACCTTCGAGCTGCAACTACCGCTGCTCGTCGGCGATCCCGGAACAAAAGCTCCTCTGCAATAATTTGCATCACCGCTTGAACCCGTAGCACCGACGTACAATCACCTCAAGCAGTCAGACCCCCTCAAATACCTTCACGTCCGGAAAACATGTATCTCGTCTGGAAATTCTTCGCCCTCGGCTTCAGCGCGCTCCTCCCCCTGGTCAACCCGCTGGGCTCTGCGTTTGTCTTCCTCGGCCTTGTAGGGCTTGCTCCCATTGAGGTCTACCGCGCTCTCGCCCGCAAGATCGCCCTCAACACCGTCATCTTCCTAGTCATCATCGCGCTCGTCGGCTCGTCGCTGCTCAGCTTCTTCGGAATTTCATTGCCCATCATGCAGGTCTCCGGCGGCATCGTCATCGCCATGATCGGCTGGTCGCTCCTCAATCAGCAGGACAGTCATCCCAGCGCCGAGAAGACTGCAGCAGCCCAGCCCGCTGTAACCGAATTCGAAATCGCCAGCCTCAAGAGCAAGGCCTTCTACCCATTCACCTTCCCCATTACCGCTGGACCCGGCTGCATCGTCGTCATGCTCACACTCAGTGTCCACGCCCGACAGCCCGTCATCACCCAGACCCTGCTTGCCTACGCGGGCCTGCTCACCGCTATCGTGCTTCTCAGCGCCAGCGTTTATCTCTGCTATGCCTACGCCCCCAAGATCGTCCGCTCCATCTCTGCAGCAACCGCTCATGGAGTACTTCGCGTCGTCGCCTTCATCCTCTTCTGTATCGGAATCCAGATCGCCTGGAACGGCCTCAGCGTTCTCGTGCCAACTCTCCTGCGCAAATAGACTCGGCCGGAATGGAAGCCGCAAGCATACAATCTGCGAAGACATCGACAACCCCGCATGCCCAAGCCCGCACCCACGCTCATCGCCATCGTTGAAGACGAGGAACATCTCGCCCAGGGCCTCATCTTCAATCTGGAAGCCGAAGGCTACCGCACCCACCACGAAGCCGACGGCGACGCGGCCCTCGCCTGGCTCCTCGACGCAACCGCTCCCGGCGCCCCCAATCCTCCCGCTGCCGTCCTCCTCGACGTCATGCTTCCCGGCCGCGACGGCTTCTCCATCGTCAGCGCCCTTCGCGAGGCCGGCCGTTATATCCCCGTCCTCCTTCTCACCGCCCGCGGCCGCGCCGAAGACATCGTCGAAGGCTTCACCGCCGGTGCCGACGACTACCTCCCCAAGCCCTTCGACCTCAGCGTCCTCTTCGCTCGCCTCACCGCCCTCCTCCGCCGCATGCATTGGCAGAACACCCTGCCCAGGGAATCTCCCGCCACGCAACAACCCGCGCAGACTCCCACGCCCACCTACACCCTCGCCGGCCGCATCATCGACCTCGACAACCTCGAGATTCGCCCGCACAATCCCGACGCCTCGCAGGAAAAGACTATCCACCTCACCCTCATGGAAACGGACCTCCTGCGCTACCTCCTCGATCACCCGGGCAAGATCGTTCCCCGCTCTGAGCTGCTCGAGAACGTCTGGCACGTGAAGGAAGACACCGACACTCGTGCCATCGATAACTTCGTGGTCCGCCTTCGCCGCTACCTCGAACCCGATCCAGCCAAGCCCATCCACCTGCTTACCATCCGCGGCGTGGGCTACCGCTTCCTTCCAGAACCCTAAAGTCCTCCCCAGCCAGCGCTCATTGTGCGGCGACCCCCTGCGCTGCCAATTTCCGCATGGACGCGATCTGCGGTCCATGTGACAAACATCACAGCCAAGCCTGTTCGCAAAGGCTGATCGTTCCCGCAAACAGGTCATCTGGCTTTCAATCGCGAACAGCGGGTTCGTAACAGAAGTCATCCCGAACGTAGCGCACCGTGCATCCCCGCAAGCAACCACCGTTGTCTCGCGGCGCAGACCAACAACAGAATCAATCGTCAGGAGTTCACACCGATGAGCCAGAACGTCTCCACCACGCCTTCCAACGTCAGGATCGCCAATCCCGGTCCACTGGGGCTCTTCGGCTTTGGCCTCACCACCTGTCTCCTTTCTTCCATCAACGCCGGCCTCATTCCCGCAGCTTCCATCGCCGCTGTCGTGCCACTGGCCTTCGCGTACGGTGGCCTCGCCCAGTTCGTCGCCGGCATCATGGAGTTCCGCCTCGGCAATACCTTCGGCGGCGTCGCCTTCACGTCGTACTCCATGTTCTGGTGGTGGTTCTCTCTGCTCCTTTGGACCGTCGGCGCTGGCTGGCTCAAGGCCCCCGCCCCTCAAGGGATGGCGACCGCACTTCTTCTTTGGGGCGTCTTCACCTTCCTTCTCTGGATCGTCACCTTCCGCCTCAACAAAATCCTCTGGAGCGTCTTCCTCTTTCTGACCATCACCTTCTTCCTGCTCGCCGCCAGGGACTTCGGCTTCGGCGACATCTACGGCAAGCTCGGCGGCTACGTTGGCGTGGCCACCGGCGTCGACGCCGTTCTGCTCGCATTCTTCGAGCTCCTCAATGCAGTCGCCGGGTATACCGTCGTCCCACTCGGCCAACCAATCCTCCTCAATCCCGCAATCAATGGCCGCGTTGGGGTGGCCGTCGCGTAGGCCGTCTTTCTCGCCGTCGCTGGTGTGTTTGCCTTTCTTTCTGCCATTCCCTTTAGGAATCTGCTTGTTCCTGTGCTCCACATCACGCCAGAAAGCCAAAACCATGCGCCTGCGACCGAACCAGCGCGGGCGCATCATATTAACCATGTCCACTCTCGTACTTCGCATTGACAACATGCACTGCGGCACCTGCATCCGCCGCGTCACGCAGACGCTCAATGCGTTACCCGGCACCCACGCTCAGGAAGTCCGCGTCGGCAGCGCGCGCATCGAAACCGCCGCCGCACCCGAGCAGATCCAGCAGGCCCTCTCCGCCGCCGGCTACCCCACCTTCGTTCAATCGGCTGGAGCATGACCGAGCAGACGCTCGACGACGTCACCGTCCTGACCGTGAAGGGCATGACCTGTGCCTCCTGCCAGATTCATGTCCAGCACGCCCTCGAAGCCGTCCCCGGCGTCGCCTCCGCCAGCGTCAACCTCATGGCGCACACTGCCCAAGTCACCTCCACCTCCCCTCTAGACACCAACGCCCTCATCACCGCCGTCCGCAACTCCGGCTACGACGCTGCGCTGCCCGCCCCTGCAGGCGCATCCCACTCCGCCCACGACCACGACAGCATGGAGACCCCGCACCTCGGTCTCCGCACCCTCGTCGCGCTCCTCGCCGGAGCCCTCGCCATGCTGCTCTCCATGCCGCTAATGATGTCCTCCATCACCAGCAGCGACCCGCTGCTACACGCGCTCGCCAACGCCCTCGCCCCACTGATGCCGTCCATCCTCATGGATCTCCCCGCCCAGCCCATCCGCTGGATCCTCTGCGCGCTCGCCCTGGCCACCATGCTCTTCGCCGCGCCGGAGATCTACACCGCCGCCTGGCGCGCCGCGCGCCACCGCTCTACCAACATGAACACCACGGTCGCGCTCGGCACCATTGCCGCCTTCGCGTCCTCCTTCGCCGCAACCATCGCGCCCGCCATCTTCACCCGTCACGGTCTCGCCTCCGATGTCTACTATGAAGCCGTCATCTTCATCCTCGCCTTCCTCCTCGCCGGCCGCTGGCTCGAAGCTCGCGCCCGCGCCCGCGCAACCAGCGCCCTCCGCGGCTTCGCCAAACTAGAATCCTCAGACGCCCGCCTCCTGACACTCGCGCCTGACTCGGCCGACTACTCCAACGCTCCCGAAACCCTTCTCCCCCTCTCCGCCATCGAGCCCAACGACCTCATCCGCGTCCTTCCCGGCGACCGCATCCCCCTCGACGGCCTCATCCTCCACGGCCGCAGCTCCATCGACGAGTCCATGCTCACCGGCGAACCCCTCCCTGTCACTCGCTCCATCGGCGACAAGGTCTCAGGCGGAACCCTCAACCTCGACGGCCCTCTAGTTCTTCGCGCCACCGCCGTAGGCGCCACCTCAACCCTCGCCCAGATGCAGCGCCTCCTTTCGCAAGCCCAGTCCAGCCGAGCCCCCATGCAGCGCCTCGCCGACCGCGCCTCCGCCATCTTCGTCCCCACCGTCCTCGCTCTCGCCGCCCTCACCTTCGCCGTCTGGGCCATCGTCGAAAACACCAACGGCCATCACGAAGGCTTCGCCCGCGCCCTCTCCATCGCGATTGCCGTCCTCATCATCGCCTGTCCCTGCGCGATGGGCCTCGCCGTCCCCGCCGCAATAACCGTCTCGCTAGGCCGCGCCGCCCAGTCCGGCCTCCTCATCAAAGGCGGCGAAGCTCTAGAGCGTTTAGCCACCGTCGACACCATCGCCCTCGACAAAACCGGCACCCTCACCGAAGGCCGCCCACACATCGCCGCCTTCGTCCTCGCCCGCACCGCAACCTTCCCCGCCGAAACTCTCCTAACCTACGCCGCCGCCGCAGAGCGTCTCTCTACGCACCCACTCGCCCAAGCCGTGGTCGCTTATTACGAAAACCCCGTCATCTCCACCGAAGCGCAGCGAAGTGGAGAGACCCCTGTATTCCGCCCAGAGCGCCACGAACCTCCACTCTCCATCGAAGATCTCATCACCCTCCCCGGCACCGGCCTGACCGCCACCATCGCCGGCCACAAGCTAGCCCTCGGCAACGCCGCTCTCCTAACCTCCGCCCCACCCCCCGAACTCCTCGCCCCATCCAACCTCGCCAACTCCACACCTCTCTACCTCCTCCTAAACAACATCCCCCAAGCCGTCTTCTTCGCCACGGACGAGCTTCGCCTCACCGCTCCCGCCGCCATCGCGCAGCTCAACACCCTCCACGCCCACCCCGTCCTCCTCACCGGAGACATCGCCGCCTCCGCCGCCCCCATCGCCCAGGCCGCTGGCATCACCGACATCCAATCCCATCTCCTCCCCGCCGAAAAACTAGCCGCGATCCGCACCCTCCAGACCGCCGGCCACAGCGTAGCGATGGTAGGCGACGGCATCAACGACGCCGCCGCCCTCGCCCAGGCCGACGCCGGCCTCGCCATGGCCTCCGGCTCCGACCTCGCCCGCGAAGCCGGCGACATCCTTCTCCTCCACCACGACCTCCGCCTCATCCCTCTCTCCATCCAGATCGCCCGCCGTACCACGCACATCATGCGCCAGAATCTGGGCTGGGCTGTCGTCTACAACCTCATCGGCATCCCTCTCGCCGCCGGCGTGCTCTACCCCCACTTCCACATCCTCCTTAGCCCCATCCTCGCGAGCGCGGCGATGGCCCTAAGCTCCGTAAGCGTCCTCGCCAACTCCCTCCGCCTCCGCCGCCTCCCTAAACCACTAGCCACGAACCACTCTTTGTCCGCGATACACTAAGACCACCGCCTCCCGCGGACTTAACGTGCGCATCTTCACTCGCTACATCCTCCGCGAAATCACTGGCTACGCGCTGCTCGGCGGCGTGCTCTTCACCTTCATTCTCTTCATGCGCTACCTGCTCCCGCTCATGGAGCTCACGGTCCGCGGCGTAGCCTCTCCCTTCGACATCCTTCGCCTCATCGGCTACCTTCTCCCCGGCTTCTTCTCCTTCACCATCCCCATGGCCGTGCTCATCGGCATCCTGCTGGGCCTCAGCCGCCTCGCAGCCGACAGCGAAATCACCGCCATGCGCGCCTCCGGCCTTGGCATCCTCTCCTTCGTTCGCATCGTCAGCATCTTCGCGGTCGCTTTCTGGATCCTCGGCCTCGCCAACTCCCTCTTCGTAGCCCCCCGCGCCGCGCAGGCACTTCTCAACTACGAAGACGCCTCGAAAACCAGTCAGGCCACCGTCGAGGTCCAGCCCCGCGTCTTCTACGAAGACTTCAAGAACTACGTCCTCTACGCCCAGGACGTCATCCCCGGAGCCAACGGCACCGCCATCTGGCGCCACGTCTTCATCGCCGACCTCACCAAGCCAGCCTCCCCCCACATCATCACTGCCAACGACGCCACCGTCCTCGCCGGCCCTGCCCAGACCCTCCGCCTCGAGCTCGCCCACGGCAGCCGCCACGACATCTCCACCACCGACCCCGGTCAGTACGACATCACTACCTTCGTCACTACCGATCTACCCATGCAGACCGGCCAGCAGGAAGAGGGCTCTCACCTCACGCGCCTTAACACGCGTAACGAAGCCATCGCCCTTCCTCAACTCTGGAGGCTCGCACACGGCACAGGTACAGCCGCCGCACGCCCCTATCTCATCGAGCTCCACAACCGCTTCGCCTACCCCACCGCCTGCCTGGTCCTCATGCTGGTCGGCGTTCCCCTCGGCCTTTCTTCCAAGCGCGGCGGCAAAGGCGCAGGCTTCGTCGCAACCCTCGGCCTGGTCTTCATCTACTACTTCCTCTCCTCCATGGGTATCGCCTTCGCGCGCCAAGGCAAGCTCTCGCCCGCACTCGGCGTCTGGGGCGCCAACATCCTCTTCGCCCTCGCCGGATTTCTCCTTCTGCAGCAAATCGCCCGCGGCGGCGCCGTCCTCGAACTCTTCGCCAACCTCGGCCGCGGTTTCACCCAACTCTTTGACCGCATCCGCCGCAACACCGCAGCCGGCGATCAACTCCGCGCCCAGCACATCGGCGACGGCGCCATCATGCAGCGCATGCGCCGCGCTCTGCGCATTCGCTTCCCACTCATCCTCGACGAGTACGTCATGGGCAGCTTCCTCCGCAACTTCGCCCTCGTCCTCGTCTCGCTCATCGTCCTCTTCATCATCTTCACCTTCTTCGAGCTCATCGGCGACATCCTCCGCTACCGCACCCCCCTCGTCGTCGTCGGCGACTACCTTCTCAATCTCGTTCCCTTCATCCTCAACCTGGTCCTCCCGCTCTGCTCGCTCGTCGCTGTCCTCATCACCTTCGGCGCCCTCAATCGCAACAGCGAGCTCACCGCCATGAAGGCCACCGGCATCAGCCTCTACCGCATCGTCGCTCCCATGCTGGTTGTCGCAACCCTTCTCTCCGGCTTACTCTTCATCTTCGACGAAACCTACCTCCCCGCCGCCAACCGACGCCAGGAAGCCCTCCTCTCCGAGATCAAAGGCAAGCCCGCCCAGACCTTCCTTCGCCCCGATCGCAAGTGGATGTCTGGCCAAAGCTCCGCATCCGGCGATACCACCACCAACGACGAGCCCACCCGCATCTTCTACTACCAGTTCTTCGATCCCGGCAACAATGTCTTCGCCAATCTCACCGTATTCGAGTTCCAGCCCGGCACCTTCAATCTCACCCGCCGCATCTTCGCCCAGAGCGCCCGCTGGGACGACAATCTCAACGGATGGGTCTTCGAGGACGGCTGGCAGCGTACCTTCCGGGGCGAATCCACCGCTAGCTACCAGCCCTTCGCTGTCTCCACCTTCCCCGAGATCCACGAACAACCTTCTTACTTCAAGAAGGAAGATCGCCAATCCGAACAGATGTCCTACACCGAGCTAGCCACGTACATCAACGACCTCAAGCAAAGTGGCTTTGACACCATGCGTCTCCGCGTCCAGCTGAATCGCAAATTGGCCTACCCGCTCATGACGCTCGTTCTCGCCATCCTCGCCATCCCCTTCTCGCTCTTCGCGGGTAAGCGGGGTGGCATCGCCGGCGTAGGCACGGCAATCGGCGTAGCCATCTGTTATTGGGTCATCGCAGGCATCTTCGAAAACCTCGGCGACGTAAACTCCCTCCCCGCCATCCTCGCCGCCTGGTCCCCCGATCTCCTCTTCGCCATAGCCGGCACCTACCTCCTCCTCCGCACCCCCACCTAGCCAAATCCTTTCCTATTGCTGCCGCTGTTGCTGTCGCTATCGCTTGGTTAACGTCGTCATCCTGAGCGCAGCGAAGGATCCCTGTATTTGCTTTTGTCGTTGCTCTTGTACTTGCCGTTGCCTTAGCCTTTCTGGCTGTCATTCCGCAGCGCCGCGAAGGAACCTG
>Ga0302314_10018596_pt1 | contig 11583 bp, 10 predicted proteins | sample III_Palsa_N2_3_FD_200533 | JGI IMG/M metagenome (GOLD analysis project Ga0302314, IMG submission 200533) | Peat permafrost microbial communities from Stordalen Mire near Abisko, Sweden - III_Palsa_N2_3 | ecosystem: Environmental > Terrestrial > Soil > Palsa > Peat permafrost | place: Sweden... | reverse complement strand
GCTCCTCGTCGCCGCGTATCGAGGCGGCCTCGGGTCCCGGCGCAGGGCAGATCAGCGTGTCGTGCTGCGGGTCCCCCTCATCCGGGAGCGGCACGAGGCCGCGTCGCTCGCGCTGCGCCACGGCCGTCAAGTGACAATTGCGCACGATGGCGAAGAGCCACGCCTTGACGTCGCTGCCCCGCAAGTCGTCAAAGCCTCGGAACGCGCGCAGCATCGCTTCTTGCAGGACGTCGTCCGCATCGGCGGGCGAACGGGTGAGCCAGCGTGCGAAGCGATACGCCGCATCGAGGTGCGGCAGCACCTGCGCATCGAATCGCGCACGCCTCTCTCCCGGCGAGCCCCGCTCGACCCGCTCTCGACTTCGGCTCATCGATCACCCTCGTCTTTCGCAGAAGACTCGCGGGAGCCGCAGTTTATTCCCTTGGCGGGCTCCGCGCGCGGCAGCTATCATTTCGAGCGATGAGAAAGCCATCAGTCATCCTCGCTGGCGCGCTCCTTTTCACCGTGGCGCGTGCCGCCGACCCCCCGCCGCTGCAGGAAGGCCTGTGGGAAGTGCGCGGCCGCAGTGTCGAGAATCCTGGCGCCAAGGTGATCAATTTCAGCTACCGGCTGTGCCGCAACCACGCCTTCGATACGGCCATGGACTCGCAGGTGAAGAACGCCAAGGAATGCAGCACCTCGTTCGACGACCTTGGCGACGGCCGATTCGCCGCCGCCTCGAGCTGCAACTTGGGCGGCCGGGTCATCGTGTCGAAGGGCACCTATACATACGACAGTGCCACCATGACGCACGCCGAATCGCACGCCACCTACACGCCGGCCTTCAACGGCAAGACCGAAGAGACGCTGCTGCAGGAGCAACGCTACCTCGGCGAGTGCCCGGCGGGCATCAACCCGGGCGACCGGATCATGAGCGACGGGACGGTGCAGCGCTACGGGAAATAGCGCGGGCTCATTGCCCCGGCCATAACGCGGCCTGCGCCCCCTCGAGCGCCCGCGACACCCGCTCGGCCCACGCCGCCTGCCCCGCCTCGTCCTTGACGAGGTCCTGGCGTATCTCGATCTCGACGTGCGGCAGCCCGCGCATCTCGCCGTGCTGCGGGACGGTGTAATCGGTTTCGTCGCTGACGAAGTAGGGCTCGTTGTCGGCGAAGGTGAGATCGCGCTCCCGGCGCAACATCTCGAGCACCAATCCCGCGAAGCGGCGGTCGCGGTTGTAGAGCACCGCACCGTGCATGTCGCGGCTCGCGCCCTTGTATACGTCGGTCATGGTGTGCTGCGCCACGAGGATGGTGCGCCGGCCGGCCGCTTGGCGCTCATCGAGGAGCGAGCGGATGTGCGCGTGATAGGGCTCGAAAATTTCCGCGCGCCGCGCGGCGATCTCGGCTTCGCTGAGATCCATGTTGCCCGCGATCGCAACGTACTCGCTCACTCGCGGGATCGAAGTCTCGACCCGCGGGTCGCGATTGCAATCGATCACCAGGCGTGAGTAGTTCTGCGCCACGAGCGGCGCGTCCAGGATGGCGGACATGCGCCGCGCCAGCCCCAGGGCGCCGATGTCCCAGGCGATGTGTCGGGCGAGCTCCGCGTCGTCGAGGCCCAGATTCGCGAGCGCGCGCGGGATGCGCGCGCCCGCGTGATCGACCACGATCACGAAGCTGGAGCGACCCTGCCGCCGCTCCTCGAATACCGCCGCGGGCTCGTCGTCCGCGAGCAGCTTGAATCCGGCACTCGATCGATCCGCCATGCGCGTGCCCCGCCGTTCATGCATTTGTCACATAGGTGTCAGCAAATCATACACACGAACCGAAGCTGCGGAAGGTGCTCATCGCGCCGTCCCGCATGCTAGGGTTCCGCCATGGACTCAACAGAGCAGGTCGCGGCGTCTCCCCCGGCTCCGGCGCTGCTGACCGGGTGGCAGCGCGTGCTGTCGCACCCGCTGGCACGCGTCGGACCCGGGCTCATCACCGGCGCGGCGGACGACGATCCGAGCGGTATCGCGACCTACTCGCAGGCCGGCGCGCAATTCGGGCTCGACATGCTCTGGACCATGCCCCTCGCCTACCCGCTCATGTCGGCCATCCAATGCATGTGCGCCTTCATCGGCCGCACCACCGGCAAGGGGCTCGCGGCCAACATCAAGACCGCGTTCCCGCCCATCGTGCTGAAGGGCGTGGTCCTCGGCCTGCTGGTCGCCAATACCCTCAACATCGCGGCGGATCTTGCCGCGATGGGCGAGGCCGGTGCCCTGGTGACGGGTATCGACCGGCACATCATGACCGCGGTGTTCGTGGCGGCAACGCTGCTGTTGCAGATCTTCGTGCCCTACCATCGCTATGTGTTCTTCTTGAAGTGGCTGACGCTCTCGCTCCTCGCCTATGTCGCCGTGCTGTTCGTGGTGCATGTGCCCTGGGGCCAAGTGGCGCTGCACATGTTCGTCCCCCGATTCAAGGCCGATGCCACCGCCGCGGCGGTGGTCGTCGCGATATTCGGCACCACCATCAGTCCCTATCTCTTCTTCTGGCAGGCCTCGGAGGAAATCGAGGACATGGAGGCGCTGGACAAGCCCGGGCTCGTGGATGATCCCGCGTCGGCACCCAAGGAGCTGCGGCGCATTCGCTGGGATACCTGGACCGGCATGTTCTATTCGGATCTGGTGGCTTTCTTCATCATCCTCGCCACCGCCGCCACCTTGCACAGCGCCGGTGTCACGAACATCCAGACCGCCGCGCAGGCGGCGAGCGCGCTCAAGCCGCTCGCGGGCGAGTTCGCATTCCTGTTGTTTACGATCGGTATCGTGGGCGTTGGCCTGCTCGCCGTGCCGGTGCTCGCGGGATCCGCCGCCTACGCACTGGCCGACACCATGGGCTGGCGGTACGGCCTCGCCCGAAAGCTGTCCGACGCGCGCGGCTTCTACGGCGTCCTTGCCTCGAGCGTGCTCGCGGCGCTGGTCCTGCAGTACTCGCCCATCGATCCCATGAAGGCGCTTTTCTGGAGCGCCGTCATCAACGGCGTCGTGGCCGTGCCGCTCATGGCCGTGATCATCTTGCTCGTGTCCAAGAAATCCGTGATGGGACCCTTCACCGCGAGCCGTCCCCTCGTCATCCTCGGCTGGATCGCGACGGCGGTCATGGGCGCCGCCGCCGTGAGGATGCTGATTCCGGGCTAGCGGCGCGCGGCTAGCGGCACGCGGCTAGCGGCACGCGGCCAGCGGCGCGCGGCTCAGCGGGCCGCGCCTCGACCGGCCTCGGCGGGCCGCCCCTCTCGGCCCGTGCTGTCCTTCAAGCGGCGCGTCGCGACGAGCGTTGCCGCACAGGCGCGTGCCGCCTCCTCGCCCTTGATGACGAAGTGATCGCGGAAGAAGGTGCGATGCGTGTCGTGCTCGTGAAATTGCTGCGGCGTGAGCACCAGCGAGAGCACCGGCACCTCGGTGTCGAGTTGCACGCGCATGAGCGCATCGATCACGCTCGCCGCGACAAACTCGTGACGGTAAATCCCGCCGTCGACGACGAACCCCGCCGCGACGATGGCGTCGTAACGCCCGGATTTGGCCAGCAGCAGAGCCCGCAGCGGGATCTCGAATGCGCCCGGGACCTCGAAGCACTCGACCGTCTCGGCCGCGTAACCCTCCTGCTCAATGCGGCGCAAGAAAGAAGTGCGGGCTTGATCGACGATGTCGCGGTGCCAGCAGGACTGAATGAACGCGATGCGTGCGGGCGCCGCAACGGCGGCGTCACGATGAAAGCGATGTTGGCTCATGCAAAAATCTCCCCGGGCCTTGAACAGCTCGGGGCGTCGCAGTGGACCGAGTGCACAGGCGCGCGCAGCGCGGCCCGCCCTCCGCCCGGGGGGTACCCCGACGGCGCTCTCGTTCCACTCCGCTCTCGTACATCCGGACTTTCAGACATCTCCGATCGAGATGTCTACCGTCGGCTCCGGGATCTCACCGGATCTGCTGCCTTGCCTTGCGGCAAGCGCCCGCGGGCTCATGCGCTTTCGCGCCATTACCGCCGGTGGAGACTTTCACTCCGCCCCGAGAACGTGCGCGAGGCCTTTCGGGCGCCTCGCAGCCTCAATGATGCAGCCGCAAGCGGCGCCGGCGCAAGAGCGCCGCGAGCTCACTCCGCGCTCATACGGCCGGCGGCGTCCCCCGTTCCCGCGATGACGGCGCGCGACTCGAGCATACGCCGGGCGGCCTGTAAGGCGGTATCGATGGCTGGACGGCGGTAGTCCCAGATCTCGCCGGGCGCGGGCGGGACCAGCGCCATGGTGGCATTTGCCTCGAACAGCAGCACCGCGCCGTCGGGCGCGAGCGCGAAATCGATACCGCCGTATTCGACCCCGAGCGCCGCGCGCACCCGCTCGAGCGCGCGCATCGCTCGGGATCCCAGCACGCCCGGCATGTCGTGCAAGAATCGCCGCTCCTCCTCGCGGAAGGCGGCATTGCGCGCCATATCGGCGCTGAAGTAATGCACCTTCCAATCCGAGGAGACCGCAAGGTGCAGCGGGTAGAGCACACCGTCGATGAACATGACCCGATACTTGCGCGCCATGCCGTCCGGCCCGCGCGCGTCGAGATACTCGATCGCGAGCAGCTCCTCGCCCACGAGCGTGGCAAGCGCGCCGGTGAGCGCCTCGCGAGTTTCCACCCGCACGAAGTGCCGTCCCGTATGGAACCCGGGACTTCGCAACAGCAGCGGAAACTCGAGTGCGGGGTCGGAGTGACCGTCCGGCCCGGACTCCAGACTGGCGCGGGTGCGCGTCTCGATGCGGGGCGCGACCACATCGGGTAGTGCGCCCATCCTCCGGGCGGTTTCGGCGCGCCCCGTTACTTTGACCAGCGCCGGCCGGTTGATCACGGGCGCCGTGCTGCGCGCGGCAAGGACCTCGGCTCGCTCGAGTGCCAGGACGCAAAGGTCCGCATCCCCGATCGCGTTCATGATGAGCGCATGCGGCGGCAACGGTTGCGCTGGATCGTAGTAATCCGCGTAGATCGCATGAATGGTGAAGCGCCGGTCGTCGATCCACAGCCGCGTCGGAATATTCCCGCCGCGCGCCGAGACCAGAAGGACGATGGGGACGCCCTGCCCCGTGCCGCGATAAGGCTGCGTGACCGTTGCCCGGCCGGTGAATCCGCGCCGGCGATGCTCATCGGCGGCGTCGAGACCGAGCTCGCCGAGAACCCAGGCCATACCCTGATGCGCCTCCTGCAGCTCCGGATCGAGCGCGAGCGCGGCCTCGTACTGGGCGCGCGCGCCGGCGACGTCCTGCTCCTCGCGCAGCAGATTGCCGAGATTCACGCGCGCCACGACGTTTTCGGGATGATGTGCGACCGCTTGAGCGTACGCGGTACGCGCCGCCGACCGATAACCGCCCGACCAGGCGAGCATCGCGAGCTCGTTGAGCGCACTGAAACTGCGGGGATCTTGGCGCAGCACCTCGATGTAGGCCTGCTTCGCGCTCTCGTCCTGTCCTTCGCGGGCGAGCGTGCGCGCCCGCTCGAGTCCCTCGGCGATGTGAGGTGCTTCAGTCATGCCAATCGGCGCTCGTCGCGGGTCGGTGCTTGCACATGAGTCGCTACGTTAGCATCGCGCGCTGATCATGACCCGACCGTAATGAAACGAAAGGCGGCACACACGGTCCGAAAAAATAGTCGTGGATTTTTTCGCGACCAGCCGACGACCTGTCTCGATACGCCGACAATTGAAAATGTTTGTCAACAGCAAGTAGAGTTTTGACATGAACGATGAACTCGACAACACGTTGCGATACGGCGAAGCGCTCCTCGTGGGTGGAGTCGAGAGTATGTTCCAGGGCTGGAAAGCCTCGACCGAGATGATCGGCAAGATCTGGAACGGCGGCGCGGAGCGCTGGCAGGCCGCGAATCGGCAAATTCAAGTCGCTTCCGTGAATCTCGCCGACATCCTGCGCGCGCGCACGTCGACCTGAGCCTCCGCCCGCACTTTTGACGGTCGGCACGGCCGCTGCCTATGATCCGGCATGCGTTCCCACACCATCCCGGCATGTCTCGCCGGCGCGCTCGCCGCAGCGGGCTCGCTGCCGATGGCGTTTGCACAGGCTCCCCGAGCTCAAAGCGGCGCGCCGGGCGATCCCCTCTCGGTTCTGGTCGGGCGTCTCGACCTCGAGCGCTACAAGGCGACGATCAAGGGGCTCACCCGGTTCGGCGACCGCCGCCAGGGCACCGACCGTAATCGTCAGGCGATCGACTGGATCGAAACGCAGCTGAAGAGCTATGGCTGCTCGAACACCGCGCGCCTGCACTACGGCTACTCTCCCGATGAGAAAATGCAGCCGAGCGGCCCGCCCAAAGGGCCCGGACCGGACGCCGCCTCCGGGGGCGGGCGTCTGCGCGGCAACCGCGCACCGACCGGCGTGAACACCGACCCCATGCGCCAGCCCGACGAGACGCTGCGGGCGCTCAACCGCCCGCCGAGCGCGCCCGGTCCCCGCGAGGAGGTGTACTGCACCAAGATCGGCACGACGCACCCTGAAGAAATGTACATCGTCGGCGCCCACATGGACGGGCATGGCTGGGGCGAGGCGGCGAACGACGATGGCTCGGGAACCGCGCTGGTCATGGAGCTTGCCCGGGTGTTCTCGTCGCCGGACGTGACGACCGAGCGTTCCATCCGCTTCATCCTCTGGAACAACGAGGAAACCGGCTTGAACGGCTCCTACGCCTATGTCGCACAACGTGCGAAGCTGCAGGGGACCGAATCGCCGCCGGGTTCCGGTCAGTACCCCGAGCCGCGCTGGCTTGGCATGATTCAGCACGACATGGTGCTGTTCGACCACGGCATGCCGCGTGCCGACGGCACGGTCTCGAAGGATCAGCGGCCGGAGGCGGACGTGAACATCGAGTTCCAGTCGCAGGCACAGCAGGCGGAGGGCGCGCAGAAACTGGCATGGGCCCTGTACTCGGCCAACGAGTCCTACGCGACCGATTATTCGGCCGCCGTCGGCCCGCACATGACCAACACCGACTCGACCCCGTTCATGGATCTCGTGCCCTCGGTCAGCGTGCGCGAGAACGAGCGCGGCACGCAGATCGGTGCGGGCTGGGATCCGCACTGGCATCAGCCGACGGATCTGTACGCGACCTTCAGCGACGCCGATTTTCGCCTGGGGCTGAACGCGGCGCAGACGACGCTCGCGGCGGTCGCCCGCCTGGCGGGCGCCACTCGCGCCGAGTAGCGACGCCGCCTTTGGCCGCGCCGCCGGCGCGCGGACACGCTCTAGGGTTGCAGCGGATGCAAACTGAGACTGGTGTAGTTCGCGTGCACGAACGTGTAGCCCGAGCCGTTCGTGCGCAGATGTCCGATCCCCGGAAACGGCAGATGAGCGCCGGCGACCCAGTAACGGTGCTCGGCGGCGTCCGCGAATACCTTCCTGCGCTGCTCCGTCGCCGCCGGCAGGTCCGTGTCGACCGGCTTGTCCGCGGCGAAGTGCAGGTAGACCGAGGGGTCCGGAAACTGCGCGGTCGCCGAGTGCATGAGGTCGCCCCACAGGAGCAGCTGTTCGCCACCGCTCTCCACCATATAAAGAGTGTGCCCGGGGGTGTGTCCGGGGGCAGCAACGGAGCGGATGCCCGGCACGAGCTGCACGTCGCCGTTGAACGGCTTGAATCGGCCCGCCTCGAGATAGGGCCCGAGGGCGTTCTGCGCATTCACGAAGCCTTCCTTGGCGTCCGCCGCCGCCGCCGCCCTCTTGGCCTTGCTCAACCAGAAGTCCGCCTCTTGCTGAGCGGCGCGCACGACGGCATTCGGAAAGGCCGGCTTGCCGTCCTTGATCAACCCACCGATGTGATCCGGATGCATGTGCGTGATGTAGATCTCGTCGACCTGCTCCGGCCGATATCCCGACGCCTCTAGATGACCGAGCAGTTTGCCGGCCGTGGGCCCGAAGAAGGTCCCCGCGCCGGCGTCGATGAGCACGAGTTTCGTGCCGGTGTTGATGAGAAAGCCGTTCACCGATGATTCCACCGGGTTGGTGAGAAACGAGCGGCTGAGATCCTCGTCGAGCTGCTTCGGGGTGATGTTGGCGAGCACCTTCACGAGGTCCATGGGGAAGGTGCCGTCATTGAGCGCGGTGACCTCAAAATCCCCGAGCATCATGCGGTACCAGCCCGGCGCCTGAGTCTTCAGTTGAGGCGCGCCGGCGAGCGCGACGGTTCCGCAAAGAAAGGCCAGCGCGCAAACCGCAGCCGCGGCACTCGAGCGAATGTTCAGCATGACTGCTCCGGACGATGGGAAGCGCGCGATTATAGCGGCCGGATGGCGGGCGTGCGCACGCGGTGGCATTCGCAACGCCGGCCGCATACAGTTGAGGCCGATATTCAGGAGTGTCGAACCGTGCTTTTCTCGCTTCTATTGATGGGCAGCGCGGCGCTCGCCACATCCGCGGCGCGGCCCGATCCGCCGGCTCAGCCGTCCCGCCCAGCGGCGGCGCTCTCGCAGGTGCTCGTCCAAGCAGTCGACCGGCAAGACACTCCCGGTGTCGTCGGTCTCATCGTGGACCGCAATGGAGTTCTGTTCGAAGGCGCCGCCGGCGAGCGCGATACCGCCCGTCACGTGCCCCTCTCGGTGGACACGATCTTCAACATCGCGTCGATGACCAAACCGGTGACTTCCGTCGCCGTCATGATGCTGCTCGAGCAGGGCAAGTTGTCGCTCGAGGATCCTGTCTCGAAATACCTGACCGGTTTCGATCACCTGCAGGTGATCACGAAGTTCAACGAAAGCGACGGCACCTACGAGACACGCCCCGCCCGGCGAGTGATGACCTTACGTCATCTGCTGACGCACACCTCGGGAATCGGCTATGCATTCTCGAGCCCCGTCCTCGCCCGCCTGCAGCAGCGAGACAACGACAAGCAGGAATGGGAGTTCCCGCTGCTGCACGACCCGGGTGAGAAGTGGACCTACGGCGCCAGCACCCGGGTGCTCGGTCTCATCGTGGAAAAGATCAGCGGCGAAACACTCGAGGCCTACGACCAGGAGCACATTTTCGGGCCGCTGGGGATGGTCGATTCCTCGTACGCCGTCCCCGCAAACAAACAATCGCGGGTCGCCCGCACTTACGAACACATCGATGGAGAATTCAAGGAGCAGCAGTCGCCGCGGTCGATTCCAGAGACGCCAACGCCTCCATTCGGGGGTGACGGTGGGTTGTACTCGACGGCGCGCGATTACGGCCGATTCGTGCGGATGCTGTTAAATGGCGGACGTCTCGGAGACGTCAGAATCCTGAGCGAGCGGTCCGTGCATCTGATGGCCGAGAACCAGATCGGCCCGGTCTTCGTGTCGCTGCAACCCGTGGGAATAGCTGAGCTCACGAAGCCGTTTCCTTTGGGCGCCGGCCGCGACAAGTTCGGTCTCGGCTTCCAGGTGACGGCGGAAAGCGCGGACACCGCGAAGTATCGCCGTGCCGGAAGTCTCAGCTGGGCCGGCCTTTTCAACACCGAGTTCTGGGTTGACCCCCGCAGCGGTCTCGGTGGCGTGCTGCTGATGCAATACCTGCCGTTCTATGACCATGGCGCCATCCGGACGCTACGTGACTTCGAAGCGACCGCTTATGAGGAGTTGGCTCCGCACTGATCGGCTGACGAGACGTCGGCGTTACTGGGGCAGGAGCGCGTTGAGCTCGCGGCGGCATTGCTGCGCGTCCGCGAAGTGGATCGTATGGAGCCCCAGCCGCCGGGCGGACTCAATATTCGGCAAATGATCATCGATGAATACCGTTTCGGCCGGCAGCAAGCCGTAGCGCTCTGCGAGGTGATTGAAGATCTCGGCGTCGGGCTTTACCATGCCGACCTCTCCGGACACCACGATGCCGCGAAATCGATCCCAATGGTCGTGACGGCTCTTCAGCAGCGCAAACATAGGCGCCGACATGTTGGAGAGGCCATAGAGCGGCACGCCGCGCTGCGCGAGCTCGTCGAGGAGCGCGATGGAATCAGGCATCGGCGTGAGAGAGTCCTTGACGTGTTGCAGAAGGGCGCGCATCTCGGCGGCGGGACGGCCCATCCGGCTGGCGAAGCGCTCGATCGCGGCGCTCTCGCTCAGCGTTCCCCGATCCATGTCGACCCAGTCCGGATGGCGAATGACGGCGTCGCGCAACAGCGCGCGCGAGGGCTCATCGGCATAGAAACTCGAGATGATGGCCTCGGGCTGCCAGCGAACGAGCACGCCGCCGAAATCGAAAACGACATTTCGTACGGGGGATGCCTTCACCGGGTGCTGCTCATCGTAACTGCCCTCTTACGGTAGTATGCCCAACGTGGCCCGCTCCCGTATTCGCCGCTGGCGTATTTTTTTCATTGTGTCCGGGCTGGCGGTCGTCGTGCTCGCCGCGATCGCGACGCTTTGGATCGTGCACCTCGATCGTGTCGTGACCCGCGAGTTCCAGGGCCGCCTCTGGTCGATTCCGGCACGGGTCTATGCCGCGCCGCTCGAGCTTTACGTGGGTGCACCGGTGTCGGCAAACGAGCTCGAGCAGGAGCTGCACCGTCTGCATTACCGCCGCGGCGATCCGGGGACGGGCCCCGGCATCTATCAGCGGGTGGGCAATGCCTTCGACCTGCAGGCGCGACGCGTGCGGTTCATCGACGAGCTGCGCCAGCCGGAGCGCGTCTCCATCCACGCCGACAATGCCGCCGTCACGGGCATGCGACTCGCGAACGGGGCGGACTTGCCCGTGTTCCGGCTCGATCCTCCGGTGATCGGCAGCGTCTTTCCGATTCACGGCGAGGACCGGCTGATCGTCGCTCCGGCGGACGTTCCGCCGCTTCTGCGCAGCGGCATCAAGCTCATCGAGGATCGGCGCTTCGACGAGCATCACGGCGTCGACCCGCTCGGCATGCTGCGCGCAACCTGGGCCAACCTGCGGGCGCGGCGAGTCGTGCAAGGCGGCAGCACGTTGACGCAGCAGCTCGTGAAAAACTACTTCCTGTCGGACGAGCAGACCTTCGGCCGCAAGGCGACCGAGGCTGTCATGGCCATGCGCCTCGAGGCGCGCTATTCGAAGGAAGATATTCTGGTCGCCTACTTGAACGAGGTGTACCTCGGCCAGGATGGCGCCCGCGCCATCCACGGTTTCGGATTAGGCAGCGAGTATTACTTCGCGAAGCCGTTGGACGAGCTCGAGCCCGCCGAGCTCGCACTGCTCATCGGGCTCGTGAAGGGACCCTCGCTCTACGATCCGCGCAAACATCCCGACCGCGCTCTCGCGCGGCGCAATCTCGTGCTGAAGGAGCTCGGCGATGCGCATCTCATCGATGCGCCGGCCGCCAAGCGCGCGCTGGCGAGCCCGCTCGGCCTGCGGCCTCCCGGCGGCACTTATGTGCCGGCCTACATCGACCTGGTGCGGCGGCACTTGAAGCGCGACTACGCCGAGGCCGACCTCGCGGCCGCGGGTCTGTCGGTCTACACGAGCCTCGACCTGAAAGCGCAAGCCGCCGCGGAGCATGCGCTCACGCAGAATCTGACGCGTCTCGACGCGCGGGCGCACCTGCGCAATGAGCACCTGGAAGGCGCCGTCATCGTCGTCGAGCCGAACTCGGGC
>Ga0302314_10018595_pt1 | contig 11583 bp, 12 predicted proteins | sample III_Palsa_N2_3_FD_200533 | JGI IMG/M metagenome (GOLD analysis project Ga0302314, IMG submission 200533) | Peat permafrost microbial communities from Stordalen Mire near Abisko, Sweden - III_Palsa_N2_3 | ecosystem: Environmental > Terrestrial > Soil > Palsa > Peat permafrost | place: Sweden... | reverse complement strand
ATCTCACAAAGCTGATGTGACAAGCCTGATCCCAAAGGACCTGCGTTCCGGATCAGGGGCGTCGCATGCGCCAGCCGACCACGGTCGCTTCGACGGGGCCGCCCGATTCGTGATTGCGCCAGGCGCCGTCGATGAAGCGGCATGGGAATGGCAGCTGATAGGTGCCGCTATGGTCCTCGCACAGCACCTGCACCGGCTGATCCGGCGGCGGTTCTCCTTCGCCGTTGAATTCAGCGAGCCGTCGTTCGCGCGTTGCCATTCCAGCTTTCTCCGTCAGGACGCGCCCGGCGCGCCGCATGTTCGCATCGGCGCCCCCTCAATCTGCTTTGGATGCGCCCCGGCGAAACCTCAACGCGCGAATGAGGTTTCAGTATGGTATCGTCAATATCTCGCAACAATTTGACTGCGACCAATGGTATTTCAACGAGGATTCCGATGATCCGCCGGATCGCTTGCGTCGCGTCGTTGGCTTTGCTGCCTTGCTGGCTGACATCCGCCATCACCCAGGCGCAGGACGTTCCCGGCATCGAAATCTGCACCGTCGAAAAGACCATGGAGCGCCGCACCTCCTGCCTGCAGAGCAATGTCGATTTCCTGCACAAGACCATCGCCAAACTCGGCGCCGACCACGCCCAGAAGCTCGATGCCGCGAGCCGGCAGATCGAAGGTTTGAAGAGCACTGTCGCCGGCCTGCAGAAGATCGTCGACGATTTGCAGGCTGCGCAGAAGAAAGCCGCCGATGATGCAGGCAAGAAAGCCGACGCCGCCCCGGCCAAGGATGCGGCGCCGGCGGGCAAGGAGGGCGGGAAGTGAGAAGCGTCCGTTGGTTTCCCTCTCACAACGACGAAGGTGCGCCCCCTCTCCCATGGGGAGAGGGTTGGGGTGAGGGGGTACGGTTGGAGACTGTAACCCCTCACCCGACGCTTCGCGTCGACCTCTCCCTGTGGGAGAGGTGGGGACCGGGCATCGCGTTGCACCACAATGCTCGCCGATGTGAGTTACTCAACTGTTCTTCTCACCTGACATGATCGGCCCGAACAACTCCCAGTTCTCGCCCTTGAAGCGCATCATCTGCAATTGCTCGAGCGGGGCAAAATCGGTCGGGCTGGTTTTGATTTTGGTGCCCGGCAGATAGACGCCGATCTCGAAATTCAGGTTGGCCGCCTGCTTCATGACGTTCTCGCGGGTGAGGTCGTCGCCGCACTGCCGCAGCACCTGTTCCAGTCCCTTCGCCACGCCGTAGCCGAAAGTGGTCGAGGCGTCTTCCTGGTCGCCTTCGGGATACCACTTGGTCATGAAGGCGCGCCATTCATTCATGGCGGGATCGTTTTTCCACTGCGGATCCTTGGGGTCTTTGAGATAGGCCGCGCTGAGGATGCCCTGGTCGTTTTCGTAGCCGGCCGGCTTCATCACGCCGCCGACCGACACCGAGACGTTGGTCAGAAAATGCACGGGATGCCAGGCCAGTTCCCCGATTTTCCGGATCGCCTGCGCGGCGAATTTCGGCGTCGCGACATTGATGAAGATATCGGGGTTGGCGCCCTTGATCTGCACCACCTGCGAATCCACCGTCGGCGACGTGGTCTCGTAGGACGCTTCAACCGCGATCAGTTTGTCGGCCTGGGCGCCCAATCCCTCATGCAGGCCGATCACATAGTCCTTTCCGAAATCGTCGTTCTGGTAGAGCACGCCGATGGTCTTGCCGGGATAGTTTTTCAGGATGTAGGCGCCGTAGATGCGTCCCTCGACCTGGTAGCTGGGCTGCCAGCCGATGGTCCATGGAAAATTCTTCGGGTCGTTCCACTTGGCGGCGCCGCTCGAGACGAAGATCTGCGGCACTTTCTTCGCGTTCATGTATTTCTGGATCGCGCTGTTGCTGGGTGTTCCCAGCGGATTGAAGATCAGGAGAACCTCGTCGGATTCGACCAGCTTGCGGGCCTGTTCCACCGCCTTCGGCGGTCTGTAGCCGTCGTCATAGGAAATGAAATTGATCTTGCGGCCGTTGATGCCGCCTTCGGCATTGATCTTGTTGAAATAGGCGGCCTCGGTCTTGCCGATGGTGGCATAGGCTGACGCCGGCCCTGAATAGGGCATGATGTTGCCGATCTTGATCTCGGTGTCGGTGGCGCCGGGGTCGTATCGCTTCTGCGCGTGGGCGGAACTGGCGAGCGCAACGGCGAGAAGTCCCGCAAGCATGGCGGATTTGGCATGATTCAAGACATGGCTAGTCAAGACTCTGCTAGCTGATACATAGGTGCGCATCATCGTCCTCCCTGACGTGCTGGCCGAGGCTCAGGCAGTCTTCTTGCGGGGCAGCTTGGTGAGCCGTCGGATTGAATGCCGGCGGAGTATGCACGATTGGGACGGGCTTGCCAGTGATGCCTTGGTTGGTATTTTCCGCATAGCGGAAGAAGGGGCCGCCGCGCCCGGTTCCGGTTTGCCGCAGCGCGAGCGAGCGCAAGGACTGTCAAATGGCGCGCGCGCGAAGCGATCACAATGCGCGTGCTTCGAATGAAGGCCGTTGTTGATGAATCCTGCCCAGAAGGCGCTCTGGTATATCGAAAGTCACCTTGCCCGGGCGTTGACCCTCGATGAGGTCGCGGCGATCGGTGGTGTTTCGCGCTTTCACATGGTGCGGGCGTTTGCCGCCGCGACGGGGCTGTCGGTGATGCGCTATGTGCGCGCCCGGCGCCTCAGCGAAGCGGCGCGGGCGCTCGCGGGCGGCGCGCCCGATATCCTGAGCCTGGCGCTGGATGCGGATTACGGCTCTCACGAAGCATTCACCCGTGCGTTCCGCGATCATTTCGGGGTCACGCCCGAAGCGGTCCGCAGCGCCAAGTGTCTTGACCACATCAAGCTGCAGGAGCCGATCCCCATGGACTCAACCCTTACAAACAATCTGCAAGCGCCACGCTTTGAGACCAGCAAGCCTTTGCTCATCGCCGGCGTCGGCGAGCGCTACAATCACGAGAATACCGCCGGTATTCCGGGCCAATGGCAGCGCTTCCAGCAATCCGCCCCGAATATTCCCGGCCGCTTCTGGCATGTCACTTACGGTGTCTGCTGCAACGGCGACGATGCCGGAAATTTCGATTACATCGCCGGCGTCGAAGTCTCCGACTTCTCCGATCTGCCGCGCGAATTCTCCAGCGTGCGCATTCCCGAACAGCGATACGCCGTGTTCACCCATAGCGAACATATCTCGACCATCCGCCGCACCATCAACACGATCTGGAATCACTGGCTGCCGGCGTCGGGAATGAAGGTGGCCGATGCGCCCAATTTCGAGCGCTATGACGAGAAGTTCGATCCGCTCACCGGCAATGGCGGCCTCGAAATCTGGGTGCCGGTCAAGGAATAGGCCCGCACGCCGGGCTGCTCTGCAGACACGGTGCCCCGCGATTGCTTGGCAAGCGAGATCGACTTTGCCATAACATGGCGCAACGAATTGTTGCGCGTGCGGGATGTGCCTGGAATCCCCCTGCGCTCAAGAAAAGCCTGGAGGATTCCCATGCCGAACGTGCGCGTTCTCGCCACCGATCTTGAATTCCCGGAAGGGCCGGTGGTGATGCCGGACGGATCGGTGGTGCTGGTCGAAATCCGCGGCCGGCGGCTGACGCGGGTGTGGCCGGACGGGCGCAAGCAGGTGGTCGCGGAAATTCCCGGCGGTCCCAACGGCGCGGCGATCGGGCCCGACGGCAAATGCTACATCTGCAACAATGGCGGTTTTAGCTGGACCGCCTCGCGTGGCACCATGATGCCGGGCGCGCCGGCGCCGCATGAATATATCGGCGGCTCGATCCAGCGCGTTGATCTCTCAACCGGCAAGGTCGAAACCCTGTTCGACAGCTGCGGCGAGCATCCGCTGAAGGGGCCGAACGATCTGGTATTCGACCGGCAGGGCGGGCTCTGGTTCACTGATCTCGGCAAGCGCCGCGCGCGCGACATGGATGTCGGCGCGTTCTACTATATGAAACCCGGCGCCAGCGAAATCGTCGAAGGCACCTTCGGCATGCTGCCGGCCAACGGCATCGGGCTGTCGCCGGATGAAAACACCGTCTACGTCGCGGAGACGCCGACGGCGCGATTGTGGGCGTTCGATCTGTCCGCGCCCGGCGAGGTCAAGCCGCGCGACGTGATCTATCGCGGCGAACGCGGCAAGCCGATCGCGGGTCTGGGCGGTTACCAGATGTTCGATTCGCTCGCGGTGGAAGCCGGCGGCAATGTCTGCGTCGCGACCCTGATCTCGGGCTGCATCTCGGTGATCGCGCCGGACGGCAGCCTGGTCGAGCAGGTGCCGACCGGCGACCGCGTCACCACCAACATCGCCTTCGGCGGCCCGGAGCTCAAGACCGCCTACATCACGCTGTCCGGCAGGGGCGAACTGATCGCGATGGATTGGGCCCGGCCTGGCCTGCCGCTGAATTTTCTGAACAAGTGATGTGCGATGACAAATAGTTTTCTTCGTCATTGCGAGCGAAGCGAAGCAATCCATGCCACAGTCACGAAGAGTGGATTGCTTCATCGCTTTCGCTCCTCGCAATGACGAGTCGAGAGGAAAAACATAATGCCCTGGCCCGAACCGGTTACACTCAGCGGCCCGCACGCGCAGCTAAGGCCGCTGTCGCAGGATCATCGCGACGGGCTGACGGAGGCCGTGAAGGACGGCGAGTTGTGGAAGCTCTGGTACACGTCGATTCCCAAAGCCGAAGACATGGGCAAGGAGATCGATCGCCGGCTGGGACTGCAGGCCGCAGGCTCGATGCTGCCGTTCACGGTATTCGATGCCGACGGCAAGATCGCGGGCATGACGACCTATATGAACGTCGATGCGGTGAACCGGCGCGTCGAAATCGGCTCGACCTGGTACGCCAGGCGCGTGCAGCGCAGCGCGCTCAATACCCAGTGCAAATTAATGCTGCTGACGCATGCGTTTGAAAAGCTGGATTGCATCGCGGTCGAATTCCGTACGCACTTTTTCAATCATGCGAGCCGGCGCGGCATCGAGCGGCTGGGGGCCAAGCAGGATGGCATCCTGCGCAACCATCAGATCGCGCCGAACGGTACGCTGCGTGATACCGTGGTCTACAGTATCCTCCCCGGCGAATGGCCGACGGTGAAGTTGCATCTGACCTATCAATTGAACGAGAGGGTGCGCGACTAGTGTCGGGCGAAGTGGGAATAAAAAAAGTCGCCAAACAAAAGGCGCTGTCAGAGAAGGTGCGATGGAAACGTTCGATTATGTGATCGTGGGCGCGGGCTCGGCGGGTTGCGTCCTCACCAACCGGCTGAGCGAGGATGCCGGCACCCGTGTCTGCGTGCTCGAAGCCGGTCCGCGCGACTGGCATCCCTACATCCATCTGCCGGCCGGCTTCATCAAGACCTTCCACATGCGGGGTATCAACTGGGCCTACCAGCAGGAGCCGGGTCCCTGGACCGGCGGCCGCAGCATCTACGCGCCGCGCGGCAAGACGCTGGGCGGCTCCTCCTCGATCAACGGTCACATCTATAATCGCGGCCAGCGCCAGGATTTCAACACCTGGGCGCAGCTCGGCAATCGCGGCTGGGGTTATGAGGACGTGCTGCCCTATTTCAAGCGGCTGGAGCGGCGCGTCGGCGAGGGCGAAGATGCGTTTCGCGGGCGCGACGGCAATTTGACCGTCACCACCATGGACTGGCGCGATCCGCTCTGCGAGGCCTTCATGGCGGGAGCGATCAGTCTCGGGATTCCGCGCAACCCCGATTACAACGGCGCGATTCAGGAGGGCGTCTCCTACGCCCAGCGCACCATTCAAAATGGCCTGCGCGTCAGTGCGGCGACCGCCTTCCTGCATCCGGCGATGAAACGGCCCAATGTCCATGTGCACACCCATGCCCACGCCACTGAAATCGTCTTCGAGGGCAAGCGCGCGGTCGGCGTGCGCTATACCAAAGGCGGCAAGGGCGGCACGCCGGTTGAAGTACGAGCCAGCAAAGAAGTCATCCTCTCCGGCGGCACCTATAACTCGCCGCAACTGCTGCAATTGTCGGGCGTCGGATCGCCCGATCTTTTGAAATCGCTGGGCATCGAAGTGCGCCACGCGCTGCCGGGCGTCGGCGAGGGATTGCAGGACCATTACGCGCCGCGCTCGGTCGCCCGCGTCAAGAACATCAAGACCATCAACGAACGCCGGCGCGGCGTCAGCCTGGTGGGAGAGGCGATTAAATGGGCGACCACGCGGCGCGGTCTGCTCTCGCTGTCGCCGACCATGGTCTATTGCTTCTGGCACTCCGGCGAGACCACCGAGAGCTCCGATCTGCAACTGACGTTCACGCCGGCGAGTTACAAGGAGGGTGTGCAGGGACAACTCGAAGACCAGCCCGGCATGACGGTGGCGTCCTGGCAGCAACGGCCTGAAAGCCGCGGCTATGTCCGGGCCCGTTCGGCCGATCCGTTCGAGCCGCCGATCATTCAGACCAATTACCTGGTCGAGGAGCTCGATCGCCGCACTGTCGTCGCCGGCATGAAGCTGGCGCGGCGACTGCTGGCATCAGCGCCGCTCGCGCCCTATTACGCCTACGAGGATTTTCCCGGGCCCAATGTGCAGACCGACGACGAATTCCTCGCCGCGGCGACGGAGCGCGGCACCACGACGTTTCATCCCGGCTGCACCTGCCGGATGGGCCCGGCCGACGCCAAATGGGCCGTGGTCGATGATCAGCTACGGGTGCACGGGCTGCAGGGCCTGCGCGTGATCGACGCCTCGATCATGCCGCGCATGATCTCGGCCAACCTCAATGCCTCGACCATGATGATCGCCGACAAGGCTTCCGACCTGATCCGGGGAAAGAGCATGTCGTGACATCGACCTGGATTTTTCTGGTCTCGTTTTTCGCCATTCTCGCCGGCGGCGCGACCGGCATGACGCTGCGCGTGCGGCTTCCCAAGGCCCATCTGAACGCCGAGACAAGGGAAATGATCCGGCTCGGCGCCAGCCTGCTGGCAACACTGGTTGCCGTCATTATCAGTTTGACGATTGCTTCGGCGAAATCTTCCTACGAGACGCAGGATGCTCACTTCCGGCAATTGGCGGCCAATCTCGTCGAGGTCGATCAGTTGCTCGCGCAGTATGGGCCGGAGGCGACCGCCATGCGCCAACAGATGCGCGAACAGGTTCCAGCCGCGATCGACCGGATCTGGCACGAGAAGGCGACGGCCTCGCAGGACACGGCCTTTACGGCTCGCTCGCTCGCCGAACAGCTCTATACGGCGGCCGCAGCGCTGTCGCCGAACAACGACACCCAGCGTGGGCTGAAATCGCGCGTCGAGCAGGCCATCGCCGACATCGCGCGGACGCGGCTTTCGATGTTTGCGGATGGCGACACGCCGGTCCTGACGCCGTTCATGCTGATATTGATCTTCTGGCTGATGGTCGTCTTTGTCAGCTTCGGCCTGTTCGTCGAACCCGGTCCGGTCGTCTTCGTTGCATTACTGGTATTTGCGTTGTCGATTTCGACAGCGTTGTTCCTGGTCGCGGATTTGAGCCGGCCGTTTGTCGGCTTGATGCAGATACCCAAAGAGCAGCTCAAGCATACGCTGGCGCCGTTGAACTGAGGGGGCGGGCGGGCCTTCAGCGGGCCGTCAATTCTTGCGCGGCAACAATCGAAGCCGATCCAGCAGGGAATGGCAGTAGTCCAGCGTCAATTCCCGGTCGCCATACAGGATGTGATAGATGATCGGCGCCACGACATGGTCGATCACCTCATCAATATCGAACGGCGTTTCGCCGCGCGCTTTGGCCCGCGACGCGATGGTCGCCAGATGTTCGCGGGTAAAGCCCGCGCACTGGACCGGATAGGTTCCCGATTGCGAAAACACGTCCCTGACCAGCGCCTGGCCCACCGGCGACGACATCTCTTCCATGAATTGTTCGATGAACACCCGCAGGTCCGTCGTCATGGCGCCAGTGTCTTCGGGGTCGCTGACCGGCCTCAACCGCTCTACGGCGACATCCGCCAATAGCGCCGACAGGTCGCCCCACCGCCGGTAGATCGTCGACGGGGTTACGCCTGCGACGGCGGCTATTTGCGGCACTGTCAGTTCATCGCGAGGGGTCCCGGTGCCGAGACGCCTTACCGCGTCGTGCACCGCGCCCTGGATTCGTGCGCTCCGTCCTCCGACCCGAACGCGTTCCCTGACCGCCACGCTTTTGCTCCGTGCAACCTTGCCATGCCAAAACGAGGGTCGATCTTAACGCAAATAATTTGCTTTAAGGCTTCGAGCGCCCATATAGCTAAGGCTATATATTAGCTTTAGGAGCCAGCTATGCAAGCCTGCCAGACAAATCCGCCGGGCGCGGCCGCCGCCGAGGCACTCGCCACGGGATCCCAAAGCTCAAGCCGCTCCCTGCCGGCCAGCGCCATGACCTGGTTCAGTTTCGCCAGCGCGATGCTGATCGCGGCCAGCAGCAGCGCGGTGACGCCGCTGTACCACCTTTATCAGGCGTCGATGCATCTGACGCCGTTCTGGATCACGGTCGTGTTTGCGAGTTACGTCGCGAGCCTGCTCGCGGCGCTGCTGACGGTCGGCGGGCTGTCCGATTATGTCGGACGCCGCCCGGTGATCCTGGTGGCGCTGCTCTTGAACGCCGCGGCGATGGTGCTGTTCTCGGAAGCCCGGGATGTCGGGCAGTTGATTCTGGCGCGGATGGTGCAGGGGCTTTGCGTCGGTGTCGGCACCACCGCGATAGGCGCGGCGATCCTCGATACCAACCGTGTCCGCGGACCTCTGCTCAACAGCGTCACCGCGTTTCTCGGCATGACCGCCGGCTCATTGGGCGCGGCCGCGCTGATCACATTCGCGTCCGACCCGCTGCACAGGGTGTACGAGGTTCTGCTGGGGCTGACGGCACTGTTGATCGTGTTGCTCTATGTCATGCCCGAAAGCAGCACGCGAAAACCGGGCGCGCTGGCCTCGCTGCGCCCGCATGTCCGCGTGCCGCCGCAGTCGCGGGCCGTCCTGGCCAGGCTGACGCCGGCCAATGTGGCAGGCTGGGCGCTCGGCGGGCTCTACCTCTCTTTGATGCCGACCGTGGTGGCGACGGCGATGGGCGTCGCCTCGCCCTGGGTCGGCGGCGTCGTGGTCGCGGCGCTGATGTTGACCGCGGCGGTCGCGGTCGCGACGTTCAGGGACTGGCCGGCGCGGCGCCTGATAGTGATGGGCACCGGCACGCTGGGGCTCGGCGTGGCGGTGTCGATGGCCGGAATCCAGCAGCAGCACGTGGTCGCGCTGCTGGCCGGGACCTTGATCGCCGGGGCGGGATTCGGATCGACCTTCTCGGGCACGCTGCGCGCGCTGTTGCCCACCGCCGAACCGCATCAGCGTGCCGGGCTATTGTCTGCGTTCTACCTGCAATCCTATCTGGCGTTCAGCCTGCCCGCGGTGGTGGCCGGACTGTCGGTTCCGCAGATCGGACTGTCGACCACAGCCTATCTCTACGGTGCCGTCATTATCCCACTCGCCTTGATCTCGATGATGGCGTCGCTCCGGACCGAGCGTTGACGGGATTTACACTTCCCTGCGGCTCAGGAACGCCAGCCGTTCGAACAGATGCACGTCCTGCTCGTTCTTCAGGAGCGCGCCGTGCAGCGGCGGGATCAGCTTGCGCGGGTCCCGCTCCCTGAGCATTTCCGGGGTGATGTCCTCGTTCAACAAGAGTTTGAGCCAGTCCAATAGTTCCGAGGTCGACGGCTTCTTCTTCAGGCCCGGCACTTCGCGCACCTCGAAGAAGATCCGCAGGGCTTCTTCCACCATGCGTTTCTTGATGCCGGGAAAATGCACGTCGACGATCCGGTTCATGGTGTCGACGTCGGGAAACTTGATGTAGTGGAAGAAGCAGCGGCGCAGGAACGCGTCCGGCAATTCCTTCTCGTTATTGGACGTGATCATCACGATCGGGCGCAGCTTCGCCTTGATGTTCTCGCCGGTCTCGTAGACGAAGAATTCCATGCGATCGAGTTCGAGCAGGAGATCGTTGGGAAATTCGATATCGGCCTTGTCGATTTCGTCGATCAAGAGCACCGGGCGTGTCTCGTGGGTGAAGGCCTCCCACAATTTGCCGCGCTTGATGTAGTTCGAGATGTCCGAAACCCTGGCGTCACCGAGCTGGCTGTCGCGCAGCCGCGACACCGCGTCATATTCGTAGAGACCCTGCTGCGCCTTGGTGGTGGACTTGATGTGCCAGGTCAGGAGCGGCGCGCCGATCGCCTTGGCGACTTCCTCGGCCAGCACGGTTTTGCCGGTGCCGGGCTCGCCCTTTATCAGCAGCGGACGCTCCAGCACGATCGAGGCATTGACGGCGATCTTGAGATCATCGGTGGCGACATAGTCCTTGGTGCCGGTAAATTTCATCGAGTATGTGCCTTGCCTATTCTTGAGCGCCGGAGCGCCGAACATGAAACGACCGCCGGTTCGGCGGTCGCTGCGGGAATTGCAAAATCCATCAGGCGCGCTTGATCAGCGAGAGAATGACGAGCACGATGACCGCGCCGACGGTGGCGTCGAGGATCGAGCCAAGCAGTCCTGACGCCAGCACGATGCCGAGTTGCGGCAATAGCCAGCCGGCCACCAGCGCGCCGATGATGCCGACGACGATGTTTCCGAGCAGCCCGAAACCGGCGCCACGCACGATCAGGCCGGCGAGCCAGCCGGCGATCGCGCCGATGATGAGCGAAGCTATGATACCCATGGATGCACCTTGTTTTGAACGTTGACGGTTCAATTCTAGTTGAAAAAAGCCTCAGGTCTAGGCTGTCGGATCGCCGATTTCAGCAAACAAGCGGCCCTGACCCGCCCGGCGGCCCTTGACGGAGGCTGGCCGCCGGGCGATCTGTAGCGCATGTTTCTGCAGTTCTTCACATCGCTGCGCGACGCCCAGGTCCCGGTGAGCTTGCGCGAATATCTGACGCTGATGGAGGCGCTCAACGCCGACCTCGCGGAGCAGACGGTCGAGAATTTCTATTACCTCTCGCGGGCCGCGCTGGTGAAGGACGAGCGCAATCTCGACAAGTTCGACCGCGTGTTCGGCACCGTGTTCAAGGGACTGGAGAGCCTGCTCGACGCCATGGAGAAGGCGGACATTCCCGCCGAATGGCTGAAGAAACTCGCCGAAAAATACCTCACCGAGGAAGAGAAGAAGCAGATCGAGGCGATGGGCTGGGACAAGCTCATGGAGACGCTGCGCGAACGCCTGAAGGAGCAGAAGGGCCGGCACCAGGGCGGCAACAAATGGATCGGCACCGCCGGCACCTCGCCGTTTGGCGCCGAGGGCTACAATCCCGAAGGCATTCGGATCGGGCAGGAGAAGAACCGCAATTTCCGCGCCGTGAAGGTATGGGACCGCCGCGAGTTCAAGGATCTCGACGGCAATGTCGAACTCGGTATCCGCAACATCAAGATCGCGCTGAGACGCCTGCGCAAATTCGCCCGCACCGGCGCGCCGGACGAACTCGACCTCGACACCACGATCAAGGAAACCGCCAACCACGGCTATCTCGACGTGCACATGCGCCCCGAGCGGCGCAACGCGGTCAAGGTGCTGGTGT
>Ga0302314_10018594_pt1 | contig 11583 bp, 10 predicted proteins | sample III_Palsa_N2_3_FD_200533 | JGI IMG/M metagenome (GOLD analysis project Ga0302314, IMG submission 200533) | Peat permafrost microbial communities from Stordalen Mire near Abisko, Sweden - III_Palsa_N2_3 | ecosystem: Environmental > Terrestrial > Soil > Palsa > Peat permafrost | place: Sweden... | reverse complement strand
GGTTGCTACCTCTTCGAGCTGCGCCGCGCCGGGACCGCTGCTGCCTGAGTCGGCGTCAGCTCCAGCCGGTCAGTCCTGGATCGTCGGGGTCTCCGCCCCCATGACCTCCGGCCTGACGGAGGCTCAGGAGGCGGGTGGGGCAAGCCCTCGGCTGCGGGTACTGCCGATCGACGGGATCGAGATCCCGGCCGTGCTCGCGCTGGTCTGGGCGTCGACCGTCAGCCCGGCGATGCGGGAGCTACTGGTACGGCTCCGGCAGACCCTCGGCGAGCCGGGGCCGGGCCAGGGACCGGGGCCGGAGCCGGGGACCGGGGCCGGAGCCGGGGTCGGCGACCGCGCCCGCGCCGGCACCGGCTATCCGGCGAGCTGCTCCGCGAGCACGCTGACCTCGCGCCGCAGTTGCTCGGCGCGCTCCGTCCGGCCCGACTGCTCGTAGTCGCGGGCGGCCGCCTCGCGCTCGGCCAGCTCGTCCCGCACGATCCGCTCGATCTGGGACTCCGTCAGCAGCCGACGCTCCATCTCGGCCGCCCCCACCCCGAGCGGGATCTGCTCGATGGCCAAGCCGGTGTCCGTGCCCGTGGGCCGGTCGACCGCCTCGGCGTTGTCGATCGCCGCCAGCGTCGAGCGCAGAGCCCCGACCGCGACGCGGTCCCGAGCCTTCATGGCCAGTGTGAGTGCCCCGCGCAGCCGCTGACGCAACGGCGCCTCGGCGTTGGACGGGACGGCGTTCATCTCGGTAGACATGGTCGCGAGGCTACCCGGAGGTGCGTCCCGAACGGCAGCCCCTGTTCGCGGCACCACGCGGCCGGAGGAGCAGCGGCGCGGCCGACACGTCGACCCGGCCGGGTGACGGGGGAGCGCCACAGGACCTGTCGACGTGTCGATGCGTTGGGGTGTCGACGTGTCAGGACGTCGACACCCCAACGCGCCAGGGGGACGGCCGGACCCCGGCCGTCGAACGCTGCCCGCGCGGCACGCGCAGCACGCGCAGGCAGCGGGCGCGATCAGACGGAGACCGACTCGCCGCTGTGGGCACGGATGATCTCCGCGTAGCGGCGACCACTGGTCTTCAGCGTCCGCTTCTGGGTCTCGTAGTCGACATGGATCAGACCGAAGCGCTTGTCGTAGCCGTACGCCCACTCGAAGTTGTCCAGCAGGGACCAGGCGTAGTACGCGCTCAGCGGCGCACCGGCCGCCGCCGCCCGGGCGCAGGCCGCGATGTGCTGCTCCAGATAGGAGGTGCGCCCGGGGTCGTGGACCGAGCCGTCGGCGGCCACGGTGTCGGTGTACGCCGAGCCGTTCTCGGTGACCATCAGCTCCTTCACCCCGTACTCGCGGGTGAGCCGGAGCAGCAGCTGCTCCAGGCCGGCCGCGTGGACCTCCCAGCCCATGGAGGTGTGCTCCGGGTTGGTACCGGCCAGCTGCCGGAAGTACGGCGCCGCGCCGGTGGGGTCGTCGGCGATGATCTGGCGGAAGTAGTAGTTGACGCCCATCCAGTCGAGCGGCTGCGCGATGGTGGCCAGGTCGTTGCCCCGGACCGGCAGTTCGACGCCGTAGACGTCCAGCATGTCCTGCGGGTAGCCCCGGCCCAGGACCGGGTCGAGCCACCAGCGGTTGATGTGGCCGTCGGCGCGCCGGGTGGCGGCCAGGTCGGCCTCGGAGTCGGAGGCGGGCTCGCAGGGGCTGAGGTTGTTGACGATACCGAGCCGCACCTGGCCCGGGGAGGCGGCCCGGACCGCCTGCGCGGCGAGGCCGTGGCCGAGGTGCAGGTGGAACGAGGCCCGGACGGCGGCGGTGAGGTCCTGCACACCGGGGGCCATCCGGCCTTCGAGGTGGCCGATCCAGGCGCTGCACAGCGGCTCGTTCAGGGTCGACCAGTCGGTGACCCGGTCGCCGAGCGCGGCGGCGACGACACCGGCGTACTCGGCGAAGGCCTCGGCGGTGGCACGCTCGGGCCAGCCGCCCCGGTCCTGCTGCGCCTGCGGCAGGTCCCAGTGGTAGAGCGTGGCGTTGGGGCGGATCCCGGCTTCGAGCAGGGCGTCGACCTGCCGGTCGTAGAAGGCGAGCCCCTTGGCGTTGACCTTGCCGGTGCCCTCGGGGACGATCCGGGGCCAGGCGATGGAGAAGCGGTAGGCGTCCGCGCCCATGGCGCGCATCAGCGCGAAGTCCTCGGGCCAGCGGTGGTAGTGGTCGCAGGCGTGCTCGCCGTCGTCGCCGTTGTCGATGGCCCCGGGGACCTTGCAGAAGGTGTCCCAGATGCTGGGCGCTTTGCCGTCCTCGGCTGCGGCTCCCTCGATCTGGTAGGCGGAGGTGGCAACTCCCCAGACGAAGTCGGGGCCGAAGGCGGCAGTGTCGGGCGCGGGCATGGGTCTCCTCGAATCTGTCGTGCGTGCTGACGTACGTGCGGTGGTACTGGTTCGGACGGGATGGGGCGGTGGGCGTGGGCGTGGGCAGGCGGGCGGGACGGAGCGTCCGGCCGCGCCCGGTCTTCGGTGCACCGGTTGTCACTCCGATTCCGGTCCCGTAGCGGTCGGTTACTTGACGGAGCCGGCGGTCAGGCCGGCCACCAGGTAGCGCTGCAGCAGCAGGAATCCAGCGACCACGGGCACGCTGACGACGAGCGAGGCCGCCATGATCTGGTTCCAGTAGACGTCGTTCTGCGAGGCGTAGTTGCGCAGCCCGACGGCCAGCGTCCGGGTCGAGTCGTCGGTCATCACCGAGGCGAACAGCACCTCGCCCCAGGCGGTCATGAAGGAGTAGACGGCGACCGTCACGATGCCGGGCACGGCGGCCGGGACCACGACCCGCAGCAGCGCGCCGATCGGGCCGTTGCCGTCGACGGCGGCCGCCTCGTCCAGCTCGCGCGGGATCGAGTCGAAGTAGCCGACCATCATCCAGACCGAGAACGGCAGGGTGAAGGTGAGATAGGTGATGATCAGTCCGAGCCGGGTGTCCGACAGCTGGATCCCGGTGCTGTTGCCGATGTTGACGAAGATCAGGAACAGCGGCAGCAGGAAGAGGATGCCCGGGAACATCTGGGTGGAGAGCACGGTCACGGTGAAGATCCGGCGCCCGAAGAACCGGTAGCGGCTGACCGCGTACGCCGCCAGAACCGCGATGACCACCGAGATCGCGGTCGAGCAGGTGGCGACGATCACGCTGTTCCAGAAGTAGTGGGCCAGCGGGACCGTGCTCCACATGTCGATGTAGGGACTGATGGTGAGCCGGGTCGGGATCCAGCGGAATGCGGCCTGGACGTCGCCCAGCGGCTTCAGCGAGCTGCTGATCATGACGTACAGCGGGATCGCGGTGAAGATGCCGAGGAAGGTGAGCCCGATCCGCCGGATCCAGAGGAAGGACTGCGGCGGCGCCATCGGCGAGCGCGGGGCCCGGCCCCTGCCCGCAGGGGGGACGGCGGCGGCGCTGCTGGGGGTGTCGGCCGGGACGGCGGGGTCAGACATCGGCCTTCCTTCCGCGACTCGTGAGGACCAGGTAGACGGCGGTGACCAGCAGCAGGAACAGCAGCAGCAGCACCGACATCGCGGAGCCCGAGCCGAAGTTCCAGTTCTGGAAGGAGGTGTCGTAGATCTGCAGCGACACCAGGTTGGCCTGCGGCGGCGCGGCACTGCCGAACAGCACGTAGGGGGTGTTGAAGTCGTTGAAGTTCCACAGGAACAGCACCAGCACCAGCACCTGGTTGACCGGGCGCAGCGAGGGCATGGTGATCCGCCGGATCCGCTGCCAGACGCCGGCCCCGTCGATGGCGGCGGCCTCGTAGAGGTCGCCGGGGATGTTCTGCAGCCCGGCGGTGACCACCAGGAACGCGAACGGCCAGGTCCGCCAGACGGCGGTGACGACCAGCGCGGCGAAGCTGTTGTTGCCCAGCAGCCAGAACGGCTCGTTGCCCGACGAGGTCAGGTGCAGCTGGGTGAGGACGTGGTTCAGCATGCCGTCGTCCCGCTGGAACATGAACTCCCAGGTGATGGCGGCGGCGTAGGCGGGGAGCGCGTACGGGACGAGGAAGTAGGTGCGCAGCACCCCGCGTCCGCGGAAGGGGTCCTGCAGCAGGATCGCGGCCCCGGTGCCGAGGAACCAGGAGAGGAGGACGACCAGCACCGTGTAGGCGCAGGTGATGCCGAAGGAGTGCAGCAGCTCGCTGCCCACGGCGTTGTTGAAGTCGAGGGCGAAGCGGTAGTTGTTCAGCCCCGCGGACGGTGCGGCGCCCCAGTTGCGGATGAAGAACTCGGTGAGCTGCTTGAAGCTGATCCAGATGCCGACCACCATCGGGACGACGTGGACGAGCAGCTCGAAGCAGACCGCCGGGAGCAGGAGCAGGTAGGGCAGTCCCGCGCGCTTCACACGGGCCCAGCTCAGGGGCCGTCGTCTGGGTGCGGGGGCCTCGGGTGCCGCGGGTGGGCGGAGTTCGGTGGCTGCGGCCATCGGGCGCAAGTCCTTCCAGGTGGGGCAGTCTTCCGGGCGGGGCAGGTGCGCGGGCGCGGGCCCGGCCGTCCCCGCCGTCGCTGCGGCGGGGCGGCCGGGCCGCTCGGTGCGGAGCGCGGGGCGGGCGGTCGCTGCGGACCGCCCGGTCCCGGATCAGCCGCCGGCCGCCATCTGCTGCTGGGCGGACGTGAGCTGGGCGCTGACCAGGGCGTTGGTGATGGCCTTGCCCTGGGCGGCGTCGGCGAAGAGGTTCTTCAGCACGGTGCCGATCGCGGTCTCGAACTGGCTCTCCGCCGCGACCTCCGGCATGGAGCCGGCGGAGGTGGCCAGCACGCTCTGGATCACCTTGTCGTTGTCGGTCTGGAAGGCCGGGGCGCTGTAGGCGTCGGTGACCGAGGGCAGCGAGCCGTACGTGCTGTTCAGCGAGATCTGGGTGCTCTGGCTGGTCATGAACTTCAGGAACGCCAGCGACGCGGCCTTGTGCTTGGTGTTGGCGAAGACCGAGAGGTTGATGCCGCCGACGATCGAGTCGACGTGCTGGCTGCCGGCCGGCGGGGTGGCCGGGAACGGGATCGGCGCCACGCCGTACTGGGAGGCCGACATGCCGTAGTTGGCCAGCGAGGCGGCGGCGTCCTGCCACATCAGCATCGCGGCCTTGCCACTGGCGAAGTCCTGTTCGGCCTCGGTGCCGTTGGAGTACTCGGCGTCGCTCGGGTTCGCGATCTTGTCGCTGCCGATCATGTTGACGTACTGCTCGATCGAGGCGACGTTCTGCGGGGTGTTGAACGTCGGGTTGCCCGAGGAGTCGAAGTAGCTGCCGCCCTGCTGCTGGCTGAGCACGAAGGCGTGGTGGGCGTTCTCCGAGGTGCTGGCGCCCTCGACGCTGACGCCCCACTGGTTGCCGTGGGTCAGCTTCTTCGCGTCGGCGACGAACTCGTCCCAGGTGGCGGGCGGGCTGCTGATGCCGGCCGCGGCGAACATGGCCTTGTTGTAGTAGAGGCCGTAGGCCAGCGAGTAGAGCGGCACTCCGACCGGGTCCTTGCCGGAGGCGCCGGTGGCGGCGAGCGCGCCGGGCAGGAACCGGCCGGTGTCCCCTATCTGGCTCATCACCGACGGCGTGATCGGCAGGAAGGCGCCGGTCGCCTGCAGCGAGGCCGACCAGGTGTTGCCGATGTTGAGGACGTCGGGGCCCTGACCCGACGTCGTCGCCGCGAGAATGCGGTTGAGCAGGTCGGACCACCCGATGACCTCAAGGTTGACCTTGACGCCGGTCTGCTTGGTGAAGGCGTTCAGCTCCGGCGTGAGCACCTTCACGTCGTCGGCGATGGAGCTGCCCTGGTCGCTCGCCCAGTAGGTGATGGTCTGCCCGCTGATGCTGCCGGTGCTGTCCCCGCCACCCTTGCTGCTTCCACTGCTGCTGCTACAGGCACTGGCGAGGATCGCGGTAGCGGCGGCGAGGGCGACGAATGCGTATCTGCGGCTCTTCGAGGGTCGGTGCATGAGGAACCTTTCAAGGGCCCTTGTCCCGGGTCGCCGTCCTGGCCACCGGGGCGTGGAGCGAATGGAGGGAGTGCATGGATGGGTGGTGCAAACCTCGTGCAGGTGGCGGTCGAACCGGCCGCCGGTTTTCTTACGCCTTAGTTCGAGGTGTGATTTAACTTGTGGAATACTCTTCCGTCAAGGGGTCGGGACAGAGATCGGCCGGGGAGACCGGCCGCCGGACCGGGTCCTGGGAAACATGTTCATCAGGTGCACCAGTGGTGCACGACGGTAGGGTTCAGCGCGGTCCCGTGCCGCTCATCGAGAGGGAGGACCATGGCAGACCAGGCCGGCAGGAACGTCCGGGACCTGCGGCGGTCGAACCGGTCCCTGCTGCTGCGGCATCTGTACTTCCACGAGCACGTCAGCCGCCAGGACCTGAGCCGCGCCACCGGACTGAGCACCGCCTCGGTCAGCAACGTGGTCGCCGAGCTGATCGAGGCCGGGGTCGTGGTCGAAGCCGGCGCGGTCGAGTCGGAGGGCGGACGGCCGCGCATCCTGCTGGAGGTCGACGCCTCCCGGTTCCAGGTGATCGGTGTCGACGTCGGCGAGACCCACGTCCGGGTCGAGCGCTTCGACCTGGCCCTGAACGAACTCGCCCGGGCCGACATCCCGATGACCCCGGGCCACTACGAGCCGGAGGTCGTGGTCGCCGCGATCGCCGCCGGCATCGCCGGCGTCAGCGACCCGTCCGGCGCCGGCACGGTGGCGGGCGCGGAGATCCTCGGCGTCGGCATCGGTGTGCCGGGAATCGTCCAGGCCGCACCGGCGTCACTGGTGCACTGCCAGACCATCGGGTGGGACGCCGTCCCGCTGGAGGCGATGCTGCGCGAGGTCACCGACCTGCCGCTGTTCGTCGACAACGGCGCCACCACCATGGGCCAGGCCGAGATGTGGTTCGGCGGCGGCCGGGAGGCCGCCGACACCGTGTTCCTGCTGCTCGGCTCCGGCGTCGGCGCCTCGGTCCTGGCCGGCGGCACGCCCTACCGGGGCGCGAGCACCAGCGCCGGGGAGTGGGGCCACATCACCGCGGAGATCGGCGGACGCCACTGCCGCTGCGGCGCCAAGGGCTGCCTGGAGGCCTACATCGGCGCCGAGTCGGTGATCGCCCGCTACCGCGAGGCGGTCGGCACCCCCGGCCACGGCCCGGCGTCCGACGCCGCCGACGAGGAGGCCGCGCTCCGCCGGATCCTGGAGGCCGCCGAGCAGGAGGCGGAGGGGACGGAAGAGGAGGGGACAGCAGAGGGGACGGCCCGGACGGCCCCGCCGGAGGCGCTGGCCGCGCGGACGGTGCTGGACGACACCGCCCTGCGGATCGGGGTCGGCATCGGCAACCTGATCAACCTCTTCAACCCGGAGCGCGTCATCATCGGCGGCTGGGCCGGACTGCTGCTGGCCCCGGGGCTGATGCCGCGGATCCGCGAGGCGGCGCGCGAGCACTCACTGCACTACCCCTTCTCCCGGACCACCATCGAACTGGGCCGGCTCGGCCCGGACGCGGTGGCCCGGGGCGCGGCGACGCTGCCCGTGGTCCGCTTCCTCAACTCCGGCGGCGCGCCCGCTGGGAGCGCTTCCGCGACGGCCGTCCGCCACCGCTCCGGCTGAGCGCCGGGCCGGGACCCAGGAACGGCACAGAACGCTCCCAGGAGCCGCCTGTAGCCTCCCGGTGTGACGAAGGTAAGAGACTCTTTCAAAACCCCGGACCGATCCGCTGCGGCAGCCAAGAGCACTCCCCCGGCACAGCGGCTCGGCTGGCTCGACGCCCTGCGCGGCGTCGCCGCCATCGCCGTGGTCTTCCAGCACGTCCTCCCCTGGCTGCTCGGACCCCAGTACGCGGCCTCGCACCGCCACTTCGACCTGGGCATCTTCGGCGTGTTCCTGTTCTTCCTGATCAGCGGCTACATCGTGCCCGCGTCGCTGGAGCGCCGGGGCGATGTGCGCGCCTTCTGGGTCGGGCGGATATTCCGGATCTACCCCCTCTACCTGACGGTCTTCGCGGCCGCGCTGATCCTGCTCCCGCGCGACCACGCCGGCGTCGCCGCCAGTGTCTACACCCATCCGATCCAGGCCGCCTTCGCCAACAGCACTCTCGTCCAGTTCTTCCTCAACATCCCCAACGGACTCGCCGTCGCCTGGACCCTCAGCTTCGAGATGGTGTTCTACTTCGCCATCTCCGCCCTCTTCGTCATGGGCCGTCAGCGCTACAGCAGCACCGTCTCGATCACCTTCGCCGCCGCCGCGCTGGCCCTCGGCGGAGTGCTGCCCACCGCCCTGTTCGGCTCCAGCGTCACCTCGGTGCACGTGCTCACCGGCGTGTGCGTCGCCGTCATGGTGGCCGCGCTGGCCGGCATCCTCAGCGGGCACGCGCAGGCGCGCCGCGCCGGAGCCGTGGCCCTCGGCGTACTCGGACTGGTGCTGGTCACGCTGAACGGCGGCTCGGCCGCCTTCGAGAGCATGATGATCCTGGCCACCATGTTCGCCGGAACCGTGGTCAACCGCGCCGAGAGCGGACAGATATCCCGCCGCGAGGCGGTCATCTGCTGCGGCTTCGTGTTCCTGGCCGGCGTCGCCTCCGGCTTCCTGTACAACCGTGCCCACGGCTCCCACCTCACCTGGACCGCGAACTGGCAGAGCTGGTGCACCGCCTTCGTCGCGGCCTGGGTGCTCTTCGGCATCGGCCTGCTGCTCCGGCACCGGACCTTCCCCAAGGTGCTGACCTGGCTGGGCACCATCAGTTACGCCACCTACCTGGTCCATGTGCCCATGATCGCGGCCATGGCCTGGGGCTTCACGGTCTTCAAGAGCCGCCCGGAGGGGATCGCCCAGGGATCGCTCGCCACCCTGCTCTTCCTGGCCGCCGTGATCGCGCTCGGCTACGCACTGCACCGGCTCGTCGAACTGCCCGGACAGCGCCTGGGCCGCCGCGTCACCCGGCGGCTCGACGGACGCACCGCCGCCGCGGTGCCGGGACCCGCGCCGGAGCCCGCACCGGCGTCGGCCCAGGAGACGGCCCCGGCCTCGGCGCCGGTCACCGGCTGACCCGCCGCAGCCGCCGCAGCAGCCGCCGATAAAAGCGCGTCAAGGCTGCTCACGGCGATGCCCACGGCATTGAACCGGGCCTCCGACGGACTTACGCTCGCTGTGCCGGACCGTTTCCAGGGGCGGTCCCGGTCACCGGCCGGAAGGGTGGTCCGCAATGTCTCCTCGTTGGAACAGGGACCGGCTCGCACTGATCGCGGCGCTGTTGGCGCCGCCGGCCGCGGCTGCGGTCATGATCCCCTTCCGCACCGGCTTCGCCACGGCGGACGCGGCACTGGTGCTGGTCGCGGTGGTGGTCGCGGTGGCCGCCAACGGCCACCGGACGGCGGGCGTGCTGGCCGCCCTGTCGGCGAGCGTCTGGTTCGACTTCTTCCTGACCCGCCCCTACGAGCGCTTCGCGATCAGCAGCCGGACCGACATCCAGACCACGGTGCTGCTGCTGGCGGTCGGCGTCGCGGTGACCGAGCTGGCCGTGCGCGGCCGGCGGCTGTCCCGGGTCGTCCTCAGCGGCAGCGCCCAGCTCGCCGGAGTCCGCAGCACGGCCTCGGCCGTCGCCTCCGGGCTCGGCGCCGGCGCGGTGATCGACCAGATAGACGTCCAGCTCACCGAGCTGCTCGGGCTGCGCGGCTGCCGCTTCGAACGGAACGAACCGGCCGGACACCCGCCGCGCCTCGGCGACGACGCGACGCTGACCTGGGCCGGTTCACGCTGGGACGTCGACAGCCTCGGCCTGCCCAGCGACGAGATCGAACTGCTGGCGCGCTGCCGGGGCCAGGTCTACGGCAGGTTCATGCTGCTGCCCACCCCGGCCACCGCGCCCTCGGTCGAGGCCCGGCGCATGGCCGTGCTCCTCGCCGACCTGGCCGGGGCGGCCCTGGCCGCCGGCTCCGCTCAGGACGTGGTGCCGGCGGCGTAGTTCAGCCCGCCCAGCACGTGCTGCCGGAAGTCCGGGGCGTCCCAGCAGGCGGCGGTGTGCCCGAGCGAGGTGTAGAAGGAGCGGCCCCCGCCGTACTCGCGGCACCAGGCGAGCGGGTGCTCCGGGCCCATGGTGCCGCCCCGGTACCGGCTCTCGTCGATGCCCAGCAGGATCCGGGCCGACGCGGGCGGCGGCTGCCGGAAGTTGTACCACTCGTCGGTGAGCGTCCACTCGTCGCCGAGGTGGGCGGTGGCGGGGTGGTCGTGGTCCAGCACGGTGACGGCCGCCGTCGACAGCGCGGGGTGCTCGGTGAACCGGGCGCCGAGCAGCTCCCCGTAGTAGGGCCAGTCGTACTCGGTGCCGGCGGCGGAGTGGACGCCCATCCAGCCGCCGCCGTCCCGGACGTAGCCGCTGAGCGCCTCCCGCCCCGCGCGGTCCAGCACGGTGCCGGTGGTGGAGAGGAAGACGACCGCCCGGTGCCGGGCGAGCCGCTCGGCCGTGAAGGCGGCCGGGTCCTCGGTCGCCTCCACCGTGAAGCCGTGCTCCCCGCCCAGCTCGCCCAGGGCGCGGACCGCGTCCGGGATCGAGTCGTGCCGGTAGCCCGCCGTGCGGGTGTAGACGAGAACGCTCCAGCTGCCGGGCTGAGGACTACCGGGAGAAGTCAACGGATACCGTCCGGATCAAGGGCGGAAAGCGGTTACCCAAGATCGTAGATCGAAGCCGGCGGCCGGTGCAAGGCTCACCGCCCGGTCCCCACCCGCACCTCCGCGCAGTGACATTTGTCAGGCAGCTCCCATGGCCGAAGGCATCTGGCTCGGCGTCACCGTCCCGCCCAGGATGGTGGATGGAAGCAGTCGGGTTGAATCCGCACCAGGGGGACCTGCCATGAACGCACACACGATCGAGTTGTATGCCAGCGCCGCCGTCGTGTTCGCGGCGGGGAAGGAGCTCCTGGTGGTCCTCGCCCCCACCCTGCCGGACCGGCGGAGCCCGGTGCAGGTGCTCGGCGCGGCGTGGGCCCGCCGGCCCCGGGTCACCGCAGCGGTGCTGGTGGCGACCGCGGTCATGGTCGTCCTCCAGTACGCCGTCGCCGGTCTGGCCGGGGACCTGGTGCGCCGACCCGGCGCGCTCGGCGACGGACAGGAGTGGCGGATGTTCACCGCCCTGTTCATCCAGTCCTCCGGGGCCGTGCAGATCGTCGTCAACCTGTCGGCGCTGCTGGGCGCCGGAGCCGTCGCCGAATGGGTGCTCGGCCCGCGCCGCTGGCTGCTGGTCTACTTCGCGAGCGGCCTGGTCGCGAACTACGTGAGCCTGGAGGGCTGGGGCCGGCACGGCGGCGGCTGCTCGGTCGCGATCTGCGGGCTGGTCGGCGCGCTCGCCGCGATCACCCTGCTGCGCGGAGCGGAGCCGGGCGACACGGCGCAGCGGCTGCGGCTGCTCTCGCTGGCCGTCCCGGCGACCGGGCTCTTCCTCTGCCTGCTCCACAACAACCACGGCGCGGGGCTGCTCACCGGGTTCGTGCTGGGTGCGGTGATCGCCGTGACCGCCCGGCCCGGGGCGCTGCGCCTCGGCCTGGGGAAGGCCCCGGTGGCCGAGGAGGCGGCGGCGTAGGCCGCGGGCGCGCAGACCACGGCGCCGGGTGCCGGTCC
>Ga0302314_10018593_pt1 | contig 11583 bp, 10 predicted proteins | sample III_Palsa_N2_3_FD_200533 | JGI IMG/M metagenome (GOLD analysis project Ga0302314, IMG submission 200533) | Peat permafrost microbial communities from Stordalen Mire near Abisko, Sweden - III_Palsa_N2_3 | ecosystem: Environmental > Terrestrial > Soil > Palsa > Peat permafrost | place: Sweden... | reverse complement strand
CTTGCCGCCGACGGTGGAGCCGATGGCGCAGGCCGCGTCCTCGACCAGGGCGAGGTCCCAGTCGGCGCAGGCCGCGCGCAGGGCGTCCACGTCGGCGGGCACGCCGCCCTGGTGCACCAGCAGCACGGCCCGGGTGCGCGGGCTGCGGACCGCGTCCACGGTGGCCCGGGTGAGGTTGCCGGTGCTCAGCTCGACATCGGCGAAGACCGGTTCGGCGCCGGTGTAACGGACCGCGTTGGCGGTGGCGATGAAGGAGAGCGAGGGCACCACCACCTCGTCGCCGGGGCCGAGGCCGAGCGCGACCAGGGCCAGGTGCAGCGCGGTGGTGCAGGAGCTGACGGCGACCGCGTGCTCCGCGCCGACCCGCTCGGCGAAGGCCCGCTCGAAGGCGGCGACCCGGGGGCCCTGGGCGACCCAGCCGGAGCGCACCGCCTCGGCGGCGGCCTCGGCCTCCGCCTCGCCCAGCCACGGGACCATCACCGGGATCCGGTCGGTCATGCCCGCACCGCCGCATCCGGCACGGCCGCCGCGTCGGCGGCGCGCTCGGCCAGCCACCAGTCGACCAGGTCGCGCAGCCCGCTGCCGAGGTCGATCTCGGCGGTGAAGCCGAGCCGCTCGCCGGCCCGGCTGATGTCGGCGAGCCTGCGGGTCACCCCGTTCACCGCGCGCGCCGGTCCGTGCACCGGGACCAGGTCGGAGCCCATCGCGGCGAGCAGCGCCAGCGCCAGGTCGCGGAGGCTGGTCTCGGTCGCGCTGGCGACATTGAAGACCTCGTCGGTCAGCTCCGACTCGGCGGCCAGCAGGTTGGCCCTGGCGATGTCGCGGACATGGACGAAGTCCATGGTCTGGGTGCCGTCGCCGAGGATCAGCGGCGGCTCCCCGGCCGCGATCCGCTCCATCCAGCGGATCAGCACCTCGGTGTAGAGGCCGTGGATGTCCATCCGCGGGCCGTAGACGTTGAAGTAGCGCAGGGCGATGTAGTCGAGACCGTACATGGCGTGGAAGCTGCGCAGCATGCCCTCGTTGAACGCCTTGGCGGCGCCGTAGAAGGTGTCGTTGTTGTAGGGGTGGTGGCGCTCGGTGGTGGGGAACTCCTCGGCGAGGCCGTAGACCGAGGCGGAGGAGGAGGCGATCACCTTGCCGACCCCGGCGGCCGCCGCGGACTCCAGCACGTTGAAGGTGCCGTCGACCATGACCTCGTTGGCCAGCCGGGGCTCCTCCGCGCACTGGGTGATCCGGATGGCGGCGAGGTGGAACACCAGGTCGGCGCCGTCGGTGGCCTTGCGGACGGTGTCGTGGTCGCGGATGTCGCCCTCGACCACCCGGACCAGCCCGCTGGGCATCGCCCCGGCGAGGTTGGCCATCCGGCCCCGGACGAAGTTGTCGAGCACGATGATCTCGCCCGCACCCCGGTCGACCAGGAGGTCCACCAGGTTGGAGCCGATGGTGCCGGCGCCTCCGGTGACCAGCACCCGCTTGCCTCGTACGCTGCTCAAAGCTCTTCCCTCGCTGCTGTGATGACGGTTGGCCAACTGTGTTTCGGAGGATCAGCGGTGCCCGGTGCGCAGGCCGACGACCGCGCCCCGGAACTCCAGGCTCCGGGAGGCGGCCTCCAGGATGTCCAGCACCCGGAGCCCGGCCCGGCCGTCGGTGAGCGGGGCCCGGCGGTCGCGGATCGCCTCGGCGAACTCCTCGACCATGGCGCGCAGCGCCTCCTTCTCGCCCAGCGCGGGCGCGACCATGTCGCCGGAGCGGTAGGAGACGAGCATCTCCCGGCGCTCGTCGGCGCCCAGCTCCTGCGGCGCGGCCAGGTCCACGCCCCGGTCGAAGAGCGCGACGCGCTGCGCGGGGTTGAGGTCGTCCCAGATCAGGGTGCGCTTGGAGCCGCCGACCATGGTGGTCCTGACCTTGGTCGGCGAGAGCCAGTTGACGTGGACGTGGGCGATGGCGCCGGTGTTGAGCTGGAGCGTCAGATAGGCGACGCAGGCCTGTCCGGCGCCGATCGGGTCGGCCCCGTGCGCGGCCACGGCGACCGGCTGCACCTGCTCGGGGAGGATGAAGTCGAGGATCGACAGGTCGTGCGGGGCCAGGTCCCAGAGCACGTCGATGTCCTTCTGGACCAGCCCGAGGTTGATCCGCACCGAGTCCACGAAGTGGATCTCGCCGAGCTCGCCGGAGCGGACCGCCTCCCGGATCCGGCCGACCGCCGGGGTGTAGCAGTAGGTGTGGTCGCACATCAGGGTCAGCCCGCGCTCCTCGGCCTCGGCGACCAGCCGGGCGCCGTCGGCGTAGGTGGCCGCCAGCGGCTTCTCCACCAGCACGTGCTTCCCGGCCCGGAGCGCGGCCAGGGCCACGTCCAGGTGGGTGCCGGCCGGTGTGGCCACGGCGACCGCGGCCACCTCCGGGTCGGCCAGGACCGCCGCGTAGTCGGCGGTCGCCCGGACCGTGGAGTAGCCGCCGAGCACCCGCTCGGCCCGGGCCAGGTCCAGGTCGCACAGCCAGCGCAGCCGGAAGGCGCTGCCGGCCTGGAAGTTGCGGACCAGGTTCGGTCCCCAGTAGCCGGCGCCGACGACCGCCACGCCCAGCGGCTCCGCCGCTCCGTTCTCCGTCACGCTGCCGCGCCCCTTGTCGTGATCTGCCGACGACTGGTCGGTCCGCTTGCTGTGCATGTCAGTAGGCCCCCGTTCCGCGCATCACGGCCGGTCCGGTGCGGAGCAGGATGGCCAGGTCCAGGCCGAGGGACCAGTTGTCCACATAGCCGAGGTCGAGCCGGACCGCCTCGTCCCAGGGCAGGTCGGAGCGGCCGCTGACCTGCCAGAGGCCGGTGAGGCCGGGTTTGACCAGGAGTCGGCGCTTGACCTCCTCGGTGTAGCCCTCGACCTCCTCCGGCAGCGACGGCCGGGGGCCGACCAGCGACATGTGGCCGCTGACCACGTTGATCAGCTGCGGCAGCTCGTCCAGCGAGTAGTGCCGCAGCACCGAGCCGACCCGGGTGATCCGCGGGTCCTCGCGGACCTTGAACAGCACGCCGTCGCTGTTCTGGTTGAGGTGGGCCAGGTCCGCGCGCTGCTCCTCGGCGTCCTGGCGCATGGTGCGGAACTTGAGCATGGTGAAGTGCTCGCCGTGCTTGCCCACCCGCCGCTGCCGGAAGAACGCCGGACCGGCGCTGTCCAGCCGGATCGTCAGGGCGACCCCCGCCAGTACCGGGGAGAGCACCAGCAGCAGCACCGCGGCCAGCAGCCGGTCCACCAACTCCTTCGGCAGGCGCGGGATCCGGGAGAGCACGGCCGGACTGATGTGCAGCATCGGCACCCCGCCGTGCGGCCGGGGGGCCAGTCGGGACGCGGCCACGTCCGCGAGCATCGGCACCACCAGGAAGTCCACGGCCTGGGCGGCGGCGATCCAGGAGAGCCGGCGCAGCACCGACGCGTCGATCTCCGGAGCCGGCAGCACCACCACGGTGTTGCAGTGGGTGGAGCGGATCGCGGCGGAGACGTCGCCGAGCCCGCCGCCGACCGGGATGCCCATCTCGTCGACCACCGGCGCATTGGCCGGATCGGTGAGGCAGACCGCCATCACGCTCAACTCCTGTACGCCGCCCCGCCGCAGGACCGAGCTGAGCTCGGCCACCGTGCGCGAGGGACCGACCAGGAGGGCGGTCCGGCGGTCGCGGCCCTGCGCCCAGCGACGGTGCAGCCGGCGGCGCAGCAGATAGCGTCCGCAGACGCCGATCAGCGCGGCCGGGGCGGCGGCGAGCATCATGTCGTGCAGCAGATGGGAGTTGTGGGTGAACCACCAGCAGGCGACGGCGGTCAGCGCCGGCAGGGCGACGGCGCCGCGCATGACCCGGCGGAACTCCTCGGTCCCGAGGCCGAGGGCGCGCCGGTCGTAGGCCCGGTAGGCGAACATGGCGAGGATCCAGGCGGGTGGCAGGCCCAGCGCCACGGACCAGCGTCCGTAGCCGGCATGGACCACCAGCGCCGCGAAGAGGGCCGCGAGACAGTCCGCGGCCAGAAGGACGACTGTGTAGTTCCGCTCCCTACGTCGTCGCCGGGCCCGTAAGCTCCGGCGTTCCACCACCTGCAACTCGTGCGTGACCGGTTCGACGGCCATGCAGACCCCCCACCACGGGCGCTCGGCTCACTCCACGCGTCGCCGGATCTGCCCCCGGCACTTGCCGCGCGGCCGGAGTCGGCCGTGCTGTGCCTGTGCCTGTGCGATGGGGACGGGGACAAGCAGCGACGACGGGTGAGTGCTGGGCTCTTCCACCTGACCGGCCGGGAGCACGGACCCGCGGTTGCTGATGGACACCCCCGCAACCGGAATCCGTCGTTCTCGGCCGTGAACGACTGCCCGCAACGGTGCGCGGACGATCGGATCTCATGTGTGCTGTGCGGGACCGGATTGACCCGTCCGGCCCGATGGAGCCTCTTGCTGAACCGATCCCGGACGACTATTCCAGGATCTCGTGCACCGATCATTACCGTACCGATGACCAGTCGATACGCTGGGATGAACTATTGCTTTCGGCTGGAACTACACCCCGTGCACGCGTCCTGGACAGATCAACTCCAGGGCCGCGACCAGGAGTCGGGCCGTTCCGCTCGGTTCCTGGACGACCACGGCCGCCGGGGAGGGTTCCCCCGCAAACCGGGCGTCCGCCGCTCAATCTAGACCACCCGGGGCCGCGTCGGGAACATTTGGCCGAAACATCAGAATCACCCACCGACGTGGCGTCATACTGCCCGAGTGACAAGCATTGTGATCCCTGCTCACAACGAGGCACAGGTCATCGGACGGCTTCTTGATTCACTCCTGTCCCAGCCATCCCAGGCACCCCAGGGATTCACCGACGAGATAGATATTGTTGTGGTGTGCAACGGCTGTACGGACGACACCGCACAGGTCGCGGGCGCACGCGGGGCAGGCGTCCGGGTGGTGGAGATCCCGACCCCGTCCAAGCACACCGCACTGCGGGTGGGCGACCAGCACGCCCGGGGCTTCCCCCGGGTCTACGTGGACGCCGACGTGGTGATCAGCGGGGCAGACGTCCGAGCAGTGGCCCGTCCGCTGGCGGCGGACGGCGACGGCGGGACGTCGGTACTGGCCAGTGCGCCGGGCCGGGAGCTGCCGCTGGCCGGCTGCGCCTGGAGCGTCCGCGCCTACTACCGGGTCTGGCAGCGGCTGCCGACCGTCCGCCAGGGGCTGTTCGGCCGGGGGGTGATCGCGGTCTCCGAGGCCGGCCACGCCCGACTCGCCGCCCTCCCCCCGCTGATGGCCGACGACCTGGCCGCCTCGCTGGCCTTCGCCCCCGAGGAGCGCACCGTGGTCGAGACGGCCCGGGTGGTCGTCCATCCGCCGCGCACCTGGGGCGATCTGATCCGCCGTCGGATCCGGGCCGCCACCTCGACCGCCCAACTGGAGCAGCACCAGCGACGGGAGGCGGCGACCGAGGCTCCCGCCCCCTCCGCCCGCACCGGCCGGGCCGACCTGCTCGCGCTGCTGCGCGCCGACCCCACGCTGCTGCCGGCCCTCCTGGTCTTCGCCGCCGCCGCGGTCGCCGCCCGGCGCGGCTCCCGACGCGCCATCGAGGCCGGGGACTTCGGCACCTGGCTGCGCGACGAGAGCAGTCGCGGCGCCTGACCGAACGTCATCCGGCTTCGGTCGTCTGACTGTTGCCGCTTCCGTCGCCCCGCCTGTCAGGAGGATCCGACGATGTACCTGGCCGACCGCGCCGCCCCCGCCGAGGGGGCCGCGCCCTCGGGCGGCCCCCGACAGTTGGCCAGGGCCGTCTCGTCGACCGTGCTCGCCCTGGGCGCCGTCAGTCTGATCACCGACGTCTCCTCGGAGATGGTCACCGCCGTCCTGCCGCTCTACCTGGTCACCGGGCTCGGTCTGAGCCCGCTCGGCTTCGGCGTGCTGGACGGCCTCTACAACGGAGTCGCCGGACTGGTCCAGCTGGTCGGCGGCCACCTCGCCGACCGGGGGCGGAACCACAAGCTGGTCGCCGGGCTCGGCTACGGCTTCTCCGCGCTCTGCCGCCCGCTGCTGCTGATCGCCCACACCCTGACCCCGCTCGGGGCGATCCTCGCCCTGGACCGGACCGGCAAGGGGCTGCGCACCTCTCCCCGGGACGCGCTGATCTCGCTCTCCTCCGCCCCCGAGCACCGGGGCCGGGCCTTCGGCGTGCACCGGGCCATGGACACGGCCGGCGCCGCCCTCGGGCCGATCACCGCCTTCCTGATCCTGCGCCAGGCCGCCAACGGCTATGACGCGATCTTCGGCGTCAGCGGCTGCATCGCCGCGCTCGGCGTGCTGGTGCTGATCCTGTTCGTGCCCGGCCGGCCCCGGGCGGCAGCGGGGGCTCCGGCCGAGGCGGCCCCCGCCCGGAAGCGGGTGGACCTGCGCGAGGCCGCCACCCTGCTCAAGCTGCCCCGGCTGCGGGCCCTGGCCGGCTGCTCCATGCTGCTCGGCCTCACCACCATCAGCGACGCCTTCGTCTACCTGCTGCTGCAGCACCGGACCGGCATCTCCGACGAGTGGTTCCCGCTGCTGCCGCTCGGCACCGCCACCGGCTTCCTGCTGCTGGCCGTGCCGCTGGGCGCGCTCGCCGACCGGATCGGCCGCCGCACCGTCTTCCTCGCCGGGCACGGCGCCCTGCTGCTCGGCTACGGCCTGCTGCTCTGGGCCCCGGCCGGCCCGGCCCTGCCGTTCCTGGTGCTCGCCCTGCACGGCACCTTCTACGCCGCCACCGACGGGGTGCTGCCGGCCGCCGTCGCCGACGTCGTCCCCGAGGCCCTGCGCGGCACCGGCCTCGCCCTGGTCGGCACCGGCCAGGCGCTCGCCCGCTTCCTCTGCTCGCTCGCCTTCGGCGCGGCCTGGACCGCCTGGGGCGACGGCCCCGCGCTGACCGCCTCCGCCGTCGGCCTGCTCTGCTGCGCCGTCACCGCCGGCGTGGTGCTCCGACCCACCCGCACCCCGCAAGGAGACCAGTGACCGACCCGGCCCCCGGACGCGCCCCGATGACGTCCCGCACCCGGCTGCTGATCCTGGCCGTGGCCGTGGTGCTGCTCGCCGGGCTCGGCACCGGCTTCGTGCTGCACGCCGCCGACCGCGCCGACCGGCGCACCCGGCCCCGGGCCGGCGGCCCGCCGGTCGTCGCCGGAACGGTCTCGCTCGACCGGCCGGGACAGCTGTTCTTCGTCGACATGGCGCCCGGTCCCTATGTCGACCACGTCGTCTCGGTCCCGGCCGACGACCCGGGCGGCACCCGCACGGCCACCCCGCTGAAGTGCGAGCGCTTCTTCGCCGCCGCCGGGACCGGCGTCTGCCTCCAGTCCGACCAGAACGTGTTCACCACCGGCAACCGGGCGCTGATCCTCGACGCCTCGCTGCACACCGTGCGCACCGTCCCGCTGGCCGGCATCCCCAGCCGGGCCCGGGTCTCCGCCGACGGCCGCTTCGCCGCCTGGACGGTCTTCGTCGGCGGCGAGTCCTACGGCGCGGCGTTCTTCTCCACCCGCACCTCGATCCTGGACACCCGGACCGGGACCCTGATCCCCAACCTGGAGACCTTCGCGATCACCCTCAACGGCCAGCAGTACCACGCCGCCGACGACAACTTCTGGGGCGTCACCTTCGCCGCCGACGACGACACCTTCTACGCCACCCTCGGCACCGCCGGGCACACCTACCTGATGCGCGGCTCGATCTCCCGGCGGAGCGTCACCAGCCTCACCGAGAACGTGGAGTGCCCCTCGCTCTCGCCCGACGGCACCCGGATCGTCTTCAAACGGCGGGTGCTGGCCGGCTCCTCGCTCTGGCACCTGACCGTGATCGACCTGCGGACGCTGAAGGAGACCCCGCTCGCCGAGCACCGCAGCGTGGACGACCAGGCCGAGTGGCTGAACAACAGCACCGTCGCCTACGCCCTGCCCACCCCCGGCGACATCGGCAGCGACGACCTGTGGAGCGTCCCCGCCGACGGCGGCGGCACCCCGCAACTGCTGTTGCCCGGCGCCTCCTCCCCCGCCCTGCTCCCGTAGCGGCGGCTGCAGGGAGCGGCGGCTGCAGGGAGCGACGGCGCGGCGATCAGCCGGTCGGCAGCACCGCGCGGATCCGCTGCGCGACCTCCGCCACCGGACCGGTCGCGGCCACCCGCCGGAGCAGCCCGGCCGCCTCGTAGTAGGAGATCAGCGGCACCGTCTCGGCCCGGTAGACCTGCTGCCGGCGCAGCACCGTCTCCGGCCGGTCGTCCTCGCGCTGGAACAGTTCCCCGCCGCAGTGGTCGCAGACGCCGGGATCGGCCGGCGGCGCGGTGTCCAGGTGGAAGGAGTGGGCGGCGTCGGCGGCGCAGACCCGGCGTCCGCCGATCCGCCGGACCACCTCCTCGTCGGGCAGGTCGAGCAGCACCACCGCCGTCAACTCCTGTCCGTGCGGCGCGAGCAGCGCGTCCAGCGCCTCGGCCTGCTCGGTGCTGCGCGGGAAGCCGTCCAGGATGAAGCCCTCGGCGGCGTCCGGCTCGGCGATCCGCTGCTCCACCAGTCCGAGGGTGACCGGGGTGGGCACCAGCCCGCCGGTGGCCATCACCTCCGCCACCTGCTCCCCCAGCGGAGTCCCGGCCCGCGCCTCGTCGCGGAGCAGCACCCCGGTGGAGATGTGCGGCACCCCCAGCGACGCGGCCAGCAGCGTGGCCTGGGTGCCCTTCCCGGCGCCGGGAGGGCCGACGAGTACGAGGCGCATGGGACATCCTTTCGGCGACCGGGCAGGACGACCAGTATCACCGAGCGGAGGATCCACGGCCCCTGCGCCGCGCTCTTACGGCGCTCAGCCGGTGCTGTCGCGCCGCAGCAGGACGAAGCCGTCGTCCGAGGCGATCTGGTGGTAGCCGTGGGCCAGGGCCTGGGCCACGTCCGCGCGGTAGAGCACCGACCGGTCGGGCCATCCGACCGGGGAGGCCGGGTTGGTGATGATGTACTGCGCGGTCGGCAGGCCCGGGTTCGGATAGCTGGGGAAGAGGAAGACCGTGGCCCGGTCGGTGAGCTGGGCCGCCAGATCGTTGTCGGCGGCGACCGTCGCGCCGTTCGGGATCCGCCCGGCCAGTTCCCGCCCGGCTTCCGCGACCGGCGAGACCGCATAGGTTTTCGGCCGGCTCAGCGCCCCCAGGGGATGGTCGGGGATCAGCACCGCCGAAACCGCCAGGCTGACCGCCAGGACCGCCCGGAGCCGGCGCGGCGACCAGCCCTGCCGGCGACACTGGGCCAGGGCGTCCACGAAGGCCGCGAACACCACCGGCATCAGGTCGGCGCTGTAGTGGAAGGTCATGCCCCAGTAGGCGGGGGTGTCCGAGAGGAACCGCCAGAGCAGCGTCGGCACCACGACCAGCGCCAGCCGTGAGCGCAGTGCCAGGAAGGCGGTGGGCGCGAACAGCGCGATCAGGGTGACCAGTTTCACGTGCGGCAGGATCAGGTTGTGCGGTACCGACAGCAGTTGGTGCACCAGCCCCTGGTGCACCGCAGCGCCTCCGGCCGCCGCCGCGCCCGCGCCGCCGGCGCCGAGGGACTTGGCGAAGTAGGCGTAGCCGCTGTCGGAGGACAGCGGGATCAGCACCAGCACCTCGACCAGGCTCGCGGCCACCCCGAAGGCGGCGGCGGCCAGCCCGAGCAGTCGGGGCCCCTTCCAGGCGACCAGCAGGCCGATGGCGGCGAGGGTGAAGCCGAGGTCCTCCTTGACCAGCACCAGCGGCAGCGCCCACAGCAGCGCGGTCCGCCAACGCTCGGCCGCCAACGCCTCCAACGAGAAGGCGATCAGTGGGACGGCGAAGCAGACCTCGTGGAAGTCGAAGCCGACGGCGGCGGCGATGCCCCAGGAGCTGCCGTAGCCGAAGGCGATGACGACGGCGGCCTCCGCGCCCAGCTCCCGGTGCGCCCAGCGGGCCAGCGGGACCAGGGCGACCGCCAGCAGGAACGCCTGGGCCACCAGCAGGGTGTCGGCGGTCGGCAGGATCCAGTAGAAGGGGACCAGCAGCACCAGCACCGGGCTGAAGTGGTCGCCCAGCACGCTGTAGTGGGCGGAGCCCTTGAGCGCCGCGTAGGGCAGGTGGCCGCCCGCGTAGGAGCGCACCGCCTCGTCGAAGATGCCCAGGTCGTAGCCGTCGGTCAGCAGGTTCTGCTGGCGGCTGATCGCGAGTGCCGTGTAGGCCACGAAGAAGAAGCCCGCCATCCCCCACCACAGCAGTGACCGCCTGCGGCGGAGGACCGGGGATATTCGGGCCAGGACCACCGGTGGCGGTCCGAGCGGCGGTACACGTCGTACGGCTGCGACCGGTGGAGCGACTGGCATGGTGGATTACACCTGTCGGCGTCGGGGACACGGGTTCACTGGTGGTCGCCGGGCAGCTCGAAGGACCGCAACCTCGTTGGCGCGGTCTCCGGGCAGTCCGTGCGTGTGCCGCTCGACTCCCACTCTCTGCACTAGTAACGCCACAGTGGCAGGAGTGGTTGCAGCGAAAGTGAAATCCGGCCGAACAGTCGGATGTACTACCGGCACAAACCACCCCAGGCCCGCACACTCGGGACGGGTGCGGACCGGCGGACGGGGTCGGTACTCCGGATCGGTACTCGGGATCGGTGCGCTCAGCCGACGGCGGTCGAGGTCTCCGGCGGCACCGGATGGTCGCACTGCCGGAGCCGGGCCGCACCGTCGGCGGGCGCCACGGCTCCTCTCGGAGGCTCGTCGCTCATCCGCGCGCCGCCTCGCGCACCTCGCGCACCTCGCGCACCGCCCGCGCCTCGCGGCAGAGCGCCGCGAACAGCGGCAGCCGCAGCGCGTCGCTGGGGACCTCCGCCTCGGGGTGCCACTGGACGCCGACCGTCCACGGTGTGCCCGGCAGGCTCTCCACCGCCTCGACGCAGCCGTCGGTCGCGCGGGCGGTCACCCGGAGCCCTGCACCGGCCCGGTCCACCGCCTGGTGGTGGCCGGACGCGATCGGCAGCGTCCCCCCGGCCGCCACGACCTCGGCCGCCCCGGTCGCCCCGGCGTAGGCCGCCGCGACCCGGCTGTCCGGCGCCACCTCGACGTCGTGCAGCGCCCACTCGTCCCGGGTCACGCCGGTCGGGTCGTGCAGCACCGAGGTCCGCGCCAGGTCGACGTGGAGCGAGCCGCCGTACTCGACGTTCAGCAGCTGCATCCCCCGGCAGATGCCGAGGTAGGGACGGCCGGTGCGGCGCGCGTGGCGGATGACGGCCAGGTCGAGCCGGTCCTGCTCGCGGTTGACGTCGTAGAGCGCGGGATGGTCCACCGCTCCGCCGTACAGCGCGGGGTCGACGTCCCCGCCGCCCGGGACGAGGAAGCCCTGGCATCCGTCCAGCAGTCGTTCGGTCTCCTCCTCGGTGCCGGAGCCGACGAGCACCGGCTCGGCTCCGGCCGCGCGGACGAGGTCGACCACGTCGGCGAAGATCTTGTTGGCGCCGCCCACCCGGGGGTCCGCGTCGCCGACGTCCCCGTCGCTGAGCCTGACCGGTACGGCGATGGCGGGCATACCGGTCCCTCGGCTGCTCATAGGCTCTCCTTGGTACTCTGCCC
>Ga0302314_10018592_pt1 | contig 11584 bp, 12 predicted proteins | sample III_Palsa_N2_3_FD_200533 | JGI IMG/M metagenome (GOLD analysis project Ga0302314, IMG submission 200533) | Peat permafrost microbial communities from Stordalen Mire near Abisko, Sweden - III_Palsa_N2_3 | ecosystem: Environmental > Terrestrial > Soil > Palsa > Peat permafrost | place: Sweden... | reverse complement strand
GATCGGAAGAGCCTCGATGAAGAAACTATTGCGTTGGACTGTCTATATCTTCGCGGCTATCGGCTTCCTCATATGTTCAGCAGCATTGTGCATCACGCTTTTGGATCCCGCAAGAACGCTTGTCTGGCACTGCTTCCATAGCAATAAACGCAACTTCGAAGGCCATACCTACTTCTTGCCTATTTGGTGGCGGCCCATCGCGCCATGGAAAAGCGAAGCACTAGCACTCACAAGAGCACGCAGTGTCGAATTTGAAAGCTTTCCAGCCTTTTCGATATACGAAGATCCCAAGGGCATAAAAGATGAAAATAGCGTGGTGGAATTGCAGCAGAAAATGATCACGATGTTAAATCGCCCAAGCCGCGATGGTAGACCAAGCGTAATACACGCTTCAGCCGAAACAATTCATTCAACGTCGCTCATTTTTTATTGCTGGAAGCGAGAACCAACAAGCTCTCTCACGAATCTTACGTGCGGAGTTCCGGGTACCGACTGGATTATCACTATTGATAGTGATCCTAAGACGGAGCGCGAGGGTGAACAGATTCTTCAATCTTTCCACTGAAACCCGCAACATCCTTCTCGCGCCTATGCTTCGTCTGTCCAGCCTCTACAATCAGAGAAGCTACCGTTAGAAAGGGAAGTATGCGGATGACCAAAAGAAAGCCCGTTACGGTGGGCGAGATGCTCGCGGAAGAATTTCTTTCGCCGCTCAAGCTGACCCAGACGCAGCTCGCTCGCAGCATGGGTGTGCCCCGCAAGCACGTGAACGAGCTCTGCAATGACCGCCGCGCCGTGACCGCGGACACCGCGCTCATTTTGTCGCGCGTCTTCGGCAACTCGCCGGAGTTCTGGCTCAATACCCAGCGCCGCACCGATCTCTGGCTCGCCCTGAACACGCCCACCCGCCGCCGCCGCATCGAGCGGGCCCAGACGTGGAAGAAAGCTGCCTGAAGCAGCCATGCCACTCTCCTTCCAAATCAGCAAGACCGAAGGCCCCGCCCGACGAGCCGAGCTCTCGCTGCCGCACGGAAAGGTCCAGACGCCCGTCTTCATGCCCGTCGGCACCGCTGCATCGGTCAAAGCCGCGCCGCAGCATCTGCTGGAAGAGGTCGGCGCCGGCGGCAAGGGCGCGCAGATCATCCTCGCCAACACCTATCACCTCTACCTGCGCCCCGGGCACGAACTCATCCGCCGCATGGGCGGCGTGCACAAGTTCATGAGCTGGAACCGGCCCATGCTGACCGACTCCGGCGGCTTTCAGGTCTTTTCGCTCGCCAAGCTGCGCAAGATCACGCCCGAAGGCGTCGAATTCCGCTCCCACATCGACGGCTCGAAGCACTTTTTCTCCCCCGAACACTCCATGGACATCCAGATCGCCCTCGGGGCCGACATCCTGATGACCTTCGACGAGTGCGTCGAGTTCCCGGCCAGCCACGACCGCACCCGCGAGTCGCTCGCCCTCACCCACGCCTGGGCCGCCCGCTCGCAGGCCCACTTCAATGCCCACGCCCACGAAGTCCCGTGGCATGAAGAGCGGAACGGCCAGACCCAGAACCTCTTCGGCATCGTGCAGGGCGGCATGTACCCCGACCTGCGCCGTGAATCGGCGGAAACCCTTGTATCCATGGACTTTCCCGGCTATGCCATCGGCGGTCTGGCCGTTGGCGAGCCGCGCGAGAAGACCCGCGAGATGATCGCCAGCACCCTCGAACTGCTCCCCAAAGACAAGCCGCGCTACGTGATGGGCGTCGGCTACCCGGACGAGATCGTCGAGTACGCCGCCCTCGGCGTGGACATGATGGACTGCGTTCTGCCCACCCGCGCCGCCCGCCACGGGCTGATATTTACCTCGCAAGGCCGCATCAACATCAAGAACCGCATCTACGCTGAAGACCAGGGCCCGCTGGACCCCGAATGCACCTGCCTGGTCTGCCGCCGCTACACCCGCGCCTACCTCCGGCACCTCTTTGCCGCCGGCGAGCCGCTCTCCGCCGTGCTGAATACCCTCCACAATCTGGCTCACTACCTTGATTTAATGGAGGAAGTACGCGATGCTATTGAACTAGGCACCCTTTCAGACCTGCTGGGCAAGGTTCGCGCTCGAACACTCGACGCAGCAGCCCGCAACGCCTGAATCGCTCGCCGGAACCACCTGCCATGCGCGCGCTCCACTCCCGCACATTCAGGAACACATCTCAGGCACCATCCGGCGGCTTTGCGTTCAACGCGCCCGGTAAGAAGGATTCAATACGTTGACCACACTCGCACTTGCACTTCCCGGCGGCATTGCACAGTTTGCTCCGGTCATTCTCATCTTCGCGGTCTTCTACTTTTTGATGATCGTTCCGAACCAGAAGAAGCAAAAGCGCTGGGCGGAGATGCTGGGCAAGATCAAGTCCGGCGACCAGGTGGTCACCAACGGCGGCATCCGCGGCACCGTGCTGTCTGTGCGCGATGACGTCATGGTCCTCCGCATCGCCCCCGATAACGTCAAGTTAGAGTTCAGCAAGAGCGCCATCGCCAGCGTAACCACTGCCGACGACGTCAAGTAAACTTCCCCGGCGCGCCGCCCCTATCGTATAAAGGCGCGTGCCCTGACAAGAGAGCATTCAGAAACGATCATGCGTAAGAATCTCAACGGCAAAATAGTTGCCATCATCGCCATCCTCGTTGTTTTTGTCTACGGCATCTTCGGATTGCCGCACGGCCTGAGCGGCAGCGCGCTCAAGCAGTCCATTGCGGACCGCATCCACCTCGGCCTCGACCTTCGCGGCGGCACGCACCTTGTGCTGCAGGTGATGGTGAATGAGGCCGTCGCCGCCGTCACCGACAACGATGCCGCCCGCATCCAGGCCGACCTGCAGAAGGCGAACCTCACCTTCAGCGCCGTCAGCAAGCTGGATCCAGCGCACCCCGAGGTCATCACCGTCGCCGGTACCGCGCCGGACAAGTCCAGCGACGTCCGCGGCCTGCTCGAGACCAGCTATCCCACGTATGACACTTCGCTCGGCCCGGACAATACCTGGGTGCTGAACATGAAGCACCAGGCCGTGCTCGACATCGAGAAGCACTCGGTCACGCAGTCCATTGAGACCATCCGCGACCGCATTGACCGCCTTGGCGTCAGCGAGCCCATCATTCAGGAGTACGGTCTCGGCGACAACCAGATTCTCGTTGAGCTTCCCGGCGTGGACGATCCCGCCCGCGTGAAGGAAGTGATCCAGTCCACCGCGCGGCTTGAGATTCATGCCGTCACCGGCGGTCCTTTCCCGACCGAAGCCGACGCGCTCCAGTCCGTGAACGGCGTAGTTCCGCCCGACTCTGAGCTGGTACACGGCAACGGCGGCGGCTCTGCCGGCGGCGATCAGGTGTACATCCTGAAGCGCATCTCTGAGGTGGCCGGTAATGACTTCCGCGACGCGCAGCCCTCGCAGGACGAGAACGGCCGTCCCGACATCACCTTCAACCTGACTACACCCGCAGGCGACCGCTTCTACGCCTTCACCAGCGCCAACATCGGCAAGATGATGGCCATCGTGCTCGACGATCATGTGCGCGAAGCGGCCACCATCCAGAGTGGCATTCGCGATACCGGCCGCATCACCGGCGGCTTCACGCCGGACCAGGCGGCAGACCTCTCGCTCACCCTGCGTACCGGTGCGCTGCCTGCATCGCTCCGCACACTGGAAGAGCGCAGCGTCGGGCCGTCGCTCGGTGCAGCCTCCATCCACCACGGAGTTATCGCCGCTGTCGTGGGTGTCCTCGTCGTCATGGCGTTCATGCTGCTCTACTATCGCGGCGCCGGCATCAATGCGGACCTCGCACTCTTCCTGAACCTGGTCATCCTGCTCGGCTTCATGGGCTTCACCGGCTCCACGCTTACGCTACCCGGCATCGCCGGCGTCATCCTCACCATCGGTATGGGTGTGGACTCGAACGTGCTTATCTTTGAGCGCATCCGGGAAGAGCTGCACATGGGCAAGTCCGCGGCGTCAGCCGTCGACCAGGGTTTCGCGCACGCTTGGATCACCATCATCGACACGCACGTCACGACCATTGTCTCGGCGGCGATCCTGTTTCTCTTCGGCACTGGTCCGGTACGTGGCTTCGCCGTCACGCTCACCTTCGGCCTGCTGGCGAACCTCTTCACGGCTGTCTTCGTCTCCCGCGTCATCTTCGACTCGATCCTCGAGCGCAAGGAACGCGGCGCGGCATTGTCGATTTAGTTTTTTGTAGAAGCAGCAGGCTTTAGCCCGCTGAAAAGAATTCGTAACTGAGGGGTTTTCACCCCGGGAGCAAGCTTTGGAACTGTTTCGTGGTATCGACGTCGATTGGCTGGGGAAGAAGTGGTACTTCCTCGGCTTCTCTCTCATCTTCAGTGTGGCCGGCCTCATCTCGATCTTTTTCTGGCACGGCATCCCCAAGGGCGTGGACTTCAAGGGCGGCACGCTGGTCTACGTCAGCTTTGACCAGCAGCCGAACGAGGACCACATCCGTGCCTCCATGGACGCCGCCGGCCTGCACGATGCGACGATCCAGCGCATCAGCAGCGGTCCGCTGAGCCAGGGCTCGAAGGAAGAGGTTATCTCGCTGCCGCAGGGTGACACCAGTGAGCTCGCGCTCGATGCCGGCCGTGCCGGCGTGCTGGCCGCGCTCACCAACGGCTACCATGACTCCGCCTTCTCTATTGAAAAGGTTGAAGTTGTCGGCCCGCAGGTGGGCAAGCAGCTTACGCACCAGGCCGAGCTGGCGACGCTCTATTCGCTGCTTGGAATGCTGGTTTATCTCTGGTTTCGCTTCGAATTGATCTACGGCGTGGCGGCCGTCGTGGCCGTTTTCCACGACACGCTCATCACTATCGGCGCATTCAGCTTGACGAACCAGGAGATCACCCTTACTGTAATCGCAGCGATCCTGACTTTGATTGGTTACTCGATGAACGACACGATCGTCGTCTTCGACCGTATCCGGGAGAATCTCAGGACAATGCGGCGTGAGCCCCTCGCAGTTGTCGTCAATCACAGCATCAACCAGACATTGAGCCGGACAATCCTCACCTCAGGACTGACTTTCCTGACGGTGCTCAGTCTCTATCTCTTTGGTGGCGAAGTACTTCACGGTTTCTCGTTCGCGCTTGTGGTCGGCATTCTGATCGGAACGTACTCTTCGATCGCGGTGGCCGCCCCCATGCTCGTTGCGTATCAGGACTGGCGTATCGGCCGCGGTAAGGCTGCCAGTCTGCCAGCAGGTAAGAAGGCCCGGGCCTAAGCAGTATTTTTTGAGCTGGACCGGGAGCAAAATCGCAGGTCGCGGTGTCTATACTTGGCAGCACCCAGGGGTCGCCTTATGTTTGAAGATTCTCTCGTCGAATCCAGCGGCAGATTGAAGACCAAGTCCAAGTACTGGACGATTCTCACCTTCTTTATGGTCAGCAGCGTCTTCGCTGTCATGATCCTGATCCCGCTCATCTATCCGGAGGCGTTGCCCAAGACGGCCATGACGGCGATGCTGACCGCGCCGCCCCCACCTCCACCACCTCCACCCCCGCCACCGCCGCAGGTCAAGGTGGCTGCCGTGAAGATCGTCCAGATGGACAACACCTTCCACGCGCCGACCAAGATCCCGCATGACATCAAGGAAGTCCACGAAGAGGCTGCGCCGTCTGACAGTGTCGCCGGCATGAGCGGCATGGGCGCTCCCGGTGGCGCTCTCGGCGGCATCATGGGCGCACTCGGTACTGGTCCCGCGATCGCGGTGGTCAAGGCCAAGCCAGCAGGCCCGCTGCGCGTCTCCAGCGGCGTTGCCGCCGGCAATCGTATCGGTGGGTCCGACCCCATCTATCCGCCGATCGCCAAGGCCGCGCACGTCCAGGGCGCGGTTGTGCTCCACGCTATCATCTCCAAGACCGGTACGATTGAAAATCTGACCGTTCTGAGCGGCCCGGTGATGTTGCGCCAGGCTGCGCTGGACGCCATCAAAAACTGGCGCTACAAGCCGTATCTTCTGAATGGGGAACCGACGGAAGTCGATACCCAGATCACTGTCAATTTCACCAACGGCGGATAGCTTTTACACCGCTTGTGTATCATCGTCCCTGTGGACAAAAGCCCGCAGGGGTGTCTTGAAGCAAAGTTTTTGAACACTTTTGAAACATCATCCGTTCTTCAGCAACAGATCCAGTAATCAGGAGGAAAGATCCAAGTGATTCTCGCTCATCTCACACACTTCGCTGCTTCCGCGCCCACCACCCTCGGTATGTTCTTCGAGGAGGCACAGGTCGGGTTTGACCCCCTTTCGCTCTGGCACAACATGGGCAACCTCGCCCGCGCTGTCGTCATTCTGCTTTTCGTGATGTCCATCTGGTCGCTGGCTGTGATCATTGATCGCGCACTCTACTTCTCGGCTGCCCGCAAGCAGTCGCGTGAGTTCGCGCCCAAGGTTGCCGGCGCTCTGAAGGACGGCAAGTTGGATGAGGCCATCAAGGTTGGCGACCGTAGCAAGAAGTCGCACCTGGCTGAGGTTGTTACCTCCGGCCTGCAGGAGTTCCGCAGCTACGGCTCCGGTGGCAATATCACCGAGGAGCAGATCGAATCGTCCAAGCGCGCACTTGAGCGCTCGGAGTCGATCGTGCACGCCAAGCTGAAGCGCGGTCTCGGCGGCCTGGCCACCATCGGTTCCACGGCCCCGTTCATCGGCCTCTTCGGCACGGTCATCGGCATCCTGAACGCCTTCCAGCAGATCGCAACCCAGAAGACGGCCGGTATCGGCGCCATCGCGGGTGGTATCTCTGAGGCGCTCGTCACCACCGCCTTCGGCCTCGTCGTCGCAATCCCCGCTGTTATGTGCTTCAACTACTTTACGAATAAAGTTGAAGCATTTGACGTCGAGATGGACAACTCCTCGAGCGAGCTGCTGGACTACTTCATCAAGCGCGCGCAGGTCGGCCGCTAAACAGCAACGCACTGCACTGGATCTCTCCTGCTCTCGCAACGCCCGGATGCCGCAAGCGAACGGCATCCGGGCAGCAGAGTCCCAGGGCAATGCAAGAGTTCCGATGTACGCACCACGCGCGGCTCCCTGGAGCGCGCAGCTCGATTTACGGAGTTAGATTATGGCACTCGCGAAACGCAATGAAGGCAGCAAGGTCAACTCCAACATCAACGTGACACCCATGGTGGACGTGATGCTTGTGCTGCTGATCATCTTCATGGTCATCACGCCGATGGTGCAGAACAAGGTCGCCGTCGAACTGCCGAAGACCCTGAACCCGGAAGTGATGCCGGATGCCGACAAGGAAGATGCCATCGTTGTGGCTGTCACCCGCGATGGCCACACCTATCTCGGCGCGGAACAGATCTCCCTGGATGACATCGGTCCCAAGATCACGGACAAGCTCGCCAACAAGACGAGCAAGGAAGTTTATATGCGTGCCGATGCGCGCGCACCGTACGGCAAGGTGATGGACGCGATTGACGCCATCCGCACCGCCGGCGTGGAGCAGCTTGGTCTGCTGTCGGACAAGAAGCAGTAAAGATCTTTTGTAACAAGAAGTATTTAAGTTTTTGGACTTATTAGCCTCAAGGAGATTGCATCATGGGAATGGGCGGCGGCGGTAATGCAGGTGGCCTCAACTCCGACATCAATGTCACACCGATGATCGACATTTTGCTCGTGCTGTTGATCACCTTTATGGCGATCACGCCGGTTTCGCCCAAGGGTCTGAACGCCCTGGTGCCGCAGCCGCCGAAGAGCCCGCAGCAGCAGACGCCGGACGACACCATCGTTGTCCAGATCACGGCACGCCCCGAGGGCGGCACCCCCGGCTACAAGATCAATGACAACGACTTTGCCCACGATGCGCTGGAGCCGAAGCTGGCGGAGATCTTCTCCACCCGTGCCAACAAGGTCTTTTTCATCAAGGGCGATCCCGCGATTGATTACGGCTATGTTGCTGACGTCATTGATATGGGTCACACAGCGGGTGTTGATAATATTGGCCTGATCACCCCGAAGATTGAAGCCGGTCAGTAGTCTGCAAATCGGCCCGTTTTGGCTGTTTGGTGCCGCCGGATTAGACATCGGGCGGCACTTTTAATTAGATTGGAATCCGCGAAAGATTGGATTGCCGCACCAGATTCAAGCTCAGCATAGACTGCATGGCCACCGTTTCAGCCAGAGCAGCCTCGCCTGTGGCAATCTTAGGAGACATGAAGCGCATGAAATGGAACGCCCGCATCCCCGTCCTGGCCGTAGCCGCCCTTGCTCTGTTGAGCACCACCGGCTGCAAGCGCCTCCAGTCTCGCGACCAGCTGAACAAGGGCGTGCAGGCCTACAAGAGCGCCCAATATGAAGAGGCGATCGACCACTTCCAGAAGTCCATCGAACTGGACCCCACCTATCCGCAGGCGCGCCTCTATCTTGCCACCGCCTATGCGCAGCAGGTCGTTCCCAACGTAGACACGCCGGACAATCTGAAGACGGCGCAATCCGCCATCGATAACTTCCAGGCCGTCCTGCAGGATGACCCGACCGACATCACGGCGCTCAAGCAGATCGCCTCCATCAACTTCAATATCAAGAAGTTCGACGTAGCCAAGGAATATCAGCAGAAGGTCATCGCTGCCGATCCCAAGGATGCGGAAGCGAACTACACCATCGGCGTCATCGACTGGACGCAGTCTTACAAGAACGCCATCAACATACTGGCCGCTGCCGGCATCAAGGATGATGGCGAAGGCAACGTCAAGAAGGACAAAGCCACCTGCGCCAAGATCCAGGCCGTCAACACCGACCTCGTCAGCGATGGGCTGAAGTATCTTCTGCAGGCCGTGGACATCCGCCCTAACTACGACGATGCTATGTCCTACATCAATCTCACCTACCGCCGCAAAGCCGATCTTGAGTGCGGCAATGACGCAGCCCGCAAGGCCGATCTCGACCAGGCCAAGCAGTGGGTGGACCGTGCCATGGGCGCGCGCAAGGCCAACGAAGAGCAGAAGAACAATGCTGCTCCGGCCGGCGTGGAGATGCCTCCGCAGTAATCGCATCGTATTCTGCAACCCAGGAGAGGTCTCCCACGCGGGAGACCTTTTCTTCTTGAACTCAATGCACGATCACCACATCAGCAGAGCCGGATACAATCGCACCGTGTCGAAGTCCTCTCAATCCGCAGCTAAACCCAACGCCGCCGTCGCGGTGCGTCCTATCCGCAAGGTGCTCATCGCCAACCGCGGAGAGATTGCCCTGCGCATCATCCGTGCCTGCCGCGAGAAGGGCATTGCCACGGTCGCCGTCTACTCCGACGCGGACCGTGCCGCGCTGCATGTGCTGCACGCCGACGAGACCTACCGGCTCGGCCCGGCACCTGCAAGCGAATCGTACCTGCGCGGCGATCTCATCCTCGACATCGCCCGCAAGACCGGCACGGACGCCATCCATCCCGGCTACGGTTTTCTCTCCGAGAACGCCGCCTTTGCCGAGGCCTGCGAAGCCGCAAAAATCATCTTCATCGGCCCACCGGCGAGTGCCATGCGCATGCTCGGTTCCAAGACCAAGGCGCGCCAGGCTGCCGATGCAGCCGGCATGCCGCGCGTCCCCGGCTCGGTGAAGGGGCTCGCTTCCATTGAAGAAGCGCACACGGTAGCGCGCGAGATCGGCTATCCCGTGATGTTGAAGGCAGCAGCCGGCGGCGGCGGCAAGGGTATGCGCGCCATCGCGGCCGAGAGCGAGATGGCCGAAGCCTTCACCAGCGCCAGCAGCGAGGCGGAGCGCTCCTTCGGCTCCGGCGAGGTCTATCTCGAAAAATTAATCCTGCAGCCGCGTCACATCGAGGTGCAGCTCATCGCCGACCATCACGGCCACTGCCTCTACCTCGGCGAGCGAGAGTGCTCGGTGCAGCGCCGTCATCAGAAAGTGATCGAAGAAGCGCCTTCCGCCGTCGTCGGCGAAGACCTGCGCCGCCGCATGGGCGAGGCTGCCGTGACGCTTGCGCTCGCTGCCGGTTACACCAATGCAGGCACCATCGAGTTTCTCGTCGATGCGGAGCAGAACTTCTACTTCCTCGAGATGAACACGCGCCTGCAGGTGGAGCACCCCGTCACCGAGCTGGTCACCGGCCTCGACCTCGTGCACCTGCAACTTCTCGTCGCGGAAGGCCACGCGTTGCCCATCACGCAGAAGGATGTCCATCTGCGCGGCCACGCTATCGAGTGCCGCATCTACGCCGAAGACCCGGACAATAATTTCTTCCCGTCGCCCGGCCTGATAACGAAGCTCATACAGCCCGGCGGGCCCGGCCTGCGCGAAGATTGTGCCGTCTATGAAGGCTGGCGCGTGCCGCTCGACTATGACCCGATGCTCTCCAAGCTCATCGCCTACGCGCCCACGCGCGAGATGGCGATCGATCGCATGCTGCGGGCACTGGACGAATATGTCATCGGCGGCATCGCGACCAACATCAACTTCTTCCGCCGCATCCTCACGGACGCTGACTTCCGCGCCGCGCGCATCGACACCGGCTATCTCGACCGCCTCCTCGCTAAACCAAAGACTGCCGCTACGGAGATTAGTGCAGACACGGTGAACCTCGCCGCGCTTGCTGCCGCATTGTTTGAGGCCACCGCCGCACCTGTAGCCTCCGCGCAACCCGCAGATACACTCGAGAGCGAGTGGAAGGTCACCGCACGCAAGGAGTCTCTGCGCGCATGACACTCTACGTTCAGATCGACGGCCGCACCCGCCGCATCGAGCTTCCTGCCGCGCTCACGGGCTCTTTGGAGTGCACTATCGACGGCGAAGCCATGCAGGTAGACGTGCATCTGCTGGAGCCGGGCGTGATGTCGCTGGTGATCAACGGCCGCGCCTTCCGCTGCATCCTCGACGAAGGCCCTACCGAACGCGCCGTACTGCTCGACGGCAAACGTTTCGTCTACACGCTGGACGATCCACGCTCCCTGCGCTCCCGCCGTGGTGCCGCAGACGATGCTGGTGGCCCCAAACCCATCAAGGCACCGATGCCGGGACGTGTGGTGCGCATCCTGGCTGCTGCCGGTGATGCAGTGGAGGCGCAGCAGGGAATCCTGGTGATTGAAGCGATGAAGATGCAGAACGAGATGAAGTCGCCGAAGGCAGGCCGCGTAGTTCGCATCGCCGTCTCCGTGGGTGACACGGTGCAGGCCGGTCAGGTGCTCGCCGTCATTGAGTAGTGCACACACTCCGCGTTAAAAACAAAAGGCCCGCTATCAGCGGGCCTTTTGTAATAGAAAACTCAGTGGGTGTCATTCTTGAAGATATCGTCAGCGAGGAAGTTTTCCACCCGCGCCTGATCGCGCAGCATCTCGAAGTACGCGTTCTTCAGCAGTTGCGAACGGCCGTCGCGCAGCTCCTGCCGGATCGCCGTCTGCACCCGCGGATCGTTCACATCGCGCTGTCCAGCGGGCTCGCGTGAGATGAGCTTATAGATCGCGTAACCCATCACCTTCCGCGATTGCGGCGAATCGTAAAGCGGCAGAATCTCCGTGATCTCGCCTGCCTTCAATTTGAGAACGCTGGCAAAGACGTTCGGGTCCGCATGCAGCTGCGA